>ERZ825384.4581-NODE-4581-length-10799-cov-12.714352_pt1 | contig 10799 bp, 7 predicted proteins | sample MGYA00519931_ERZ825384 | MGnify/ENA primary metagenome ERZ825384 (study PRJEB31778, sample SAMEA3449200) | human gut metagenome | biome: human gut; feature: human-associated habitat; material: faeces | place: United Kingdom | collected 2010/2012 ...
GCGGTGGAAGAGACTTTATGGAAGGCACCGAAGAGGCTTTCCGGACAGCAATCAAAGCTCATATGCAGCATGGCACTACCAGTATTTTTCCTACTCTTTCTTCTTCTACCATTCCAATGATCCGTGCAGCCGCGGAAACTACAGAGAAAATGATGGCGGAGCCTAATAGCCCTGTGCTCGGGCTTCATCTGGAAGGACATTATTTCAATATGGCGATGGCAGGTGGACAGATTCCCGAAAATATCAAAGATCCCGATCCCGAAGAATATATTCCGTTGCTGGAAGAAACTCATTGTATCAAACGTTGGGATGCCGCACCGGAACTTCCCGGAGCCATGCAATTTGGTAAATATATCACAGCGAAAGGGGTGTTGGCTTCGGTAGGACATACCCAGGCAGAATTTGAGGATATACAGACAGCCTATGAGGCGGGATATACGCATGCCACTCATTTTTATAATGCAATGCCGGGATTCCATAAACGGAAAGAGTACAAGTATGAAGGTACGGTAGAAAGTATTTATCTGATTGATGATATGACAGTGGAAGTGGTGGCAGACGGTATTCATGTGCCTCCAACAATCTTGCGCCTTGTATACAAGATAAAAGGAGTGGAACGCACTTGTCTGATAACGGATGCATTGGCTTGTGCCGCCAGTGATAGTCAGGTGGCTTTTGATCCGCGTGTGATTATCGAGGACGGAGTATGTAAGCTGGCAGACCATTCAGCACTGGCGGGAAGTATTGCAACGATGGATCGACTGATTCGTACCATGGTGCAGAAGGCGGAAATACCTTTGGAGGATGCCGTGAGAATGGCCTCCGAAACTCCTGCCCGGATTATGGGAGTACTCGACCGTAAAGGAACGCTGGAGCGTGGCAAGGATGCCGATATAATTGCTTTAGACAGAGACTTGAATGTGAGAGCTGTATGGGCGATGGGAGAACTGGTAGAAGGCACCAATAAACTGTTTTAAATCTAATAAATAACGAAAACTATGTTGACTCAAATAATAAATGGAAGAATATTGACCCCGCAAGGCTGGTTGAAAGATGGTTCCGTATTGATTTGTGATGGAAAAATATTAGAGGTGACCAACAGTGATTTGGCGGTTATCGGTGCAACGGTTATTGATGCCAGAGGGATGACGATTGTGCCCGGATTTGTAAGTATGCATGCACATGGAGGTGGCGGACATGATTATACGGAAGCAACGGAAGAAGCATTCCGCACGGCAACTACTGCACATCTGAAACATGGTGCTACCGGGATATTTCCTACATTATCATCTACCTCGTTCGAAAGAATCTACCAGGCAGTTGATGTCTGTGAAAACCTGATGAAAGAGAAGGATTCTCCTGTTCTTGGCCTGCATATCGAAGGTCCTTACTTGAATCCGAAGATGGCGGGAACACAGTATGACGGTTTTCTGAAAACTCCGGATGAAAATGAATATATTCCTTTATTGGCGCGTACGTCTTGCATCAGACGTTGGGATATTAGTCCCGAACTACCCGGTGCACATGATTTTGCAAAGTATACCCGTTCGAAAGGAATTATGACTGCCGTAACACATACGGAAGCCGAATATGATGAAATCAAGGCTGCGTATGCAGTGGGCTTCTCTCATGCTGCCCATTTTTATAATGCGATGCCGGGTTTCCATAAACGTCGTGAGTATAAATATGAGGGTACGGTGGAGAGCGTATATTTGACGGATGGGATGACAGTGGAAGTGATTGCAGATGGTATTCACTTGCCTGCCACGATTCTAAAATTGGTTTATAAGTTGAAAGGTGTAGAGAATACGTGCCTCGTTACCGATGCTTTGGCTTATGCTGCTTATGAAGGGAATGAACCGATTGATCCTCGCTATATCATAGAGGACGGCGTATGTAAGATGGCAGATCATTCTGCATTGGCCGGTAGCCTGGCTACGATGGATGTATTGGTTCGCACCATGGTGAAGAAAGCGAATATACCTTTGGAAGATGCCGTGCGTATGGCTTCTGAAACTCCTGCCCGTTTAATAGGAGTGAGTGACCGGAAAGGGGCGTTGGCAAAGGGAAAGGATGCTGATATTGTGATTCTTGATAAGGAACTGAATGTACGATGTGTATGGTCGATGGGAAAGATTGTTCCGGGAACTGATATTCTGTTGCATAAAGAATAGTTGAAATAATCCCCAAAGAGGAGGGTCATAATGAATAATAAAACGCAGATTAACACAAATTATCGCAGATTATTTCATTTATATTGATATATTAATCAATGACTTATAAAATTATTTCTGCGATAATTCGCGATAATCTGCGTTTTGACACACTCCCTATTATAAAAGCCAATGTTCTGTATGATATCAAAAGTCCGGCAGTTTATCATCATCAGAAGTATCCCGGACTTTTAATGTATTTCTATTCTGAAAGCAAACTGCTTTCTATCAGTTCTTTCAATTGGTTTTTATTCATTGTACCTAACTTCATTGTCGGTTTGCCGTTCAGCGGGCAAAGTAACAGGTTGGGAATGGTGCGGATTTTAAATGCACTTTCCAATTCCGGTTCCTGATCGACATCTACTTTATAAATATCTAATTTCCCTTCGTATTCTTTAGCTAGTTGGTCTAATATAGGCGATAACGCTTTGCAATAGACGCACCACGGGGCATGAAAATCGACCAGGCAAGGTTTATTCCCTTTGAAGTTCCAGTTATCAGGATAAGATTGATAATCAGCTACCTTCTCTACAAAACTATCTTTGGTTAAATCTATTATTTTCATATATTCTATTTTTAATGGTTCATTTCATTTTCTCTACTGCAAAGATAGGGGAGTTGGGATAAAAGAAGGATAGCCATTTTTCCTGTTGTGTTTACAATTCTTCCTTCTATGGCTGTTTTCTAATCAAATTCTAATCTGATATGAGAGGCTTATAATGACTTTTTCCCGTCTCTCCGGCTACAGAATTGTAATTTTGCCGCGACAACTACAATAAGGTAATAAAGATAAATATAGTAATGAACAGAGTATTTCTAATTTCTTTTTTTCTTCTGCTGACAGGAGGAATATGCGCGCAACAGGCTACCACAGGAACATTAACGCTGAAAGAGGCGGAACAACGTTTTCTGGAACGTAACTTATCACTGATAGCCGAACGGTATAACATTGATATGGCACAGGCACAAGTGCTGCAAGCCAAATTATTTGAGAATCCGGTAATCTCGTTAGAACAGAATGTTTATAACCGCCTGAACGGAAAGTATTTTGATTTTGGTAAGGAGGGCGAAATGGTTGTGGGAATTGAACAGGTAATTCGTCTTGCCGGACAACGGAATAAGCAGGTGAAACTGGAGAAAATCAACAAGGAAATAGCAGAATATCAGTTTGAAGAGGTGATGAGGACACTTCGTCAGGAGCTGAATGAGAAGTTTGTACAAGTCTATTTTCTCTCGAAATCCATATCCATTTATGAGAAGGAAGTGAATTCTCTGCAAGAGTTACTTGCCGGAATGAAACTGCAACAGGAGAAAGGAAATATTTCATTGATGGAAATGTCCCGTCTGGAATCTATGTTGTTCTCTTTGAAAAAAGAGAAGAACGAACGGGAAAACGAGTTGTTGACCCTTAGAGGAGAACTTAATGTCTTGTTAAATCTTCCGGGAGACACGATGGTTGAGTTATCACTGGATGAAGAGGTGTTGAAGCAATTGGATTTGTCTCAACTATCGTTCGCCGACTTGAAAGCGATGGTGAATGAACGGCCGGATCTCAAGATTGCCCGGAGTACGGTCAGTGCTTCCCGTGCAAATCTGAAATTGCAGAAATCAATGGCATTTCCGGAATTTTCGGTGAATGGTAGTTATGACCGTGCCGGAAACTTTATCAATAACTATTTTGCAATAGGAGTGAGCTTGTCAGTACCTATTTTCAACCGCAACCAGGGAAATGTGAAAGCTGCCCGTTTTAGTATCCAGCAGGCAGGAGCGGAACAGGAAAATGCGGCTAACCGTGCGGATATGGAGCTTTATACCGCTTATGCTTCACTGGATAAAGCAGTTCAGCTTTATCAATCTACCAATATGGAACTGGAACGTAACTTTGAAAAATTGATTGCGGGAGTGAATGAAAACTTTAAGAAACGAAATATCAGTTTATTGGAGTTTATCGATTACTATGACAGCTATAAAGAAACTTGTATTCAGTTGCATGAAATAAAGAAAGATGTTTTCCTGGCGATGGAAAACCTGAATACAACTATCGGACAAACTATATTGAACTACTAATATTCATAAATTATCAAAGACTATGAACTGGAATAAATTCCTTCCTTGCATATTGCTTACTACCGTATTGGGAGCATGCTCCGGTAAAGGAGAACAAACGAATGTTGAACCGGCTGCCTTATGCCTGACAGATAGCTTGTTGAGAATTGTATCTGTCGATACGGTTCACGTTCAAGAGGTGATTGACGAACTGACATTGAACGGGCGGGTCACTTTTAATGAGAATCAGGTGGCACATGTATATCCGATGTTTGGAGGTACGGTAACAGAATTGAAGGCTGAAATAGGAGACTTTGTTCGTAAGGGAGATGTATTGGCAGTCATCCGCAGTGGAGAAGTGGCAGATTATGAAAAGCAATTGAAAGAGGCGGAACAACAATTATTGCTGGCACGCAGAAATATGGATGCTACGCAGGATATGTATGCTTCCGGCATGGCTTCGGATAAAGATGTACTTCAGGCGAAGCAGGAGTTGACAAGTGCCGAAGCCGAAGAAAGAAGAATAAAGGATGTTTTCTCTATTTATAATTTCTCCGGAAATGCTTATTATCAGCTGAAATCTCCTGTTTCGGGGTTTATTGTGGAGAAACAAATCAGCAGGGATATGCAGTTGCGTCCGGATCAGAGTGAAGAGCTGTTCACGATTTCGGGGTTGTCAGACGTATGGGTGATGGCGGATGTGTATGAAAGCGATATCAGTAAGGTTTCCGAAGATGCCTCCGTACGCATTTCTACGTTGGCTTATCCGGATAAGATGTTTGTCGGTACGATTGATAAGGTGTATCATTTGTTGAATAGTGAAAGTAAAACGATGAATGTCCGCATCAAATTGAAGAATGAAGAATATTTGTTGAAACCGGGGATGTTTACGAATGTAAGTGTGAAATGTAAAGCGGATGGAACTTCTATGCCTCGTATCGATGCTCATGCACTGGTATTTGAAGGAGGAAAGAATTATGTGGTCGTGGTGGAGCCGGATCAGCGTTTGCAGGTGAAAGAGGTGGATGTGTACAAGCAGTTGAGCAAGGAGTGCTATATCCGTTCCGGACTTTCCGAGGGAGACAGAGTGCTGAATAATAATGTATTGTTGGTATATAATGCGTTGAATGCAGATTAAAAACAGAAAATAGTATGCACAAATTCATAGATAATATAGTGGCTTTCTCGCTGAAGAATAAATTCTTTATTTTCTTCTGTACAGCGATTGCCGTTATAGCCGGAGCTGTTTCCTTTAAACATACTCCGATAGATGCTTTCCCGGATGTGACGAATACGAAAGTGACGATTATCACGCAATGGCCGGGACGTAGTGCCGAAGAGGTAGAGAAGTTTATCACCATTCCTGTTGAGATTGCGATGAATCCCGTTCAGAAGAAAACGGATATTCGTTCCACCACTCTTTTCGGGCTTTCTGTCATCAATGTAATGTTTGAAGATCGTGTCGATGATTTCACAGCACGTCAACAGGTATATAATTTATTGAATGATGCCGACCTTCCGGACGGGGTAACTCCGGAAGTACAACCTCTGTATGGACCGACGGGAGAAATATTCCGTTATACGCTTCGTAGTGACAAGCGCAGTGTGCGGGAACTGAAAACGATTCAGGATTGGGTGATCGAACGTAATCTCCGTTCGGTATCCGGCGTAGCGGATATTGTGAGCTTCGGCGGGGAGGTGAAGACGTTTGAGGTAAGTGTGAATCCTCACCAGTTGATTAATTATGGCATTACCTCTTTGGAACTGTATGATGCGATAGCTAAAAGTAATATCAATGTAGGAGGAGATGTTATCACTAAAAGTTCGCAAGCTTATGTGGTTCGTGGAATCGGTTTGATTAACGATCTGGATGAATTGAGAAATATCGTAGTGAAAAACATCAATGGCACTCCGATTCTGGTGAAGAATCTTGCCGATGTACACGAATCCTGTTTGCCTCGTTTGGGACAAGTGGGCCGAATGGATGAAAATGATGTTGTACAGGGGATTGTAGTCATGCGGAAAGGAGAGAATCCGGGTGAGGTGATTGCCAACCTGAAAGATAAAATAGAGGACTTGAATCAGAATGTACTTCCGAAAGATGTGAAGATAGTGGCATTCTATGACCGGGAGGACTTGGTGAATCTGGCGGTAAAGACTGTGACGCATAATCTGATTGAAGGAATATTATTGGTTACGTTTATTGTATTGATCTTTATGGCAGATTGGCGGACTACCGTGATTGTTGCTGTCGTTATCCCATTAGCCCTTTTGTTCGCATTTATCTGTTTACGGGTGATGGGAATGTCCGCCAATCTGCTTTCTATGGGAGCCATAGACTTCGGTATTATTATTGATGGGGCCGTGGTGATGGTGGAAGGAGTGTTTGTGGCTTTGGACAAGAAAGCGAGGGAAGTGGGGATGCCTGCTTTTAATGTGATGTCTAAAATGGGCTTGATCCGTAACACGGCAAAAGACAAGGCGAAAGCGGTTTTCTTCTCCAAATTGATTATCATCACTGCATTGATTCCTATCTTCTCTTTCCAGAAGGTAGAAGGAAAGATGTTCTCTCCTTTGGCATACACGCTGGGCTTTGCATTGTTGGGAGCTTTGATCTTTACATTGACATTGGTTCCGGTGATGTCTTCCATGTTACTGAAAAAGAATGTTCGTGAGAAAAATAACCGTTTTGTCCATTTTATCAATGCGAAGTGTTCGGCTCTTTTTGATTTATTCTATGCGCACAGAAAACTGACCATCGGAATGGCAACCGTAATAGCGGGTGTCGGATTATGGCTTTTTTCTTTCCTGGGTACGGAGTTCCTTCCGCAGTTGAATGAGGGATCTATCTATATTCGTGCTACCTTGCCACAAAGCATTTCGCTTGATGAATCGGTGACTCTTGCCAATAAAATGAGAAAGAAACTATTAACGTTTCCGGAAGTGCGGCAAGTGCTGTCGCAAACCGGACGACCGAATGACGGTACAGATGCTACCGGATTCTATAATATCGAGTTCCACGTTGATATTTATCCCGAAAAGGAATGGGAGAGTAAGTTGACAAAACTGGAACTGATTGATAAGATGCAGGAGGATTTATCCATTTATCCCGGCATTGACTTCAATTTCTCACAACCGATTACTGATAATGTGGAGGAAGCAGCTTCCGGTGTGAAAGGATCTATTGCGGTGAAAGTGTTTGGTAAAGACTTGTATGAGTCGGAGAAATATGCGGTTCAGATAGATAAGATCCTTAGTACGGTTCAGGGAATTGAAGACTTGGGTGTGATTCGGAACATCGGTCAGCCGGAGCTTCGTATAGAGTTGAATGAACGCCAGTTGGCGCGTTATGGAGTTGCTAAGGAAGATGTGCAATCAATTATCGAAATGGCTATTGGCGGAAAATCGGCTTCACTGTTGTATGAGGATGAGCGGAAGTTTAATATCATGGTAAGATACAGCGAACAATTCCGTCAGAATGAAGAGGAGATAGGTAAGATATTGGTTCCGGCGATGGATGGAACGATGGTACCTATCAAAGAATTGGCAGATATAACGACGATTACGGGACCGTTATTGATATTCCGTGATAATCACGCTCGTTTCTGTGCAGTGAAATTCTCGGTGAGAGGTCGTGATATGGGTACGGCAGTTGCCGAGGCGCAGAAAAAGGTGAATGCTTCCGTACATCTGCCGGCAGGCTATTCGCTGAAATGGACGGGCGATTTTGAGAACCAGCAACGTGCCACAAAACGTCTGGCACAGGTTGTCCCTATCAGTATTGCTATCATTTTTATCATCTTGTTTATTCTATTCTCTAATGCGCGGGATGCGGGACTGGTATTGCTGAATGTACCGTTCGCTGCCGTGGGTGGTATTGTGGCTCTTCTGATAACGCAGTTCAACTTCTCCATTTCTGCCGGTATCGGTTTTATTGCCTTGTTTGGTATTTGTATTCAGAACGGGGTGATTATGATTTCCGATATAAAGGCGAATCTAAAACTCGGCTCGCCTTTGGAGAAAGCCACTAAGGAAGGAGTGCGCTCGCGTATCCGCCCTGTGATTATGACAGCGGCAATGGCAGCTATCGGTTTGATGCCCGCTGCCATGAGTCATGGAATTGGTTCGGAATCACAGCGTCCGTTGGCGATTGTCATTATCGGTGGATTGATAGGAGCGACTTTCTTTGCTTTGTTTGTCTTTCCTCTTATTGTGGAAGTGGTATATGAACGAATGTTATATGATAAAAATGGAAAGTTATTGCAAAGACGTATTTAGTTCATTTCTATTCTGTGGAAAAAACGTTCATAGATTAAATTTGTAGTTTTCAGTAGGTAGAGAGAGAAAGGGATAAAAGAAGGGTGATTAAAAAATCACCCGTACTTTTGTTCCTTTTTCTATTTCTGAAGATATATCCAGCTTTGCATGATAAGCAGAAATGATTTTCAGGGTCAGGCTAAGTCCGATGCCTTGTCCGGCATAGTCCCGGGTATTACTGCCCCGATAGAAAGATTGGAATATATGTTCTATTTCTTCTTGCGGAATACCGATTCCCCGGTCTTCTATATCAAGAATGACTTGTTGTTGCTCCCGGTAGAGAGTCACATTTACTTCTTTATCAGAATATTTGCAGGCGTTATCTATTATATTTTTTAATGCTATCTTCAACAGATGTGGATTGGCTTTTACAGTCATCTGCGGGTCTGTCTCTTCCAAATGAAGATGGATTCTCTCATCGGAAGCTGTCAACTCTTTTAATATATCGGCCAGAATAATCTCTTCAATATTGTTTTTCAGGAGTTCTTCTTCTTGTCGTGAAAGAAAAAGAAGATGCCGGATCAGACTGGATAACCGTTTGCTTTCTGAAGAAATTCGTTGAAGGGATTCAATGTATTCTCCCGTGCTTCTTTCTTTCAGCAGACTGATTTCACATTCTCCCTGAATGGCAGTAATCGGATTGTTCAACTCATGTGAAGCATGACTGACAAAGGACTTTTCTGCCTTGAATGCACTGTCCAAACGGTCGAGCATACTATTTAATGTCTTTATCATGTCCTCCAGTTCGTCATTATTGCCAGTAGTCTTTAATCGGCGGTTCAGACTGTTGGCACGTATTCTTTTCAATTCCTTTAGTATGTGTTGCAGGGGAACCAGAATACGGCCGGAATATATTTTTCCGATAAAAAAGATCAGGACGGAACTGGCTAAGATGAGAAATATGGAAAGCAACAATAAGTGTTCCTTGATTTCTGTTCCGTAGGCATTCCGGGACATGACGAGTACGATAAAGTTGCCTTCATTATCCGGATAATAAAGGGCGGCTCCCAGTTGATCCTTATATTTGAAGGAGAAAGGGATGCTGTCCTGTCCTGCCAGCAGAAGAGCCTGCTGGTGTTGCGTGAGGTATTTATTCAGTGTATCACGTACTTCGGAAAGACTGTCCATATTTAAAAGAATCTCATGGGCTTCAGGCAGGAGTTCGTCATATTTGCGCTGGATAATCTGGTAGCTCTGTTCGTCTACTTCATCTTTTTCCCAATGCTTCTGTGCGGTCAGGTAGGCTTTTTCACGCAGGTAAGAAGCATAGAGCTTATTGATGTACTGCGTACTGAAAATATAAAATACAGCAATGATAATGACAGTAGTCAACACACTGATTAACGTATAGAAAAGAGCTATTTTGGAACCTATTTTCATAGCCGGGATTAGTGTTGGTGAGTTTAAGTATTCATGATATATCCTAATCCTACGACTGTATGGATCAGCTTTTTATCAAAGTCACGATCAATCTTTACCCGGAGATAGTTTACGTAAACATCTACGATATTGGTATTGGTATCAAAATTCTTGTCCCATACATCTTTGAGCAGAGTGATACGTGAGAGGGCAACCCCTTGATGAGTCATGAAATATTCGAGCAGGCGGTATTCTTTAACAGTAAGGTCGATGTCTATGTCACCCCTTTTGGCTTTTCGGGTATTGCAGTCCAATACCAGGTTATCGCAAGTCAATAGATTGGAAGGGACTTCTTTGTTGCGTCTCAACAGGGCTTTGATGCGTGCTTCCAGTTCCTGGAAACTAAAAGGTTTGACGAGATAATCATCTGCTCCCGCATCCAGTCCTTTGACGATGTCTTCGGTTGTTCCTAAAGCTGTCAGCATGATTACCGGGATTTGATACCCGAACATTTGGCGATAAAGGCGGCAAAGCTCCAAACCATTTATTTTAGGCATGATAATGTCCAGTATTAAAAGGTCGAAAGGTTCGTCCTGAAGGATTTTCCAACCCGTATCCCCGTCATGGCAGACGGTTACCGAATGCCCGAATTCTTTTAATCCCCGTTCGATGAAAGAGGCGATATTAATTTCATCTTCAACCAATAGTATCTTTGCCATAATTCAGATTGTTTATGTGCAAAGATACTTTTTTCCTGGCATCCGGAGAAAGAAATCCGCCCTACATTTAAGTGTTTCTCCTTTTTGAGTCAGGGCAGACGCATTAAAAATTATTTTCCTGTAAAAGTTGTGACAAATATTTTTC
>ERZ825384.4586-NODE-4586-length-10788-cov-5.795397_pt1 | contig 10788 bp, 9 predicted proteins | sample MGYA00519931_ERZ825384 | MGnify/ENA primary metagenome ERZ825384 (study PRJEB31778, sample SAMEA3449200) | human gut metagenome | biome: human gut; feature: human-associated habitat; material: faeces | place: United Kingdom | collected 2010/2012 ...
TCAAATTGATGCGCAGCAGATGCACTTCTTTTTGTAAACGCTGATTGATGATGCCGGCCGGAACAATACCGCCATTGGCAATAGCTACAATCATATCAAAATCATCGTGGAACTCGATCGTGCGGAAACGCTCCAGCACTTCTTCCATTGTTTTTGCCATAAGAGTAATGCGGTTTATATTTTTATCAACTCGTAATTCATTGTTCCCAAGCCTATTTTTTCGGCATGACGCAATCCGGCAAGCCAGTCCGTATCGGGATGTATCATGTGGAATTTGTCGCGGCCGCACAAGTCTTCGTGCTCGTGTTTCTTGGCAAGCACATTATCGCTGTGCAGTACGGGAGCCTGAATCACCAAATCCGCGCAAGCCTTATCCAGCGCTACGGGGTCTGCCGACGCCAGCATGCCGAGGTCGGGAATGATGGCGGCATCATTATGGTTCCAGCAATCGCATTCCGGCGATACGTTCATAATGAAACTGATGTGGAAGTGCGGCTTGTCTTTCAGTACGGCAACGGAATATTCCGCTATTTTGTAGTTCAGACGTTCGGACGTATCCCAGTCGCTTACTACGGCAGCGTCATGCTGGCACAGGGCTACGCATTGTCCGCATCCCACACATTTTGCATAGTCTATTTCCGCTTTACGTCCGGCGTTCAGATGTATGGCGTCATGGGCGCAATGCTTTACGCATATATTGCATCCGATGCAGTTTTCGATATCCACCTTGGGCTGCGACGACGCGTGCAATTCCAGTTTACCGCCTACGCTGGCGCATCCAATTCCAAGATTTTTCAGAGCGCCGCCAAATCCGGCCTGCTCATGTCCTTTAAAGTGATTCATGCTGATGATGATATCCGCATCGGCAATGGCGGTACCTATCTTGGGAGCAGGGCAGTATTCCCCGTCTACCGGTATTTCCCTGTAATCCGTACCCTTCAGCCCGTCGGCAATAATCACCTGACATTGGGCGGATATAGGATTGAAACCGTTCTCCATGGCGCTCTGCAAATGGTCTACCGCATTGGAGCGACGTCCGGAATACAACGTATTGCAATCCGTCAGAAAAGGTTTGGCTCCGAAACTGCGGAGCAGGTTGGCCATGCGTGCGGCATAATTAGGACGGATATACGCCAAATTACCCGGTTCTCCGAAATGTATCTTGATAGCGGTAAAACTGTCTTTCAAAGGAAGTTGTCCGATGCCTGCACGTTTAAGCAGACGTTCCATCTTGTCTAAAAGATTAGAGGTGGGAGAGGTGCGTAAGTCTGAAAAATATACTTTGGCTTTTTCCATATATATACCTGTTTATTGTGATTATTTTTGCAAAAATAATAGATAAAATTAAATAATGACAGGTATATGACATAAAAAAAGCAGCGGAACAAAATCCGCTGCTTTACACTCTTTTCGTGTGGAAGAACCATGTCTTCCTATTTGACGATTAACCTAACGGGTTCTCTTCCTCGCCGCCGTTCCCTGAACCGCCGCCGCTATTATTACCGCCGTTACTGCTTCCGTCCGTATAGTCTGTGTCGACAGGTACGGAACGGGTAACGCTCATTTCATCCAACGTACGGTGGAATATCTTTCCCGGAGTAAAAACGATACGCTTGGAAAGGATATTACTTGCCTTGACGGCATCTGCGGCATCGGCGCTCTTCGTTTTAATGGTAGGGCGGAACAATCCGAATTCACCCATTTGTACGGTTTTGCCGTCGTCAATATCCTCTGCCATCATGTCTACCAGACCGCTCACCACTAAATCCACCACTTTGCGATGAATACCGCACAGACGGCTGACCTTTGCGCACATTTTGTCGAAACTCACCTGTCCCGAACCGACAGATCTCGCTACATACTTTTCCGCTTTTGTCTTGTCAAAGCCAAACACTCTTTTGGTTACTACATACTCTAAAGCCATAATTGTTAAAGTTTTATTGGTTAAAAAAACAAGGTTTACTATTGCCGTTTGTTTCAACGACTATGCAAAGATACAATAGGTCTTTATTGCCATAGTCCCCTTTTAAACCCTTTAGAAGTATGTTTTTTAAGAAAAGTCATAATCCATTGATTGCTAAATCTTTTTCTTTTTGAGTTACAGACTGTTTCTGCGGTTTCCGACTTTCTAACGGAAAGAAGTCAAGGTAGTAATAAAAGTTTAAGCCGCCGATAGATAAATATGATATCATTAATTAGTATATTTGCAGTTATAAAGTAGAAAACCTTAAAGATATGAAAACAAAATATTGGACGATTGTAGTACTCGCTTTACTGACGGCAATGATGTCAGTGGCGCCTGCCAGCGCAAAACCTGTAACTGTAAAAGGAAAGGTGACGGCAAAAGAAGATGGTTCCGTCATAATAGGCTGCAGTGTACTTATAAAAGGAACCCGAAACGGAACACTGACCGATACTGACGGAAAGTATGCTATCAGCGCCAATACAGGCGATACACTCGTGTTCTCTTGTATAGGCTGCATTACCCAAGAGAAAACGGTGAAGTCTGCCAAACTCAATGTTGTGTTGCAGGAGTCTCCTGAAGCGCTCAAAGAATCCATGGTCACCGGTTATACGGTAGGAGAATCTGTGGAAGATGTATCCTCGGAGGAAATACGGATAATGTATGTTCCGGTTCGGCAGGAACTTCCTTCCGAAGAATACAATGAAATCGTAGAAAACGGATTCATGAAAGTAAAGGATACGCCGCTGTCCACTTTTTCCATTGATGTCGATGCAGCGGCTTACGGCAATATGCGCCGCTACCTTAACAAAGGACAGCTGCCGCCGGCAGATGCCGTCCGTACGGAAGAATTGATAAATTATTTTTCCTATGATTATGCGAAACCGACGGGAGACGCTCCTGTAAAGATTACGACCGAAGTAGGTGCATGTCCTTGGAATCCAGTTCATCGGTTGGTTCGTATCGGTTTGAAAGCCAGAGAAATTCCTACGGAAAATCTGCCGGTATCCAATTTGGTGTTTCTGATTGATGTGTCCGGTTCGATGTATGGCGCCGAACGTTTGGATTTGGTAAAGTCATCGCTTAAACTTTTGGTAAATAATCTTCGTGATAAAGACAGAGTAGCCATTGTGGTCTATTCAGGGGCTGCGGGCGAAAGATTGCCTTCCACTTCCGGCAGTGACAAACAAAAGATTAAAGATGCCATTGACGAACTCGAGGCAGGAGGTTCCACAGCGGGTGGCGCGGGTATTGAACTTGCTTATAAAATAGCCCGGAAGAATTTCGTGCCCGGTGGCAATAACCGTATCATTCTTTGTACGGACGGAGATTTCAATGTAGGCATATCATCCGGAAAAGCTCTTGAAAAATTGATAGAGAAAGAGCGTAAAACGGGCGTTTTTCTTACGGTATTGGGATATGGAATGGGCAATTACAAAGACGGTAAAATGCAGGTACTCGCTGAAAAAGGAAATGGTAACCATGCTTATATAGATAATTTGCAGGAAGCCAATCGGGTGCTGGTGAATGAATTTGGCGCAACGATGCATACGGTGGCAAAAGATGTGAAACTGCAGGTTGAATTCAATCCGGCACAGGTACAGGCTTATCGGCTGATAGGCTACGAAAGCCGCTTGTTGCAGGACGAAGACTTTAACAATGATGCGAAAGATGCAGGAGAAATGGGAGCCGGACATACGGTAACCGCTTTTTACGAAGTGATTCCCGCAGGAGTAGAAAGCGACTATGCAGGTAAGGTGGACGAATTGAAATACCAAAAACCGGAAAAGACTGTTCCCGTATCACTTTCCAAGGAATTATTGACAGTGAAACTTCGCTACAAACAACCGGATGGGGATAGTAGTAAGAGAATAGAGATTACTCTTGCGGATGATAAAGCAAATAAAGTATCGGTGGATTTTCATTTTGCTTCGGCAGTGGCAATGTTCGGCCAGTTACTTCGCGATTCCGACTATAAGGGAACAGCCACTTATGACAAAATTATTTCCCTTACTAAGACCGGTCTTGGTAAGGATGCCAAAGGATATAAAAGAGAATTTATCCGCTTGGTGAAAATAGCTAAAGGATTGGATAAAGAATAGAAACAGGAATTGTTATACAAAAAAGTAAAATGATGATACAACTAAAATATCCTTATTAATGAGTGTGTTTTGAATTTTACTATAATTCTGGAAAAATTATAGTAAATTCTTCCAAAATTTATTAGTAGGTATTTCTGAGGTTATAAATGAATTCATTGAAATATAGGTACAAAAAAACGGCAAATCACAGTGCGAAATGCCGTTTTTTTTATGTCTTTTCATAAGTTTAATCGGGGTAAGGATCTCCTAAATTCTCAAAAATAAGCGCTTGCTGTCTGGGCGAAATCCAACGGTGATTGTATGGAAGATAACCTGTTTCGGCTAATAATGTTGCCAATTTTGTACATCTTTTGATACTGCGTTGCAAGCATCTCACCGCATTTTTGGGAGTAGAGCACCCGGGGAAATACATCTGCGCCAATTCGGAAAAAGAAGAAATAGATTTTGCCATTTGCTAAGTTTTAGGTTAATGTTATCAGTTGTTCAGAATACAAATATACGAAATCAGGATACCCTTTGTCAAGTGTTTCGGGCTTTAATTATGAAGTTTCTCAAAATTAGTTTATACGCTCTGAATGACAGAGTGTTTTGATATAAACCGATTCTCAATATCTACTTATAAGTTTTATCTTTATCTCAATTCTGCTTATTATTTAAGAACTGAGTTTATTCCCCGGAAAAGAAATGGCATAGAGGCCCGTTTCCATGTCCGATATGCAGGTCTTTACCATAATAAATAGCTTTGCCTATATAGGCTTTGGCTTGACGGATAGCTTCTTCAAGTCCGTTGTTGCGGGCTGCAAAGGTGGCGATGGCGGAAGAAAGCGTACATCCCGTACCATGAAGGTTGCAACTCTCTATTTTTTGCTGTTCGAACAGGCTGACACTACCGTTGTTGTACAATACATCGCACATTGTGCCGCCGGATAAGTGACCGCCCTTCACCAGTACGGCGCAATGATAGCGGTTTGCCAGCTCACGAGCGGCGTGTTTCATTTCCTCCAGGTCCGTAACGGGGTTGGAAAGAAGCAAAGACGCTTCGCTCAAATTGGGAGTTATCAGGGAACAGAGGGGGAACAGTTCGTTTTGGATAGCGCAAACGGTATCTTCCGTCATTAGTTTTCGCCCGCTGGTGGATACCATAACGGGGTCATAGACGACAAAACGAGACCGGTACTTTTGCAAACATTCTGCTATGGTATGCACGATAGCGGCATTGTGTACCATTCCTATCTTGATAGCGGCAGGCTGCAAATCGTCTGTTACGGATATTATCTGTGCTCGAACAATATCCGGCGGGATAGGGTAGACAGCTTGAACTCCCGTTGTGTTTTGCGCTGTAACGGCGGTAATGACAGAGGCAGCGTACCCTTTCAGCGCAGAAATCGTTTTAATATCCGCTTGTATGCCTGCACCGCCGGAACAGTCGGAACCGGCAATGGTGAGAATGACAGGAATAGTTGACATGATAATATAAATGCTTGATGATTAAAATAAAGACGCCGAACGGAGCAATTCCTTGAAGTGCCCGATAAAATCCGTTCCCGTCCGTTTCCATATATCTCCCAAAAGAACCGCACCGCCGAAACCTGATGAACTGATTTCGGGGAAATGCGCTGCCGTGACACCACCCAATGCCATTACTTTAGCGTCTATAATGCCTGCTTGCCGCGCCTTTTGCAGGGTGTCGGGAGTATAGGCAGAGGAATACCCCTTTTTGGAAATACTATCGTATATGGGGCTGAGGAATACGTAATCGCAGGTTGTTTTGTATTTTGAGACTTCTTCCAATGAATGGCAGGAGCGGCTGATGTGTCCGGTAAAGCCTGCCGGCGCTACCGAGTTGCGTCCGTTCAGATGGATACCTTTCAAATTTAGGAAAGACGCCAGTTGGAAATGCTCGTGAGTGACGATACGTTCCAGATACTCCGACGGAAGCTTGTTCAATAATTTTTCCATATCTTCATAAGAAGCGCCGGGTTTCCGAAGATGCAGAATCTCAAGCCCTGCATCGAACAGGGAAGTGATTGCTTCGGCTTCTTCTTCAAAGAATACAGGTAGGGTAATCGTTATCAGTTTCATACTTTTCGGGATATTGCTTTTATGTAAGTAAATGTTGAGAATTAATTTATATCAAGATAGTATAAACTAATTGTGCGCATTTACTTATTAAAGGGCAAATCATTCGTTTTCACAGTAAAAGAACGAACGATTGCATGGTTCTTAAATCCACAGTCCATAATTTTCCTGCCAAGACCTCGCCGTAGTTGCAAATGAGCTTCAGCGTTTCACTCGCTTCCACACTGCCTACGATGGCAGGGGTAACACCTACGACGGAGTTGTCGGGAGCGGGCATTTGCAATGTTGCGGTTTCGTCGGGAAACAAATCCCTGTATGTCTTGGGTCGCTCACCGTAACAGAATACGGAAACTTGTCCTTCAAATCCCTGAATAGCGCCGTACACATAAGGCTTGTTCAGCGAGCTGCAACTGTCGCTAATCAGATAACGGGTGGAGAAGTTATCGCATCCGTCTACAATGATGTCATATTCGGCAACCAGACGGCGGGCATTCTCCTGATTGAGACGGAAAGGATAGGCATGTACTTTTACATCACCGTTCAAAGCCTGCAATCTTTGGGCGGCACAGTGTACCTTAGGTTGTCCTACCTCGTTTTCCGTGTACAATATCTGGCGTTGCAGGTTGCTGATACCGACCGTGTCATCGTCCACCAAACCTATTGTACCTACCCCTGCACCTGCAAGATAGAGGGCGGCAGGGGAACCAAGTCCGCCTGCGCCTACTATCAGAACTCTTGCCTTATGCAGTTTTTCCTGTCCGTCTTCTCCTATTTCGGGAAGAGAGGTTTGTCTGCTGTATCGGGTCATGATGAGAATTATAAGTATAAAGAAAGAGACTTAAACCCGTTTCAGGTCGAAACTGGCATCCCAGTCTTTCCATACGGGTTCGCGGCCTAAACTTTTTAAGGCTTTGTCCACTTCCACGGCTTTGCGTTCATCGCTGACGTGGAATTGCTCCAATGTCTGCGGATAGCTGTAATATCCACCCGGTTCCGTCTTGCTTTCCGCGCTCATAGTGGTTACTCCCAGAGTAGCCATGTGATCGCGTATGAAAGCCGGTTCGCGGGTAGAATAGGATATATCCACATCATGGTCGAATATCCGCATGGCGAATGTAACTTGCGCCAGTTCTCGGTCGCTCATAATCACGTTGGGTTGGAAACCACCGTTTTCCGAGGGACGCATGCGCGGGAAGTTGACGCTATACTTTGTTTTCCAGTAATGTTTCTGGAGATAGCGCAAGTGGTATGCCATCATGCAAATATCGGTTCTCCACTCTTTCTCCAAACCGATAAGCACTCCCATACCGATGGAATGTACGCCCGCCTGTCCCATACGGTCAAAGCCGTTGACACGCCATTCGAATTTGGACTTCATGCCGCGCGGGTGATAGATGTTATAGTTTGCCTTATGGTAGGTTTCCTGAAAGCAGATAACGCCGTTCATGCCATGCTCTTTCAGCTCGGCATACTCTTCGGCTTTCAGGGGCATTACCTCAATCTTCAGGTTACTGAAATAAGGCTTTGCCAAATCGAGTGCGCGGGCGATATAGGGAACGCCGGCTTTGGCGGGGTTTTCACCCGTAACCAGCAACAGGTTCTCAAAGGGAGCGAGCTTTTTGATAGCCTTGTATTCGTTCACAATTTCCTCTTCCGTCAATATGGTGCGGGGCATGGGATTACTGATATGGAAGCCGCAGTACACGCAGGAGTTGGTACAGGAGTTCGTAATATACAACGGCACAAACATGGAAATCGTTTTGCCGAAACGTTCCTCCGTATACTTTTTGCTTAAACGCGCCATCGTTTCCAAATAGGGGACGGCGGCCGGTGAGATGAGTGCCATAAAGTCCTCTACGTCACAATGTTCTTTGGAAAGAGCACGACGTACGTCCGCATCTGTTTTGGAGTGGATGCGGTCGGTCGTCTCTTCCCAGGATATTTTTTCTAATTCGTCTGAAAACATATAATTCTATTTTAGATTTTCAACGATTTGACACAACCATTAGAGGAATAAACATTTAGCTGAGTGTTTGAGAAATAACAGTAACGAGTTGGCAACCGTGCGATTTTCAGTTATTTGCGGTGCTGTGCTGTCAAATAACTCGATGCAAATATAGGAATTTTATTGCTGATATCAAAGTGTAGGTTAGAAAAAAGACAGATTATTTTAGCAACCCGTCTTGAAGTTCTTCCGATAGAATTCGTGATTATTGTTGAATGTTATTGAATAACCGTTCCAATCAGTAGCCTTATAAGTAGTTACATATCTGGTCGGCACATTGAGATAGAGTCAACGAGCAAGCAAAACGGGTATCTTCCATTATGAAAATACCCGTTGTTTCTAAGGATTGCCACTATGGCAATTCTGTTTCTTTACTCTTGAATTGTTTCTACTGACTTGAAATACTGTCCCCAAGCATTCTTGTAAGCCTCCAATGACTCGGCAGGAACTTTCATTACGCAATTTTCGTTTATCTGATAGAACGGACGCCAGCTGTTATTAAATTCGTCTGTTTGAGGAGTCTGTGGAACAGACAGAGCCCGACAAATAACCTCATTCATTGATTTCCAGTTGAATGCAGTTGCATGAAGTGAAACCAACGTGGCGGGAAAGTCAATGTTGCCAATTGAGTTATAAGCAAAAGCATCATTTTCTATCGTCTCTACTTTGTCCGGAATTGTCAGTTGGGTAATGCGATTATTGGAAAAGGCTCTTGCTCCGATTGTTTTCAGTGAGGCAGGCAAAGTAAGCGAAGTGATTTTGCATTGAGTAAACGCATCATTTCCAATGGAAGTAATTCCTTCAGGCAATGACAGGGATGTAAGCTTCGTTTGCAAATAGAAACAGCATTCCGGTATTTCAGTTATATTAGCTTCGATGACAACTGATTGTAGTGTCGGGTTGCTGTTTTCGCATCCGAATGCCCATTTTCCTATTGACGTAACGGATGAAGGGATAACCACCTCAGTGAGTTTTGCATCTTGAAATGCCCAATTACCGATTGTCTTTACAGACGAGGGAATGTTGATGGTGGTAATGGCACTCCTATAGAAGCAACTCGCAGGAATTTCAGTCACCCCTTGGGGAATCGTGAAAGAGGTCACCTTGGTATTTTCGAGTATCCAACGTCCGAGAGTGTTAACAGTAGAGGGAACATTGAGTTTCTCAAGAGCGGTGCAGTTTGCGAAAGCTGCCTCTTCAATGGAGATAAGTCCTTCCGGCAGGATTACTTCTTTCAGCGTTGTATTTTCACCGTTATAAAAAGCCAAAGCCCTATTCGGGAATACAGTCATATTCGTACCGGAGAGGTCGAGAACTTCTAAGGCAGTAAGATTTTCACGGATATATTTAAAGTCGGTTTCATTTAAAGTGCCGGTCACTTTAAGCGCATTAATATTTGTGAGAGTGATACCACTCAAGACATTACTTAGTTCTCCTGCCGATATGTCCACTATTACACCGTTGAAATATTCCAGCACTCTCGAAGCGGAGATTTCCTTTCCTCTATTGTCGATAAGCGTAATTTTAAGGATAGCCTTATCGCCGTTGTTCGCTCCGGTGGCTGTCACAGTTACTTTTGCATTATTTTGATATTTCCCATTGATAAATGTCGGTTTGGTCACTTCTACCTGCCAAGGCGATGAAGCCGCACGGGTCTGAATATCCATACCTACTCCCGCTTCGCTCTTCACTTCAGCTACGAGAGCGGTATAATCTTCTTCTTTCAACGTTTCCGGCAGGATTATGTCGATAACATTCGTGGTCAGGGTTAGCATGAATGTTTCATAGCTGTCGAAGCCCACCGTCAGTGCAGAGGTACGTGGCAAAGTCACCTTAGTGCCATCAGCCAATGTGAAGATTACATTATCAGGGTCACTCGTATAATCAATGCCATCTTTCGCAAAAATTGCATCGCCCTGTGCTTTTACTCCGATATCCGTTGTGCCTATCCACCAATTGCCGTTGTCGCCGATATAAGGTGTCAGACCGTTGCTTCCGGTATCACCTTTGTCGCCTTTCTCTCCGGTTACGGGGATTTTGTTTCCATTGTCAAGCAGCCACTCGCCGTTCACAGTCCAGTAGTATTTACCGTCAGTGTCCAGCTTCATGCTGATAACGGGCGTTGTTCCGTCCTCGCCCTTTTCTCCTTGCTCGCCACGCTCGCCGTGCTTGATGGTTACATTGCCGCTTTTGAGGAATGAGATGACGTAGCCCGTTCCGTCCTCAAGAGGTGTAACCGCCGTAACATAATCCTTGTCTTCAAGGGCCGCGACAAGGCTTTGCAATGACCGGATGTCCGTGTTGACGGATTTCTGCCATTCTTCAAGGGCGGTTATTCGGCCTTCAAGGTTCTCAATGTCGCCCCTAAGCTCAGAATCGTCGTAGTCATCACCGCAAGAGGACAACCCGAACATGCAGGCGCACACCATGGAACACGCAATCCACACCTTACGGATTGTTCCCGTTCCGATAAATTTCTTTTTCATACTGATGAAATGTGTCTTTCCAGTTCCCAAAAGACCTTTAAAAACACGAAGCGTGGAACTGCAATGCCACGTCTTAGTTGATGGTCGTAGGAAACCGTTGTGTACAGATGTAGTAATAGCAGCCCACGCTATAGCGTGAGAACCACTATGCTA
>ERZ825384.4607-NODE-4607-length-10732-cov-115.728856_pt1 | contig 10732 bp, 5 predicted proteins | sample MGYA00519931_ERZ825384 | MGnify/ENA primary metagenome ERZ825384 (study PRJEB31778, sample SAMEA3449200) | human gut metagenome | biome: human gut; feature: human-associated habitat; material: faeces | place: United Kingdom | collected 2010/2012 ...
AAGTATCAACCCATTTATATACAATTCTTATGCAGCAGGAAGATGATTTGAGGGCTCTCGCTAAGATAATGGAATTCGGCAGGGCCGTGAGTATTTTTCTTTTGGTGGTACACGTCTATGTGTACTGCTATCCGAGTATCACCGCATGGCACCTGAACCTTGAGGTGATAGACCGGATTCTGGTAAACTTCAACAACACGACCGGAATTTTCAACTGTATTCTCTGGAGCAAACTGTTGGCAGTGCTTCTGTTGGCCGTTTCCTGCCTGGGTACGCATGGGGTCAAAGGTGAAAAAATAACCTGGCCTAAAATTTATGCGGTGTTGGTGGCAGGATGCGCATTGTTTTTTCTGAACTGGTGGCTTCTTAAACTGCCATTGCCACACATGGCAAATACCGCATTCTATATTTTTACTCTTACGGCAGGCTATCTCGCCCTGTTGATGTCGGGATTATGGATGAGCCGCCTTTACAGGCACAACCTCATGGAAGATGTGTTCAATATGGAAAATGAGAGTTTCATGCAGGAAACCCGACTGATGGAGAATGAATATTCGGTAAACCTCCCGACGAGATTCTATTATAAAAAACGCTGGAATAACGGATTTGTCAATATTGTCAATATTTTCCGTGCCTGCATGGTTATCGGGACACCGGGCAGCGGCAAATCCTATGCGATAGTCAACAGTTACATACGCCAGCTTATAGCCAAAGGCTTTGCGATTTACATCTATGATTACAAGTTTGATGACCTGTCCACCATCGCCTATAATTCTTTGTTGAAGAATATGGACAAGTACGAGGTAAAGCCCCGGTTCTATGTCATCAATTTCGACGATCCGCGCAGGTCTCACCGGTGCAATCCCATTAATCCGGAATTCATGACGGACATTTCCGATGCGTACGAGGCAAGCTATACGATAATGCTCAACCTCAATCGCACCTGGATCGAAAAGCAGGGGGACTTCTTCGTGGAGTCTCCTATCATTCTGCTTGCGGCAATAATCTGGTATTTAAAGATTTACAAAAACGGTATTTACTGTACGTTTCCCCATGCGGTAGAACTGCTCAACAAACCCTACTCAGACCTGTTCACCATTCTGACCTCTTATCCGGAGCTGGAAAACTATCTTTCTCCCTTCATGGACGCATGGAAGGGAAATGCCCAGGACCAGCTCCAAGTGCGCCCGTAAGGGTATATGATAAATATAGCTTTGGCAAGCTATTAGGTACGTGTTCTTTGAAATAATTACCTATCACCAACCGGCTTATCCATTCAACGAAAGACGATGGGGAGTGTAGCATGTCGGTAAAGCCACAAGTGGACTAATTGTCAAGTCCTGACCGGGTGGCGAGGTGAAACGATAGATATGAGGATAAAGCCTATACTGGTTGAACGATAGTCTGAGCGGCTCGATGGTTAAGCCTTGACGGAAGACAGTTATAGACGTCAAGTCGTGATACCCAACTTCTCCTTGTAGGTTGTTTGGGCAAAGGAACTTATCACGGAGCAACTACATACATAGTAAAGGACGAAAGTCGTATCCGACAATCTATCATGCTAATAGTTATCATATATCTAAACGGGGATTGCCTAAGTGGGGCAACCCATATGGCAACAGAGCTTCCGTAGTAGTCTGAGCAAGGGAAAGCCTTGTACATGGCGAAGGGGGGCAGCCAATATCGTTTAATGTCAAATTTTGGAAAATGTGAGAGACATGAAAAGAAATCCAGAAAAGATATTAAACAGTCTAACTGAACACAGTTCCGACTTGGCTTACAAGTTTGAACGTTTGTATCGGATACTGTTTAATGAAGAGATGTACTACATTGCCTATGAACGCATCTATGCGAAACAGGGTAATATGACAAAAGGTGTCGATGGTAAGACCATTGATGGCTTTAGTATATCCCACGTTGAACGGTTAATTGATGCGCTCAAAGATGAAACGTATCAGCCGAAGCCCTCTCAACGAGTGTATATTCCCAAGAAAAATGGGAAGATGCGTCCGTTGGGTATTCCGTCATTCATTGACAAGCTTTTGCAGGAAGTTATTCGAATGATTTTGGAAGCAATATACGAGGGCAGTTTTGAAAACTCCTCTCATGGTTTCAGACCACAGAGAAGTCCACAGACTGCACTTTGGAGCATACAAAAGACATTCAACAATACTAAATGGTTTATCGAGGGAGATATTAAAGGCTTCTTCGATAACATCAACCATGAAGTATTGACAACCATTCTTTCAGAACGCATTTCGGATATGCGTTTCCTACGTCTAATCCGAAAATTCTTGAATGCCGGGTATGTGGAAGATTGGATATTTCATAAATCGTACAGTGGAACACCTCAAGGCGGAATAATAAGCCCTATATTGGCAAATATCTACCTTGACAAGTTCGATAAATACGTTAAGGAGTACATCCAAAAATTCGATAAGGGCAAAAGGCGCAAAGAAAATCCGATTGTCAAACGTTTCGGACAACGAAAAGCCTATTTAGTAGCAAAGCTGAAAAGGTCAACGGACGAAGCAGAACGGCAGCTACTGTTGAAGCAAATTAATGAAATTGTCAAAGAACGTCTGAAATATCCCGCAAGTGACGAAATGGATGCGAATATGAAACGTCTGAAATATGTGAGATACGCAGATGATTTTCTGATTGGTATAATCGGCAGCAAAGAAGACTGTATCCACGTCAAAGAGGACATAAAACAATTTATGGCTGAAAAATTAAAATTGGAAATGTCTGACGAAAAAACGCTGATAACCAATGCAAGGAAACATGCCAAATTCCTTGGATATGACGTATTTGTACGCAAATCCAATGACACCCATAGGGATAAGAACGGACATCTGACAAGAAGCTTGGACCACAAGATAGTTTTGTATGTGACTACCGAAGTCATGAGAAAGAAACTCCTTGAATATGATGCGGTTAAAATTACCGTACAAAAAGGCAAGGAGGTTTGGAAACCGAAAGGTCGTTCATACATGCGTTGTCTTGATGATTTGGAAATTATAAGCCAATATAACTCTGAAATCATGGGGTTCTATAACTTTTACTCGATTGCAAACAACAGTCCTGTGATAGATTCATTCTATAATATAATGGAATACAGTATGTATAAGACATATGCCGCAAAATACAGTACCTCGAAAAAGAAAATCATTGCGAAGTATAAGAAAAACGGAGTGTTTGCAATACCGTACACCAATAAAAGAGGATATGAGTTTAAACGTGAGTTCTACGACAAAGGCTTTAAACACAAGGAACTACCTAATCGATACTTAGATGACAGACTTCCAAACACGGTTGCCATAACTGGTGGCAGAAATGGTCTAATCAAGAGACTTCAAGCACATGTATGTGAGAACTGCGGTGCTACGGATAGCCTTGAAATGCACCATGTACGCAAATTGAAAGACCTTAAAGGTAAAAGTGATTGGGAAGTTAAAATGATTTCACGTAAACGTAAAACATTAGCAGTATGTTCAATATGTCATCACAAGATACACGCAGGAAAGTTAGACTGAATGAGAAGGTGGAGAGCCGTGTACGGGGAGACCTGTATGCACGGTTCGGAGGCGAGTGCTTGGAAACCTGCTACTGTCAAAGGTGGCAAGGCGCTGGGTGCTTAGCCTATGGCCAGATAGCCTCGGCTAAAATACCCCTTACGCGCATGATCTCCCCACAACTCTACTGGGTGATGACCGGTAATGATTTTTCATTGGATATCAACAATCCGAAAGAGCCCAAACTGCTCTGCGTGGGCAACAATCCGGACAGGCAGAACATTTATTCGGCAGCGCTCGGATTATATAATTCCCGTATCGTCAAGCTTATCAACAAGAAAAAACAGCTTAAATGCGCCGTTATCATTGACGAGCTTCCCACCATCTATTTCCGTGGGCTTGACAACCTGATCGCGACGGCGAGAAGCAACAAGGTGGGTGTGCTTCTGGGTTTTCAGGATTTCAGTCAATTGACACGTGACTACGGAGAAAAAGAATCCAAGGTCATCCAGAACACGGTGGGGAATATTTTCAGCGGACAGGTGGTCGGTGAAACCGCAAAAACGCTTTCAGAGCGCTTCGGCAAGGTGCTTCAGCAACGTCAGTCCGTATCCATCAACCGTCAGGACGTATCCACCTCCATCAACACACAGCTAGACTCGCTCATTCCCGCATCAAAGATCGCCAACCTCTCACAAGGCACGTTTGTCGGGGCTGTGGCGGATAATTTTGATGAGAGGATAGAGCAAAAAATATTTCATGCCGAAATTGTCGTGGACTATACCAAGATCAGCGCAGAAGAAAAGGCTTATCAGAAAATCCCGGTCATCAACGACTTCAAGGACAGGAACGGTAACGACATCATGATGCAACAGATACAACGCAATTACGACCAGATCAAGGCGGATGCGCAGGCTATTATCAATGAGGAGATGCGGCGTATCAAAAATGACCCTGAACTCCGTAAACGACTAGGTCTGGAAGATGAAAAAGGAAAGGACCCCGACAAATCATGACAAGTGGAGGGGTAATTGAAGAAATTATACCCCGACTGATCGGATTATTGAAAAAGATGCCGTATATTTGAAACTTGAAATAGAGAAATAAGGCCGGTCTCGACAATTGGGACCGCCATTATTATACATAAGTCGCAAGACGTCTCGAACAGGAATCTGACAAATTCAAAAACACAGAGGCTATTGCGTGAGGCTTATGCTATACCTTATAGCATGAGCCCATGCGGGTTTCTGTGTTGGGCTTTGTCAGAGCCTCTGTTCGAAATAAGCATGGGTTTCATGCTTTTTTAACAAGAGGTATGGCAAAAATTCAAGTTATCATGGCACTCACTTTGGACGGGTTCCTTCCGCATGAAGACGAGATGCTTATGCGATGGGTGAGGGAAAACAAACGGTATGGTTTCCCACGCTGGCAGCGACAGGCCACATTCCACATCTACCCCCATTACGGTTTGATGGACTTGCTGAATGTAAAGGAAAAGCATGACAAGGATTGTATTTATCTGGCAGGAGTGGGAGATGGAGGAAGTGCGGAATATGCCGATGGACTTTTTCGGTATAATCTGGTGGATGAGACAGTACTTTTTCTGCTGCCTCTTTCTTATGGTGGTGGAATCCCCTTGACGGGAGAATTCCGGTCTGCCCGCTGGAAACTTCTTGGCTGCAAAACTTTCTCCAACGGAATCTGCCGGCTTATGTATAAACGAAACGGATGAAGATGCTATCTCAACCCATACCTTTCCATTTTCTTGTATAGCGTCGGACGGCTCATCCCCAACATTCTCGCCACACGACTGATCTTACCTCCACATTCTTCCAGAATCTTCCTTATTAGTTCTTTCTCTTCTGCTTCTTCCATCAAGCCTTTTTTACATTTTTCGCCTGTCCTACAGATGGTCGCATTAAGATTCAGATCTTTATGGGTTAACAATGGAGATACCGCCAACAGGACAGCACGTCTTATCCGGTTGTCAAGTTCACGCACATTGCCCGGCCATGAGTGGGAAAGCATGGAGATTTTGGCTTGTTCGGTAAAACCGGAGGTCTCCACACGTATCTCTTCTGAATGTTGCTCACGAAAGAAGTCAGCCAGTGGCAATATATCTTCCGGGCATTCGGAGAGAGAGGGCTGGCGTATCTCAAACTCGGCGAGACGGTAGTACAGATCCTCCCGGAAACGTCCCTCCCGTATGGCACGCTCCATATCCTCGTTGGTGGCCGACAATATCCGTACATCGGCTTCAAGTTCTTTGCGGCTGCCCACTGGACAATACACTCTTTCCTGTAATACCCTGAGCAGCAGTGTCTGCATTTCGGGAGGCATGTTTCCGATCTCGTCAAGGAAGAGCGTACCGCCCTTGGCCGTCTCAAAATAGCCGGCAGTATCCTTTTTCGCATCGGTAAATGCCCCCTGCACGTGACCGAAGAACTCAGATGCGGCAAGTTCCCCCCGGATACAACCACAGTTCACCGCCACAAAAGGCTTGTCCTTACGCCCGCTATGCTGTTGGATCAGCTGTGCGACAGATTCTTTTCCGCTACCGTTCGGTCCAAGGATCATGACGGAACAATTCAAAGGAGCCACACGACAAGCTATCCGCTCGGTCTCCCGGACCGCCCCGCTAAGCCTTTTCATTAATGATTTCTTCGGGGGAACGGAAACTGGCAGACCGATCAATCCCCGTAACAGTTCCATCAGTAACTCCTCGTGGACAGGCTTGGGCAAGTAGTCCTTTGCGCCCAATTTGACGGCACGCACCGCATCTGCAATGGAGGCATGTTCGGTCATCACCACAAAAGGGATATGTAACCCTTGGGAGATGCTCCATTCCAGTAAACTGATGCCATCCCCTTCGGGAAGGCGGACATCCGTCAGTACCAGCGCCACGTTATTCCCCTTGATTTTCCGGCGTGCCGAAGGCTCATCTATGGCCGTCAATACCCTGTAACCGGCTTTCTGTAGCCATCTCTCAAGAATATCGCAAAGAATCAGGTTGTCCTCCACGATCAATAAAGTCTTTTTCATCCCCGTCATTTTTCTTTCTTAATTCATTATTTACTTCGTCTATCAGTAACCGTATCTGTTTCATAATTCTCATCGTGTACTCTCTGACCGTCTCGTCGCTCGAGGTCTTGTCATGCAGGAGCTTCCGATAACCGAACAGTACATCGTTGGCCCCTAACAACTCCCAGACCGGAGCCATCCGATGTACGATCCTCCGCATGGCTTCCCGATCGTTTTCTCTTAAAGCCTCCTCCAGTTCGGCAAGATCCTTTTCTGACTCTTTTGCGACAAGACCGAACATATGACGACGGTCGTCCGTACTTTCCATCAGGCGGGAATAGTCGAACGGAGACATGCCTGCACTTCTGCCCTCCGTAACGGAGGAGATAAAGGCCAGCAGTCCTTTTGAAGAGAAAGGCTTATGTATGCAACCGCAAAAACCGGACTTCATATACACGCCCGAGTCCCCGTCCCCCCGTGCCGTCATGACAGCGACCGGAACGGTACGGGAATTTCCGATATCCGAGTTACGCAGTAATCTCAACAAGCCGAAACCATCGGTCACGGGCATCTGTATATCTGTCAATACCAAATCATAATCCAAGCGGTCGAGTGCTAGAATGGCTTCTTTTGCATTTTGACAGGTCGTGCATTCCACCCCGTTGCGCCCGAGCATGTCTTCCGTTATTTTCAGAAGGATGCTGTCATCATCCACTACCAGTACATGTTTGGGAAGTATTGTCGCAGATTGTACCGGAAGCTCCTCTGTTTCCGGTTCTCCTGTCGTTTCCGAAAGGGGAAACGACAGGCGGAATGTTGTACCTTTACCTGGTCGGCTCTCTACTTCAATGCTTCCGTCCAGTACCTTTACAAGAGCTTTCGTGATAAAAAGCCCAAGACCGAAACCTTCCGAGTTTATCTCCTGCGCCGCACGCTCGAACGGACGGAAGACACGTTCCAATGTCTCCTCGTCCATACCGATACCGGTATCACCGACCTCCACATATAATCTTCCCGCCATGTACTCGGTATGGAAACGGATCGTACCCGACAGGGTGAACTTGATGGCGTTTGTCAGCAGATTGTCCAATATTTGTTCCAATTTGTCTGCGTCTCCTCTCACTGTAATATCACCGACATTCTTATGCCGGTGCTCGAACAGCAAGGCCCGGCCACCCGCTTTGCGGGCATATTCCTTCGATATGTTGTCAAGCAAGTTGTTTAGACGGAAAGGAACCTCGTTACGGGTATCCTTGGTCTCATTGATCTTATAAACATCCATCAGGTTGTTCACCAGATTCAGTATATGGCGGCAGGAATGGCGGATGTTCTCCAGATAGCCTTCCCGTTTTTTCTTTTCACGGGTTTCCGAGGCCAGTTCCACGCAGTTGTTGATATTACCCAATGGTCCTCGTATATCGTGCGAGATGGTCAGGATGATCTGTTTACGCATACCGAGCAGTTCCTCGTTCTCACGGTTTATCCTTTGGAGCTGTGCCCGCCCTTCCCTTTCTTTCCTGATGTCATGCCGTATGATCAGGAACGAGATGAATAGCAAGGAGGAAGCAGAGACGATTACCAAGACAAACAGTTTGAAAGAAAAATCTCCGGCTTCCGTGATTTTTTCCTCACGACTGATGAACGCCGCCTGCGCTTGCCCGTCAAGATGGGTGATGAGTATTTGCAACTTCCGGTTCAAGGCCTTATTCTGTATGCGCAGACTGTCGGTATACATGTCTATCCGGCGTTCACGTTCCTCTTGCATGGCGATCAGCTTCTCATTCAAATCTTGCAGTCCTTTCGATGGCTCGAAGACCTGTACGCTCCTTTTCCCTCCGAACCAACCGGCAATCCCTTTTTTCTTTTGGGTGACTGTCCGGGTACGAACCGCTTCCCTGATAACAATAGGCAGACGATTTGCGAGCAGGCTGTCCGCTTCCCCCTGTCTGGTAATGGTCTCCATAATGCGGAGCAGATGTATCTCCTTAGCTTCCAATAAATGACATAGGGAGTCTATCTGCTTTGGCAGGACGAACGTGCCACAACTCACTTTCAATATTTGTAACAAGCTGTCCGTTTGCAAGCGTTTTCTGCGATACTCACGAAAATCGGTATCCTCCCAGACAATGACGGACTCTCCATAGGTGGCAAGCTCCGTGATATAGCGATGCGCCGTACTGATGTCATGGCGTATCCTGCGTATCTCCGATGTTTCCGTTTTTATCTCACGCATGCGGCTCCGTTCGTATAACAAGATGGAAACCATGCCGCAAACAGCCATGATCAATATCATATACCCTAAAAGAACCTTATGCTGTAATGAAACTTTCCTTGCTACCATAAATATTTTCATTTTACGTAAACACTCACTTTAAACCACCAAGGATTTGTAACGGATTCGTTAAGCCAGTGTAATAGTTATCTATAATTCATTTATAAAATATAGAAGAAGCCCCTGTCTTCTCCGATAACCGGCTTCAGACAAGGGCTTCCATATTGGGATGAATCAATAACGATTTACTTTATGAGATTGGTCTTATTCCGGTTTTATCAGTTGGTTCCACCCGTATGCTGGCAGTTCCAAATCCGGGTAATGACAGACACTGTTCCAATGTTGATTATAATTGAATAGACAACTTTCATAACGGATAGAATCGAATATATTCCATATCAGGCAAGAGGGAAACCGATTCTTTCCAATTGTGCTTTTCGCTCGTCTGACATGTTCCCCTTGCGGTAATCCCGTCTTTGAATGGTACACCAGCGTCCCAATGCTCCTTCACGGCATCCCGGCCATCGTCCTTGCAGGTTATGGAACAGGCACAATTGTTCGAAGTTGCCTTGCCAGACCTGTTCCGCCGACCAGACAAATCCTATTTTATCCAACAGGAGCCGGCGGTCATTGGGTAACTTTCCCTGTTTACGCATTTTCCGTTGTGTATGGCACCATCCGCCCAAATTCCCTTCCGTCGATTTAGGGAAACGCCGATATTTTCTGACAAAAGACTTCAGCTCCTCGTAGTTCTTCATCCATTCCCCTTGGAGGTTCTGATTCCAGACAAAGCCGATCTCATTCAAAGCCCGGATGCGCTCTTTGCTCAAACGTCCATCCTTCCGTCTTTCCCGCTGGGTATAACACCAGGTCGCAAGCGGGCCGTCTTCACGTTTGGGCCAGCGTCCGCAGGTATCAAAGAAGACTTTCAATGCATGGTATTCCCTCATCCATTTGGAGTCGAGCTGATTCCACTCAAAACCGATTGCATCAAGCTGGTCGCACCGTTCCTTGGCAAGACAGCCTCGTTTGTAGGCGATGCGTTGCGTGTTGCACCAAAGGCCCAGTTTCCCTTCCGTCACTGAAGGCCAGTCGTTCTCTTCCCGGTGGAACTCGACCAGCCGCTCGTACATAATCTGCCATGGTTCCAGCTCGGCCAGGATCTCTTCGATGCGGAGCCGGATATCCGACAAATAGCCGGTAGCGAGGAACGAGGTTGTTCTTTCAAATCCGTGGGGCGATGGAAGATAAGAGAGTCGCTCCCAGTGGCACGCCATCACGTCGTAGACCGATTTACCCGACAGGTTATTCACGAAATCCAAGACGACCGGCTGTTTCCCGCTTCCGGCATCCAGACAGCGCCCCAGCTGTTGCAGGGTGACAATGTAAGATTCGGTGCGCCGCAGGAACAAGAGGGCATCCACTCCCTCGACATGCAATCCTTCGATCAGCATATTGACGGAAAAGAGTACGTGTAACCGGTCCGACTCTTCTCGGAAAGCGGCCAACAGCCGCTGATTCTCCTGCTCGCTTTGCGCATGATGGATTTCAAATGGCGTAATCGATCGGCCTGCCTGTGTGAGCCAGTCGCACACTTCCGGCACCATCTGTCTGAGATCGGCCAGGTCGCGACAGAAAACCAGCAGTTTGCGTACGCTTTCGGGTAGGAACTTCCGGATCACCGACGACGCGCCCAAAGCACCTTTGAAATCGACCCGCGCCAGGTCCAGTTTCTTTTGGATGCGCTCTCTCCGGCGGACTGAACAACCGCTGCGTTCCAGCTTTCTTTGCAGCCGATCCAGTTCGTTGTCCAGCCCGTAAGCACTTTGTACCAGGATCGGCACTGGTAAGATATTGTAATACCAAGCTTGCGGCAAGGTAAGTTCATAAAACAAATTTCCTTCGAAATAAAGATCCACCGTAT
>ERZ825384.4608-NODE-4608-length-10732-cov-2.434485_pt1 | contig 10732 bp, 10 predicted proteins | sample MGYA00519931_ERZ825384 | MGnify/ENA primary metagenome ERZ825384 (study PRJEB31778, sample SAMEA3449200) | human gut metagenome | biome: human gut; feature: human-associated habitat; material: faeces | place: United Kingdom | collected 2010/2012 ...
AAAATATTCTGCCTTAAGTGAAGTGATTATTTTCAACTTAATAAATGTAATAATTCTACTTTGCTTTTGGTATATATTTCTATGCAATAATTATTTTCAGCTCTGTTATAGTTTCATTTATATCTCTGGCAATAGGAGTATTTGCTTTAGTTTCATCCAAGTTATTTGAAAGAGTTATAAAAATTAAGGATGAAAATGATAAAACTATTTAAGGAGGTAAATATATGGCTATAATTGTAAATTTAGATGTAATGATGGCAAAAAGAAAAATATCTTCTCAAGAACTTGCAGAAAAGGTAGGAATAACCGCAGCCAATCTATCAATTTTAAAGACAAACAAAGGAAAAGCAATTAGATTTTCTACATTAGATAAGATTTGTGAAGTGTTAGAGTGTACGCCAGGAGATATATTGGATTATGAAAAAAAGTAGAAAAAGTCATTTTTTAGTCACATTGCAAATGTAAAATGAAAATAGGGTGATAGTATGTTGAAATTTATAAAAAGAGTAATAATTGCAGTAATATTAGTAATTATATTTGCAGGTGTGATTTTAACTTATAAAGGATATGAAATGTATAAAACTGCACTAAATGAAATAAGTGTAGCAGATAAAGTATCAGAAATAAAAAAAGAAGAAAATTATACAGAAATAAATAATTTACCTGAATTTTATTTGGATGCAGTAGTTGCAGTAGAAGACAGGAGATTTTACAACCATGGTGCAATAGATCCAATAGCTTTAGCAAGAGCAATTTTAGTAAATGTTAAAAATATGGAATTGCGAGAAGGTGGAAGTACAATTACACAGCAATTAGCTAAAAATATTTATTTTACACAAGAAAAATCAGCATTAAGAAAAATAGCTGAAATGTTTATGGCATGTGAGATTGAAAAAAATTGTGATAAAGACACAATATTAGAATTATATGTAAATACGAGTTATTTTGGAGATGGATATTATTGTGTAAAAGAAGCATCAGAAGGCTATTATAATAAAGAGCCTAAAGATATGAATAGAAATGAAGCAAGTATGTTAGCTGGAATTCCAAATGCTCCATCAGCATATTGTCCTACTAAACATTTAGATTTAGCAAAACAAAGACAAGAACAGGTTTTAGATAAAATGGTAAAATATAATTTTATTTCGGAACAAGAAAAAACAGAGATTTTAGATGAACCAAATGCGGTTGAAAAATAATAATAAGGATGTTTCTAATTTAAGAGACATCCTTTTAAATTTCTATTATTTTCATATTATATTTATCTTCAAAAACTTTCTTTTTTGTGATATATTCTTTAGTTCTTACACCTTTTACATCTATTACATCATAACTATTATCAGAATTAAATACGATAAAATCTGCTTTATATTTTAAACCTGGTGCTAACATAAATGTAGGCTGTAAGCAAAATCCGTTTATTTCTTTTGCTTGCAATCTTAATTTTAATTGACAATAATAATCAGCTTCTTTTTGGCTATCAAATGTGTGCCCATCAATAGATGTTTTATTTGCTCTATATTTTGTTTTCTTTATTTTACTGTTTGTAAAATTTTTGTAATCATCAATACTCCAATGTTCCATTTTTAAGTACCCTTTCTTTTGAATTTAAAAGTATTATATACTAAATAAAACAAATGTGCAATATTTTGTTGAAAAATTAAAAAAAGTACTAGACAAATACAAATGAATATAATATACTAAAAGTGTATTTAAAAAAGTTAGCTATCAGAAAAAAATTACTTAAGATAGCCAAGCAAAAGAAGGGGGAAGAATTAAATGAGAAGAACAAATGCCAAAATAGTTGGCGGAGTGCTAGTGCTAGCAATAATCTTAGTAGCAGTAGCATATGCAGCAATAACCAGTACACAATTAAATATTAACGGTACAGGAAATGCAACAGCAAACCAAAGTAATTTTAAGGTGGAATTTATAGGAACACCAACAACAGGAGGAAAAGGAACAACAACAGCAACAATAGACTCAAGTGTCAAAACAAATGGAACAGTAACAGTAAATGGATTAACAGCCAAAGGAGATGAAGCAACAGCAACATATACAGTAAAAAATCAAAGTGCAGACTTATCTGCAGATTTGTCTGCAAAAGCAACAAGCTCAAATGAAGAGTATTTTGAAGTGCTTTGTACACTTGAAAAGACAACCTTAAAAGCCCAAGAAGAGACAACATTAAAAGTTACAGTAAGATTATTAAAAACACCAATAGATGAAACAAAGGAAAATTTAAAAACAGATATAGGAGTAACAGTAACAGCAGAGCCAAAACAACCTGGAGAAGAGAATAACGGAGGTTCTCAAACAGTATCAAGTGCTACAACAACAGGAGGAACATACCTACCAAAAGGATTTAGACAAGTATCTGGAACAACATTAGAAAAAGGACTAACAATCCAAGATAGTACAGGAAATCAATATGTATGGGTAGAAGTACCAAAAACAAAAGAAGTATATCCAACAGCAGGATTAGAAATAACAGAATTTACAGAATCTGAATATACAGCAATTGAGACAGATTTACACACATATACAAATGATTACAGAAATGGAACAAAATATACAGACACATATTCTTCAGATGCAGCAACAGGATTAACAAGTGCCCAATATACAGAATTAAAGCAAAAAATGCTAAAAAGTGTATATCAAAATGGAGGATTTTATATTGGAAAATATGAAACCGGAACAGAAACAGCAAGAACTTCTGGTTCTTTATCAACTGCACCAACAGATACACCGGTAATAAAACAAAATGTATACCCATACAATTATGTAACATGTAGTCAAGCGCAAACATTAGCAAGTAATATGGAACATGGAGATAGAACAACAAGTTTACTATTTGGAGTACAATGGGATTTAACATTAAAATATTTAGAGACCAAAGGAACGAGCCAAGCAGATTTAGACAATAATAGTACAAGCTGGGGAAATTACAAAAATAATGCATGGAGTATAACAAATGCCAACCTAAAATATGCTCCAATTAATCATGGATGGACAACTGCAACAGAAAAATCAAAAAATTCATATTCAAGTATATTATTATCAACAGGAGCAGACGACTCATTTAGTAAAATGGGAATATACGATTTAGCCGGAAACGTTGATGAATGGACACTCGAACATGGCTCTATCACCTACAATCCTTGTGCCCTTAGAGGAGGCACTTACGGCAATTCAGGCAGTAATTATCCGGCAAGTTCCCGTTTCTTCAGCGGTACGACCGATTTGTACGACACTTTTGGCTTCAGGCTAGCACTTTATTAATCGTAGACCTGAGTCCTGAACAGCGATGCACCAAAACGGGCTCGAATGAAGAATTGAATATATAAATTGTATCGATAAAATACATATTGTATAGTGAAAACTAGAAAATATGTATTTTATTTTTGGGATTGGAATTGACAAAAAAACATAAAAAATATATAATAGTAAAGTTGTTTAAAATTATAAATAGATATGGAGGAAAAAATGGAACAAGAAGAAAACATACTAGGAAAAGAAAAAATAGGAAGATTAATTAGAAAATTTTCAATACCTTGCATTATATCAATGTTAGTAAACTCATTATATAATATAGTTGACCAGATATTTATTGGACAAGGAGTTGGATATTTAGGAAATGGAGCAACAAATGTAGTATTCCCATTAGTAATGATAGGATTAGCATTTTCACTAATGTTTGGGGATGGAGCTTCAGCATATTTAAGTTTAAAACTTGGAGAAAAGAAAAAAGAAGAAGCAGCAAAAGGTGTAGGAAATGCAGTAGCAATATCATCAATAATATCAATAATATTTTGCGCCATAACATTAATATTTTTACCACAATTATTAACAATATTTGGATGTACAGAAAATCTAAAAAGTTATGCAATGGCATATGGAAGTATAATTGCAATAGGATTTCCTTTTTCAATGATAGGAACAACATTAAACTCAATAATAAGAGCAGATGGTAGTCCCAAATATTCAATGACATCAATGCTTACAGGAGCAATATTAAATACAATATTAGATCCAATATTTATATTTGTATTTAAAATGGGAGTTGAAGGTGCAGCAATAGCTACAGTGATAAGCCAAATAGCAACATTTATATTAAATATAATTTATATTAAAAAATTCAAATCAATCAAAATAAGCAAAGAATCATTAAAAATAAAAGCAAGTATAGTAAAAAATGTTGCAATGTTAGGAATAAGCAGTTTTATTACACAAATGAGCATAGTATTTGTAATGGCGGCAGAAAACAATTTACTTGGAAAATATGGTGCAGATAGTAAATTTGGAGCAGAAATTCCTATTACAGTATTAGGAATTGTAATGAAAATAAATCAAATACTAAATAGCATAATAATAGGAATTGCAGCAGGAAGTCAACCAATATTAGGATACAATTATGGCGCTAGAAAATATGATAGAGTAAAGAAAACATTAAAAATTGTATTAGGTTCAAGTGTTATTATAAGTACAATAGCATTTATATTATTCCAAACTATACCAGATAAATTAATCTTAATATTTGGTAGTGGTGATGAGAACTATATGGAATTTGCATGCTTGGCATTTAGAACATATTTATTACTTTGTATATTTAATGGTGTTCAAATACCATCAGGAATCTTCTTCCAAGCAATTGGAAAAAGTACAAAGAGTGCAATATTATCACTTTCAAGACAAATTGTTATATTAATTCCAGCAATGATAATATTAAGTCATGCATATGGAATAATAGGAGTATTAAGTGCAGGACCAGTTGCTGATGGATTAGCATTTATATTAGCAGTTATTTTATTAGTAAAAGAAACAAGAAGCTTAAAAGAAAATAGTGCAGAAGTAGAAAAGACATCAAATATAAAAACAATTGAAGAAAAAAATACAAATACACCAATTGTTATTACAATTGCAAGAGAATATGGATCTGGTGGAAGATATATAGGAAAACTTGTTGCAGAAAAACTTGGCATCAAATTATATGACAAAGAGTTTATAGAAAAAATGGCAGAAGATACAGGTTTATCAGAAGAATATATCAGAGAAAATGAGCAAAAAAGAAATGTATTAGATGTATTCAATAATGGATATTATTCAGGATTAAATAATGCAGATGAATTATTTATTAAAGAATCTGAATTTATAAAGAAGGTTGCTAGTCAAGAATCTTGTATAATAGTTGGAAGATGTGCAGACTACATTTTAAAAGATAAAGAAAATGTGGTAAAAGTCTTTATAAATAACTCAATTGAAAATAAGATAAAAAGAGCAACTGAATTTTATCATATGAGCAAAGAAAATGCTGAAAAAGAAATTACTAGAATAAATAAGTTAAGAGCAAATCATTATAAATATTATACAGAAAAAGATTGGAAAGAACCATCAAATTATGATATTTGTATTAATAGTGATGCAATTGGAATTGATAATGCTGTTAATTTGATATGTGATATAGTAAATAAAAATCTTTAGGAAATTCCTGAAGATTTTTTTCGTTTAAAATTTAAAACGTATGAGAACAAATTAATAATTGTTATAATAATTGTTGAAAATAAATAAACAATATAGTAAAATAAAAGCATAAAAGCTATTACAGCTAAGAAAGAGAGGTAAAATAATGAGAAAATTACCATTAGGAATGAGCAATTATGAAGACATAGTAAGAGAAAATAGAATATATGTAGACAAAACCAAATATATAGAAATACTAGAAGATTTTCCAAATAAAACAGTAATGTTTTTAAGACCAAGAAAATTTGGAAAAACTCTATTTACAAGTACATTAGAATGTTATTATGATAAAAATAGAAAAGATAAATTTGATGAATTATTTAAAGACACATATATAGGAAAAAATCCAACAGAAAATAGAAATAAGTATTGCATATTAAGATTTAACTTTTCAGGAATAAGTACAGAAACACTTGAAACAACAATAAAAGGATTTAGAGAAAAAGTTGATTTGGGAATTAATACTTTTGTAGAACTATATGGATTAGATTTTTATAATAATCCAGAGCAAAGTACAGAAGGACTTTTAGGAAGTTTATTTCAAGCATTTAGATTTCAAAGAAAAGAAGAAAAAATATATGTAATAATAGACGAATATGACCATTTTGCAAATGAATTATTAGGATTTAAAACAGAAGAATTTAAAAATTTAGTAGCTAAAAATGGAAAGATAAGAAAGTGGTATGAAATATTAAAAGAAGGAACAGAAACAGTAGTAGATAGAATATTTATAACAGGAGTAGCACCAGTAACACTAGATAGCACCACAAGTGGATTTAATATAGCAAGTGATATAACTAAAAATATTATATTTAACGATATGCTTGGATTTTCAAAAGAAGATGTAATCTATTTGATGAAAGAACTTGAAATACCAGAGGAAAAACAAAAAGAATTATTGCCAGTAATAAAAACAAATTATGATGGATATGTATTTTCAACAATGATAAGAGATAATATTGAAAATTATAAATTATATAATTCAAATATGACATTATACTTTTTATATATGTATCAAGTTCAAAATCAAATTCCAAAGGAATTAGTAGATGTAAATATAATAAGTGATTATAGTAAAATAGAAGCATTTATGGATTTGTGTCAGAATATGAATAAGATAGAAATACTAGAAAAAATAGTGGCAGGAGATTTAATAGAAAGTAGTTTAACAGAAAAATTTAATGCAGAAATAGAATTTGGAGAAAAAGAACTAATATCATTATTATTTTATTTGGGATATTTAACAATAAAAGAAATAGGGTTTAGTAAATATAAATTTCAAATACCAAATGATGTAATTAAAGAAATATATAGTAATTATTTTCTTGAATACATTAGTAGAAAAGCAAATATAGTTATTGACTCAATAGATACAGAAACAATAAATAAAGAACTATTATTAGAAGGAAAAGTAGAGAAATTGTTAGATGTTTTAAAAGAATTTTTAACAAATTTATCAAATAGAAACTATGCAAGATTTGATGAAAAATATGTAAAAGTAATATTTTATTCAATATGTAGAATGTTAGGAACATTATATGTAAAATCAGAGTTAGAAGTTGGAGGAAAATATGCAGATATTTTACTAGTTCCTAAGGAAGAGATTAGAGAAAGATATAGCATACTAATAGAGTTCAAATATATAAAACAAGAAGACTATGATAGAGATAATGAAATATTGCAACAAAAACAAGAACAGGCAAAAGAACAAATTGAAGTTTATAGAAAATCAGAAGAAATACAAATGCTTCCAAAGTTAAAATGTTATTCAATTGTTGTTATAAAAGATAGAATTGAATTAAAAGAGATATAAAATAGTATTGGAGAAAAATAAAAATGGTCAATAAAAGTAAAAATGTAATAAGCAGTTTTAAATATGCTTTTCAAGGAATGTTTTCAGCATTAAAAACAGAAAGAAACCTAAAGATACATATAACAATAATGATATTAGTAATAATAGCAGGAATAGTATTAAAAATCAGTAAAATTGAATGGATAATATGTATCATATTATTTGGGTTAGTAATTGGAGGAGAAATGCTTAATAGTGCAATCGAAACTGTTGTAGATATAGCAATGCCAGACATAAATCCAAAAGCAAAATTTGCAAAAGATGCTGCAGCAGGAGCAGTTCTAGTTTTGGCAATAGCTTCAGCAATTATAGGATTCATGATATTTGGTCCAAAACTTATAGCTTTATTATAAAATAAAAAATGAGGTGAATAAAATGGCAAATGTATGTGATTATGTTAGATGGAGAGGAGATTTAACACTAGAACAATCAGAATTTAATGAAATAGACAATTTGATATTAGCTAGATTTTCTTATTTTCCATTTGATAAAATAATAAGAGAAAATGAAATAGCAACAATAAAAGAATTAAGCAGGAGATTTAGTAATCAAGATGTAACAAAACTTCCAATATTATGGAAAGATGATGTTGAACTATTTCCTTTGATGGGGAATTCCAAAAGATTTGGAGGAATGTTAGCAACCCAATATATAAACAAAATTGATGCAGAACAAGAAAAACAATTTTCAGCAATAACTGTACTTATGCCAAATGATATAATTTATGTGTCATATAGAGGAACAGACAATACAATAGTTGGCTGGAAAGAAGATTTTAATATGAGTTTTAAAAGTCATATTGCATCACAAATATCAGCAAAACAATATCTAGAAGAAATAGCCAAAGAATATCCAAGTTCTAAAATAATAATTGGAGGACATTCAAAAGGTGGAAATATAGCAGTTTATGCTGCAACATTTGCAAGTAAAGATGTAAAAGACAGAATAATAAATGTTTATAATAATGATGGACCAGGATTTTGTGAAGATGTAATAGAAACACCTGAATATCAAGAAATTCTTCCTAGAGTTCACACATATATTCCACAATCTTCAATAATAGGAAGATTAATGAATCATAAAGAAAAATATACAATAGTAGAAAGTGTTCAAAAAGGAATAATGCAACATGATTTATATAGTTGGCAAGTATTGGGAAAAGAGTTTGTAACCTTGAAAAAGCTTACTAGCGAAAGTGAATTTATTGATAAAACAATAAAAGATTGGTTAGAAAATGTTGAACCAGAAAAAAGAGAACAAGTTATAGATGCGGTATTCGAAATATTAAATACAACAGAAGCTCAAACAATGAAAGAACTAAAAGCAAATTGGTTTGCAAATGCCAAAACAATTTTAGGTACATATAAAAATATAGACAGTGATACAAAAGAAATGGTTTGGCAAACAGTAAATGAACTATTAAAAGTGGCAAAAAATAATATATTTGAAGAACTTCCTAAAATAACAGATAATTAATATTATCTGTTATTTTTTGATATAATATAAAAAAAGTTGTAACGAAATTAAAAGTTAAGTGTTATATAAGCAAAGGAGGATGAAAGTTATGCAGAATATGGATGAAATATATGAAGAATGTTTTGAAACAGTATATAAGTATTTATTCTGTTTAACTCACAATAGCGATATTTCTGAAGAATTAACACAAGAAACTTTTTACAGAGCAGTAAAAAAGATTGATACATACAACGGAAAATGTAAAATTTCTGTATGGCTATGTCAGATTGCAAAACATTTATGGTATAACCAATGTAGAAAAAACAAAAGGATAGTTAATACAAATGAAACATTTGATATAGAAGATCCACAGAATTTAGAAGAGCAATTTATTGCAGGCGAAGAAAAAGTTTCATTATACAAAAAGATGCAAAATTTAGATGAAAAAACAAGAGAAGTAATGTATCTAAGAATAACAGGAGAATTAAGTTTTAAAGAAATAGGAGAAATATTGGGGAAAACAGAAAACTGGGCCAGAGTAACATTCTATAGAGGAAAAAGCAAATTAAAGGAGGTAGATGAAAATGAAAAAGGAATGTAAAATAGTACAAGATTTATTGCCAAGCTATGTTGACAAATTAACAAATGAAGAAACTAATCAATACATAGAAGAACATTTAAAAGAATGTAAAGAATGTAAAGCAATTCTAAAAAATATGAAAAGTAATATTGAATATAAAGAACAAGATGACGATAGAAAAAAAGTAAAATATTTTAAAAAATATAAAAATAAACTAACAATTTTAAAAACGATAATATCAATAATAATTGCCTTGTGGGCAGTATTTGTGGCAAGAAATACTATCATAGTAAAACAAATGGCAAAAAAAGCAAACGAGACAATAAATAGAGAAAATTATCATATTACATCTTATAAATATGGAATTGAAAGTTATGAAAAAGAAGAAGTATTTGTACTAGGAGATAAAAGAAAAGTAATTACAACACAATATATAGATGGCAAACTTTCAGAAACAATAATAATAGGAAAAAAAGCTGAAAAAGATAGCTATGGAACTCAATATTATTTAGTAAATATATATAGTAATAGTGAAAATGGAAAGAAAGCAATTACTAATCAAAAGCTGGGAATGGTAGAAGAATTTTCACAACCAGGATGGTACGAAAATGAAAATAATCTTTTAAAAACAATATATTATTCTAAATTTGCAGTCATAAAAAACGAGAAATATAATGAGAAAAATTGTTATTATATATTCAACTATAAGAGTCCATATAATTTCTATATAAATGGTATGGTTATAGACAAAGAAACAGGTTTAATGATAGGAAGTGCATTAGCAGGAACAAACAATGAACCAGATAATCAAGAAAGCAATTGTGTATATAAATTTAACAATGTAACAGATAAAGATTTTATAGAGCCAGATATAAATCAGTATGAAGTTATTGAAAATATTTAAAACATATATAAAAGTCGATAATTAGTTGATAATTATCGGCTTTTATGGTATATAATAATAATGGAGGAAAGAGATGAAAGAAGAAAAAATAAATATAACATCAGAATATGATGGATTAAAATTAGAGGGAATATTGATTAGCCCTGAAAGTGAAATAAAAGCAGTGATTCAATTAGTACATGGAATGAATGAGCATAAAGAAAGATATATAGATTTTATGAGATTTTTAGCTCAAAATGGATATGCATGTTTTATCCATGATCACAGAGGACATGGTGCAAGCTTAAAAAATGAAGAAGATATTGGATATTTTTATGATGCAAAAGCAGAAGCGGTTGTAGAAGATGCTTATCAAATAACTAAATATTTAAGAAATAGATTTGAAACAAAGAAAATTATACTTTTTGGTCATAGTATG
>ERZ825384.4612-NODE-4612-length-10724-cov-2.959040_pt1 | contig 10724 bp, 8 predicted proteins | sample MGYA00519931_ERZ825384 | MGnify/ENA primary metagenome ERZ825384 (study PRJEB31778, sample SAMEA3449200) | human gut metagenome | biome: human gut; feature: human-associated habitat; material: faeces | place: United Kingdom | collected 2010/2012 ...
CAATGGCGGCCAGTATGTTTTCCTGCTCCCTGATTTTTTCGATGCAGGTCTGAACATCCTCCGCTGTCTGAATCGTGTTGGCGAAAGCGGTTGCATAAGTGTCGGCCAGCATTACGTCTGAACAGACAATCATCACTGCATCGGCTTTACCGAAGCTGAGTGACGGACCGACGGTTCCGGAAGAGGTACAAATCCCGAGGGGGGCATAGGCTGCCTCGATATGCAAACCGACCTTTTCAGACAAGGGGGAAGAACCGGCAAATACCGAAATATCCATATCCTGACAGAGGTCGGCATAAATATCCCCTCCGTTTTCGACGATCACTTCTTTTATACCGAATCGTTTTTTCAGGTTTTCCCCTACTTTCAGAGCGACGGCGCCGGCTACGGCACTCATCGGGCCGATACCGCTTGTTTGGGTTACCCGCGACATCTCTTTGAATATGCCGGGAGCATCCCCGCTTGCCTGAAAGGGGGTTAAAGCCTGGGCATAATCCGGGTGTGAACCGATCCAGCGGTCCATATCCGTCCGTAATTCCCGGACAAATCGTTCTGCACAGACCGGTATTTCCGGTTGCCAGGAACCCCGGTCCACGCCGATACACAGATCGGTTTCTTTATAAGCTATGGTAAAATAGCTCCAGCGATCCTGGCGGAAATGCTTGCGATAGGTGCGATCGATATATTCCATACGGCATAGGGTAAATTCAGGCTTCGGCAAATTCGATCCGGAATAGTTTGAGAGGACAAGCTTTCAAACATAATTTGCAGGCAATACATTTTTCCGGATTGAAATGCAGTTTCCAATCCGGAGCCCCTATGGTCAACGCGTGGGAAAAGCAGGCCGATACACAGTTGCCACAATCGATACAGAGGCTCGCGTCATACGATACTTTACTGGATACCGGACTTACCGTAACTCCGTTTTCGATTAAATAGGCGATACCCTGGTCCAGTTTGTCGGTATCGGCTTCGAGTTCGACTAATAGATTACCGGATTTCCCGGCTTGTATTTCGGCTTTCAGTATATTGATCCGGATATCGTATAATTTGACCAGGTCATAGGTCAGCGATCTGTCGGTAGCATCTACCGGGAAGGATAATACAACTTTCTTTATCATGATGTTTCTAATTGACAAGGTTTTAAATTTTAATCTTCAATGGCTTTCAATCCGTTCAGGCTGGCTTGTACAGGCATTGGCCGTACCGGTTCGGTGAGTAAAAATTCACCTTTCTGAATCCAGCTTTTCAGTAAATCTGCGATTTCCCGGGCTTTGGCCAGACTGGAAAGGGGCGCTGTTCTTACTTTATGGCCATTGATTTCGATAGCACCACTTTGTAGAGCGGCATAATTCGTTTTTCCCAGAATTTGATTGCCATTCCCATAATCGACGACAGTCGTTTCGATTTGTTCATTCCGGATAGACACCCTTTTCGCCAGATCCTCGTCCAGAATAGGGATAGGAATTCCGATTCCGACATATAAGGTGATACCGTATTTTTCGATATAGGCCCCCCGGAGGTATTGGGTGCTCATGTTTTTCAAGTCACCCACAACAGCTATCGTACGGGCATTACTAGTGGGAATATCGTGTTCATTTACCGCTTTGGAAGTGTTGAACTGAGTGCCGTTCCAGGTGACATAACCGTCTGTACCGCCAAGGAAAATATGAGTTCCCAACCCGATGGTCCGGCATTCCGGATCGTTAAGCAAGGGCGATAGCTCACCGGCAGAACTGTAAGAGGCATTCCTCATCTTAGGAAGCAGCGTACCCATGTAGGTATATTTGATCTGATCGGTGGTGTTGGTCGCTACATTATAATTTTGGTAACAATTTCGCGGATTGTATAAGATAGCTTCATTGATGCAATTCTTGTTGATAATAGCTTTTATATGTTTGCGGGGATAACAATCCGTCCCTTTTCCCCAGGCTTCCAGTGTAATGTCTTTACCATTGACCAGGTCTTCGATGATATGGGCTCCGCCATAAGCCGGAGAGGATGGGTTACAATCTGTAGCGCCGACATAAGTATCTACCGCTGCCAGTCCACCACTAACCCGGATGCCGTTCAATTCGATCTTCTCCATCCGGATTGGGGGATTGGAATGACCGAAATTCAAAAATGCACCCGAAGAACACATCGCTCCGAAAGTGGCGGTGGTTACTACGTCTACTTTTTCTGCAATTTCTTTGGGTGATAATGTCTTGGATAATTCGGATACTTCTTCGGCTGTCAGTACTACGGCAGTCCCTTTTTTTATCTTTTCATTGATTTCTGCGTAAGTTTTCATTTTGTCGTTTTTTAATGAGCGTTTCATGTCTGGGGCGTTTACCCTTTAAATTGGTCAGGATATAGTTCGGATTCGACTATACCACTATAAAATAAACATTAAACCGAATGTTTATTAACGGGGCTTGCCAACTACTGCCTGGTAATATCGTAAGCCGGTAAATCGGAATAGGGGGTATAAAAGATCAGCGCATGCAGCGCATGTCCATAGAAGATACAAAAAGAGAGAAGAATTTGAGATTCCGGTTTCTCCGGTCGGTGATGTGGGTTAAATAATCTGCTTTTTTCATCTTACTTTTGTTTTAAATTATAACTCCTGTTATCAGGCCGGGTTTTGGCACCTTTCGGAAAGTTCCGGAGGTTGTCGGAGTTTCATAGAGCCCAGTCTCTCAACTCCTCTTTATAATTCAAACAATCTTTCTTAAGGATTGAATTGACGAAACAAAGGAATAGGAAATATTTTGAAAAAACAAATGAATGCCGGGGAAAAAATGTGCTAACGTTTTAAATAGCCCACAGGGACGGGCAGTGGGCTATTTTTAAATGTGGTCTTAAATAATCTTTAGTCCCAGGGTGAAATTGAACGACCGGGGAGCTTTCAGTTCATGACCTAAATTTTTGAATGCTTTTTCATAATCGATATCGAAGGTCAGTTTCCAGACATCTACCCCGACGCCGACTTTACCGTGCCAGTTGGTTTTATCGGTACTGATATCTCCTAGTTTTTTCAGGTTTTTTACTTTCCCGACGGAAAGTACCGGTCCGAGGAAGGCCCGTAGTTTAACGATAGATAAATCCAATACTTGGAAACCCAACATAATCGGAATATCGAACGTGTTGAGTTTCAGATCGAAGTTGTCAGGATTTTCTCCTAGTGCCTGTGCCTTTTCTTCTATCACACTTCTCTTATGCGAATAGTTTAAAGCAGGTTCCAGATAGAGTTTTCCCAGATTGACGCGCATAAATGCGCCGACCATATAGCCAGTATTGGCTTGTGTCCCGATAGCCTGGGGGATATCTTTGAATTTTATCCGGTTACTGGAAATCCCGCCGTGAACACCCAGATTGATCGGTAATTGGGCCATCGCTCCGAAACCCAGGCAACAGATGCATAATAACGTAAAAATCTTTTTCATTTCGTTTTATTTTAAATTGCTGATTACATCCTTCTCTTGAATTCCGACAGAATAATACCGGTAGCTACTCCGACGTTCAGCGATTCGGTCGATTCGCTATTCCGGGCGAAACTCGGAATCGTTAGTTTCTGTCCGGTCAGCGCTTCTATTTCTGCTGAAATTCCTTTTCCTTCGTTCCCCATGACGATCAGGCCCCGGGTACTTAATGCTGTCGTATAAATATTTTTCCCATCTAAAAACGTGCCAAAGACAGGAAGGCCTTCTTGCTTCAGTTCGCTCAATAAAACAGGGAGATCCGTATAGAACGTCTTGACCCTGAAGATGGCCCCCATGCTGGCTTGTACACATTTGGGATTATAAACACCGGCACAATCGGCATCACAGAATATGTTTCCGATTCCGAACCAGTCTGCCACCCGGAGGATGGTACCCAAATTACCCGGATCTTGTATCCCGTTCAATACCAGGGATAAAGAATCGAGAACCTCTTCCTTCCGATAGATATGGACAGGTATTTCGGCCAGTGCGATGACTTCGGGTAAAGATTGGAAGTTGGATATCCCATGCATTTCCCGTTCATCGGCTTCAATGATATTTACGTTTGACAACGCTTTTTTGTTTTGTTCGAGCCAAGACGGGAAAGCGATCAGGGAATGGATTTTCAGGGGAGAATGCAACAGTTCTCCGACCAGTTTTTCCCCTTCGATTTTAAAGAGATTATATTTTTCCCTGAATTTCTTTTTTTCAAGGTTTTGGACTATTTTTGTTACCTGTTTGCTTAACATGGTTTGTGCCTCTACATCGGTTTTAGCGTGGTTTTAATCCTGAATAAAGAGCAATTCAGAAGCTGTGCAAAAGTAGTAACATTTTTTGAGATTTGGAGAAGTGGGTTCCATATAAGATTGTTTCGGAATATTTTATCAGCCAACCGTTCATCAGCTTACTGAAAAAGCGAGGGGGAATTTTGTTATTGACGGGCTTTATGCTGGTCATGGTATCGTGTTCGCCTACCCGTTATGTGGGGAAAGATGAATATCTGTTGAATAAGGTGAAAGTGAGGGTAGAAGAGAAAGGGGTGAATTTTTCTGAATTGAAAAAAACGGTGCGGCAACGTCCTAATACGCGGATATTGGGAGTGGCTCGTTTTCATCTGGGACTTTATAACCTGAGTGGGAAGAATGAGAATAAGCGCTTTAACAAATGGTTGCGTTCCATCGGTGAAGCTCCTGTGATTTATAGTCCTTTCCTGACCGACAGAAGTGTGACCCAGTTGAAATTGTACCTGAACAATAAAGGTTTTTATAAAGCTGAGGTGACGGATTCCGTTTGGTTTAAAAAGAAAAAGGCTCATGTTGTGTACCGGATTTATCCCGGTCCGCTGACTCGGGTGAAAGATTTTACTTTCCGGGAAGACAGTAGTTTCCGGGCCGGAGGATTACCCGAAAGCTCTCCGTTAGTACAATTGGTTTTGCGGGATACCAATCACACTTTGTTGCATCAGGAAATGCCGATGGATATAGAGATATTGGAAGATGAACGGGAACGGATCATTCATATGCTCCGGCAAAACGGGTATTATAATTTTTCAAAGAATTTTATTCATTATTATGCCGATACCTCGCGGAGCGGTAATCCGGAACAGGCTCATCTTTTGCTGAGCATCGTCAACAGTGTGTCCGACAGTATGGCTTACCGCAAATATAAAATAAAGCACATTCAGGTAAATTTGGATTATGATCCCCTGCTGATGGCCAATGGACTCGATTCGCTTTACCGGCATACCCGTTACGGTGAATATGGGATTGTTTATCGTGGCCATATGAAGATTAAGCCGAAGGTGATCCAGGAAACGATCCAGTTCAAGGAAGGAGAATTTTATGATGTCCGTAAAGTGGCTGATTCCTATTCCCGCCTGCAAGCCTTGAATCTGTTTAAATTTATCAATATTATTTTCCGGGAAGAGCAAAAGGAAGACGGTGAGCCGGTGTTGTTTTGTGAAGTGCAGCTTACTCCGCTCAAACGGCAGTCTTATAATGTCTTTCTCGAAGGGACCAACAATTCCGGGAATATCGGGGTCGGAGGTAACTTTGCTTATAATCACCGCAATTTGTTTCATGGAGGGGAGAATCTGACCTTGAGTGTATGGGGGGCTTTAAAAAAAGAGAAATTGAAGGAAAATGAAATTTTCAGTACCACCGAAGTCGGTACGGAATTGAAGTTAGTGACACCTCAATTTTGGATGCCGGTTTTTCGTATGGATGAATTCCGCCGTAATTTTGCTCCTAAAACTTCGATCTCTCTCTCCTTCAGTCAGGAAAATACACAGTTTTACAAACGCCGTGTAGCTAGTGCTAAGTTCGGTTACCTTTGGCGGCGGGCAGATAATAAATGGCGGTATAATTTCGATCTCATCGATCTGAATTATGTGCTGATGCCGAGTGTCGATTCGAGTTTTATCAGTGAATTGAAAAATGAATATATCAAAAGTGCCTATACCAACCATATGATTCTGTCGGCGAATTTTTCGGCTGTGTTTACCGACCAGGTGGTCAATTCTGCACAAAGTTTTAATTATTTCCGGGGTAATCTGGAGACTTCCGGGAATTTTCTTTTGGCTATGGATAAACTTTTAGGGGCCAGAAAATCCGGTTCCGAGGAAGAACGTTTTTATAAAATTCTGGGTGTCCGGTATGCCCAATTTATCAAAGCCGACGGTGAATATCGGTTCAATCATTACCTGAATAAAGCCAATTCGGTCGTCTACCGGTTGTTTCTGGGTTGTGGTTATCCCTACGGTAACATGAAGGCTTTGCCTTTTGAAGAGGCTTATTATTGCGGAGGTGCCAACGATATCCGGGCCTGGCAGGCGAGAACTTTGGGACCGGGATCTTATGCTCCGCCGGATAAATATCCGAATAATGTAGGGGACTTTAAGTTGGAAGCCAATGTGGAATATCGGTTTAAATTATTCTGGTTATTAGAAGGGGCTTTATTCATCGATGCCGGGAATATCTGGAATATCAATCGGTATGAGAATCGTCAGGGTACGAAGTTGTCCTCCGGATTTTATAAACAAATCGCTGTCGGAACAGGGGCCGGACTACGGTTGGATGTCAATTTCTTTCTGTTGCGTTTTGATCTTGGTTTGAAATTACATGATCCGATGCAGGCCGAAGGGCAACGTTTTGTGTTGTTGAATCGTAATGGAGGTTTTAATAAATCTGTATTTAATATAGCTATCGGATATCCGTTTTAATTTTAATGAACTTACTATGTTGTCCACTATTCTCGTTTATGTTTCGCTTTTTTTACAGGTTGCTGCTGCCGTTATTGCCATTAGCTTGTTTAAGCGGACAAAATTCAATGCTTCCTGGATTCTGATTTCCGTCGGATTTTTGTTGATGGTGGTGTCGAGGGTCTTCGATTTATGGCCTACGATTTATCCCGAAATGGAAGATGAATTGGCTATTGTACAGAAGATTCTGGCTTTTATCATTGCTTTGGTCCTCCTGATCGGAGTATTTTATATCCGGAAAATTTTTCAATTTATGCGAAGAGTGGATGAGATCCGGCGCGAATCAGAGAAACGGGTACTGGCAGCGGTTATCCGCACGGAAGAGCAAGAACGGCAGCGTTTTGCGAAAGAGCTGCACGATGGGCTGGGACCTTTGCTGAGTGTGATTAAAATGCTGGTCTCGGGGTTGGATGCCAATAAAGAAAGTGAAGTCAATGAAAAGATAAAGCAGAATCTGCGGCAGGCTGTGGATGAAGCGATTAGCGGGGTCAGGGACATCTCGGCCAATATCAGCCCGCATATCCTCAACAATTTTGGCTTAAAAGATGCGGTAGAGGCATTCATAAAACGGATGCGGCAAGCCGATAATTTTAAGGTGTATTTTACTACTAATCTCGAAAATCAACGTTTCAATTACAATATCGAAGTGGTGGTCTACCGTGTTATCTGCGAGTTGATCAACAACACATTGCGGCATGCTGCAGCCTCGAAAGTGACGATCGATTTACAACTCGAAGAAGGAATATTATATTTAGAATATACCGACAACGGTATCGGATTCGATGTAAACCGTATTTCCGGACATACCGGTATGGGATTGGATAACATGCGTTACCGGCTGCAATCCGGTAACGGGGATATCGAGATTGTCAGCGAGCATGGAAAAGGGATGCGGGCCAACGCTTTTATTAAAGTCTTTTGACTTTCTGACTTTATTTTTATCTTTGTTTATCAGTTACGGATGTAAATGTTTATCGATTCATGGACACAAAGAATTTGAAAAAATTAAGAATCTATATTGTTGACGATCATAAGTTATTCAGGGAAGGATTGAAATTGCTTTTGTCTACCCAGGATTTCGTACACCATATTTACGAAGCTTCCAATGGACGCGACTTTATTGAAAACCTCTCCTTTGTAGATTGTGACCTGGTGTTGATGGATATAGAAATGCCCGAGATGAACGGGATAGAAGCTACGGAACAGGCTCTGCGGATCAGGCCGGATTTGAAGGTGATCGTGTTGTCTATGTACGGGGATGAACAGTATTACTATAAAATGGTCGATGTCGGAGTAAAGGGGTTCGTTCTCAAAAATTCCGGTATAGAAAAAGTGATTGCGGCAATCCGGGCTGTCGCCGCCGGTGAGAATTACTTTTCCGAGGAGTTGCTGGTGAATATTCTCAATAATATGCGTGATGGCGGGCAACATAAACCGGAACCTGAAACCCCTGATAATGAAATATCCGAGAGAGAACTCGAGATTTTGTATCATGTATGCCTGGGACTTTCCAACCAGGAAATTGCAGATAAACTTTTTATCAGTAAGCGGACAGTGGATAAACATCGGGCGAATCTGTTGAGTAAGACCGGATGCCGGAATACTGCAGCGCTTGTCATGTATGCAATTAAAAATAAGATGATAAATATTTAGATGAACGGAATGATATTTGCAGCGGGATTGGGTACCCGTTTGCAGCCTTTGACGAACGATCGGCCCAAAGCATTGGTGGAAGTAGCCGGTAAGCCTTTGCTTGAATATGTCATACGGAAAATGATAGCGGCGGATGTACAGCGTATTGTGGTGAACGTGCATCACTATGCCGACCAGATAGAAGCTTTTCTGTGCGAACGACATTTTTTCGATTGGGATATCGTGATTTCCGATGAACGGGAGAAATTACTCGATACCGGGGGCGGACTTCTGAAAGCCAGGGAGTTGTTCTGCCCGGGTGAATCGGTGCTTATTCATAATGTAGATATATTTTCAGATATCGATATACCTGCCTTGCTCCGCTTTCATCGGCAAAATAAGGGAGATGCGACCTTGGTTACCCGGACCGGCGGGAAAGGCAGAGGATTGAGATTTAATCGTGAAGGGATGCTGAAAGGATGGGAAAATAAGGCCACAGGGGAACAAAAACCGGTAGATGAAGAATTTTGGGATTCCCGGAACTATGCTTTCTGTGGAGTGCAGGTGGTGAGCCCGGAATTTTTAGAACGTATGTCAGGAAAAGGGGTCTTTTCGATTATAGACGAATATCTGTCACAGGCCAGGCTTCACCCGATACTGATGTATTTTTACGAAGGACGTTTTTTAGATTTAGGGACTCCTCAGGCGATTGCCGAAGCCGAAACAATGTTGATCGGTTCGTGCAACCCGTAAGGATCTTTTTTCGTTAATTAAAGACTTTACGGAATAGCAGGAGGCAGGCCTTGCAGCGCTTTTTTACGATCTGGATAATGGTAATTGCGAAGAATAAAGCTTAAGCATGAAAAGATTTTTTAAATATCTGGGCAGAACGATTTTAGCAATTTTAGGGTTGCTACTGCTTATCGTGTTTTTGCTTTATTTACCTCCTGTACAAGATTTCCTTTTGCGCAAAGCCGAACGTTATGCTGCTTCGCATTACGACTTGGAAGTCCGGATCGGGCATTTCCGTTTGGGTTTTCCTTTTGATCTGGTTTTGGACGATGTGTATGCCGGGAAAACTGCCGGAGATACCCTGGTTGCTGCAGAGGCGATCCGGCTTAGGGTGAATATCGATCGGATATTTCGTAAAGAACTCGGTATCGAACAGTTAGGTCTGAGACAGGTGAAGTTAGGATTAGCCGGCGATACTACCGGTATGCAACTGAAGGTGGCTGTCGGGAATTTGGGGGTGCAGGAGGGACGGATCGATTTGGAACGGAAAAAATTGATAGTCGCTGAGATTAGCCTGGAAGAAGGGGATGTTTTTTTGAAATCCGGAGCCGGAACAGTGGAAGATACAGTGCAGAGTAATCCTTTGGATTGGGGGATCGAAGTCAGGCAGATAAAGATCCGGGACGTCGGTTATCGCATGTATACCGAGGGGTTGCCTTACCTGGGGGCCGGAATAAAGGACGGTTCGCTGACTGGCGGAAAAGTTTTGTTGGGGGAGCAATCCGTCGAAATAGATGCTGTCGCTGTCGGAGGGGCTTGGTGTGACATGCAGATGGGAACGGAACAATCGTCCGGGACACCGGTCACCGAACCGTCCGGTAGCCAGCCTTGGCTGATACGTGCAGGGAGATTACAATTGGAGAACAGTGCCTTTAGCATGAAGACTGCCGATGCCGGGCAAACCGATTTGGTGCTGTCCGGTATTGCCGTACAAATCGACAGTGTATATAACCGGGGAACGGTTGTGCGGGGAAACCTGGTAGATCTGAGGGCTGTACAGCAAAACGGAATACAGCTGCAACAGATGCAGGCACAGGTGGATCTCGATTCGGCCCGGACAGCATTGAGGGGGGCATTTATCCGCACCGCTCATAGCAAGATCGAGTTGACAGCCCGGGCCGATACTTCGATGAATAATCTGATGAAACGGGTACCCTTGATCGTTCAGCTGAATGCCAGGGTTGGGCTGGCCGATCTTACTCCCTTTTATGACGGAATCCCTCAGGACTTAAAACATAGTCAGGTAGATTTGAATACGACTTTCAGTATAGATGAAAACAGAGTCCGGTTCGACCGCCTGGATGCCGGTATGACCGGAAAATTCCGGTTGACTGGAAAAGGACGACTGCAATCCTACCGGGACCTGAAAAAAATAAGTGGGGTGATCGATTTGCGGGCGGAGATGCCGGACGCTACCTTTGCTAATGTTTTCTTAAAAGAAGGAATCGTGAAGATCCCGGCCGATGTATCCTGGTCGGCGAATCTGAAGGCTAATCAGGGAGCTTTGGAGGCTTTGGTGCGCTTGTGTTCCGATGCTGGTTGTATGACCCTCGACGGGAGTTATGATTTGAACCGGG
>ERZ825384.4614-NODE-4614-length-10718-cov-3.710963_pt1 | contig 10718 bp, 10 predicted proteins | sample MGYA00519931_ERZ825384 | MGnify/ENA primary metagenome ERZ825384 (study PRJEB31778, sample SAMEA3449200) | human gut metagenome | biome: human gut; feature: human-associated habitat; material: faeces | place: United Kingdom | collected 2010/2012 ...
AATTATTTTATGAATGCGGTGATTTGTGAATAAAGATTTATTTTTGGCCTACGACTACCCCTATGAGCGTTTGATAAAACGATTTAATTGATTACATTTGTTCCGTTGTTAGAGTAATTTAGCAACGGACATGTTGTTTTAAATAGAAGCGTTTCAGCTTTATCCTTTGTAAGAAAATCGCCAATTTTCAAGACTAAAGGGATAAACGATTCAGACGCTCATGCTTGCCATATATTTACTTTTCGTATATATATCCGGTTTGCGTGGGGTAGTTGTTTATTTTTAGTCGGGTGTTTGGCGATACCTCTTACAAAATAAACTGACAGTTCCCACGCTTTTTTATGTTATTAACTTATCTGTCCGGGGAATTTGGGGTACTAAAACTCTTTATTAAAATGAATATAAGTGCAAATACTTTATTTCATTTTGTCTCTCAAAGGAAATTCTTAAAGGACATTTTACATGGCAAATTAATCCCAAGATATTGTGTCGAGCATTTTGAAATTAATGACTATCTTAAAGGAGATGTTGTAATTCCTATGAAATGTTTTTGCGATATTCCTTTGTCTCAAATATATGAACATACTAATACTTATGGGAAATTTGCAATTGGATTTACCAAAGAATGGGCACAAAAAGTAGGAATAACGCCTGTTATTTATATACATAATCAATCTCCACAAATACAAGACATTTTGCCAAAACTCGGTAAGAATTTTTTTGATTTCTGTAATAAGAATTTAGCAATAAAATACATAAAACCATATTATGGAAAAATGTGGAGAAACGGAAAACTTACAAAAGATACATGTTTTTATAATGAGCGAGAATGGCGTTTTGTCCCTAAAAATAGCCAATTATTAAAGAAAAGTACATTTGAGGAAAAGAAAGATGAGTATCAAAACTCACTTAAAACTTCTCCTATTTCATTTAGTCCTAAGGATATAAAATACATTATTATTCAAGAAGAAAAAAATAGAAGTAAAATTATAAATATCATTAAAAAATCCAACTTTTTCCCTGATTCAGATTCGAAAGAATTAGCGATTAGCAAAATATTTTCAGTAGAACATATCCATCTTGATTTATAAACCACAAATAAATAACAATTATGAAAAGACTATTTTACCTATTAATGATGTTATCCTGCACTCTTTGGAGTTGCAGTAAAAGTGACGGTCCTATCGATGATCCTGACAATCCTGATAATCCCGATGCCCCAACTAATGTCATGCTTGATATTTCAGTTTCAGATCTTGTGTTTGGGGCAGAGGGAGGAGAGAAAGAATTTACCATTTATTGTAATTCTGATTGGACTATCACAAACGAAAGTGAATGGTGTAAAACAACTGTGAATCAGGGGAATGGTGATAGCAAAATAATTGTGACGGTAGGGGTTTACAGTGAAATGGAAGACAGGAATACGAACTTGACAGTTAAAGCCGGAAATATAACAAAAGTTCTGACTGTAACACAAAAAGATGGTGATGCTATTATTTTAAGCAAGGATAAATTCGATATACCGGAAGAAGGTGGAAATGTGACCGTTGAAGTGAAAAGTAATATTCAATATGAGGTTTCCATTCCATCCCAATTTCAAAATTGGATAAAACATGAACCTGAAACTAAAGCTATTACTGTAAAGAATTTTACATTTACGATTTTAGAAAACAAGGAATACGAAAAACGGGAAGGATATATAGTGTTTAATGGTAACTCTTTGAAAGATACAGTCCATATTTATCAAACTGCCGATCCAAGGACACTTATCCTGAGTAAAGACACTTACAACATTTCATCTGCAAAAGAATCTATTGAAGTGGAATTGAAATCGAATGTAGATTACTCCATTTCTATTCCCAGTTCCGCATCGCATTGGATTAAGTTACTCGAAACAAAAGCTATCCGGACTGATAAAATTTATTTTGAAATAGAAGAAAATACTACTTATGATAATCGTTCAGCCCAGGTTTTTATAAAAGATAAAAACAGTTCTCTTTGTGATACTTTATATATCAATCAATTACAACAAAATGCACTTATTTTATCTCAAAAACAATATGAAGTACTCGCAGGAGGTGAACAAATTTCTATTGAGGTTCAGAGTAATATTGACTATGAGATAATTATACCTAAGACAGTACAAGAATGGATAGAGCAGATGCCGCAATCTAAGGCACTTACTAAGAGTATGATTAATCTTGAAGTAAAACCCAACCCGACCGATGATGTACGTTCAGCCCAAATTTTTATAAAAGATAAGAATAGCACTTTGTCTGATACAGTACAAGTGACTCAGGCTGCAAAAGGGATTTATATAGGAGATATTATTTTTGAAACAGAACAGGATTTAATTGATTTCCAGACAGCAGGTTATACTAAAGTTAGAGGGAATGTTATTGTGAGCGGAGGGGAAATAACAACCTTACAAAAGTTGGACAATCTGCTTACGGAAATTAACGGTTCACTGAGATTGGAATGTTCAACCTTGACCACTTTGGATGGTTTGTACGGTTTGAAAACTATAACAGATAGTCTAATAATTAAGGATGGAGATATGACTTCTTTTGAAGGATTGCGAAATCTTGGAACAATCGGAGGGAATTTTAAAGTAATTGCTGGATCTTATTCTTCTTTAGAGTCTTTATCTTCTTTTAAAAGTTTAAGTGGTTTAAAAAGCATTGGAGGGGATTTTGAGGTGAATGCTAAATCTTATTCTTCTTTAAAATCTTTAGCATCTTTTGAAGGTTTAGAGAGTCTCACAAACATAGGGGGAGGCAAATTAACTATAAATTATTGTAGCTCATTAAATAATATAGATGCCCTTAAAAATATTGAATCGCTTAACGATATATCAATTACAACATGTCCCAAATTATATGATTTCTGTGTCCTCCAAAATGTAGTACAAAATATGAGTGGCACTTTTTATTTAAATAACAATGGCTATAACCCGACAAAATACCAACTTTTAAACGGAGAATGTTCACAAATTCCGCAAGAATAATTCATCATTTCTACTCCTATACTTTAAACGTTGGGAGTAGGAATTTTTAAAACTTAAAACTTATAGACATGGATACAATTACATTGAAAGTAAAAACTACTAAACCAACTCAAGAAATTGAGCTCAGATTTTCAGAAACAAGAAGTTCGAAACCTATCCAATTTGAAATAGACTGGGGAGATGGAACGCTAAATACACAGACATCTCATGTTTATAAAATGCCTGCTAATTAGAATACAATTTATCAAATAAGCAATGAGACAGCAAACTAAACAGAAAAAAGCACTTTTATTATTGAACTTGGAGGTTTCTGATAGGATGAAAGATCTTGTCAATAAAGAAGAATATGGATATGCCATCTTAAATCTATGGAATCAAATTGAAGCAGGATTGAAATTATCCAGATGCATAGAAAAAGGTGCGTATCCGAAAAACTTAGATGTAAGATGGACAGGTTTTTTAAAAATATTAAATGAAGAAATGCCTGAAATATTGAAGGTGATTTTTAGTAAGGAACAAAATTGTTTATGGAAAATTCGTAATGAAATAGTGCACGCTAACCAAACTATATCGCAAGAACAATATGAACAATTTTATGAAAAAGGTAATCTTTTATTGAATAAGTTGAGAGAAAATCTATCATTGAAGTATGACTTTGAGAATGGATTGCCCAAAACAAAGAAAAAGACGAAGAATAGAAAATGAATTATATAAATAACATTAATATGAAACAGATTTACATTTTATTGGTTACTATATGTGCCATTGCTTTTACTGCGTGTTCAAAAGATGATGATTCATCAGAAGATGGAAAAGAAGGGGTAATTACGTTGGTTCATAGAACTGATTATTCTGCTAGTAGTCCTGTGCGAATACAAATTGGGGCTTTTAATAAGGGAGACATTATTACAATTGATTGGGGAGATGGAAATGTTGAAAATGCCAATCTGGAAACGATGTGTGATAATATTTTTTCAACCTATGGCATTGGTCATAGATATCCTAATAGTAATCCTTATATTATTACAATTAAAGGGAAAATTAGAGGCTTTTGGTGTTACACCAAGCACATAACCTCATTAGATGTCAGTGGGTGTCCTGCATTGACTTCCTTACGATGTTATGGCAATAACCTAACCTCATTAGAGGTCAGTAAGAATACTGCCTTGACTAAGCTGTCTTGCGGTAATAATAGCTTAACTTCATTAGATGTCAGTAAGAATACTGCCTTGACTTATTTACGTTGTGGCAATAATAGCTTAACTTCATTGGATATAAGTAAGAATACTGCCTTGACTTATTTACGTTGTGGAAATAATAATCTCTCTGCAAGTGCCCTGAACAAGATTTTTAACGATTTACCAATAAATGATGGAAACATTTATTTTAACGATAATCCCGGAACTGATACTTGTGATAAGAGAATACTGGACTATAAGAGATGGGAATGTAATTGTAGATAAAATCTTAACCTATCACCATTCCTGATATGAGTCCTGAGAATGGTGATATCAAAACTAAAATAATATGAATGGTAAAATTTGTGCTTTAGATGAATTTAAAGAATTCCTAAAACAGCTTGTTGAATCCGGCAGATTAGAAGGTACAGAGTTAGGGGTTGCAAAATTAGTTCTGGGCAAAGGATATGGAGTCTTGTCTCCTGAACAAATGAAAGTGTTTGACAGAATGATTGATACAAATGTAATAGAAAACTGTCAACGGTGTGGTGTCCCTATTCCTTGGGAAGAAATGTTTATTGCTATTGATAATGGTGGTTATTGTTGTTATTGTCAGCATATGATGGAAAAGATTGAAAAGGAATAAATATAATTTACCCCCATTTCTGATATTTAAATAGTGAGGAATGATAATTTAAAGACTGGATAATATGGAAAAGAAAATAAATTTGGTAACTGTAATATAGTTCCTAAAAATTTAACCTCACACTCCCGGCTCAATACCGGGAGTTTTCAATTTAAATCAAGCATTATGGACACCAGTTAAAACCGTCGGAAAAGTCCTCTTTAGAAGAGGGTTTCCCCTTTCTGCACTTCGGGGGGAATTATTATATATAATATACAGCGAAATGCAAAAATTAAGATAAAATATAAACCCTGTCAGGTTTGACACAAACATCAACCGAAACGTCAACCAAGCGGAATAAGGAAAAGAGAATCTTTTGTAATTGCCGAATAAATAATAGTCTGCGGAAATAGCTCAGTCGATAGAGCACTAGCCTTCCAAGCTGGGGGTCGCGGGTTTGAGTCCCGTTTTCCGCTCTCTGAATGAGGTAGTTACGAAAGTAGCTACCTTTTTTATTTTGTGGTTTTTCGTGGTTTGGGGGCATCTGTTTAAACCGAGGTTTAAACCAACTTTAGCCATGAACGCCTCTATTTCAGTGGTTTGTTACAAATCAAAAACACTTTCAAACGGAGAATACCCATTAATGTTCCGAATATCCAAAGACGACCTTTGTAAAAAATGAAAAAGGATTATAAACCGTAATCTGTTAAAAAAAATCATAGAGACGGCTGTAGGGTGTTTCTTGAAATACGGGTATGTAGCGTGGAGTACTCCTTTCGTCATCGTCTCCACAGCTTTCAGCAACCTTGTCCGTGCCAAAGGGAAATCGACAGAGGCACTGAACGGAATACTGATAGGTACCATACAGAATATCGTACTCAATCGCTTGTTTATCCTATGGCTCGGCTACAGGATTGCCGGTGCGGCATGGGCTACGGCCATCGGTTATACGGCAGCAACGCATATTACGTTATCTTGCTGACGGGTAAAGACTCCCACCTGACCATATCCATAGCCTGTTTCAATATGAGAAAAGAAACAGTGGGACCGTCTCAGGCAGTCATACGTCTGTCATGCTTCGCAGGATTGGGTATGGGCGTGATACTGACCTTGCTTTGCGGAGTGTTTTCCGAAGAACTGATCAGTTGTGTCATTGATTCGGAAGGAATTCGGGAATATGGTACACCGCTCGTCCGGACGTTGCTGCTGTCGGGACCAGTGATGGGTATCCTGTTTATTTATATCAATACCTTGCAGGCGATCGGGGCGGAAGCGGCACAACCTGTAGCAGAATTCTTTCCCTCCTTCTGGCTGTTTGGCTGTTTTGGCGGACTGAAAAGAGAATGGGGAAAGCCCCCTCTTTTGTTTAACTTAAGATCTTTATCGGACATTACTTGTCATTATCTCATAGCGGTTTGGAAAGGGATAAGCTTCAGGGGTTCCGGCATTAACCTGAATGGCTGTTCAGCACTGTACCCTCAATGATCTGACATAAACGGACATACCGTCCTTCTTAGATCTCCGGTCAATCCTACCTGAAACGATTCGTCAAACACCATGAAAATAATTTCCCGGCAGAATACCGGAATAAATTTATCCGCAACCAGCGAAAAAATCAAGACATATAAGAAATCACCGGGGAGCGCAAAGCTCCATGCCATAAAAAAAATCCTCAAAAACAATTCCCCTATTTTTAGTATGAACCGGATACCTTCACATTCATTTCATCTCTTGTACTGGCGGACTTAATATCGACATGCATCTCGATATCTTTTATATTAACGGGTAATTCCAGAAATGAATACCCCGGATGACAGTGATAAGCAAACAGCCAGCGATTACCTTCAAAATCAGTTTCGTATAAAGACCGGTCTTCATATACCAAGTATTTAGGTCGATTAAAATAATTCGATTCTTGCCCTCGAGGTATATCTATTTTCAAGAAAACCGACATGACTTAGGTAAGCTTCATCCGTCAACTGTTTGGCATGTACAGGACATTGTTTTACACAAGCATTACACTTGATACAAATACCGGAAACCTCAGAAGGATGATCCTGCCGGATAGCCCCCATAGGACAAACTTTTGCACAACGTCTGCAATCGATGCACGCATCGGTCGTAACAGGTTTTGCTTTCAGGAAATTCACCACCTCTTCATCCCTTCCTTTGGGTTTATAATATCCACCGTAATCAGGAGCCCCTTGTCCCGGAATCTTTATTCCGGTAAATTCTCCTGGTTGCAATATTCTTCTCACGATCTCTGCCGAAAACTGTTCTGCCTTTTCCAGATCTTCCCGGTCGGGACGCCCGGTAGCCAACCGGGTCGTGAAAGAATGCTGGCCGACAAAAGCCGCAGCAGCTATCGGATGAAACCCTCTATATCTTAAAATATCATACAGTTCGACGAGCGCATTCCCATAGGACCGATTCCCATAAACCACTACAGGTACCGCCCAGGCCCCATTACTCTGCCAGGTAGTCAAGTAGTTCAATAACAGATTCGGTAAACGGCCGGCGTAAACAGGCAAACCGACAATAGCCAACTCCGATTCCCGAATATCAGGCACTTTCTTCCGCCCCGACGGCAATGTAAAGTCTTTCACTTCCGTCACGACTTCCGGTAATAACGTAGTGATACATTTTACCAAATGGGTAATCACTGTTTTAGTTGTGTCTGTCGGACTAAAATAGACCGCATGTACTTTCTCTATTTTCATAAAGTATCGGATAAATAGTCTGTCAAAATCTTTCCCACCCGATCAATCCCGAACAAAGCTGCAATTTTATTCCGGTAAAACCAATAAATCATGTTTATTAATTTTGAATAATTTGCATATATCATCTAATTCCCCAATCTGCTTATCGCTATTATTCGTACCGATCAACTCCGGCACGATATTCCCTTCGACAGGGGCGCATTTGGATTTTTCACAGAAACAGGAAGTCGGGCAAAAGAGATAATCCATCTTGTTTTCATCATTGAAATAATCGGTTTGACATGTTTTCCGTTCAGAACAGGTTTTACTTCATTGCCTGTACAAGGATAAAAGCCCGATTTTAAAGAAATTCTAAAGGTTTTTCCCAAAATAACCGTTCAGCACAAAGTATTGCCTCCGTCCCTGTGGACTAACAAACATTCACAAAATATCATTTCCCTTATAAAATGATTTATATATCTTTGCCATCACATAAAAATTGCGTGGAGTTGCCGGATCGTTGTCTCGTCCGGCAATGAAAAGGGAATCAGGTGTAAATCCTGAACAGATCCACTGCTGTAAGTTTCATAACACTTTTCGGACGTGCTTTATCCACTGTTCCTCGTTTGGAATGGGAAGGAAACCGAAAAGGAAACAAGTCAGAAGACCTGCCACGTGATTCATTTGTTTAACGTTCAAAGGGAAGAAGAACATAAACGTCAGTAAATCATGCTATTCAAAAAATTCTCTGTTTTTTCATATTTGCCGTAATAGCAGGGCTATTCACAGCCTGTGATTCCGCAGGAACGGATTATCCCTACGGGCCGGTAAGCCAAGGTAATATCGAAGCCCTTGTTCTCAATGAAGGGGGAATCAATCAGAATATGGGCGGTATCTCCGTTTTAAACAAAGACGGATCAGTCATTCCGGATATTTTCCGGGAAGTGAATCACCGACCGCTGGGTGATGTGGCCCAATCCATCACCAAGATCAACGGTAAATATTTTGTGACTTTGGATAACTCCAAAAAAATCGAGGTTATAGATCCCGAAACGTTCGGTTCCGTCGGTACAATCCTCTATACCCAAGCGGGATTTCCACGCCAGATCGTAGCCATTTCCCCGACAGAAGCTATCGTATCCGATCTGGAGAGACAACTGGTGCGTATCCGGACTGTGGAACCTTATGGCGAACCTCTGGAATATATCTCCATACCGCGATCGGTCGAATATCTGGTAACGGTAGATAATAAAATCTTCGGAATGACTACCGGCGGAATATATGTCTTCGATACCGACAATATCAGCAAAAAAGCTGTCCGGGTCATCCCGGAAGTAAAAAACGACGAAAATACCAAAACCTGCCGGATGCTGGTCGATAAATACCAAAGAGTATGGGCCTTGATGAACATCCGGGAGGGAAATCGAGTCTGCGGAATAGAATTGGTTTGTATCGCCCCCCACCAAGAAAAAGTCGAGGTCTCTTATATCCTTCCCATCAGTGAAAAGGCAAATCCACAAGCAGGAGACGTAATCGGTACAATCACCTATAATCGCACGGATATCGATCCTACACTGAACTGGATTTATTTCAACGTCAAAACCTGTAAAAGTAACACGGCAGCAGGGATTACCTCTGTCCAAAGTGTTTACCGGATGAATGTCGGCACGGGAGAATTCGAACACTACCTCGATCTTCCCGGAATCGATATGATGTATGGGTTTTCAGTCAGTCCGCAAGGAGAGGTCTATCTATGTGACTGTCTGGATTACAGTGCACAACGCGGTTATATCCGGAATTACAAAAAAGACGGTTCTATCCGGAATTTTCGAGTCGGTATCTATCCTAGCCAAGTGTATTTCCCCTAATTAGCCTAGCGATATGAACCTATACAAGAGTCTGATCTTCATTTTATACCTCGGCATATTCCTTGGGTCGGGATTCCGTACTCCCGCCCAATCCCGGGATTCGATCACCCTATACGGCACATTAGACACCGTGCAGGTCATCCGCCAACGTATACAACACGCCAACGAGGCAAACGCAGGAGCCCGGGTAACCCATATTTCCCCAGCCATTTTACAAGCCAACAAAACCCGCTCGCTGGCCGAACTCCTGACCGACCATACCTCTATTTACATCAAGAGTCTGGGAACAGGAGCATTATCGACAGCTTCTTTCCGTGGAACCAGCGCTTCCCAAACACGGGTAAACTGGAACGGGATCAATATCACACCTCCTTTATCGGGTACTTTCGATTTTTCACAGATCCCGGTCTTTTTTACAGATAACATCAACCTGTACTATGGCAGCAGCCATGTAAAAAACGGTACCGGAGCTATCGGAGGTAGTGTGAATTTATTCACAGACACCGATTGGAACCGAGGCGTAAATGGACGGGTACTGGCAGAGTATGGATCGTACAACACATATACCGTCGGTGGACAGGCGAATATAAGCGGTAATAAATCGGCCTCAAAGACACGGTTATATTATCAGCATTCCGACAACGACTATACCTATCTGAATAAAGTGCTGACCAATACTCCTTTCCGTGAAAAAAGGCAGGATGCCGCTTACTCTCAATTCGGAATTATGCAGGAAGGCTATTTCAGAGTATCTCCCTACACCCGCCTGACAGCTGTCGCCTGGTATCAGAAAAATCACCGTAACCTCCCCCAACCGCTCGGTGTAGTCAACCGCTCCCAGGAAGATCAGGAGGAAAATAATTTCCGGGGATATGCCGGACTGGATTTCAGCCGGGGTATCCATGAATTACATGTAAAGGCTGCCTGGCTGTATTTCTGCCAAACTTACGATATCCGGTATGACGGAGGTTTATTCGATCCCAAGGGAAACAAAAACCGCTCTAACACGGCACAGGTCGTGGCCGATTATACGTACTCCCCGACCGATAAGCTTATTCTCAACACGACGTTAACCTATTCTCACGACCTGATCCGGGTGAGTAGCTACATAGACATCGACTCATCGAAATATACGCTCGACGGTATCGATTTTGATATTCCTCAGGTGGAATCCCCTTTCAGCCACCACCGTAACATACTCTCCTGGCAAACTTCCGCTTTGTGGACGCCTATCCGGTGGATGATGATCAACGGACAATATATGTTCGAACATAACGACAATCGGAATGTATCCACCTGGTCGGCAGGAATAGTATTCAATCTATTGAAAAAAGAATTAAA
>ERZ825384.4618-NODE-4618-length-10708-cov-4.637191_pt1 | contig 10708 bp, 8 predicted proteins | sample MGYA00519931_ERZ825384 | MGnify/ENA primary metagenome ERZ825384 (study PRJEB31778, sample SAMEA3449200) | human gut metagenome | biome: human gut; feature: human-associated habitat; material: faeces | place: United Kingdom | collected 2010/2012 ...
AAAAAGGGGCGGGGAGCGGGAACTGCCATTTGACAACATGACGCCGGTCGATCGATTTCCTGCGCTCATAGCCCATATTTGGTAGTTATAGCCTGTATTCTGACGGTTTATCAGCCTACAAATGCAAAAAGAAGTCCTCATGCTTTGTATCAAAACGTGAGGACTTAGTTGGTTAATTTGGTGAACTATGATATGATAAAGGAGCCCAGCCGGTAAAAGCCGCAACGACTCGCAGCGTAGCATCGCGCTTCTGTGTAAATTCAAGCATACGGCAGGTTCAGGCCAAGAAGAACCATTACAGTGCACAAAGCAATGCATAAATCAGCACGATAAACGCGCAGCGGTTCATGATTAACGCACAGCAGCTTTTGATATGCTTTGCTTTCGGTTGGACAAATAGGTTGGCATGCCCCATTTTGCGCTTCAGTCTATTATTTCGGCGAATGAAATAGTGGTCTTTCCATCGGATTTTCATGGTTTTATCCCGCCGTACTGATTTTCTGGCTAAGCGCCTCGATTTCTTTCTTTGTTGGCATGGAGCGCAAGGCGCCGCGGCGTGTAACTGCTATTGCGCCGGCAAGCGTCGCCTGATGGATGGCAGCATCAATGCTTTCTCCATGCAGCACGGCACAGGCAAAAGCGGCGGTGAAGGCGTCCCCCGCGCCGGTGGTATCTATTGCTTTAACCCCACGATATGCAGGATAGAAAATAGCATCGTCAGCGGTTACCCACAAAGAGCCTTCCGAGCCTAACTTCAGCAATATCGCCTTTGCCCCATGCTCTAAAATTTTTCGGCAGGCTGCTATGCGGTCAGCGGGTTCGATTTTCTCGCATCCAAGCAATTCGGCAAGCTCTGTCTCATTGGGGCTAACTACGTCAACCCCTGAAAACAGTTCCAAAATACCTGGCCTGGCAGGCCCGGCATCCACAATCACTGGAACCTTGTGCTTTATCGCGCATTTGACTGCGCCCTCAATCGATGGGAGATTCGTTTCCAGCTGGATCAGCAGCATATCCTGATGAGCAATCGCTTCCTCAAGCCGGGCAATATCCTGATCTGTAAAATCCTGGTTTGCGCCGCCGTGCACAATAATACGGTTCTGTCCAGATCTGTCCAGCATGATATATGCGGCTCCTGTAGGTTCCTTTCTGGACAGATAGAGCTGAGGAACAATGCCTTCATTGGATAATACTTTTCGAATTTCATCGGCCGCCTCATCGGCGCCAACCTTTCCAACATAGGTTGCCTGAGCGCCGCACCGTGCGGCTGCCACCGCCTGATTCAAGCCTTTGCCGCCAACCTGCTTTGTAACCTGCTGGGCAACCATGCATTCACCTGCCATTGGCATCCTGTTTACCTGCATGATTATATCCATATTTACACTGCCCATAACCATTAACCTGTTCATACTGCCGCTCCTTTTTGTTTAAATGACATGCGCATTATCTTCACAAATTATTATTATAAGGGAAACAAAAAGAAAAAACAAGTAATAACTCGATGATTCATCAGAAAAAGCGCAAAAAGCGCAAGCAATTAGACGTGCGGAAAGGAGTAATTTCCCTTTTCTATTCTTACGTTCCGTGGAGACAGGGAAAGTTAGATCGGAAGCCACCGATCCATCAAAGTGAGAGGCAGACAAGACTAATTTCCCCGATTTGGATCTCCCTGAAGGTTCCAGACAATCCATCGGCCACTACGGCAGGATGCGGAAAGCTTACCTGGAAGAGCATCGTCCCGGCCTATACACTCGTCTGATTCTGTCCGGCAAGTTGTATGAGCATTTGGCAGAAACTGACCAGGTCTGCCGGGATCGCATGAAACGGATGATCGCCCAGATGGCTGAAGCTGAAGGCATCAATGAAAAGCTGAAAGCATCAGATCAGTTGGGGTGGATTTCTCGGATGAGTAGCATCCGGCACCGGGTTGAAGAAATCGTACTTGATGAATTGGTTTTTAGCTGAGTTCGTATCGCCGCCTCTTCAGGGGCGGCTTTTTTCATGGGCTACACCAACTTGCTATCAACTTGCAACTAAGTTGCAAGTTAGTTGCAAGTTGGACAGCAAGCTTCAGCTGTTCTCTGCTGGAGATGGACCAGCAAACCATTTTGCAGCGCTTGTATTACCACGGAAATAAGCTCGATTCTCATTGCGTAATTCCCTAAGCAATACCTGGATCTGACTTCGATTATGCCCAGGAAGAACCTGCTGTAATTCTCTTAAAGATGAGGTTATTCAGGTCGTTGAGGCAGCGCTCAACGCTCTGAATAATCAAAGCGCTCCCGCTCGGGAGCCGGAGCACCTTGACAACAGCACATCTCAGCAATCATCGCCGGGCACGAAAATGACATTGTCCGTCCGGGAAGCCGCCGAGCTGATCGGGATCAGCAAGCCGAAGATGTACGAGCTCATTCACAGCAATGAGATCCCGTCCATCCACGTCGGAAAGAAGATTGTGATCGCCCGACAGGCGTTCATGGACTGGCTGTCGGAAGGAGATACGAATGGCAAGAAAGCGTGCTAACGGCGAAGGAACCATCAGAAAACGGGCTGACGGAAGCTGGGAAGCCCGATACTGTGCCGATGGAGAACGGCATTCGGTCTATGGCAGAACCCAGGCGGAAGTCCGGAAGAAACTGACTGAAGTCTCCGTCACCATCGACCATGGTGATTTCAGAGAGGACAGCGGCCTGACCCTCGGTCAATGGCTGACCATGTGGCACCGCGACTACCTGGGGAATGTGAAGCTCGGCACTGCCGATACCTACGAAATGCAGATCCGGGTGCACATCATCCCCGCGCTCGGAGACGTCAAACTGTCGGCACTCCGAACGCCCATGATTCAGCGCCTCTACAATAAGAAGCGGGAGGAAGGGCTCAGTCCGAAATCCATCAAGAACATTCACGGCTGCGTGCATAAGGCACTGGATGTGGCTGTCAGGATCGGCTACCTGAGCAAGAATCCATCCAGCAACTGTATCCTGCCCCGGATCGAACAGGCGGAAATCCATCCCCTGGATACGCCGGAACTTTCCAAGCTGCTGGCCTTTCTGAAAGGCCACGAGCATGAGGCGCTCATCGTGACCGCAATCTTCACCGGATTGCGGTCCGGCGAGCTGCTGGGGCTGACCTGGGATTCCGTGGACTTTGAGAACGGTCTGATCCGGGTCACCAAACAGCTGGCCCAGCCGAGAAAGAAAGGCGAAGTCTTCCGGTTTGCGACGCCGAAGAACAGCAAGCCCCGCACCATCGCTCCCGCTCCTACGGTCTTCCAGGTGCTGAAGAAGCACAAGGAAGAGCAGGAAGCACAGCGGAAAGCACTGGGGCCGGCATGGAACGATGGCGGCTTCCCCAACCTGGTGTTCACGCATCCGGATGGCAGCCACCTGTCCCAGCCGACCGCATGGAAGATTCTTCACAAGATCCTGGTGGCAGCGGGTATCGACGCGCACCGCTTCCACGATCTGAGACACACTTATGTGGTCAGTTCCATTATGGCGGGGGATGACGTAAAAACGATCCAGCAGAACGCCGGGCATTACTCTTCGGCATTCACACTGGATCGCTACGCACACGTCACCGCCACCATGCAGAAGGAAAGCGCGAACCGCATGGAAAAGTTCATCGCCGGGTTGTAAAACGATGAACAATAATAGAAAATTTCACCCAACCATGTCCCATGGTGTATAGCCCCACCCCAATATCAGGTCCGTTGGGGTGGGGTTGGGGTGGAAGGCCGCAAAAAAGAAATAGAACCCTTGAAAAATCAAGGGTTCCGTGGTGCGGGAAACAGGACTTGAACCTGCAAGTTCGTACGAACACATGAACCTGAATCATGCGCGTCTGCCAATTCCGCCATTCCCGCAAGCAATTTAACTTGCGAGAAATATATTACCACAGCGGGGCGGGATTGTCAAGCTGGAATTTCAAGAAAATTCGCGTTTTTCGCAAATTCTTTTTAATGGAACTGCGCGTCGTACATTTCGCGGTAGAAGCCGCCCTTGGCCATCAGCTCCCTGTGGGTGCCGGATTCCACCACGTTGCCGCCGCGCACCACCAGGATGAGGTCGGCGTTTTTGATGGTGGACAGGCGGTGCGCCACTACAAAGCAGGTTTTATCGCGCATCAGGCGGCGCATGGCCTGCTGAATCTGCACCTCGGTGCGGGTATCGACGTTGCTGGTGGCCTCGTCCAGGATCAGCATGTGCGCGTTGACCAGCATGGCGCGGGCGATGGTCATCAGTTGCTTTTGCCCCTTGGAGATGTTGGCGCCGTCGTCGGTAATCACGGTGTCGTAGCCCTGCGGCAGGCTCATGATGTAGTGGTGAATCTTGGCCGCCTTGGCTGCCTCGATGACCTCCTCGCGGGTGGCGTCGGGGCGGGCGTAGGCGATATTTTCGTAAATGGTGCCCGAGAACAGCCAGGTATCCTGCAGCACCATGGAGTACGCGCCGCGCAGGCTCTTGCGGGTGATGTGGCGGATATCGTGATCATCCACGGTGATCTGGCCGTCGTTGATATCATAGAAGCGCATCAGCAGGTTGATCAGCGTGGTTTTGCCCGCGCCCGTGGGGCCCACGATGGCAATCAGGTTGCCGCTGCGGGCGCGCAGGTTCAGGTGCTTAAGGATCAGCCGCCCCGGCTCGTAGCCAAAGCTCACGTCCTTCATTTCCACATCGCCGCGCACATCGGCAAGCGTCACCGCGTCCGGCGCGTCCGCGCTTTCCAGCGGCGCGTCCAGCAGGGAGAATACGCGATCCGCCGCGGCCAGGGCGGATTGCAATTCGCCGAAGATGTTGGCGATTTCATTGATGGGCCCGGCGAACTTGCGGCTATACATAATAAAGGAAGAAATGCCGCCGATGGTCATGCCCGCGATGGCAAGACCCCCGATCTGCACGCCGCCGGACATGTACAAAAGCCCGCCGAACACGCTGATGAGCGACAGGGACAGGTTGTTGACAAAGCTGACCGAGGGGCCCGTGATGCTGGAATAATACTCGCTTTTATAGTAGGCCTGCACCACCTCGCCGTTGAGCGCGTCCAGCTGGCCGGTGACGCTGCCCTCCTGATGGTAGGCCTTGAGCGTCTTCATGCCCGAGATTTTTTCCTCGGCAAAGTCGTTCAGCTCGCCCATCTTGCGTGAGCGCAGGCGGAACAGCGGGTTGGTGCGGGTGGTGATAAAGCGGGTGATGAGAATGCTGAGCGGAATGGTGATGACAAACACCAGCACCAGCATGGAGGACAGGCGCAGCATCATCATAAGCGAGCCGAAGATGGTGATAAAGCTGGCCAGGATGCTGACCACATCCGTGGACAGGGAGGTGTTGATGGTGTCGATATCATAGAAAATGCGGCTGATGACATCGCCCACCGGATGGGTATCAAAGAAGCCCACCGGCATATCGGCAATGTGGTTAAACAGGTCGCTGCGCATGCGCAGCGTGACCCTGCGGCTGACATACACCATCGTGACCGACAGGAAATAGCTCATGATGGCCGAAACCAGGTAGAACAGCACCATCAGCAGCGCGTAGTGGCGTACGCCGGCAAAATCCACCCCGCCGGCCTGCGTGCCGATGCAGTCGATGGCCTTGCCCGACAGCGTGGGCCCCAGCAGGGAGAAGGTGTTGCCGCCGATGGTAAGCCCCAGCGCCAGCAGCAAAAACCACTTCATCTGCCACAGATATTTGCCCAGGCGCAAAAGAATTCCGCGCCGCGGCCGTTTCAGCTCTTCTTCCACCTTGGGATTGGGGCTGCCGTACTTGCTGCGGCCGCCCATGCTGCCGCCCATCATTGCGCCTCACCTCCAATCTGCAGCGCTGCAATCTCCTGATACAGCGGGCAGGATTGCATCAATTCCTCATGCGTGCCCAGGCCCAGCATTTCGCCGTCCTCCATCACCAGGATCTGATCGCAGTGCATCACGGCGCTGATGCGCTGGGCGATGATGATGGTGGTGGTTGCCTTGCTTTGCTCGCGCAGCGCCTGGCGGAAGGCCGATTCGGTCTTAAAGTCCAGCGCGCTGGTTGCGTCGTCCAGCAGCAGGATATCGGGCGTGCCCGCCAGCGCGCGGCTGAGCAGCAGGCGCTGCTGCTGACCGCCGGAGAAGTTGCTGCCGTGGGACTGCACCTCGCTGTTTACGCCGCCCTTTTCCTCAATAAAGCTCTCCGCCTGTGCGCGGCGGATGGCGTCGTTTACCTCATCCAGGGTGATCTCGCGCCCCAGGCGGATGTTTTCGCCGATCTCGCCGCGGAACAGCGCGTCGTTTTGGAACACCGCGCCGATGCGCCCGCGCAGGGAGGACAGCTCCATGCTGCGCACATCCTGCCCGTCAATGCGGATGCTGCCCGAATCGGCGTCATAGAAGCGCAGCAGCAGGCGAATCAGCGTGCTCTTGCCCGCGCCCGTGGGGCCCAGAATGCCCAGCGTCTGCCCCTTCTTGAGGGAGAAGGACACATCATGCACGTTGGGGCTGACATGGTTATAGGAGAAGGTGACGTGGTCAAAATGGATATGCGGCGCGTTGGGCTCGGCCGGCTCGGCCGGCTGCGTGCTGCCTTCCAGCTCGGTATCCAGCACCTCCTGCAGGCGGTGGGCCGAGGCCAGCGCCTTGGAATACATGGTGAGAAAACGGGTGATGGACAGCATGGCGTTGAGGATGATGGTGAAATAGCTTAAAAACGCCACGATCTTGCCCGGCTCGGTCAGGCCGCTGTTGACGCGCTGTGCGCCGGCCAGGATAACCAGCACCAGACCCGCGTTGAGGATAAACTGCATGGTGGGGTTATTGATGGCCATGATCACCGAGGCGTGCGTTTCCTGCTGCGCCACGGAGGCGTTCACCTGAGCAAAGCGCTCCTTTTCATGCTCGGTCTTGCCCAGGGCCTTGATGATGCGCACGCCCGAGGCGTTCTCGCGCACCACGCGCACCAGCTCGTCCACCCGGCGCTGCAGCGCGGCGTAGAGCGGCACGCCCTTGCGGGAAATCAGGTACACCAGCACGCACATCAGCGGCAGCATGGCAATCAGCACAAGCGAGAGCACCCAGTCCATCGTCAGGGTGATGAGGATGCCGCCCAGCAGCATGATGGGCGCGCGCACGCCCAGGCGCTGGGTGATGCCCACGATGCGATAAATATAGAAGGTATCGGTGGTCATGCGCGAAATCAGGGATGGGATGGTCAGCCGGTCGATATCCCGGCTTTGCATATGCACAATGTGGTCAAACAGATCGTGCCGCACACTGCGCGTGCAGTCGCGCGCCACGCCCGCCGCCACGCGGTTGGCCAGCACGTTTCCCAGCCACGCCAGGAAGGAGCACACAATCATGATGCCGCCCCACAGCAGCACCAGCTTTACATCGTGCCGGGGCGTTACCTGATCGATGATGTGCGCCAGAATGTAGGGAATCAGCAGATCCATGACCGTGCCGAAGAGCTTGATGCTCATTCCCCCCATGATTCTTCCTGCCAGGGGCTTCATATACCGCAGGATGTACTTCAAGGCCGCAGCCTCCCCTCTTTTGCTTGCAATCCTTTTCAGTATAAATCAAAATCCGTCCTGCGGCAAGCAAGGCGGATAGAAAATTTTCGGGGGTGGGAGAACGATGGGGTACGTTACTTTCTTCACCGAAGAAAGTAACGTCTCCCGTCCTCCCTTCCGCCCCACAATGTAACGGATGTGCGTAATCACTTTACGAAACGCGCCAAATGTGCTATACTGCAAATGTATTCCCATTTTTCGTGGGAAAAAGGAGGTAAAAATGTACCGTTATTCCCAGCAGGTACGGCAAAATTTATCCAATTCCCGGGCGCGTGCCCGTGTGCTGGCCGTGTTGCTTGTGCTGGCCCTGGCCGGCTGCATATACTTTGGCATTGCCTATTCCCGCGAGCGCAGCTATCATGACGCCGCCCGGCAGCAGCTGGCGCAGCGCATCCGCTCCAGCTGCATCAGCGCCAAAGCGCTGGCGGATAAGCTGCCCAGCTCCGTGCAGTCCGATACCGCCTCGCGCCTGGCGCAGATTCGCCAGTCCGTGCATGCCATGGATCAGCTGAACGCCGTGTCCATCGCCCTGGATGGCGAAAGCGGCCGCATCATTCCTGCGGAGGCGATGGATGCGCTGTACGCCGATTTGGATACGTACTTTAGCATCATCCAAACCAATACCACCTCGGTGCTGGAAACGCGCACGCTGCTGATCAACCACCTGGGCGCGCTGCAAGCGCTGCTGAGCCAATAAACAGGCAGCGATGAACCGCGGCAACGATCTTGCCGCGGTTTTCGCTATATATAAGAAAAATCCTATCCAAGGTGCGCCCCTGGATAGGATTTTCTGCGTTATTTGACCACACACACCGGCAGCTCATCCGGCGAAAAGTCCAGCACAATCTCCGCGCCCTGGCTGGTTTCAAAGGGCAGGATCACCGTGGCGGGGGCATACAGGCGGCTGAGGCGCCCCTGCCGTGCGAAGGTGATGGACACGACGCCGTTGCCCTGGCGCACGATCGCCTCGCCCGCGGGCGGACGTTTTGCCTGCACCTGCGCGCCCTGGATCAGCGCCAGGCGCGAGCCGTTTTCCACCTCGCCGCATATCGGGCAGAAGCGCGCTTCCCCCTGGGCCATTTGGGCCGTCAGCGTCTGGCAGGCTGCCTGCGCCTCATGCGCGCAGCCCGAGCGCTGGCACCGCGCGGCATGCGTGCCGTCGCCGCAGGGCGACCATTCGCCATACCAGTGCCCGCGCGCGTCGATGGTCTGCTGCGCAGTCAGCACGGCGCTGCACACGGCGCAGTGGCTGCCCTCCGTAAGGCCCGTATCCGTGCAGGTGGCGGGCACGGCGGGATCGATTGCCGGCGTGTGCCCTTCATAGCAGGGATTTTCCGCGTCGCAGCGCTCGCAGTGATCGATTTCCTCGCCGCCGGCCGCGTCGTCGATAAAGTCATGCCCCGTGGCGGGAATTACGATACCGCCGCAGATGACGCAGCGGACGGGCTCCGTGCAGGTGGGCCTTGCGCCGGGTCTGGTGGTGCAGGGGCCGTAATCTACCAGCGCCTTGCACACGCGGCACTGATTGCCATGCACCAGCTGGCGCACGCCCCCCACCGTGCGGGAATACTGCACCATGGTGGGCTCGCGCTGATCCACCGGGTGCGAGCATGTGTTAGCGGCCTGCGCCTGCGCAAACAGCAGGCATAGCAGTGCTATCAACAGTGAAAGAACGCGCTTTTTCATCGTCATACCCTCCCATTAAATGGTTTACACGCCAATCATGGGATCATCATAACACAGCCGCGCGAAAAAAGCCAGCTAAATTTACAGGTTTTCTTCAGCTTTTACAGTTTGCAGCGTCACCCCGCGTGCAGAATACATGCGCAGGTCGGCCTGACGCAGCAGCGCATCCATGGAAAACTCCTCGCCCGGGCGCACGCAGGAAAAGCCGCACGTCAGCCCCAGCCGGTAGGGCATGCCGCCCTCGCGGTTAAAGCGCTCCACGGCCTGACTCACCTGCAGGCGGGCATAATCGGTATCCCACAGCAATCCGCGCTCGCCCGCCACCACAAACTCATCCCCGCCGATGCGGCCCACAAAGTCGCCCGGCTGGCTCAGCTGCAGCAGGATATCGGCGGTCTGGCGCAGGGCGTGATCGCCCATATCGTGGCCGTATTGATCGTTGATGGCCTTGAACTGATCCACGTCGATCAGGCATACGAACATCTGCCGGTCCTCGCGCGGCGGGCGGGAAAGATGGCGCAGCATATAGCCTTCGCAGGCGCGGCGGTTGCCGATCATGGTCAGCGGGTCGGTCAGTATCTTTTCATTCTGCCGGTCAAAGTGCAGGTGCAGCATGCCCAGCGCCGAGGTCAGCCACACGATGGACAGCTGGTAAACCAGCGGCCGGAGCAGGATGGCCAGCCCCGTGAGCACGGGCAGGAAAAGCAGCACGCCGCGCGAATGGCGCGTGGTGCGGCTGTTATCCGCCGGGCGGATGCGCATGATGGCAATGTCGATGCAGGCCAGGTTGGCCATGGCCAGCAGGATGAACGCCCAGCCGTAATCGCCGCCGACGATTTGCCCCTGCTCGGACACCGAATAAAACAGCGGGTACGCCAGGTTGATAATCAGGAACAGCACGCCCAGCAGCGGAAACAGCCAGAAAACGCACTCGCGCAGGGGCGCCAGCCGCTCGGTCTTTTCCAGGCGGCAGACGGCAAAGCGATAATAGCGCCGCAGCATGAAGCACGGCATGGTATCATGCACAAACAGGCACAGCAGCAGCCCTGCGCGCGCGGCAGGCTGCGCGCGGCCGGACAGCAGCTGGATCATCCCGTTCAGCCCCAGCAGCAGCAGGTTATCCGTCAGCAGGAGCAGAAAATAGCTGTCTTCTGTGCGGTCGATCCTCAGCTCCCGGCGGTCACGCAAAAAATCGAGGACGATCTGTATAACGATCAGCATCCCCGTCAGGTTCAGTACCAGGTTCACCGCTTGCCTCATGGCTTGTTCCTTCCTTTCAGTAGGACAAACCATTATATCATATTTTTGCATATTTGCATAGCATAAAATGAAGAAAAGCGGTTACATGGGTGCAGAAAAGCGGTTACATGGGACGGCGGTGGAATCAAAATGCCACTGAAAGTCAGCTAAAGCAGACTTTCAGCGGGAACGTCATTTTCTTGTGAGCCAAAGGCTCACGGGCAGAAAATGACATAGG
>ERZ825384.4630-NODE-4630-length-10666-cov-4.862784_pt1 | contig 10666 bp, 8 predicted proteins | sample MGYA00519931_ERZ825384 | MGnify/ENA primary metagenome ERZ825384 (study PRJEB31778, sample SAMEA3449200) | human gut metagenome | biome: human gut; feature: human-associated habitat; material: faeces | place: United Kingdom | collected 2010/2012 ...
CCGTGCGTCACGCAGTACTGGATGCCGGGGTACGCCCAGTTTTTCGTCACGTCGGTGAACATCTCCGTCACGTCAACGCTACCGGTGGCCGGGATGGTTTCCGTCTTCGTATCATGGCAGCGCGTGCAGGTATAGGTTCTGACGCCGGTCTCCGTCGCGGTCGGCTCCTTCGTCACTTTGCCGTTGTCCCATGCGTGACCCAGAGCGTCCACATAAGTGTCCACGTAGCTGTCGCCGCAGGCGCAGGTGTGGGTCGTGTAACCCTTGGACGTGCAAGTTGGGGCGGTCACAACAGCCTTGTAGCTGTGGGTATGGGAAACATAATTGTAATGGATGTTGGCGTTTTTCAATGCGTCATTAGCGGTGCCAATTGTAATGCAATTCCATGCCGTCTCAGTGCCGGTGAAATATACATCTGTGAGAGATCCGCAGCAAGAGAAAGCGTAATTGCCAATGCTCGTCACACTGTCTGGAATCGTTACACTCGTCAAAGACGCGCAGCCAGAGAAAGCATCGTCACCAATGCTCGTTACGCTGCCCGGGATCGTATATACCGCAAAAGCACCTGGACACTGCACCAAAGTTGTCTTATCTTTATTGAACAGAACACCGGACGCATCGCTGACATAATGACTGTTGCCCTCAGCGACCCATATACCGGTCAAAGAGGCACAACTGCTGAACGCTCCCCTGCCGATGCTTGTCACACTGTTCGGGATCGTCACGCTTGTAAGAGATTTGCAATCAGTGAAAGCACTATTACCAATGCTCCTCACGCCGTCTAGAATCGTCACGCTCGTCAAAGATTCGCACCAACCAAAAGCATCATAGCCAATGCTCACCACGCTTCTAGGGATCGTCATGCTTGTCAGAGATTTGCAATTATGGAAAGCAAACTCGCCAATGCTCGTCACGCTGTCCGGGATTGTCGCACTGGTCAGAGATGTGCACCAAGAGAAAGTATACTCGCCAATGCTCGTCACGCCGTCCGGGATCGTTACGCTGGTCAGAGATGCGCAATCAGTGAAAGCCCAACCACCAATGCTTGTTACACTGTCCGGAATCGTTACGCTTGTCAGAGATGTACAATATCGGAAAGCACTCCCGCCAATGCTCGTCACGGTCACACCTTTGATTGTATGCGGAATATTGGCTTTGGTAACGGACGGATCGCAATTGGTAACGGTTCCTGTCTTTTTATCGAACGTGAGATAGCCGCCTTCCACAGCATATTTCACTTCCCCACCGCATTCACTGCAGTCGTCTCTGGTTGTCGTTTCCCCGGTATAAGTTTTGTCTCCGCACTCACATACCCGATAACCACGGTGCGGATGCGCAGATTCGTATTGCGTACTGCCGTAAGTATGCTCCTTTGTGACGGTCATGTCACTTGCATATTGCAGCCACAGCTTCATATCCTGTCCCTGATGATTTGCACCAACTTCATACATAATGCTGCCGTCACTCATAATGGCATAGCGAGACGAATACGCAGTCGGGCCATCACTAAAATATGTAAAGCGTGTCGTATCTGTCGGATTGCTGTACAGATTGACCACGCGCTCCGGGAGCTTGATCGTACGCTTGCAGGTGATCGTTTCTTTCACGGACAGACCCGGATCTGGTGTCACTGTTCCGCCGCTAGGCGTGGAACCACCAGTGTATGCATGGATGGCATTAAAGGATGCGTATCTACTCGCAAGTGTTAAATCCGTATTTTGCGCACCGCTCAGGGAATCCATAATATATATTTGCCCGGTCGCCAGCGACTTTGCTTCATCGACCGCAACCCAGTGACCGCCAGAATTTACGTTGATCAACATATGTAATCCCTTGCGGATCCACGCAATCATCTGGTCATTATATGATGACGATGAATACGACCCATATCCCAAAACATCACCATAGTTTGACCAACCGGAAACACATTCTCCCGGCTTTCCCCAGTATAAGCCTCCGTCGGAAGTGAACCCGCCATTATTATTAAGCCAACGGACAAGTGTTCCAACATTGAAATCATTTGAATTGCGCAGTCCTGCCTGAATAATTAGCTTTGTCACAGATGTGACGCAGCAGCCAATACTTGATACTGTTGAACCTGATGACCCCATCGGGAGATTACCCCACCGCGAGTCTGACTGCGCCCATCCGCGATAGTCTTCTCCAGCCGCAAAAGCCCCCGTAATTGAAAAACTTGCTATTAGGCAAATAATTAAGATAATCGAAATAACACGTTTCACGTTTCTGACCACACCTTTCCGCTGCACTTTAAGGCGTTAAACTCGCCAAAAAATACAATCAATTAACAATTCAATAAGTTGGATTCGAAAGCAAGCGATGAACCTGCACTAGTGCTAGCACACCCCTTCGCTCAAACGTCGTTTTCTCATATGGTCTCCTCCCTACATTTTTCTCGTGATTTTGCGCACTTTTCTGCGTGCTGCGTACATGGCATCCAAGACTCACATCAACGCAGCAAGTAGCAGCAAGTATTTGTTCCAATCCTATTGATACCATTTCGCAAGTATAAATGTAAGGTCATATGCACAATTGACACGTTTTGCGACATAATTACCGCAAAATCTATGTGTCGCGTGAAGTTGTCTCTACCACAGAACCGCAAAAGCGGCATCTTGCGCAGATGCAGTCCACGCGCAAGACGCCGCTTCAAAACGAAATCAGGCGGAGCCGAAAAGCGGCTCCGCCTGATGATGCTTGTTTGTATTCACGCGCCGAGATAGGCCTTGCGCACCTTATCATCGTGCAGCAGATCGCGTGCGCCGCCGGACATGGTGATGCGTCCGTTTTCGAGCACATAGGCACGGTCGGCGATGGCGAGCGCCATCTTCGCGTTCTGCTCCACGAGCAGGATCGTGATGCCAAGCTCATGCATCGTGCCAATGATGGAAAACACCTCCTGCACGAGCACGGGCGACAGGCCCATGGACGGCTCGTCCATGACGATGAGCTTCGGTGCGCTCATGATCGCGCGGCCCATGGCCAGCATCTGCTGCTCGCCGCCGGAGAGCGTGCCCGCGAGCTGCTTTGCGCGCTCCTTCAGACGCGGGAAGCGGGCATAGACCCGCTCGAGATCGTCCGCGATCGTCTTTTTGTCCTTGCGGAAATACGCGCCCATGGCAAGGTTCTCCGCAACGGTCATGCGCGTGAACACCTGCCGCCCCTCCGGCACGTGCGCAAGACCCATGGTGACGATGCGGCTGGGGTCCGTCTTGCGCAGGTCGTGTCCGTCGTAGATCACGGAGCCGCTCCTGATGGGCACGAGCCCGGTGATGGCGTGCAGCGTGGTGGTCTTGCCGGCACCGTTGGCGCCGATGAGCGAGACGATCTCGCCGTCATTGACCTCCATGCTGATGCCGCGCAGCGCCTGCACGGCGCCGTAGGACACCTCCAGATCTTCAATCTTCAGCATCGTCGTCCGCCTCCTCTTCGCCGAGATACGCCTCGATGACCTCCTGATTGCTCGCGATCTCCGACGGGAGTCCGGCAGCGATCGTCTGGCCGAAATTGATGACCTGGATGCGCTCACAGACGCGCATGACCAGGCTCATATCGTGCTCGATGAGCAAAATGGCCACATGGAACGTATCGCGGATGGTGTTGATGCACGAGAGCAGCTCCGCCGTCTCGGTCGGGTTCATGCCGGCTGCCGGCTCGTCGAGCAGCAGCAGCTTCATGTTCGTTGCCAGCGCGCGGGCGATCTCCAGCTTGCGCTGCTGGCCGTAGGGCAGGCTGGACGCGAGCTGTCCGGCCTTGTCGTCCAGATGGACGATGCGCAGGTATTCCATGGCCTTGTCGGTCAGCTCCTGCTCCGTGTTCCAGTACTTTTTCGTGCGCAGAAGGCTGTCGGCAAGGTTGTAATGGATGTCCTTCGTGAAGGCGATCTTCACGTTGTCGAGCACCGTCATGGCCTTGAACAGGCGGATGTTCTGAAACGTGCGGGCGATGCCGGCCTCTACGACCTGATAGGTCTGCTTGCCGTTGAGCTTCTGCCCGCAGAGGTAGAATGCCCCCTCCGTCGGCACATACACACCAGTGAGCAGGTTAAAGACCGTGGTCTTGCCTGCACCGTTCGGACCGATGAGTCCCATGAGCTCGCCCTCATGGATCTCCATGTTGAAGTCCGACACGGCCTTCAGGCCGCCGAACGTAATGCCGAGGTGCTCCGCTTTGAGCACAACGGGTCTGGTATCGGTCATGCGTCGGCGCCTCCCTTCCTGGCCTTGGCCTTTTTCTTCCCGGCCAGACGGCCGTCGAACAGCAGCCGGTCGAGTGAAAATTCATACGTGCCCAGAATGCCTCTGGGGCGGAAGATGATGACGACCAGCAGCACGAGCGCATAGATCAGCATCGGGAACTGAAACAGCGACTGCACAAAGCCCGGCAGCGCCGACACCCATGCGCCGTTTTTGATCTCATAGTTGAGCAGGTACATCGCAACGGCCGCCAGCACCGAGCCGGTCATGGAGCCCATGCCGCCAAGCACCACGATGACGACGATGAAGGTCGAATTCCAGATCGAGGCGCTGGTGAACGTAAAGCTCGCCGTCGTGAGCGAGGAAAAGCACGTGGCATACAGTCCGCCGGCAAGACCCGCAAAGAACGCCGAGATGACGAACGTGAGGATCTTGTAATACGTCGTGTTCACGCCGGAGGCCGCCGCCGCGATCTCATCATCGCGGATGGCCTCAATGGCGCGGCCGTATTTCGAGCGGATGAACATGCACATGAGCGCGATGCACAAAACGGTGATGCCCAGCACGAGCCACACATACTTCGCCTGCAGCGAGGTCGACAGCCCGAGACCGTTGGCATAGAGCGAGGAGCTGGCCGTTCCGCTCGCCAGACCGTCACCACCGGCAAAGGGCAGGTTTGCGATGACGTTTTCGACGATGAGGCCGAAGCCGAGCGTCACGATGGCCAGATAGTCGCCGCGCAGACGCAGCGCCGGAATGCCCACGAGCAGTCCGAGCAGCCCTGCGAAAATGGCGCCGAGCAGACAGCAGCCGAGCACGACCAGAATGAGCTGGCCGGGCGCCGCCTTGGATGCCTCGAACACGCCCGCGCGCTCAAGCGCGAGCGAGCTCAGCGCGGCAGTATACGCGCCGATGCCCGCAAAGCCCATGTGCCCAAGCGTGAGCTGGCCCAGATAGCCGAGCGTGAGGTTGAGCGACGTGCCGAGCAGGATGAAGATACACATCTGCCAGATGATCGGTACCAGCACGCGGCGATAGGTATTGTCCGGGAGCACCTGACCGAGCAGCAGCACCACAGCAAAGAGCAGCACGATCAGGCCGCAGTTGACGCCGGTACCGCGCAGTTTCTTTTTTTGCAGCGTATTCATACCTTCTCACCTACATTCTTTCCGAGGATGCCGGCCGGCTTGACCAGCAGCATCACGATCAGGATCAAAAACACCACGGCATTTGCCAGCGACGAGCTGATGTATGCCGTCACGAGCGCTTCGATGATGCCGACGACGATGCCGCCGAGCATGGCGCCCGGGATCAGGCCGATGCCGCCCATGACGGCTGCAACGAACGCCTTGAGGCCCAGCATGGACCCCATTGTCGTCGTCACGGTGTGATACTGCGCGCAGTACATCAGCGCCGCAACTGCCGCAAGCCCCGAGCCGATGGCAAATGTCGTCACGATCGTGCGGTTGACATTGATGCCCACAAGTGTGGACGCCTCCTTGTTCTCGGACACGGCGCGCATGGCGCGGCCGAGCTTCGTCTTCTGCACAAACAGCTGCAGCGCCGCCATAACGATGGCTGCGATAATGATCGTGACGACGGCCGCCATATTCACCGACACGCCGCCGATGGAGATCGGTGCCGTGCTGAAGATCTCGTCGGAGATCACGCGCGGGTTCGGTCCCATGGCCGGGATAGCCTGCGCGAGGTTTTCCAGCAGCAGGCTCATGGCGATCGCCGTGATGAGCGCCGACATGCTCGTGCCCTTGCGCCGCACCGGCCGGTAGGCCACCAGCTCGACCACAACGCCCACGAGCGCGCAGATCACGATCGCCGCAAGCACCCCCATCCACGCCGGCAGCCCCATGCTGTGCAGCAGGATCGGCACGGTGAAATACAGCGTATAGCCGCCGACCATGATGAAGTCGCCGTGCGCAAAGTTGATGAGTCGGATAATGCCGTAAACCATCGTATAGCCGAGCGCCACGAGCGCATAGACGCTGCCGAGGCGCAGCCCGATGATGAGTTGCTGTAAAAAGTCAGTCATATTCTCTCCCTGCCTTTCGGTTTTTGCGCAGGTCAGCCGCGCCGGAATATTCGTGCGCGAAAGCGCCGGTCGGCGCTTTCGCGCAAAGGTCATTGCTTTGGATCGCGTCCGGTCCCGGCTGTATCGCCGGGATCGGGTCAGCTCTGCGTCTTGACGAACTTCTGCACGAGCTTGCCGTCGGAGGGCGTGAAGGTCAGGATGGCCACGCTCTTTTCCGGTGTGCCGGTCTCGTCAAGGGTCATGTCGCCGGTGACGCCGACATAGTGCATGCCGCTCATCGCGTCGCGGATGGCCTCGTGATCGATGCTGCCGGCCTTCTCAATGGCCTGCTTGACCATATACATGGCGTCATACGCCAGAGCGCCGAGGGCGTTCATGGATTCCGAGCCGTACTTTTCCGTGTAGTTCTTGACGTAGGACTGCACGATCTCAGAGCTGTCCTCCGGGGAGTAGTGGTTGGTGAAGTAGACATTCTCATAAGCGCTCAGGTCGCCGGTGGTGTAGTCCTGCGTGCCGTCAAAGCCGTCGCAGCCCATGATCGCGCCCTTGAAGCCGGCCTCACGAGCCTGCGGGATGATTTTCGGGCCGACCGCGTCGTAGTAATACGGGGCAAAGAGCATATCCGCGCCGGAGGCTGCGATGGTCGCCAGCTGCGAGGAGAAGTCCACGGCGCCGGTGTCGGACGAGGACTGCTCGCAGACGATCTCGATGCCGTATTTCTCGGCCGCCTTCACGAACGAGTCGTGCAGGCCGGAGGAGTAGGTGTCGCCGGTCGCGTACAGGACCGCGGCTTTTGTCCAGCCCTGATCCTTGGCGTAGGCCGCGACCATCTCGCCCTGGAAGCTGTCCTTGAAGCAGGAACGGAACACATAGTCGTCCGTGGTGGTGATGGAATCTGCCGTGGAGCTCGGCGTGACGAGCACGATGCCCTCATCGTCGGCCAGACTCGTGATCGCGGACGTGCAGCTCGAGAGCGTTGCGCCGATGATGGCCGCCGCGCCCTCGCTGAGCAGCGAGTTGAAGCCGGAAACCGCTTCTGCCGGCGTGCCCTGATCGTCCTTGGTGGAGAGCTTCACGGTCGCGCCGAGGATACCGCCGGCGGCGTTGATCTCGTCGATCGCCAGCTGGATGGAGTTCGTGATGGCCAGGCCGTAGGCCGCCTGTGCGCCGGTCACCGGGGTGATATTGCCGATGATGATCTCTTTGCCCGACAAATCGCCGTCGGCAGAATCATCTTTTGCGTCTTTTCCGCCTCCGCACGCTGCCAGCGAGAGCACCAGCATGACAGAGAGAAGCAATGCAGTCAATCGTTTCAGTTTCATGTTCATATCCTCCTATCTGAATGTTCGCCCGCCCGGTGGGTCCAGTTCCGTTTTTTGTTTTTTTTCCGTTTTTTGTGGGCGAAGGAAATAAAAAAACGCAAGGGCGCACAACTTCTGTTCGAAGATGTGCTCCCTTGCACGCTCTTATTATAGGGGAAATCGCACGCAAAAATCAACGGCGATAACCGCCAAACTATTTGTTTTCTTAATCGATATATTTAGCAAAATTCATAAAAGCCTGTCTTTTTCCGTCTGAGCCTGCTCGAAGGCGTCCGCCTGCCCCGCCTCCGCCAGCGTGTGGCGCAGGCATGTCAGGCATGGCTCGGCGTCCCAGTCGCAGTACATATACTTACAGGCAAAGCACAGCGTTCTGGCCGCCGGATGCGCCTTGCGCGTCTCCGAAGCGGGCGATGCCTGCTGCGGCTGCGCAGCCCGCTGATACCGGTCGATGCCCTGCTGCGCCAGCTGTGTGCTGCGCAGGCAGTCTGCGCACGGCTGCAGATCCCGATCATGGAATTTGTACTTACAGGCAATACATAATGTCTTGTTTTCCGCCATGGTGATCCCTCCATTCTCTGTTTGCCGGACCCGAACCCACTCCGGGATGGTCTCAGTATATGCCGCCGTTTTGCGAATGTAAAGTGTGAGTTATACCTGAATTTACAAGCACCTTTCTTCTTTTTGTGTTTAAATAGCTAATGAATCCGCCATGCGGCGTACCGCGTTTGTGGAAAGCGGAAAAAGTGCATTTGCCCGCTTGACAAGCGATGATATTTGGGCGTATGCTTGCGCCAAGTTCAAAGCAGCAAACCACAGAAGCAGAGAAGTAAGCGAGGGTTTGCGTCTTTCCCAGAGAGCTGCCGGCCGGTGCGAGTGCAGCAGAGACGACCTTGCCGAATGGACTGCAGAGGGCGGACGAGACGCCGTGAGGCGGTAAAGTCCGACGGGCTTTTCCCCCGTTACCAAGGAAAGGCGTGTGATGGCACGTCGCTGAGTGGGCGCATTGCGCCAATTTGGGTGGCACCGCAGAAGTTTTCCGGCTTTTGTCCCAAAGATCAATTCCGTATTGGTCTTTCATGGACAAGGGTCGTTTTTTCTTGCCCGGAAAGGCCCCGCCGAAGGGAGCAGACATCATGGCAAACGAAAACATCCCCTACAAGCTCTACCTGAATGAAGACGAAATGCCGCGCACATGGTATAACGTCCGCGCAGACATGAAGGTCAAGCCCGCGCCGCTGCGCAATCCCGCCACCGGCGCGCCGATGTCGTTCGACGATCTGCGCCCCGTATTCTGCGACGAGCTCATCCGTCAGGAGCTTGACAACGACGACCGCGAGATCCCCATCCCGGACGAGATCCGTGACTTTTATAAGATGTACCGCCCGTCGCCGCTCGTGCGCGCCTACTGTCTGGAAAAACAGCTGCAGACCCCGGCGAAGATCTACTACAAATTTGAAGGCAACAACACCTCCGGCTCGCACAAGCTCAACTCCGCCATCGCGCAGGCGTACTATGCCAAGCAGCAGGGGCTGCGCGGCGTCACGACCGAGACCGGCGCCGGTCAGTGGGGCACGGCGCTGTCGATGGCCTGCGCCTATCTGGGTCTCGACTGCAAGGTCTACATGGTCAAGTGCTCGTATGAGCAGAAGCCCTTCCGCCGCGAGGTGATGCGCACCTACGGCGCGTCCGTTACGCCGAGCCCGTCCACGGAGACGGAGATCGGCCGGCGCATCCTCGCCGAGCACCCCGGCACGACCGGCTCGCTCGGCTGCGCGATCAGCGAGGCCGTCGAGGTCGCCACCTCGACTCCCGGCTACCGCTACGTGCTCGGCAGCGTGCTCAATCAGGTGCTGCTGCACCAGTCGGTCATCGGTCTGGAGACGAAAACGGCGCTCGACAAATACGGCATCGTGCCGGACATCATCATCGGCTGCGCCGGCGGCGGCAGCAACCTCGGCGGCCTCATCTCCCCGTTCATGGGTGAGAAGCTGCGCGGCGAGCGCGACTATCGGTTCATCGCCGTCGAGCCCGCTTCCTGCCCGAGCCTCACGCGCGGCAGGTTCGCCTACGACTTCTGCGACACCGGTAAGGTCTGCCCGCTGGCCAAGATGTACACGCTCGGCAGCGGCTTCATCCCCTCACCGAACCACGCCGGCGGCCTGCGCTACCACGGCATGAGCTCTATTCTCTCGCAGCTGTACCACGACGGCTACATGGAGGCCCGCGCCGTCGAGCAGACAAAGGTGTTCGAGGCGGCCGAGCAGTTCGCGCGCATCGAAGGCATCCTGCCCGCTCCGGAATCGAGTCACGCCATCCGCGTCGCCATCGACGAGGCCGTCAAGTGCCGCGAGACCGGCGAGGCCAAGACCATCGTCTTCGGTCTGACCGGCACCGGCTACTTCGACATGGTCGCGTATGAGAAGTTCCACAACGGCGAAATGAGCGATTTCATCCCCACCGACGCGCAGCTCGCCGAGAGCTTTGCATCCCTGCCGCAGGTGCCGGGCCTCGACGAATAAAACACACAAAGCCATAAAAAGCCCCGCACGCGCTCGGAACCGGAAGTGCGTGCGGGGGTAAGCTTCTCCACCGGTGCGCAGATCATGCACACGGCGGACTGCAAGCAGTTTTCCGGAGAGCTTCTTGTGTTTTCCGGAAATCTCAGACGCCCCTGTTTTCACACGAAAACAGGGGCGTTTGCTATGCTGTTGCGCTGCCTTACCGGCGCGGATTACAGGCTCTCCTTGATAGCAGCCTGTGCCGCGGCCAGGCGGGCGATCGGCACGCGGAACGGCGAGCAGGACACGTAGTCCAGGCCGACCTTGTGGCAGAACTCGACGGAGGACGGATCGCCACCGTGCTCACCGCAGATGCCGAGCTCGAGCTCCGGATTCGTCTGACGGCCGAGCTTGCAGGCCATCTCCACGAGCTTGCCGACGCCGTTGATGTCCAGATGCTGGAACGGGTCGCTCTCGTAGATCTTGGTGTCATAGTAGCTGCCGAGGAACTTTGCAGCGTCGTCACGGCTGAAGCCGAAGGTCATCTGCGTCAGGTCGTTGGTGCCGAAGCTGAAGAAGTCCGCT
>ERZ825384.4645-NODE-4645-length-10634-cov-3.145382_pt1 | contig 10634 bp, 7 predicted proteins | sample MGYA00519931_ERZ825384 | MGnify/ENA primary metagenome ERZ825384 (study PRJEB31778, sample SAMEA3449200) | human gut metagenome | biome: human gut; feature: human-associated habitat; material: faeces | place: United Kingdom | collected 2010/2012 ...
CCAAAAAACGCACCGTACCGATTTGTGTGACACTTTTACTATCACCTTCCAATTTTCCGGAAGCCAGCAAAGACAACGAAAGTTCCAACAATTCTGTCGGAGTCAATCTCAATTTATACTCCTGTTTCAGAAACGATTCGCGACAATAAAACAATTTTTGCTGACGTTCCAGGGAGGTATGCTGTAAAATCAGATAACGGGCGATCGTTTCCCGGGTAACTGCAGGCAAATCGTTCAGGGCAAGCAGGGCTCCCTGCTCGCGGATTGTCAGATACCGATGGGTCCAGCCAAAATTGTCGTCATAACGATACAATTGATTAAACTGGTTAAAGCGCTCCATAATCACTTTCATCAACACCGGATCTTTACCGGCCCGTTCGACCCAATTCGCTAAAAATGAAGTGCACATAATCTCCCCGATCATCAAATGACTGTTAAAGTCACTTATACTCCGGGCTTCATTAAACCAAACCTGATCTGTTTCCTCTTTATGAATAGTCACATCGGCATGCATAAGATTCTGCAAATAGATCAGTACTAAATTTAAAACTTCCATCTGAGTGTTTCTGAATATTCTCCTGAGATAACTTATGATGCCGTTTACCGGGGTAAACGACATTATCATATCTCCAAAAGAATTTAAATTTATCGTACCGGAAAATTTAGTTTATAAAATCTATAAAGTTCATAGCCCCTACGACACTTTTCAACAATCCCCAGCGATGTCATCCCGAACAAAATCCCGAAAGATACTATACCGGAGTCGATGAACTTTAAGTGCCGAAGCACAACTTTATAAACTTAAAAAACTAAATTAAAACGGCACGTTTTAATCATTTTTCAAGTAATCTTTTTGCCGACTTAGAAAAAACGCTTCCCTCCGAACTGATGGAATAAACACCCTCAGCCTACAACTATACAACAGTTGCAAATTTAATAGAAATATTCCTATTAACAATAAATAATATAAAATTCAATTACAAAATTTCTGATTCTCTCAAAATGATTTACACAACCTAGTGTAATTAGTATATAAAAAGCTTATTAAGTCTTTGAACCTTGCTGGAACTTTTTTACAGCTGTTGAAACGAATGACCGGAACCGGAGGTTTCGTCAAGAGGATAGCGACAGAGACCAGAAACTTTATAAACCGATTTAAACCAACTTCTATTTCAGCCTCATTCCCCGGATAACAAAAGTTTTATCACACATTCTTCCTTAATTTACGGGTAATTGGAAATCTATACCTGGCTACCGATACATCGTTCGTACGATTACTAGCAGATGTCGGTATAAACAGAAAAAGGTCCCGGAAAATTGCACTAATCTCCAGGAACCTTTTCTCAAATTAGGATAACACAAAAAGTTCTTTATTTCATCAGCTCCTTTTTCAACATCGGCATAAAATACCCCCCGACAACGGAACGAGCCTGAAATCCGACCTGTTTAGCATCGGGTGTTTCGTGCCAATCGCTGATAGGCACACGGCTGCCTGTTTCGTTGGCATATTTATACACCGGAGCGATAAATTTCTGCATCGTCACGACATCCGGTGCCATCGTAGCCGTCCACATGATCCAATCGGATTTCGTATACGTACGGCGAGAATCCAAAGGTAATCCGTAAAGATTCTGTTTGGTGAGATAATAAGCGATCTCTTTCTGAGCGACTTCTTTCGGAAAGATATTCAATCCCAGTAATTCATCCCATACCAGGTTGTATTTCTGACTCCAGGTACCGGCTTTATCGAAGGTCAATTTATAATGATCTCCGTCTGCAGCCATTTCTACCCATTTGCCGGCCATCTCTTTGGCTGCCTGAGTATATTTCTCAGCGATATCCTTTTTACCCAGCATTCCGGCCATTTTACCGTATCCGGCAATTCCCATAATCGCTTTGATCGAAAGATTGGCATTATGAGCAAAATGTCCGGCAAAATCGTCTGTACAAAGCTGATTTTCAGGATCCAATCCTTTTTTCAAAAGATAATCGGCCCAAGTGGTCAATATCTCCCAGTGTTTGGCAGCATAATCCGCATTTCCTTCCTTTTGAGCGATAGCGGTAGTCAGAATCAGCATATTTCCGGTCTCTTCCACCGGCATGTCTCCACCGTAAGTCTGACCGTTAGCCAAAGGATAGGTCCCCACATCGTGAGCAGCAAAAGGCTTGCTCCATTTTCCGCTTTCACTGTACTCGAAAATAAAATTCATCAACCCTTTTGCCAATTCGACATTATATTTTAAGAATAAAGGTGATGAAGGATAGGTAATATCTACCGTACCGATCGAACCATTACTGAAATTTTCTTTCGAGAAGAACATCAGTTCCCCATTCCCGTTCACCACCAATTTATGGGCGGCAATAGCCTGACGGTAAACCAAAGCACACAGCTCGGCATACTCTTTTCCTCCACAGGCAGCAGCTTCGTCCATCAGTTCACGGTCGAAACGATCGCAACGCCCCAGAACAGTCCGGTAGTCTTTCTCAGCTGCAGCAAACTCCTGTTCGATCGTTACCTGACCGTTTTTCTTCCAATAAGGCATCAGATTTTTGCCGAAATACTGGATAGAATACAAATCATCGTATCCGATCAATACATGCCCGGCCACTTTATCGGTCCCTACTTTTCCTAAATCCTCACTATAAGCCAGAGCGATCATCTCTTTATTCATATTTCCGGACAAATTACGATCGGCGGTATTTTCCACTTTTCCGTTAGCAGCAAATGCTTTTTTAGGAGTATAATAATCGGCGATCATCATAGCCGAACGATCCGAGGTATTTCCTACAAGATAAAAATATCCCCAATCGATACGCAAGTCATCTCCCCGTTTGGCAAGTACCGGTTGTTCTTTCGTCCCCGCTTTCAGGAAGGTCTGTCCGTTCTTTTCCAACCGTTCACAAACCACCGGCTGACCGGTTTCGTTAACCGCCCACTGCGGAGTAGCTTCGATATACACCTGCACATCGTGTTGTTGTCCGTCTTTCGAGACTACTTCATAAGAAATATAATTTACCGGCCGAGCCATCAGATACAGATCGTCACACAACAGAGGTGCGGTAAAAGTCACATCCAACTGCACAGGTCCGGCTTCGAAAGCATACAGAGTCTGAGTAGGTAATACCATAGCAGACACCTGTTCAGCCTCCCGATCAAAGAATGTCTTATCGGGCTCCTTCACATACAATCCGAAATCCACATAACCACCGCCGGTTTTGTTTTTACAATAAGCAGCGATCACATTTTTTCCCGGTTTCAGGGTTTTCTTCACTTCGTCTTTCAATTCGGCCACGACATTATTGTGCCATTCATATCCGGTTTTTACAACCTGTTTCCCATTGATGTACAGTTCAAAGGTATCGTCATGAGAATATTTCAGGAAAACATCGGCATCCGACAAATCCCGATTCAGATCGAACTCCCGGCGCACCCAGATATCTTTGGTGGTCCACTCTGTACCCAGAAACGACATTTCAGGCGTACCGAAAGCCGCTTTTCCTTTCGTCCATCCTTTGGGATTGAAACCGGCTTTTTCCCAACCTTTCTTCGGTTCTTTCAACGTATACTCTCCTTCCCAAGCCTCTACGGAAGCCATATCCACAATGGGATACAAGGGCAGATTTTCTTTTCCCATAAAACGATAACTCTTTCCATCCACCCGTACCACTCCGATCAACGGATGATTTTTACCGGTCCAGTGCTTTACAGGACTGTCATATAAATTATCGGTTGTCGACCAGGCAGAAGTATAAGGGTCGATAGTCACCAGCGGATAAGCCGGAGCACGCAAATCGCTCTTCGGTTTTTCAGCTTCGGTACACGCAGAAAGCAAACAACTTGCCCCCAACACTAAATACAGTAATTTTCTCATTTTCATTTCAATCATTTCAAAATTATAGCATATTTCTACTTTCCCTGATCTCACCATTCCTCGCGTATATTTCCATCTTTATCCCTGAAAACCGTGCGGTCATTCGTAAATGTACCTTCGAATCTTCTATGATAAGGATACCCTTCGGGAGAAGTGTAAGTATAGCTGTAATTCATCTTCAGGGTCGTCGTGATCACCGATTTATTCTGTACCAATAAATCCGGAGATTCCGAAATGCTAATCCTATTCTGTGAAGCGTCACCTTCAGCCATCAAGTTGATTTCCGGAGTCATGGCAGTATAACTCAATGTACTGTCGCTATTGACCGTTACCTGAATCACATACTTGTCCCGATCCGTATCCGTTTCGTAAACCCCACCGGCATACATACGGCAGGTGTTGTAATTCAAAGTCGACAAAGTCAGATCCGTTGTCCAAGCCGTATAATCATCATTGTCTCCGGAATTATACACCTTTGCACCTGAGGGCGTATAGACATAAGAAAAATTATTCAGAATATTCAAATGAAACAAAGCCTTTCGGTATTTCGGCTCACCTACTTCATAATCCGACACGGAAGAAACCTCCAAAGGCAATACATAATCCTTGAACATATCCAGTCTGGACAAATCAAACTGAACAGACAGCAAAGCATACTCATCCCCTTTCTTAATGGTCACTTTTCCTTCATTCTCCAAAGTATAGCAATCTTCAGGTAACAACGTATAATAAAGCATAGTATCCTGGACGAAACGCTCATAATTATAATCATCCAACGTATCCGGGCATACCTTTACCTGCGCCTCCACATCTTTCGACAATACGGAAGTTCCGCTGATTGAAATCGTAATTTGAGTGTTTACCGTTCCATCTTCCGGGTATTCCAGCCGCAAATCCTGGAAACCGTTCTCCGCAATCACCACCCGCTTGACAAACAGCTCGTCGGGAAGATCATTGTTGCAAGCAGCAACCGTCATTCCCAGTATGTACAAAAATAAAAGTCTGTATTTCATCATCTTCATCATATTTAAATTAAAAATTAGCGTTCCCATCCCGGATTCTGCTGCAATTTAACATTCCGGTCCGTTTCGTTCTTAGGAATCGGCCACAAATACATCTTATCCATCCATCTCTTCTGCACCCGGGATATGACAGTCTCTTTATAGAAATCCTCTCTCTTGCTGGAAGTAATATTGATATTGAAACCCTTGATCGGTCCGACTTCCTCTGTAGGAGCATCTTTCCAGCGACGTAAATCGAAATAACGGGCACTCTCGGCGAACAGTTCGATCTGGCGTTCCCGTTTCAGGGTAACTCTAAATTGAGCCGCATCGTCATAATTGTCAGCATCCGGCAAACCGGCCCGGAAACGCACCTGACTGAAAGCACTACGCATTTTCTCCACATTCCGGCTCACGGTAACAGTCCCTCTCCCGTCGTAAGTCGGGAAAGAATACTCCTGAGTAAGTTCATTCAAAGCTTCGGCATACCATAACAATACATCAGCATAGCGAATGGTCGGCTCCACTTTATAAGTCTGATAGACAGCCCCGGAAGTCTGCCAGGTATCATCCGGATGATAATATTTAAACAGACCGATTCCCGTAAAAGGACAAAATTCGGGTTCGCTGGAAGTTTTCCCATTTTCTCCTCCCCGATAATAATTACAAGGCTTGTTTTGAATATCTACAGTGCCATTCTGGTTTTTATATGCATTTTCGCTCTCCCACACACAACCGTTAAAGGAAATCGAGGCATAGAAACGAGGCTCCCGGTTTCCGAAACGCCGGCTCACCTGATATTTTTCCTCAGAAGCGCGATTAACAAACTTATAGATACTATCTGCATCGTCTGCAGTAATAAAACCGTCTTCATGATAAGGATAACCCTCACTGGCATTGTCCTTATCCCGGCCATCGAACATATAATAGGCATCTACCTGTTTCAAACTAACGGCATTCGTATTCCAACCGTCCCAACCGCTATTGTGAGGATAAGAATGTTTTACCAGATCGATCAGATCTTCCCCTCCGGTGGCTCCCGCATTATTAAACTGTCGGTAAAAGATAAATTCCCGATTATCTTTCATATCCCGGATTGCCCCATTAAACAACTGACGATAAGATTCATACGGATCGATTCCTCCGCATCCGTAAGGAAATTCCCGAGACCGCACTTCAGCTGGGGGCAATACAGTTTCTTCACTGACTGGCACCGTATAAAGTTCATACCATCCAGTATTGATCACCTCCTCGGCGGCGGCGGCAGCCCGTGCCCATTTCCGTTCATCGTAATTCTGATTGATCAAAGGATTTCCAGCCTCATCTTTCAGTTCAAAGAGATCATGATTACCGTTATACAAAGGGCTGGCTGCATACAGCAATACCTTTGCCCGAGCGGCCAAAGCCGCCCCTTTGGTCGCCATTCCCAGATAAGCGGTACTTCTTTCCTGTTCCAAATGGCAGAAAACCGGCTGGAAGTGCTGCTCGTTCACGAAGGCATGGAACTCACGGGTCAGCAGGACATCTCCAAGGTTTTCATTGACGATCAGTACCTTGTCCTGGTCATAGATGATCTTCTTGGGTTTGCCTCCGAGATAGGCAAACGACAACTCATGGGCATAAACCGTCAAGGCTGTTGTAAAAGGACTCCGGCTGAAGTAAATATACTTGTATCGGCTCCGGCATAAGACAATGGCATAGAAGTAGACTTTGACCGGATGATGCTCCTTATCATACATCCATCGTTCGCCAAAATCAACTTGAGCGTATTCTCCATAGGCTGTGTCTGGTTGCTTCTCGTATTGACGGTTACCATGCCCGACACGCTTGGAGATATGATATTTGCGACGGATGTACTGCACGTAGTTGTAAACTGTCTTTTGCCCTACATCGGGGAAGTCTTCATACTGTTCACGTAGCCAGTCTCGTATCTGGCTACTCGACAGATAAGGATGAGAGTCCAGACTCTTATGTACAAAATCCTCATACGGGTCCAGTTTATGGTTATAATTACGACGATAGCTCTGGCTGTTCATAAACTCGCTCTCACTCATCGACTGATATTTACGAACGGTGTTACGGTTAATTCCCAAACAACGAGCTATCTGCGTTTTGTTTAGGCCTTTTGATTTTAATTCTTTAACTTTGTACCACATTACAAGTTTCTTTAGGGAACCTGTGAGTTCTTCGGCATCCATATTCATTGAGCTTTTCTTATCACAAAGGTATGGATGCCTTTTTTCTGTTCTTCCGAAAGTGATTAATTTACTTTGCCATTTTTCGACACTGCAAAGTTACCGATTACAGCATTAAGGCCGATAATAATGATAGTTTCAGGGACTATATACGTGCGAATGTCAGTTATTTCACTTCTAAACAAGAGTATATTCCTGATCACTGAATGTTCCGTTATGACTTTAAGAACAGAAATCTGATCCCTCCTATAAAAGATGATAATGCGGATTATCTTTTACGTCTTGGTCCGGTTTTGGCCAAAGAAAACATCCAGCCTGTAAATGTCATGAGGCTTCGTGATGCAGCATTCTGTATAGAACATCGTATTCCCTTATTCACAGAAGAAGCCGAACATCGTGCTTTACGCAACAATGAAGAATATAATCGTCTGGCTGATCGGTACGGAACGGATAGATTCGTAATCCGTGGCGGGCAAGCAATATTTCCTACATACACAGCCGTTGAATGTGGAAGTGATATTTTTCTTTTCACCAAAACAAAAACAGGGGATGCAGCTTTGCACGATTATCTCCAGTATCAGGCTAATAGTTTTTTTGGTGACAAATTACAGCCGGATAAATTAAGATTATATGATATAGCCCCGGCAGGTGTGGATTTGAGTAATAAAGCTGATATCCATACTCAATTTACAAATCTGCTTAACCGGAGTGCAGGTAAAAAAAGTATGTTTAAAACTGATTGTCTGCTTTCTTCCGATATGCTTCGTTATGGAATTTGTACGGCAGAATTTCCGATGTATCCCTCCATTGAAAATTACCGGAATTTTATTGCTAATGTATCACAAGGTATAACATCGTCCCAGCGGAATGAAGCTGCTTTACGTCTGTTGTATATTTTTGAACGCGGTTACTCAGAAAAAGATTTTAAAGAACAATTTCCTAATCCTTGTCTTTACTTTTCCGAAAAACCATTCAAAGAAATAGCTCAAGCCTGCACTTTTAAGGGAACGCAAGAAAATATTGCCGGAAAAATAAAATCGGATCAGCAGAATTTGGCAGTCCAAAATTTGTATAAGCATTATCCTGCTCTTCTTGTTAAGCATTTGAATAAAGAAAACAAAAAGGAATTTGATAATTGACTTTTTTCTTCTCATAGGATACCGGCTTACCGTTCAGAAAAAGATTTGCAGAAGCAGGCAGACAAAATAAAAAAAAGTATAATCCTTTAATTTTTTCATTTATGGCAGAATTACCAGATGAAATAATCAGAAAAGATACGGAATTGAACCCTGTAAGTGTTCATGTGGCATTAGGTAATCGATTAGAAACGATCTCAGCCAGTAGTAAAGTTTCAAGTGTTTTGGGATTTAAAGAATTTATATTAGAATTTCTTTCAAAATTAGAACCGGAAGCATCGGTACCTGATATTACTTTTTATCATTTTGATTTTCCTGATAAAGAGGAAATACAGGTCCCGGATTATGTAGATTCTACCTATTTTATGACTAGTATAGCTCCACTTATATCCAAATATCATTCCTTCCCTAAGTTATCATTCAATATAGCAGATGTTATTTATTGTTGCATGAACCGGATTCATCTGCTCTCGCATTATGCACAACCCGAAAATTTAATCTTACGTCGTGGATATACTGAAGAACGTCAAAAATATATGGATAGTTTACCTGATATAAAATATGAAATTGAGGATATGGCTTTTATGAAAATTTCCGATATGGACTTAAATGACTTTCCTGCCAGTTTGTATATTGCTGTCGGGGATAAAGATAATGCCTTAATACGTGTTGATGAGTCATCAAATTTTGAATTTGAACGTTTTATCAGTAGCGTAGTCCAGCTTTATGCAGGTCAGAACGTGATACCTGATTTATGGCTTTATAGATTGGATTTCCCGGAAAAAAAGATGATTCCTGATAAGGATGATCCGAAATTTAAGGAAAAACTAGATAAGCTTATAAAAGGTAACCAAATTAAACCTGAAGGAGTAATACCGCTGCGGGACGCTTATTACATTACGGCTAATCAAATTTGTTTATTCACAAAAGAAAGTGAGCGTAGCTACCTGAAAAGAGATCTTGTCTATTTACGCGAAGCTATTGCTTCAGCCTCATCACTTTTGCCCTGTTGTACAGCAATTAAGACTCATGCAGGTACTTTATTATTTAGTCAGACAGTAGAAGGAGAAACGGCACTCAATAATTACATTACTCATATTTGTAACTCCCGATATGGAAAAGAAGCCGAAAAAAGTAAACTGGAAATATATGATATTCCACTGGTTTCCTGGCTGGATACAAGTAAATTGGATGCCGCTCTTCAGTATTGTAATTTCACTGAAACTCTGAATGGAAAAATAAGTCGGTTACCGGAAAGTGTGTTTGTATCGGATGATATTACGAAATTAGGTGTTTGCAGTGAAAGATATCCGGTAGATGAACAATATTTAGACAAAAAAAGTTATTTCGTTTACCAAAATGCCGGAAGGGTATATTATCCGTATTTACCTGTTGAAATATCAGCATTAGAAAATCTGCTTGTGCGGAATAAAAAATCTCCGGTGTATTTAGGAAAATATTTTTTCGAAGTTTTAGAAGTTATTAAAATTGGTTATGAAGATAGTGAAAATCGTCCGGATGCCATTAGAAATGCAAAGAACTTTGCTAAAGAAATTATAAAAGCCAACTTTCCGACTTTAGCAGAAGCGAAGTTAGCAGGAAAAATCCGGCATATTCCCGCTTTACAGAATAAAAATAAGGATAATAAATTACGTTTATAATAACACCTATATACTATGGAAAATAAAGAGCAGGAAAATAAAAGTCATCTATATATATCCTATTGGGGAGAAAAAATCAGACAATCACGGTTGGGGATAGGTAATTCCAATTTTGATTTGATGAATTTTATGAAGTCGGAAGTTGAAAAAATGCTACGTTTCCCCAGATTACCCATATTTTATATTTTTAAGTATGTTATTCAGGATAAGAATCTGTTTGGACGTCTTTTGGATAATAACATACAAAACAATGCGAGGAAAGTCCAAGCAATCATTAAAGAACACCAAATATCACCAACCCGCGTAATTTCAGCCCGTGATATATTATATTGTTTACAATATAATATTGATCCTTTTTCGATAATGGGGTGTCATCACTGACTGGCAAAGAAAGATGATTATTATTTTCTAAGACATGATCCGGCATTGGCGGACAGGTTATTTGAAAAATTTAACCACGGTACCAAATATTGTTGGGGGATTGAAACCGATAAAGGCGTTTTGCTTTTCAGCCATAGCGAAAAAGGAATGAATCAATGCAAAAGTGTTATACAAAAAATTGCGGATGATTTTTTCAAACCGGATTTTGAATATAAATACTTGAAATTTCATGAAATTGATACGTGGCCTACATTCACCGAAAATAAAATAGATTCTTGTTATGACCGGAAGGGAGAAATACTTATCCCTTCCTGAGCTTTGGTTGATAAGGATATTGTACAGTTCAGTACTTCCGTAGAAGAATATAATCTGGAACCTACTTGGGAAA
>ERZ825384.4657-NODE-4657-length-10594-cov-3.718664_pt1 | contig 10594 bp, 11 predicted proteins | sample MGYA00519931_ERZ825384 | MGnify/ENA primary metagenome ERZ825384 (study PRJEB31778, sample SAMEA3449200) | human gut metagenome | biome: human gut; feature: human-associated habitat; material: faeces | place: United Kingdom | collected 2010/2012 ...
GCCGCAAAAGCGCCCCTACAAGCGCAAAAAAGCACGTCCGCTCCGCAGGACACGGGGCAGATATGCCGGCAAAAACAGATGGCAGTTCAAGTGGTCATAGGGGTAGTCACCGCCGTCAGTATCCATAGATGTGCAATACCTCCTTTTTTGTAAAGATGTTTTATTATAGCATATCCCCCGCCGCCCGCCAAGTTAAGGCTCCGTAAAGAATGTGAAGGGGCGCTTCCCGCCGGAAGCGCCCCGCAGGCTCTCTCACGCCAGTATCCCGCACAGCAGAAACCCCGCCGCAGCCACCGCCGCCGCGCCTGCGGCATAGGGCAGCGTGGCCTTGATGATGGTAATGTTGGACACGCCGGTGCCCGCTGTGGTCATAAACACTGCGTCGGCGTAGAAGCAGGTGCTGTATCCCAGACCGATACCGCTCATGACGGCGGCGATGATGACGGGCGCCGTCACGCCCATGGACAGGGCCAGCGGCACGAACACGGGGATGGCGATGGTCATCACCACCCAGCAGCCTCCTACGGCAAATACCGTGGCCCCCACCAGCAGAAACGCCAGCGGCACCACGGCGTTCCACGCCGAGGACGTGCGGCTCTCGTCCACGTCGGCAACGTCCACCAGCTTCTCCGCCTTCTCGTCCCGCTCAAACGTGGGGCCGCCGCTCTCCACCCGCCGGTAGGCACACTTCAGCACCCCCGCCTTGGGGAACGCCCCCACCGCCAGCAGCAGGTCGCGGAAGCCCATGAGGGCGCCGGACTCCTGAAACAGGGTGATCATGCCTCCGAAGCCGATGGTGATGCACAGCACGAACTGGTACGACGAGTTGGACAGCGCACCGTACAGCGCGTCGATGGCGCCGGTGAGAAAGTGCTGCCGGTGCAGCAGCACCATGGCCAGCAGCGTGGCCAATATCATGGCGTCCGCCATTTTGCGGGTCTTGAGGGCATAGACGATCAGGAACACAAGGGGCGCAAAGGCCATATGATCTCCGCCATGGTGCGTTTTTCCTTACTTGGAAAGTTATCCGTAGTATAGCACACTCCTCCCCCCCTTGACAAGCGCGTTTCCGCCTTGACAGCCCCCGCCGCCGTGCGCTATGATACAGGGGAAAGAAGGTGACGCATCGTGGTGGACGGCAACATCATACTGTCCGTGGCCAAGGCCATGGAGCTGCTGCAGGCCCTGAGCCGGGCGGAAAAGCCCCTGACCCTGGCGGAGCTGACGGAATGCTCCGGCTACCCCAAGAGCACGGTGTTCGGCCTGCTGACCACCATGCGGGCCTACGATGTCATCACCCAGACGCCGGAGGGCAAGTACGCCCTGGGCCTGCGCCTGTTTGAGTACGGCCGCCAGGTGGAGCGCAAGTGGGACATCTCCCGCGTGGCCCGCCCCTACATGGAGCATCTGTCCCAGCGCACCGGCGCATCGGTGATGCTCTCCATCTGCGAGGGCGGCAGCGTCATCACCCTGGACCAGGTGGAAGCCCGGGACAAGCTGCGCATCGTGTCGGACGCCGGCGCCCGCCTGCCCATCTACTGTACGTCCCAGGGCAAGGTCTTTCTGGCCCATATGCCCCGCGCCCAGGCAGAGAAGCTGCTGCGCCGCCAGAGCATGACTCAGTTCACCCCCCACACCATCACGGACGTATCCGCCCTGCTGCAGGAGGTGGACGCCTGCCGCACCAACGGCTTCGCCATCGAAAACGGCGAGTACAAGATCGGCCTGCGGTCCATCTCCGCGCCGGTCTACACGGTGGATCGCACCGTGCGCTACACCGTGGGCGTTATCGGCATGTTCCGCAGCACCCATTCCGACGAGTTCCGCAGCGCAGTGGAGCAGGTCTGCGCCACCGCTGCTCTGGTCTCCGCCGCCCTGGGCTACCGCGAAGCCTGACGCCAATACCAGACACCCCCTCCGGCATGCGCCGAAGGGGCTGTCTTTGTTCTTATGTACGTCACACGCGGCAGCACATACACTTGTCCGCCTCCCCTCATTCCCACGGTGAGGAGATCCCGCTTCTCCCGTATGTTCACCGCCGGCAGACGCTCCGCCGCTCCTTTGTTTGGTATGATCGGAATTTCGAGTGGGGTGAAAAAGACATCTCCCGCCGGTTGCCTGCCGCGCCGCGATGTGGTACAATATCCCCCGTCATCGGTACCATCAGTTAACAAGGGCAAACACGCCTGTCACCGCGCCTTTTCGGCGCTTTTTTCCCTTTTCGCCTTGGCTTGCGCCAGCAAGCCTGCGTCTCAAAAACCAAAAATCACTCGAAAAACCATCGCTGACAGGTGCGAAGCAGTTTGGCCGGAGCAGAAATGTGTCCAGACGAGAAAAGGCCCGCAGGGAATACTGGCGTATTGCCAGGGGGCTTGACGCTGTATGGGCGCATTTCGGCCCGTCAAAACCGCGTTTGCCCTTGTCAACTGATGATAAGGAGGCATCTATGAATCAGAAAGAGCTCAACGAGATACGCCGGCGCTTCAAGCTGGATAAAAATTCCATCAGCCGTATCTACGGCTGCTACGTCAACAGCAGCCGCGAGATCATCGCCTATATCGACGAATCCATGGGACTCATGTCCCAGGAGGAGCAGGAGATGTACCTGGGGCTGCTGAAAAAGGCCCTGTCCGGCGGGCTGGGCCGAAACCTCATCAACATCGAATTTTCCACGGCGCAGGTGGCCGGCAGCGACGAGCACCGCCTGCTTCAGGCCGTGCGGCAGAGCAGCGCGCAGGATAAGGACGCCCGGGAGGCCCTGTACCGCCGCATCATCGACGCCATGGACATGGGCGAGACCAACTATCTCATCCTACTGGCTGCCGACACCTACGATGTTCCCTATAAGGGCCGCGACGACGAGACGTTTTCCGACGGCTCCGACACGGTGTTCCAGTACTTTCTGTGCAGCATCTGCCCTGTAAAAGCCCCGACGCTGGAGCTGAAATACAACAATGAGAACAGCGGCTTCCACAGCGCGTCCACCGGTCACATCGCGCTGCCGCCGGAGCTGGGATTCCTGTTCCCCGCCTTTGATGACCGCGCCGCCAACATCTACAACGCCCTGTTTTACAGCAAAAACGCCGCTGAGATCCATCAGGAGGTCATCGACGCGGTATTCCGCGTGACGCCGCCGCTGTCCGCCGAGGAGCAGAAAAATGCCTTCGGTACGGCGCTGGGCGACACGCTGCAGCAGGATTGCAGCTACGATGTGGTGCAGTCCGTCCACGAGCAGCTGCGCCAGCGCATCGTGGAGCACAAGGAGAGCCGCGACCCCCAGCCCCTGACGCTGACGCTTCACGAGGTGGGTGACATGCTGGCGGGCAGCGGCGCTACCGTCCGGCAGGCCGAGGCCTTTCAGGAGGAGTGCCGCCGCCAGTACGGCGACGACGCGGCGCTGGACGCCAAAAACCTGATGGAAAGCGGCAAGTTTCAGATCACTACGCCGGAGGTGAAGATCTCCGTGTCGCCGGAGTACAGCGCCATGATCGAGGCGCGAGTCATCGATGGGCGGAAATACATCCTCATCCCCGCCGACGAGGGCGTGGAGGTCAACGGCATCGCCGTGAATATCCCCAATCCCCAGAACAGGGAAAGCTGCTGAAAAAGCGCAAAAAACAGGGCAGTTCTGCGAACTGCCCTGTTTTTATATCCAGAAAAGTACGGCTGTTTGGCGGCTTTGGCACCATGCCGGTACGGCAGCCGGCCCGCATCAGATACCGCTGTCCGGCGGCAGCGTCTCATCGGTGATCCGGCCCTTGCAGACGATGTTGGTGGGGCCGGTGAGGTACAGGTCGGCAACGCGGCCCGCGGCGTCGCGCTCCACGTCGATGACGAGCCGCCCGCCGGTCATGTCCACCTGTACGTTTTTGCCGGACACCTTGCCCAGCAGCGTCAGCACCGTCACCACGGAGCCGGTGCCGGTGCCGCAGGCGTAGGTGAAGTCCTCCACGCCCCGCTCGTAGGTGCGCTCGTACACGTGGTCTGGGCCGATGAGCTCGTAAAAGTTGACGTTGGCGCCCTTGGGAAAGTCCTTGTAGTACCGGAGCTGACGGCCCAGATGGAACAGCGCCGCCTGATCGCAGCCCCGCAAGCCCGCCATGGGCACCGCCGCGTGGGGGATGCCCGGGTCGCCCAGCTCCAGATAGGCATAGTCGTAGGTGCGGCCATCCACCTCCGCCCTGCCGTCCAGGCGGATATGGCAGGGGGCGTTGAGCCGCACCCGATACTGCCGCTGATCCATGCGCCAGCCGGTGACAAGGCCCGCGGTGGTCTCCACCCGCTGCACGTCGCCGGCCAGGCCATTTTCGTAGCCGTAGCGGCAGATGCAGCGGGCGCCGTTGCCGCACATCTCCCCCATGGAGCCGTCGGAGTTGAAGAACAGCATCCGATAATCGCCGCCGCAGGCAGGCGGCTTCACCACCATGAGGCCGTCGGCCCCGATGGACAGATGCCGCTGGCACAGGGTGCGGGCCAGCTCCGGCCAGCGGTGGTCCGGCACGGCGTTCCGCCGGTCATCCACCACGATAAAGTCGTTGCCCGCGCCGTTCATCTTCCAGAATTCCATGGCGTTGCTCCTCTCCGCGTCCGGCCACGCCGCGACGCCTTTATGCGCAGTATACCACAGGGCGCGGCAGAGCGCACCTGTTTTTCACAAAAAATATCCCACGGCGGGGCGTGGGATATTTTTTGTGAAAAACAGTCCCTCCGGCACAGGGCCGGAGGGACTGCGATGTACGGTTGGGGACGAATCAGCCCCACAGGGTGGTGAGCATGGGGATGACCTGCTTCTTGCGGGACATGACGCCGGGCAGGAACACCGTGTTGTCCTTAGGCTCCACGCCGAAGGCGTTGCGGATGGTGTCGTCGCTGCCGATATACAGCAGCTGGCTGCCCTCCTGCAGCACGTCGGTGAGCATCAAGATCACCATGTCGTAGCTGTGGGTGCGGCAGACCTTGCGCATGGCGTCCAGCAGCTCCTCCTTGCGCTCCATCAGCTTCTGGGAGTCGATGCAGGTGATCTGCCCCACGCCCAGCACCTGCTCGGAAATGTGGAACTCCTTAAAGTCGCTGCGCAGCAGTTCCTCGGCGGACTTGCCGTCGTTGCTGCCGCTGAACAGCTCGCGGCCCAGATCCTTCAGAGACACCTTGGCGATGCGGGCCAGGCGCTCGGCCATGGCGATGTCGCGCTTGGTGCAGGTGGGGGACTTGAACATGACCGTGTCGGACAGGATGGCCGAGGCCATCAGGCCCGCCATGTGGGGCGAGGGCGTGACGCCGTGCTCCTGGTACATGGAGGTGATGATGGTGTTGGTGCTGCCCACCGGCTCGTTGCGGACAGAGATGGGCTGGCGGGTGGTGGTCGATGATGCCCAGGATCTCCGCCTGCTCGATGCCCGGGACGGTCTGGGCCAGCTCGTTGTGGTCCACCAGTACCACCTGCTTGCGGCGAGGCCTCAGCAGGTGATAGCGGGACAGGGTGCCCACCACCTTCTCCTCCGCGTCCAGCACGGGGTAGCAGCGGTAGCGGCTCTTCAGCACCACCTCGCGGACATCGTCGATATAATCGTCCATATGGAAGGAGATCAGGTCGTCCGTGGCGCAGGGGCGGCTGATGGGCGTGGCCTGATAGATCAGGCGGTGGACGCGGCTGGCGTCCAGCGGCGTGGAGATGACGCAGGTCTTCCCCGCGTTCTCCAGCCACTCCGGCTCCACATCGGTCTGGCACAAAATCAGGCAGTCCACCTGTCTATCCAGAGCGCGGCGGATCATGTCCGGCTGGCTGCCGCAGAGGACGATGCTGTCCGCGCTGTCGAACAGCAGGTTCTCACAGTTCTGGGGCAGGGCGATGGACACGGTGCCGCTGACGCTGTCCACCAGCTCGCCGCCGTCGCCCATGATGCGGCCCTCGATGACGCTGAGCAGGTTGAAAAGGGGGATCTCCTCCACCTTCGGGTCACCCACGGTGTTCAGGCTGAAGGTGGCGATGTCGCCGGCGGACAGCATACCATAGAGTGTACCGTCCTCATTGACCACGGGGATGGCGGATATCTTCTGATCCCGCATCAGCTTCCAGGCGCGGTCCATGGTGACGGAGGCGTCCAGGCAGGGCGGGCGGTCGAAATCCAGATCCTGCACCTGAGTGCGGACATTCTGGATGCAGCGGGGCGGCTTGAAATGGAACCGCTCCAGCATACGGTTGGTCTCATCGCTGATGGTCCCCAGATGCACCGCCACGTACTCCTTCTCGCCCAGTGCGTTTTTCAGGGCGGCATAGGACATGGCGGCCACGATGGAGTCCGTGTCCGGATTGCGGTGTCCGGTAACATAGATCTCGTTCATGCGTAGTTCTCCTTCGCGCTAATTTGTTCCTGGGACTTATTATAGAGGACGTTTTTCCCGCGGTCAATGCAGTTTTTGCCAAATCCGGCAGATCTCCGCGTCCAGAATTCGGGCAAACCGCGGAGCGTCCGCCGACGGCGGAAGCATGCGGTCTCCGCCGCTGCTCTCCCGCGGACAAACAGGACTGGATGTGGACAAACGGAGGGATATGTGATAGGCTTACCGGTGGTAAATTCAGGAAGGCAGGTGTTAGGATGTACAACAGGTCCGGCAGTCACGAGGCGCTGCTGTCCGGCGCACCGCTTCCGACGCTGCTCTACTTCGCGCTGCCCATCATTCTGGGCAACGTCTTTCAGCAGCTATACAGCATCGTGGACGCCGTGGTGGTGGGGAAATTTCTGGGCGACCTGCCGCTGTCCGGCATCAGCGTGGCCTCCCCCATCGTGGACGTGGCCAATGCACTCATCATCGGCGGCACGATCGGCGCCGGTGTGCTGTGCGCCCACTTCTGCGGCGCGGAGGACTGGGACCGGATGCGGCGGCTCAATGCCACGTCCCTTATCGGCGGCGCAGTGCTGACGGTGCTCATCTCCGCGGCGGGCATCCTTCTGTCCCCCCTGCTGCTGCGGGCCCAGGGCACGGAGGAGGCCGTGTGCCAGCAGGCGGCGGTGTACCTCCAGCTGGTGTTCGCGGGGCTTATCTTCTGTTTCCTCTACAACTACTATGCCGCCATGCTCCGCTCCTGCGGCAACTCCCGCACGCCGTTCGTCATCCTGCTGCTGTCCTCCACGCTCCACGCCGCGCTGGATCTGCTGTTTGCAGGGGTGCTGGGCTGGGGCATACGGGGCGTGGCGCTGTCCACGGTGCTGTGCCAGGCCATCTCCGCGGCGGCCTGCATCGCGTACGCCCAGCGGCGCTGCCCGCCGCTGGTACTGCGGCGCGGCGACCTGCGCTTCCACCGCCAGACCGGCGGCATGGTACTGTCCTACGCCTGGGCGGCGGCGCTGCAGCAAGCTGTGGTGTGCATCGGACGGCTGCTGGTGCAGGGTATGCTGACGCCGCTGGGCACCAGCACCGTCACGGGCTATAACATGTCGCTGCGCACGGAGCAGTTCCTGTTCTGCTTCTCCCAGGGCATCAGCGCCGCCATGGTGGTGTGCCTGTCCCAGAATCTGGGGCACGGCGACAAGGCCCGGGCCCGCCGGTTCTATCGGGTCAGCGTCTGCGCGGAGCTGGCGCTCATTGCCGTGCTGGCCACAGTGTGCTTCCTGCTGCCGGAGCGCATCGTGGGCATCTTCTCCCACAACCCGCAGGTCATCGCCGCAGGGGCGAAGTACACGGGGACCATGGCATATCTGTACGTGTTCGCCTATCTGGGAGAGGTCATCCAGGGCTTCTTCCGCGGGCTGGGGCAGCTGCGGCTGACCATGGTGGCATCGCTTTTGCAGGTGCTGCTGCGGGTGGTGTTGTCCTACCTGCTGATCCCCGTGTGGGGCATCTACGGCCTCTGCGCGGCGGTGGCCGCGGGTTGGGTACTGCTGGTAGCCATTGAGGGTGCATACAGCATCCGGAAGGCCCGGGCGCTGACGCAGGTGTAATGTGCATAAAAAGAGACGCCCTCTCGGGCGTCTCTTGTTTACGCTCAGTAGTTTTCCTCGCGGACCTCGAAGTAGCTACGGGGGTGGTTGCAGGTGGGACACACCTCCGGCGCGCTGGTGCCGATGACGATGTGGCCGCAGTTTCGACACTCCCACACCTTCACCTCACTCTTGGCAAATACCTCCGCCATCTCCACATTGTGCAGCAGGGCGCGGTAGCGCTCCTCGTGGTGCTTCTCGATGGCGGCCACCAGACGGAAGCGGTGAGCCAGTTCGATAAAGCCTTCGGCCTCGGCGGTCTTGGCGAAGTCCTCGTACATGTCCGTCCATTCGTAGTTCTCGCCCTCGGCGGCAGCCTGCAGATTCTCGGCGGTGTCGCCGATGCCCTCCAGCTCCTTGAACCAAAGCTTGGCGTGCTCCTTCTCGTTCTCCGCCGTTTTGAGGAACAGGGCCGCGATCTGCTCGTAGCCCTCCTTCCTGGCCTTGGAGGCGAAGAAAGTGTATTTGTTGCGGGCCTCGGATTCGCCGGCAAAGGCCGCCAGCAGATTTCTCTCGGTCTGGGTACCTGCGTATTTCGTCTGTTTCATGGTCATACTCTCCTCTCAGCCTTATGGTTTCTTGCAGACAGTATATGCATTTTGCGGGATTTTTTCAGTGATAAATGCTACAGTTTCCGCTTTTTCCATGGTGGGCGGTAAAAAATGGCGGCGCGGCGGATGTGCATATTCACTTGGTGCCGCGCGGATACTACCTTTGTAAATTTTGCTTTGACTGGAGGAAATTATAGATGAAAGCAACAGGGATCGTGCGCCGGATCGACGATCTGGGACGCGTTGTCATCCCCAAGGAGATCCGCCGCACCATGCGTATCCGCGAGGGCGACCCGTTGGAGATCTACACCACACGGGACGGCGAGGTCATCTTCAAGAAATACTCCCTCATCGGCGGACTGGAGGATTTCGCCGCGCAGTTCTGCGACACGTTGAGCCGCAGCACTGACTTCACCGCTGCTGTTACCGACCGCGACGCGGTCATCGCCGTGGCAGGCGCCGGAAAGCGGGAGCTGCTGGGCAAGCCCGTCTCCGACCAGCTGGAAAAGCTCATGACCGAGCGCAGCGTCTATCATTTCGGTGGGATGGGCGCCATGCCGCCGGTGTGTCAGGACAACGCCAATTTTACCGCCGCCGTGGCCGCCCCCGTCCTCTGCGAGGGCGATGTGCTGGGTGCGGTGCTGTTCGTCACCGATCAGGGCCGTCTGGCCGGTGACACCGAGTGCAAGCTGGCCCAGACCGTGGCCGCTTTTCTGGGCAAAAACATGGAGAGCTGAAAAAACAGGACCTCTTGGGAGGTCCTGTTTTTTGCGATAAAATGGGTTTTCTCAGCGTCTGCCGCCGCCGAAGCCGCCTTTGCCAAAGCCGCCGCCACGGCTTCCGCCGCGACTGCCGCCGCTGCGGCTCCCACCGAAGCCGCCGCCACCGAAACCACCGCCGCGGCTGCCGCCGCCGAAACCACCGGAGGGCCTGCTGCCGCCGGAGGGACGGCTGCTGGGGCGAGGAGCGCTGGGACGAGAGCTGCCGGGTCTGGGCGCACCGGGACGGGGGCCGCCGGCGGGGCGGTTATTGGGTCGCGGCGCACCGGGCCGGGGGGCACCGGGTCCGCCAAATGGGCGAGGACCGCCGGAGGGTCTGTATCCGCCGGAGGGACGGGGGCCGCCGCCCATGGGAGGAGGCGGTGGGGGCCGGTGTCCACGGGGCGGACGGGGGCGGCGGGGCCGTCCCCAGAAGATGGGATAATACATAGGCCGTACCACGCCCACCGGCGCGCCGGTGACGTACCGGCGGCGGTAGCGGCGATAGCGCACGGCGTCCAGCAGCATCCACACCACAAAAATGGCGACGATCAGCAGGATAACGCCCAGCACGTCGACACCGCCGGGCTGGGCAGGTTCCGTCCAAACGGTGTCTGCCGACGTACTGCCCAACTGGGCCTGTCCGTAGAACACGTCGGCCTGGCGGTAAAACGCCAGCGCCGCAGCGTCGAAGTCACCGCTGTAATAGGCGGACTCGATGGCCTGCTTCAGCTTGGCCTGCATGGTGTCGTAATTGCTCAGCACCCACAGCACATTGTCGCCGCAGGCCACATAGTAATCGTCGTTCCGCACCATCATCAGCAGCATGTCGTTGGCGCCAAGGCCCCAATCGGCGCCCAGCTGCAGGGCGGCCTCCTCCGGCGTCCAGCCGGTGAGGCTGTCCACCGTGGCCACGGCCACGATGGCATAATACTTGCTGTCCCACGCACTGTTGTACTGTCGGATGGCATCCTTTGTGGTGTCGGTCAGCATGCCCGCATCGTCGCAGATCCACTGGTGATATTCTACCTGCGGCAGCTCCGACGGCTGCTTTTCAATGTAACCGGCCTTGCGGCTCTGGCCGATAAACACGGCGGCGGCGATGGCCAGCGCCAGTGCGGCAAAGGCGATGCCGCGCTTTTCAAAAAATTTCATATGCGCTCCCCTTTCCAAAGGAGATGGTTTCGTTTCTCAGCTCCGCAGCTCCAGCAGCTTCTGCTTCAGCTCGCCCTCGATCCTACCCAGCTCGATCTCCGCCTCCTTGCGCTTGGCGGCGCCCTCCTTCTGGATGCGGGCCACCTCGTCC
>ERZ825384.4662-NODE-4662-length-10585-cov-3.651187_pt1 | contig 10585 bp, 12 predicted proteins | sample MGYA00519931_ERZ825384 | MGnify/ENA primary metagenome ERZ825384 (study PRJEB31778, sample SAMEA3449200) | human gut metagenome | biome: human gut; feature: human-associated habitat; material: faeces | place: United Kingdom | collected 2010/2012 ...
CGGGTGGACTGATCGGCAGCCGCGAGAGATACCGGCTGCTGCCCTCTTGACCAGACGGCGAAAACTGTGATATGTTTACAGGTACGAATCGAGCCGATAACGGAGGAGGGGAGGAGCGCCATGCACTTTGATAAACGGACAAGTGCCAATCTGGACTACCTGAAAGCGTTTGCGGCGTTTCTTGTGGTGCTGGGCCACAGCCTTTCCTATTACACCGCCTGGCAGCCTCTGCCGCTCTTCGCCGGGATCGCAGAGGACCTGATCTATCATGTGCATGTGCCGCTCTTTTTCACGATCTCCGGCTTTTTGTGCCACCGGCAGCCGCTGCGCCCGTACTACAAGAAAAAGGTGCTCCGTGTCCTCGTCCCGTTCTGGTTTTTCGCGTTTTTGAAGGTATTTTTCAGCACCGTGATCGTCCGGCACTTCGCGCACGCGGACACGATCGGCGGCCAGCTTTACGATGCGTTCGTCATCGGCCGCGCCTACTGGTTCGCCTACGCGATCTTCCTCATGCTTCTGATCGCGCCGCTTTTCTGGGAAAAGGACGAAAAGACTGCTCCGCGAAAAGCGATCATCGGCATGATCGCCGCCGCGGTGTTCTGCGCCTTCTGCTCCATAAAAGAGCTTTCTCTGCTGACGGAGGTCTTCCAGATCAGCCGGACCGTAAAGCACCTCCCGTTCTTCCTGTCCGGCATGGTGCTGCGGTATTATTATCCAAAGCTGAAAGAATTTTTCGACCGGCGCCGTATCCCTGCGCTGTGCCTTGCCGCCGCGATCACGGCGGCGAGCGCGCTCTGCTTTGCGTTGCAGCTGAAGATCGATGCGTATCTGCGGCTGCTTGTCACGTCCTACGTGCTGATGGCACTGCTGCTGGCGTTGGCAAACGCCCTTCCGGAAAATTGCCGGGCGCTGGCGCAGACCGGAAAAATGTCCTACCAGATCATGCTGCTCGACCCGTTTTATAAGGTCGTGCTGTTCGCTGCGGCGGGAAAGCTCTTCGGCGGCATGCCGCTGGCGCTGCTCCCGCTCATCGCCGCGGCGGATTTCGCGCTCGGTGTTATAACATGTATGGTCATCCGGAAGATTCCCGGCGTAAGAATACTGTTTGGATTGTAAAGAGGGTTTCACTATGCCGAACATTCTCGATTACCTTACCTGGCGCGGCGATGTGCCGTTTTCGGTGTCGCCGCCGAACGAGGTGGATAACTATATCCACTGCAAGATCGGCACGCTCGATTTTACCGGCATCGTGCCGGAAAACGAGCTGTACGTCCCGCTGCCGCAGGCGGTGGAGGCATATTTTGCCGCGGGCGGCGCGGAAAAGCTCGGCGCGCTCAGCTCACCGTATATTGCCCCGATGGTCAAGCGCCTGCCGGAAACGGTGCGCTTCCGCGAGGTGATGCTCACCGGTTTCCGCCAGGTGTACGATGAAAAAAAGACCGAGCAGTTCTCCGCGCTCACGCTGCGTCTGCCGGGCGGACAGCACTATGTGACCTTCCGCGGCACGGACGATACGATCGTCGGCTGGAAGGAGGACTGCCTGCTCACCGTCATGGACGAGATCCCCGCGCAGCGCGATGCGGTCGAGTATCTCACATGGGCGGCCTCGGTCTATCCGGGAAAAATCGCCGTCGGCGGCCATTCCAAGGGCGGCAATCTCGCCATGTACGCTGCCGCCATGGTGCCCGAGAGCGTGCAGGAGCGCATCGGGAACATCTACAATAACGACGGCCCCGGCTTTCAGGAGAAAATTTTGCAGACCGAGGGCTACCGGCGCATCAAGCCGCGCATCAAAACGATCCTCTCCCAGAACGCCATGGTCGGCACGCTCCTCTGGAATGACTGCGACTACACGGTCGTGAAAAGCACCGCCGCATTGCTCGGCGCGCACGACGGCTTCACGTGGGAGACGACGCCCACGAGCTTTGTCCGCTGCGAAAACCTGTCGCCGTCGGCGCGGGCGTTCGACCGCGCGATGGAGGAAGTTCTCGTCGGCATGAGCATGGCCGAGCGGCAGGAATTCATCGAGGAGTTTTTCGGCACGCTCACGGCCACCGGCGCCGTAACGCTCAGCGATCTCTCTGCGCGGATGCTGCGTGAAACGCTGCGCTTTGCCCGCGCCGTGCACCAGGAGCCGAGCCTGCACAAAATGGTCAACGAGACGCTCGAAGCCATGGCCAAGGGCTACGCCGCCGAGCGAAACTGGAGCCTCAGTCGTCTGAAGCTCCCGGCCAACCCCCTCCGGCGCAAAAGCGCGCAGAAGGAAAAGGAAGAATAAACAAAAATCCGTCCGCCGAGCGAAGCTCTGCGGACGGATTTTTGACAGACTGCTGTGTGGGGCACGCTTCAGTGCCGGGTAAAATGGGGCAGAACCTCGGGTAAAACGCGGTCAAGAGCGTATTTTTCGGTGCTCTCGTTTGCGGCGGCGCCCATCCGCGCACGCAGCGCGGCGTCGCGGCCGAGCGTCTGCACGGCTTCGGCAAACGCTGCCGCGTCACCGAACGGGACGAGATAGCCTGCGCCGGAGCCTTCCAGCAGATCCTCGTGTCCCTTCACCCGCGTGAGTACGCAGGGGAGCGCCGTGTGCATCGCTTCCATCACCGCGAACGGCAGCCCCTCCGACCGGCTTGCGGACACGCAGATATCCGCCGCGGCGAGCGCACCGCGCACATCGGAGAGCCGTCCCGGAAACCGACTGCGGGAAGAGATGCCGAGCGTTTCGGCTTCGGCTTTGCACCCTTGCAGCAGCGCCCCGTCGCCGGGGAGCAGGAGATAATAGTTCTCCGGCAGCCGGGCGAGCGTCTGAAGGAGCAGCGTCTGGTTTTTGCGCTTGGAAAATTCCGCGGCGCAGACGAGACACACGGCGTCCTCCGGCAGGATATACGCCGCTTTTGCCGCGGCGCGCTCCTCCGGCGCGGCGGGGGGGAAGCGGGAAAAATCAACGCCCATGCCGGGAATAAAATATACGTTTCCGCGGCAGAGCCGGTGCTTTTTGGCGATTTGCTCGTCGCAGCGGTTCATAACGAGAATGTCGTCCGTAACGCCCGCCGTCAGCTTTTCCGCCGCGAGCAGCACCGTGCGCCGCAGCGCGCCGGAATCGCCGTCAAAGAGATACCCGTGCACCGTATTGACGACGCGGGTATGCTTTTTCCCCGCGAGCATCACGCCCAGACGGGTGAAAAACGCGGCGAGCGAGGTGTGCGTCACGATCACGTCGTACCGGTTCTTACGGATATCCCGCGCCAAAAGCGCGGCGGCGCGGAAATTTTTCGGCGATGCGAAGCTCTTCGTAAACGGCACGGCGAGAAACCGCACGCCCTCGCCGAGACCTTCGCCATTGCCGTTCGCCGCGGCGGTCACATCCCAGCCGAGCGAGCGCAGCGCGGCGAGATACGGCAGATGAAAGCTCACCAAATGCGCGCTGCTGGAGGCGGTATATAAAATTTTCGGCGCGGAATGGTTCATGGCGTCCTCCGGTACAGTATTTTCTACACCGGATTATAACAGAAACCGTGGAAGAAACAAACCATTTGTGGTAAAATATAGCTGCGTAAGCGCGCGGAGGCGAACCGCGCCGCGCGGCAAACCGTCTAAAAACTGACAAAACTTTCCTATACGGCGGAAAATGCGATGAAGAAACGAGAAACAAAAAAGACCGTCCTCTGGGCGGCAATGGATATGGCGCTGTCTGTGGCGGCGATGGCGGCGGCGTTTTTTATCCGGTTCGTGCTGTTCCGGGGCGAAAACCCGGTCGGCGGCTTCGGGTATCATATGCTCTGGGCGGGGCTGTTCTCACCGGTGTACGCCGTGCTCTTCGGGCTGCTCGGTGTCTACGAGCCGCAGCCGCAGCGCGGCTTCATCCACGAATTTGGGAACATCGTTCTCGGCTGCACGTTCGGCGTGATGCTGTATATCGATCTCATCTTCGTGTTCCGCGTGGTGGACTTTTCGCGCTGGATGATCCTTCTCTGCTATCTGCTGCTCATCGCGTTCACCGGCGCGCGCGGCTTTATTGCGCACCGTCTGCTCCGCCGGCAGTACCGCGCCGGAAATGGGCTGCGCCGCCTTGTCATCATCGGCGACGGCGCGTCGGCGCGCGAATGTCTGCGCCGCGTGAAGAAGGGACGCGACGCCGGCTGGACGGTCATCGGCAGCGTGGGCGCATCGGCGCTCAGCGGCGTGCCGCATCTGGGCTCTTATGATTCTCTGCGCACGGCGCTTGAGACGAACGCACCGGACGAGGCGGTGATCGCCATGGAGGAAAAACAGGCGGAACGGCTCGGCGGGATACTGCGCGAATGCGAGGATACCGGCGTGAAGCTCGCGCTGCTGCCGATCGGGTATGAATATATGTCGCGCCACCCGTATGTGGAGGAGCTGTGCGGCCTGCCGCTGGTGAACGTCCGGCGTGTGGCGCTCGACAATGCCGGCGCGGACATCGTCAAGCGTCTTTTTGATATTCTCGCGAGTCTTGTTCTCATTGTTCTCACATCGCCCGTCATGCTCGTCGCCGCGATCGGCACGCGCCTTTCCTCTCCGGGGCCGGTCCTGTTCCGGCAGGAGCGTATCGGCAAGGACAAGAAGCCCTTTTATATGCTCAAATTTCGCTCCATGCGCGTGAACGCGCAGTCGGACACGGCGTGGACGCGCGACCACGACCCGCGCCGCACGGCGTGGGGGGCGTTCATGCGGCGCTACTCCATCGACGAGCTGCCGCAGCTTTTTAACGTCCTTGCGGGCGATATGTCGCTCGTCGGCCCGCGGCCGGAGATCCCGCGGTATGTCGATCATTTCAAATACAGCATTCCGCTTTATATGGTGCGCCATCAGGTGCGCCCCGGCATCACCGGCTGGGCACAGGTCAACGGTCTGCGTGGCGATACCTCCATCCGCGCGCGGGTGGATTACGATCTCTATTATATCGAAAACTGGTCGATGCTGTTTGATATCAAGATCCTGCTTATGACGCCGTTCAAGGGTGTGGTAAACCATCAGGAATCGCTGAAATGAGGGAGAAACCCATGGAAAAGAGAGAAAACGGCGTGCGCGTGGAGCACCTCACCGGCGCGCTGCCGATGAGCGAGATGCTGGAAAAGTATGTGGACGTGGAAAAATTCCTCGGCTATTGCGCCGCGTGCCCGCGCTGCGGGCAGACGTGGTCCTGCCCGCCCTACGATTTTGACCCCGCGGCGGTCTGGCCGCGGTACGCCGCGGTCACGCTGTACGCCGTGCAGGTGTTCCCGGAGAGCGAGGAGGCGAAAGGCGCGGCGCTCGCCGCCCCGGAGATGTTCCTCCGCCCGTACCGGAGAGCGTTTGACGCGCTGCTCGAAGAGCGGGAGCGGGAAACGCGCGGTTCCCTTCGCCTGGACGCCGGGCGCTGCCTCGTGTGCGAGCGATGCGCGCGCCGGGACGAGGAGCCCTGCCGGTTTCCGGAAAAGCTCCGCTATTCGCTCGAATCGCTCGGCGCGAACGTCGGCGCGCTCGCCGCGGACAAGCTGGGCGCGCCGCTCCAATGGGGGACAAAGGACGCACCGCCGGAATACTTTGTACTGGTCGGTGCGGTGCTGACGAAGGGAGAATAAGGAATGCTCGAAAGCCTTTTTCAAACCTACGACTCCGTCATCGTGCTCGATACGGAGACGACCGGCGTGAACTGCAAATCCGACGAGATCATTGAGCTTGGCTTCCTGCGGCTCGACCGGGCGGGGGAGCGCACGGAGGAAGATTATCTTATCCGCCTCTCGCCGGGCCGCCGTCTGCCGCCGGTCATCACGCAGCTCACCGGCATCCGCGAGGATGAGCTTTTTCAAAACGGCGTGGAAAAGGACGTGGCTGCGGAGGCGTTCGTCCGTTCGCTCGCCGGAGAAAAGCCGCTCGTATGCGCGTACAACGCGCAGTTTGATCTGTGCTTCCTCTTTTACTTCCTGCACCGGCTCGGCTGCGACGGGGTGCTGCAAAAGGCGCAGTTTCTCGACATCATGGCGATCTACAAAGACCGGCGGGACTATCCGCACAAGCTCTGCAACGCCGTGGAGAGCTATGGTGTAGACGGCGTAAACTCCCACCGCGCCGTGGACGACGCCAACGCTGCGCTCGAGGTGCTGCTCGCCATGGAGCGGGAGCGCGGCGACATCGAGCGGTACATAAACCTTTTCGGCTACAACCCCAAATACGGCCCGCCGAAGCCGCAGATCGGCTCCGTCCGCTACGAGCCGCAGCCCTACCAGAGACAAAAGCTGCTGTACGAATAATGAAAATGCACCCCCGCGGGAAATTTCCCGCGGGGGTGCGCTGTATCATTTCGTATTATCCGAGCTTCGCAAAATCAAAGAGCTCCGCGAACGCTTCCAAATCCTCTTTTGTTACCGGCTCCGGCATGAAGAAACTGTTGCCCTCCGTGCCGCCGAGCAGGTTGATGGCCACAAACGCCTTCGGCTGATCGGACATCACGACGCAGCGGCTCGGGCCGAGCGAGAGCTGCACCTCATCGCCGCGGGAGGTCGTGTAGATCCACTCCTCATAATCCTCGGCGCTGCCGATGTTCAGCGTGACCTCGGAGAACGCGCCCTTGACGTACCGGCCAAGCTGATATTCGTAGCTCTTGCCGGAAACGTTCGTGCCGTAGGCCTGGAACGAGCCGTCCTCGTAAATATATCCGCTCACGGCGGTGCAGTCGGTAAGGAACGGTTCGGCGTTCAGCAGGGAGTAGAGCGTATCCTCGCTGTCAAAGTCCGTCACAGACGTGTGCAGCCGCAGATTATACTTGCGGGTGATCTGGTCGAGCTCGTTGGCCATGTCCTGCGTGGAGGCGGAGTAGAGATCGTACTTCTCCGGCAGGCAGGCGGCGGTTTCCTCCGCCATGGCGGCGGTGTCGTACGACGCAAGGAAGTCCATCCACTCGGCGTTTGCCTTAAACTCCGGGCTCCCCGGCACGCCCTGCAGCGCGATGACCGTGCTGTCGCTCACCGGCTCCGCCGTGGCGGAGACCGCGGCGGGGGAGGCGTTCGGGTCAGTGACGGTGAGACTCTTCAGACCGAAAAAGTCCGTAGCCAGCGCCGTGCCGCCGAGCACCGCGACGAGCAGCGCCGCCGCGACAAGAGCGCCCGTGCCGAACCGGAAGCGCCGTATCTTCGGCTTTTCCTCCAGCGCGGAAAGTGTTTCCTTCATCCGTGCCTCAAACGATGCGGGAACCTCTTCAAACATATTGTCCCAGGAATCCCTCATACCGGCACCTCCTCACCCAAAACTTCGCGGAGCTTTCCGCGCCCGGCAAACAGCCGGGATTTGACCGTACCCTCGGGGATCTGTAAAATACGGGATATCTCCCGTATGCTGAACCCCTCTACATAAAATAAGAGGATCGGCATACGGTAGATCTCATCCAAACCCATCACGGCGTCCCGCAGCTCGCGGTCGCCGCTCTCGGGGGCGACCGCCTCCGGCATCTCGTCGAGAAGAACGATCTTGCTCCCCCGGCGGCAGATGTCGTAGCATTCGTTGATTAGAATGCGCGTCACCCATGCGCGGAATGCGCCCGCGCTTTTGAGCGAATCGCGCTTTTCCCACGCCTTGCATATGCACTCCTGCACCGCGTCCTCCCGGTCAGCCTCGCTGCGGAGAATACCGCAGGAAACGTGGTAGAGCGTTTTTTTCATGTCCATGATCTGGACGGTAAACTCTTCGGCTGTCATACGCAAACTCTCTCTAAAAGGCCTGCCGCCTTTCTGTAAAGAAAGACGGTTTTTCCCAACACGCGGTTCAGTAAAAGGCAAAAAATTTTTAAGATTTTTTGAACATTTTCATGTTACCACATTCCCCGCGCGGAATCCACAGGAAAAATGAAAAAAGGGGCTTGACAAAACTGTATGAGTGTAGTAGTGTACTAATCGCTTAATACAGCAATACAACAAGGAGGGCTGGCATGGACTTTGCGATTCAGGGCTCGCGGCCGATCTGGCAGCAGCTCACCGAGCAGCTGGCGCGGCGGATCATTACGGGCGCGTATCCGCTGGGGGCGCGCTTTCCCGCGGTGCGGGAGCTGGCGGCGGAGGCGGGCGTTAATCCGAACACGATGCAGCGCGCGATCACGCAGCTCGAAACGCTCGGCCTCGTCACAACGAACCGGACGCTCGGCCGCACCGTGACGGAAAACGCCGGGGCGCTCGAGGAGATGCGGCGGCGGCTGGCCGTGGAATGCACGGAAAACTTTTTCAAGGAAATGGGAGCGCTGGGCTATTCCCGCGGCGAGGCCGCGGATATGGCGCAGGCGGAAAGGGAAAAGAATGATGAATGAAGAACTGGTAAAATGCACCGGGCTGTGCCGGAGCTTTGAAGCGGTGCAGGCGCTGCGCGGCGTTGATCTGAGCCTTACATCCGGCAAGATCGTCGGTCTGCTCGGCCCGAACGGCTCGGGCAAGACGACGCTTATTAAGATCCTCAACGGCCTTCTTCAGCCGACGGCGGGCGAGGCGCGCGTTGCGGGTCTCCTGCCCGGCGTAGAGACGAAGGCGATCACGAGCTATCTGCCCGACCGGGGATATTTCCCCGACTGGATGCGCGTCCGCGATATGATCGATATGTTCTCGGACTTCTATGCCGACTTTGACCGCGCCAAGGCGGAGGAAATGTGCCGCGTGCTCGGTCTGGAAGCAGGCAGAAGGATCAAAACGCTCTCGAAGGGCACGCGCGAAAAGATGCAGCTCATGCTCGTCATGTCCCGCCGCACGCGGCTCTATCTGCTCGATGAGCCGATCGCGGGCGTCGATCCGGCGGCGCGCGAGTTTATTCTGCGCACGATCTTGACGAATTATAACGAAAACGGTACGGTACTCATTTCGACGCACCTGATCCTCGATGTGGAACAGGTGCTCGACGAGGCGGTGTTCCTCCAGCAGGGACAGGTCGTCCTGCACGAGAGCACCGACAGCATCCGCGAGCGCACCGGCGGCAGCGTGGATGAGCTGTTCCGCAACATGTTCCGCGCGCCGGTCATGGGGAATGGAGGGGAATACAATGCTTGGTAAACTGATGAAATACGATCTGCGCTCGGGTATCCGCACGTTTTCGCTGATCTGGATCGGTCTGGCGGCGCTTGCCGCGATCAACGGTCTCACGCTTCGGATCGCGTTCGACGGCGATATCCAAAGCGAGCTGGCAAACTTTATTATCACCGTGCTGCCGATGGTCCTGCTCGTGGCGCTTTATGTGGCGATGGGCATTTTCATGCTCGTTTTCATCATCAACCGGTTTTATAAGGGCCTTCTCGGCGACGAAGGATACCTCATGTTCACGCTGCCCGTGTCGGTCTCGGAGCACATCGGCTCCAAGCTCCTGACGAGCATGATCTTCCAGATCGGCAGCTTTGCCGTTGCCGTTTTGAGCGGGGGACTTTTGCTCGCGGTGCTCGCGCCGGCCAATCTGCGCGAAATCACGGCTGCGGTCCGGGATATGACCGACTATCTGGCCGGAAATCCGCTGCCTGCCGGAACGGGCTGGCTGATCGCCGAGTTTGCGGTGTATATGCTCATCGCCGCTGCCGTCACCATTTTGCAGATCTATACCGCCATTTCGATCGGGCATCTCGCAAAGAAAAACCGCGGATGGTTTGCGCTGCTTGCCTATGTCGGCATCAGCATCGCCTTCAGCATTATTATGAATGGGTGCATGTCGCTCCTCCAGTCCGATGCATTTCCCGATGTGCTGTTGAACTGGGAGTTCTGCTTGGACGATACCGGCTGGCATGTTCAGGGCGTCGGCATGATGGCCTCCGCGATCGGCATCTACATCGGCCTTGATCTTCTCGTAGGCACTGGCTTCTTCTTCGCCACCCGCGCCATCCTCAGCAAGCGCCTCAATCTCGAATAAAGAAAAAACGATCCCGTCCGGAAAATTTCCTGACGGGATCGTTTGCGCGCAAAAACGCGGAAAACCGCAAAATCACGGTTGTATCACCGCGGCGCAAATGGCAGCGGTGGACGGCGGCCGGAACGTGCAGGCGCAAAGAAACACACAAAAAACCATCCCCGCCGGATAGAGTTTCCGGCGGGGATGGTCGGTTATCCGGGATTCAGCCCATGAACAGGCTGCGGCCTTCGCGGGCGAGGGTTTCGGCGGCGGCGTTGTCGCGCATGGCGAGAAACACCGTGTCGTTGCCGGAAAGCGAGCCGACAAGCCCCGGCAGGGGAGCGATGCCGTCCACGGCGGTGCACACCGCAGGGGCGAGTCCCGGCAGCGTCTTGATGATGACGAGATTCTGGCAGGCATAAACGCCCGTCACGGTCTGGCGGAGATTTTCCTTGAGCCCCTGGCTCATCTCCGGCGCGGGCGCGCCCGCGCTGCGCGCCATGGACGGCGGGCGGCAGGTCGTCTACATGAACACGTTTTCGCGGACGCTCGCGCCCGGTCTGCGCCTGAGCTTCATGGTGCTGCCGCAGGAGCTGGCGGCGCGCTATCGAACGATGCACGCGGCCTGCACTGTGCCGGGGTTTGAGCAGGAGACGCTGCGCAAGTTCATCGCGGGCGGCTTTTTGGAGCGGCATATCGCGCGGATGCGCGTCGTCTACCGCGCGCGGCTGGCGGCGCTGAC
>ERZ825384.4663-NODE-4663-length-10585-cov-3.398765_pt1 | contig 10585 bp, 7 predicted proteins | sample MGYA00519931_ERZ825384 | MGnify/ENA primary metagenome ERZ825384 (study PRJEB31778, sample SAMEA3449200) | human gut metagenome | biome: human gut; feature: human-associated habitat; material: faeces | place: United Kingdom | collected 2010/2012 ...
CTTCAAATCAAAACTCAATAATCTCTCAATCGCCAGTTTCCTCAAGCACCAAAATAAATATATTATATTAAGGCACCTTATTCCAAACTGTCTTTGTGAAAGGACTTTCTGCACTGCGGCTGTCTTTTCTGCCTCTTCGATATACTTGAACTGCTGATTGGGCAATTCAGTTTTACTTGGTATCATGTATCAAAAAGCAACGCATTGCCCAATCAGCAGTCAATAATCTAATCAGAAAAGACTGCCGCAGTGCAGCAGTCCTTTCATAAAGAAATATATTTATTTTTTCTTGCCTTTCATAACAGCCCAGATCGTACCTGAAATGAATACTGATGAAAATGTACCTGCAATGATACCGGCCATCATCGGCAATGCAAATTCTTTAATAGAAGTTACGCCCATGATGTAGATCAGTAATACCATGATCAATGTTGTCAGAGAAGTATTGATACTTCTGGACAATGTCTGGCTGATACTTGTGTTGACAATTTCTTCTGTTGTTGCCTTCACCATTGTATGTGAGTTTTCACGGATACGGTCATATACAACGATTGTATTGTTGATAGAGTTACCGAGTACGGTAAGAACAACCGCCATAAAGTTTGCGTCGATCGGGAAACGGCAGAACACAAACACCGCATAAACCATGAAGCAGTCGTGAACAAGGGCTACCAGTGCAAACACACCTGCCGAAAGACCGCCGATTTTCTTGAATCTGAACGCAATATAGATAACGAGCAGTATAAACGAGAACAATACTGCAACAAGGCACTTAAGGAAGAACTCCGTACCTGATGTGGGGTTGACATCCTGGCTGTTTACAAGCGTAAGGCTGTTATCCTTGAAGGTCTGCTGGAGCTTATCCGATAAAGCTGTCTGCTTATCCGCAGTAAGTCCCTCTGAAGACGAGAATGAAATTTCAATGACTTCAAGTGAGCTGTTCATCGAAGAACCTGTAGTTACAGTAACAGCACCGTAGTTTTCGCCCTCAACCGTCTTCTTTACCGCATTTGTGTCAATTTCGCCGGTATAGCTGTAGGTCAGCATTGTACCGCCCTTGAATTCAATAGCCATTTCAATGCCGAATACGCAGTTGAAGATAACCGTAATTACAGCAATGACAATCGGTATCAGAAAGAGTACCTTTCTGTATCCTATAAAATCAAATACTTTTTTGTTATTCATTTTGAAGCACCGCCTTCCGTTGCGGCAGCCTTTTCAGCGGCACGCTTCTTTGCAGATTTTCCGCCGTAGAGAGCGGGATTTCTGAATATCTTGAATCTGGAAAGCGACATTGTCATAAGTCTTGTCGCAAATATGCCGAACAGGAAGTTCAGTATTACGCCGACCATCAGAGTATAGCCGAATGAGTAGATAGTACCCTCCGTTGAAGCGCCGAACATAAAGAATACGGGCTTCAGTATAGTAGACGCAAGGCTGTCGGGTGTACCGAAAGCACCCATAAGTATGATAGCAACGATAATCATTGTGATATTACCGTCAAATACCGCACTGAACGCTCTCTTATAACCTGTAGCTATCGCTGTATCTATCGTCTTGCCGCTGTTTATTTCTTCCTTTATACGCTCGCCCGTGATAACGTTAGCGTCAACGCCCATACCTACCGCAAGAATGATACCTGCGATACCGGGTATTGTCAGCGTAAAGCTGTTTGAGAACGGGAAGAAGCCTGTTATAGCACAGAACGTACCTGCAACCTGTCCGATAAGACCGATAACGGCAACTACACCGGGCAGTCTGTACAGTGATATCATGAATATCATTATAAGTACAAATGCGATAACGCCGGCGATTGCCATAGCGTCACGGGCACCCGTACCGAGTGTGGGCGAGATAGTGCTGAAGCTCGATGTTTCCAGCTTGAACGGTAACGCACCGCCGTTTATCTGGTCTGCAAGCGCCTTAGCCTCATCAGCCGTAAAGTTACCGCTGATTGTAGCCTCACCGCCGCTGATTTCCTCTTTTACGGTAGCTGTTGAAATGCACTTATCGTCCATGTAGGTTGAAATGTATCCCTTTGATGATGCGAGTTTCTTTGTAGCCTCTGCAAACTTCTCCTTGCCGCTGTCCTTCAGCTTTAAGGATACCATATACTCATATTCCTTGCTGTTTCCGCTCTTGAGCTGATATACGGCAGAAGCCTTTTCAACGTCCGAGCCGGAAATGATAAGGGGCAGATCCTCGTATGTCTGACCGTCGGAAAGCGATTTTTCCGAGCCTTCTCTGAAGGTGAGCAGTGCGGTAGCACCAAGCTCCTTTACAGCCGCTTCCGGATCAAAGCTGTCATCCTCAGCCTGCCACGGGAAACGCACGATTATCTTATCGCTGTTATAATCAACATAAACCTCATAGTCTGTTATGTTGTTTGCAACAAGTCTTGTTTCAACGATCGACTTTGCCGCATCGACCTCTTCATTGGTCGCATCGTAGTCTGCCGGTGACGTAAATGTAACGTCAACACCGCCTCTGATATCAATACCCCAACGAATATCACTTACACCTCTTATAATAGTGGTCGTGAAATCGCCGTACTGGGTATGAACACCGAAAAATACTATGCCTGTAAATGCCAGTATAACCGCCAGCACTATAAAGAACACAGGCTTTGCCACTCTTTTCAAATGTTTCACTCCGTTTCTGTGCCTCAGCACATCCTGTTAATTTATACATTACAGTATTATACTATAATGATTTCGATTAGTCAAGAAATAGTAAAGAATTTCTGCAATTTTCACAATCCGTTCATTATACGGAAAGCTCAGCCTTTTCTCCGAGAACGTCCTTATTCTTTTCAAGGACAGGCTTTATGCACCTGTCAAGGAATGCGCTCACCTGGCTTGCGCTTCTGCCCGTGTAATTTTCGGGAATGAGCTTTGCCTCGATTTCTTCCTTTGTCGTCATGAAGTCGGGGTCTGCGGCGATTCTGTCAACGAGGTCGTTTTCTCCGCCATCCTCTTTGATGACCTTACCTGCGGCAATGCTGTGCTGTCTTATCTTCTCGTGAAGCTCCTGTCTGTTTCCGCCCTTCATAACTGCGTCCATCATAATGTTTTCCGTTGCCATGAAAGGAAGCTCCTTCATTACTCTTGCACGGATGACCTTAGGATATACGACCAGTCCGTTTGTGATATTCAGCATAATGTTCAGTATAGCGTCTGTTGCAAGGAATGCCTCCGCTACTGCGATACGCTTGTTTGCACTGTCGTCGAGCGTTCTCTCAAACCACTGCGTGCCTGCCGTAAACGCAGGATTAAGAGTATCTATCATAACATATCTTGAAAGCGAGGTTATTCTCTCCGCTCTCATCGGGTTTCTCTTATAAGGCATAGCCGAAGAACCGATCTGATTCTTTTCGAAAGGTTCTTCCATCTCCTTGAAGTTTGCAAGGATACGCAGATCGTTCGAGAACTTTGAACAGCTCTGTGCGATACCGCCCAGTACGTTTACTATTCTGCTGTCAACCTTTCTTGAATAGGTCTGACCGCTTACGGGTACGCACTGCTTGAATCCCATTTCCTCAGCTATCATCTGCTCCAGCTTTTCTATCTTTTTCTCATCTCCGTGGAACAGCTCCATAAAGCTCGCCTGTGTGCCTGTAGTACCCTTCTGACCGAGCAGCTTCAGATTACCCATTTGATACTCAAGATCCTCAAGATCCATCAGAAGTTCGTTCATCCACAGCGTAGCACGCTTGCCTACGGTAGTCAGCTGTGCAGGCTGTAAATGTGTATATGCAAGGCAGGGCATATCCTTATATTTATCCGCAAAAGAAGCAAAGTTCGAAAGAACGTTCACAAGCTTTCTGTGTACTATCTTCATAGCGTCACGCATTACGATAACATCGGTGTTGTCGCCTACATAACAGCTTGTAGCGCCTAAATGGATTATGCCCTCAGCTTTAGGACAGCACTTTCCGTATGTATGGACGTGCGCCATAACATCGTGGCGGAGCTTCTTCTCCTCCTCAGCCGCATAAGCAAAATCAATATCATCAATATGCGCCTCAAGCTCGTCAACCTTTTCCTGTGTTACCTGCTCAAGTCCGAGCTTCATTTCCGCTCTCGCAAGCGCTACCCACAATCTGCGGAATGTCGAAAACTTCTTCTGCGCAGAGAATGTAAACTGCATTTCCTCACTTGCATATCTCGTACAGAAAGGGCTTTCGTAAGTTTCATAATTTGTCATTATAAATAACCGTCCTTTTCATCGGATTTTTTACTTTCCTGTGTCATCTGTATCTGCCGCCTGTATCTTTGACGCATACAGCGCTTCATCTGCACATACCGAGACATTTTATATTGTATCACAAATTGTCCGTGTTCGCAATAGCAAACGTCATTTTTTCTCAAAACTCACCTTTCCGTATATCATTCAGCCGCTCTGCTTCACCCTACGGCCAGATTGACCACGACCATAACCGCTCCGCTTCACCCTACGGCAACATTGACCACAGCCGCCCTGCCTACGCCCTACGGCAACATCGACCATAACCGCTCCGCCTCACCCTACGGTCGCATCGACCACAGCCTGTCATTTCGCACAACAAAGCCGTTTGAACAGCTCTATCGAAAAAATTTAGTATTTTTTTAAAAAAGCCCTTGACAAATACCCGAAAACCGTGTATAATGTTTATTGTTATCTGGGTGTGGCGCAGATTGGTAGCGCGCTACCTTGGGGTGGTAGAGGCCGCAGGTTCAAATCCTGTCACTCAGACCAGTTAAAAACCGCTTGATTGTCAAAATCAAGCGGTTTTTTGTTTGCCGTTTTAGCCCCGACATATGCAGGCTCTGCGGATATATCCTATTAAATTATAACACGCCCCACCCCGACATCTCCTGCCTATACACTTATTCAAACCGTTTCGCTTTCTTTTTCCTTTTCTCCGTCTGTATACTGCCGGTCGCCATTCTCCCTGTCATATGCCTTCACCGAATATTCGCTGACATTCTTTACCGTTTCGCCGTCTATCTGCAGTGCGGCAGGCGAATCAAACCGCACTGTGATTTCCTTTCCGGTCAGTACCTCTACCATCTCGGTATGGCTGATATGCTCCCCCTTGAAGATTGAAGGGAACACCATAAGCGTTTTCAGCTTTCCACTGCCGTGCATCACAACAACCGACAGCTTCCCCTCGGGATTGTTTCTGTCCTGTTGCGGAGCGGTCATCATACCGCCGCCGTAAAACCTGCCGTTCATTGTCGGAGCAAGCCATACCTTCTTATAGCTGTACTCCCTGCCGTCAACGTTTATAACCGCATTCGCCGGCCTGAAATGAAACAGCAGACCTTTAACCGCAATAGATGTATAATTTATCGGCTTGTCGGATTTTTCTCTCAGCTCATCACCCTTTTCACAGCAATATCCGTCAATACCGTAGCCTATGGCATTGATAAACCGTGAGCTTTTGCCGTTTACCGTTACGATCGGCAGATTTCTGACATATTCATTTATCCTTACAGGCTCGCAGCCCTGCTCCATACCGAGATCACGCAAAAAATCATTTCCGCTTCCCGTACCGTAATAATACAGCGGATTCTCATAAGGATACCCGTCGCTGTCGTTTATAAAACGGTTAAGCGTACCGTCGCCGCCGCACAGCACAATATCGCTTTCAGGCGAAATACTGTCAAAAAATGTGCCGTACCCGCTTATCTGCGTCATATTGCAATATTTCAGTTCATCGTCCTTATATATTTCCGCCAGCTTTTTTGCAAGCTCTGTTCCTTTTCCATTGCAAGATAAAGGATTATACAGTATGTATTTCACGCTCATATATGCCCTCCCCTTAAACCGACAGCCGATTACTTATGATGTTATCGGTCCTTCGGCTCTCTCGGTCTTTTAGTCTTTTGGTATAGTATAACAAATTTAAACGGATTTTGCAATATATTGTTGTAATTTGTCAACACTTTAGATGAAAAATTGTATAAGTTGTTGCTTGTAAGCATCCTTGCTTAAATCCTCTGAGCGTTCATTTTATAAGGCATCCTTGCCCGTTTCTTGTCAAAGGTGAGGTGCTGTCGCCCACAAAAATTCGGGCAACTGCCGGAGGGGATGCCACTCCATCAGCCCTCGCTCCGCACTAACCCTTCCAAAACCGCACTGTCCCTTGCCCTGCACCGCCACACTTGGCTCCCTTGCCAAAGGGAGCTGGATTGCGACAAGGCTACTTCTTATCATAAATTGTCTTGCTCTGCGATTCAAGTATATTTAATATCCTCTCAGCCCTATCTGTCGCAAGACTGAGGGATCGTCACACCAGCCCTCGCCCGTATCAACCCTCTCAAAAGCACAACAATCCTTCGAAAAGCACTATCGCCCTTGCCTCCCCTCGAAAAAGGGGAGGTGGCACGGCTGTAGATGTTTTTCGGTTTGCTGTACAGTATTCAGATAGTCCTCCTTTACAATTCTGAAACTATTCCGAGCCGTGACGGTGGGGATTGTGAATGCGTAGAAGGTTTTACGGTAGCCCTCCTATCAATTTCAACCCCTTACACCCCGCACCAGCCCTTCCAAAACCGCACTATCCCTTGAAAATTGTCAACACCCTTGCCTTACCCGCAAGTTGCGGGTTCTCCCTCCCGCCGCACCAAAAAATAATACCCCGCTTGTTGAGCGGGCGAAAGTGTAGCGGTGTTGTCGAATCGTGCTTGCTCTGTTGGTTTCGCATCGTGCGAAACTTTGGGCAAGCACTATCACGCATCCTTGCGTTTGCGGTCGTTGGGGTCGGCGCGTCCTTGCGCCGACTTTGTGCACCGCCATCGTGCATCCTTGCACGTCGTGCTTGCTCTGTTGGTTTCGCATCCTTGCGAAACTTTGGGCGTTCATTTTATAAGGCATCCATGCCTTACCCGCAAGTTGCGGGTTCTCCCTCCCCCAGCACCAAAAATAATACCCCGCTTGTTGAGCGGGCGAAAGTGTAGCGGGGTTGTCGAATTGCGGTCGTTGGGGTCGGCGCGTCCTTGCGCCGACTTTGTGCGACCGCCATCTTGCATCCATGCACGACCCGCAAGTTGCGGGTTCTCCCACCCACCAACACACAAAAAGTGTAACCCCACTCAATGAGTGGGGTTACACTTTTTGGTGCCGATGGCGGGGGTCGAACCCGCACGGTATTGCTACCAACGGATTTTGAGTCCGTCACGTCTGCCAATTCCATCACATCGGCTTATTAAAATGTGTTGTAAAACCGCACTGCATAACGGTAATAACGATTTCACAGTTTGATTATTATATCATAGCGGTAAAATGTTGTCAATAGATTTTCACTATTTTCCAAAATAATTTAGTGTTTTTTTATAAAAAGCCCTTGACAATTTGTTGAAAATGCCGTAAAATTAATATCGAGTAAATATCTATTATAACTCAGGAAAGTCGGCTGTCTTGCAAATTTTCACCAATAAAAGACAGGACGATCCGCTTATTTTACATATATACAATTAAATGTTGAAATGTAAAATCAGCCGTGCAGGCGCTTATGCAGTTTTGCGGCGGCGTGACACGGCAATTCAGAAAAGGAGGAACGCTAACCCATGGAGGTGTGGCTTGCAGTTACACTCTGTGCGGCGGCATTCGTAGTCGGAGCGGCGATATTCGGTTTTGTTATGTACAAAATGGGTATCGAGCATAGAAAAAAGACGGCAGAAGCGCAGATAGAATCTGCCGAGAAGGAAGCAAGCAGGATAGTATCCGAGGCTAACGAAAAAGCTCAGGCAACAAAGAAAACCGCACTGGTTGAGGCTAAAGACGAGATCTTTAAGCTCAAAGAAAACAACGAAAAAGAAATTCAGAAACTCAAAAGCGAAACCGAAAGAGAACTCAAGGAACGCAGAGCAGAGGTAACACGCTCTGAAAGAAGACTTCAGCAGAAAGAGGAGAACCTCGACAAGAAGAACGATAAGATCGAGCGTCTTGAAGAACAGCTCCAGAACAAGAACAAGAAGGCTGAAGAAAAGCTGGCTGAAGCCGAATCCATCAAGAAAAGCCAGATGGATATTCTCGAAAAAATATCCGGCTTTACTTTAGATCAGGCGAAGGAACACCTGCTGAGTATGCTTGACAGCGAGCTTTCGCACGAAAAGGCAGTCAAGATTACAGCTTACGAACAGCGTCTAAAGGACGAATGTGACGAAAAGGCAAGACAGTATATCTCCCTTGCTATTTCAAGACTTGCCGCCGATACCGTATCGGAGGTGGCAGTATCCGTAGTGCCCCTGCCCAATGACGAAATGAAGGGCAGAATAATCGGCCGTGAGGGCAGAAACATCCGTGCGCTTGAACAGCTCACAGGTGTTGACCTTATCATTGACGATACCCCCGAGGCTATAACGCTTTCCTGCCATGACCATGTAAGACGTGAGATAGCAAGAATAGCGCTTGAAAAGCTCATTCAGGACGGACGTATCCATCCCACGAGAATTGAAGAAACAGTAGAAAAGGCAAGACGTGAGGTCGAACTTAAAATCAAGCAGGAGGGCGAGCGTGCCGTTATGGAAACCAACGTCAACGGCCTGCACCACGAGCTTGTAAGGCTTATCGGCCGCCTTTACTACCGTACATCTTACCGTCAGAACGTACTTAACCACTCAATAGAGGTCGCTCACCTTGCAGGCATAATGGCAAGCGAGCTTGGTGTTGACGCAACTCTTGCAAGACGTGCCGGTCTTCTGCACGATATAGGCAAGGCTCTTAACCACGAGATTGAAGGCTCACACGTTCAGATAGGTGTCGATGTCTGCCGTAAGTATAAGGAAAGTCCCGAGGTCATCCACGCTATCGAGGCTCACCACGGCGATGTTGAGATACACTCTGTTATTGCCGCTCTTGTACAGGCAGCCGACGCAATAAGCGCCGCACGTCCCGCCGCAAGAAGCGAAAACTACGAAAACTACATCAAGCGTCTGCAGAAGCTAGAAGAGATATGCAGCTCTTACAACGGTGTTGAAAAGTCATTCGCTATTCAGGCAGGCCGTGAAGTAAGAATCATGATAAAGCCCGAACAGGTTGACGATGATAAGATGATAGTTCTTGCAAGAGAAATTTCTCAGCGTATTGAGAACGAGATGGAATATCCCGGTCAGATAAAGGTACATCTGATAAGAGAAAGCAGAGCTATAGATTACGCAAAATAAACCATAAACACTCAGGAGCCGTTGCATAGATTTATGTAACGGCTCTTTTTGCTAAAGAGGTATTCTTATGAAGAAGAGATTAACGGCAATACTTACGGTAATGGCACTTATGCTGACAGGCTGTGCCGGAAATGTCACATCGGGAACGGAAAGTCAGCCGGTGTCGGACGCTCAGAGCGGTATTTCGGATAACGAAAGCAGTGATACTTCATCACGCTATGAGATAATCACAGCAACCGAAATGGCTGAAAAAATGGGGCTTGGCATAAGTCTTGGCAACACGATGGAAGCATACGAAGCGACCGATTGCGAAAAGATAACGTATGAATGGATCCCCGTTGTCGGCGGAAACGAACCGCAGGATTATGAAACCTGCTGGGGAGCGGATGTTACCACGCAGGAAATAATAGACGGTATGAAGGCGGAAGGCTTCAACACAGTTCGTATTCCTGTGTTCTGGGGCAATATGATGGAAAATGACGGTACATATACGATAAACAAGGAATACCTTAAAAGAGTTAAGGAGATTGTTGATTACTGCGAAAAGGCAGGCGTATATTCCGTTATAAATATCCACCACTTCGACGAATTTATCATAAGAAGAAACGACCTTGACAAGTGCAAGGAGATATTCACTCATCTGTGGACGCAGATAGCCGAGTATTTTGCGGATTATCCCTACACACTCGTTTTCGAGGGCTATAACGAATATCTCGGCGGCAATCAGTTTGATTCAAGCGGTAATCTCAAGGAACAGTCAGAAACCAATGCTTACAAGATGACCAACACGCTCAATCAGGCGTTTGTCGATGCGGTAAGAGGCACAGGCAGATATAACGCACAGCGTGTGCTTATCGTTTCGGGCTACTGGACAAACATAGATAAAACGACTTCTTCAAGATTTCAAATGCCTGAGGATATGGTAAATGACAGGCTTATGGTGTCTGTCCACTATGTAGACAACTCTATGTACTGGGCGAATAAAATAGGCGGCGAGGAATGGCTTAAATATATCGACAGCCAGTGTGCCGAGCTGAAAAAGGCTTTTCTGGATAATGACATCCCCGTATTTATGGGAGAAACGACATCAACCTATACCGCAAGCAATATGGCAAAGGACGCAACTCACACCGATTCCTCCGAGTGCCTGTCGATTGTACTCGGAAAGCTGACCGAGCTTGGCATCGTTCCTGTTATATGGGATACCGACAGCCATTTCTATTCAAGGACGACTTATAAGATTGTAAACGAGTCGGACCGCAAGGTCATCCGTGAATATTCCGACAAGCTGAAAGCAAACCTTGAAGCACAGCAGTAATAACAAACAGCAGCAACGCTACCGTATCCCCGTACCGTTGCTGCTTTCAGTTTATATAATCCGATTTGGTACAATATAAGAGTAGTAACCCAATGTGAAAGCATTGCAAAACTAC
>ERZ825384.4667-NODE-4667-length-10572-cov-2.684321_pt1 | contig 10572 bp, 5 predicted proteins | sample MGYA00519931_ERZ825384 | MGnify/ENA primary metagenome ERZ825384 (study PRJEB31778, sample SAMEA3449200) | human gut metagenome | biome: human gut; feature: human-associated habitat; material: faeces | place: United Kingdom | collected 2010/2012 ...
CGTTCGATGTCGCTCATATGCTGTACCTTATCAACATAAGCGTTGACAGGTTCTTCGTATTCGCTGCCCGCTACCAGCTCCTTCAGATAAGGATGCTCCGGTGCCATTACCATATACGTAACTCCATACAAGGTGTCCGGTCTCGTGGTGAAGACGTCAAGCCCCTTGTCAAAACCATCTATTTCAAAGGTCACTTCTGCGCCGATGCTCTTGCCGATCCAGTTTTTCTGCATCAGCTTGACCTTGTTCGGCCAGCCTGGCAGTTTTTCCAGATTGTCAAGAAGCCTTTCAGCGTAATCTGTGATCTTAAAATACCACTGTGATAGATCCTTCTTGCCTACCAGCGTCTTGCACCGTTCGCACTTGCCGTCAACGACCTGTTCGTTGGCCAGTACGGTCTGGCAGCTCGGACACCAGTTTACAGGATTTTCTTTTTTATATGCCAGTCCCTTTTTATAGAACTGGATGAAGATCCACTGCATCCACTTGTAGTAGTCGGGATGACAGGTGGCAACTTCTCTGTCCCAGTCATAGGAAAGACCAAGTTCTTTCAGCTGTTCTCTCATTTCGCCGATGTTTTCCCAGGTCCATTTGCTCGGTTCCACACCGTGTTTGATGGCAGCGTTTTCAGCCGGAAGTCCGAAGGAGTCCCAGCCCATCGGATGGAGCACGTTAAAGCCCTTCATTTTCTTGAAACGAGCCAGTACGTCGCCGATGGAATAGTTTCTCACATGACCCATATGGAGCTTGCCGGACGGATACGGGAACATCTCCAGAACGTAGTACTTTTCTTTATCCGGATCTTCTGTTACCTTGAACACGTCGCCTTCTGCCCATTTGGTCTGCCATTTTTTCTCGATTTCGCTGAAATTATACTTGTCTATCATTTTCTTCCTCCCATTAACCGATCGTGAGGCTTTCGCAGTCGCCCCAGACTTTTTCGATGTTATATTTTTCTCTCATTCTTCATATATCTGTACCGGATAAGCGGTGCGGCTGTTACGGTCGCGCCCAATAAACGGTGCTGCGCAGTCTGCGCGCCGAGACGGCGAGCCTGCGGTACCGAATAACGGTGTAGGGGGTGTCCCCGTTTTGAGGAATTTCGGGAAAAGGAAAAGCTGTGCCGTGCGAAAGAGCTCGAGCGGTGCGCGCGCCGGCAGATTTTTTACTCTGCTGCTCGCGCTCTGCGTGCTCGGAGCGGCGGTGCTTACATATGCGCTCGTATCGCTTTGCGCGGCGCTCATGGTCGGCGCTGCCGGATCGGTCTCCGAGGCTTCTGCGCCCGGTGCGGTGATATCGGATTCGGTATCGGACGGGTATGTTGCCGCGATGGCGAGCATAGGCAGCCCACCGAGAATAGGCGAGGCAGTGTTTGTGTCCGGCAGCCCGGACGACGCGGATGAAACAGCTTTCGGTAACGCCTCGGACAACGCCGCAAGCGGCGAGGAACGCTCTGATAATAAGAACGGCTCCGGGGATAACGATCGCTCCGGAGAAAAGGCAGAGCCTGACGGAAGGGCAGCCTCGGACGGTAAGGATGCCTCGGGGAAAAGTGTCGGTGCAGAGCGCTCCGGCGGCTATGTCCCGGTCAGCCGCGCCGAGACGGCAGAGTATTTTCCGGCGGTCTCGGTAGGCGCTCACAGCGCCGCGCTGATGTGTGCCGAATCGGGAGAGCTTCTGTATGAGCTGTCGCCGGATGAGCTGCGTCCGATGGCGAGCACGACAAAGATAATGACAGCGCTCGTCGCAATCGAAAACGCCTCGCTCGATACCGTCGCTACCGTGTCTCCGGATGCGGTAGGGATAATCGGTTCATCGGTATATCTGAGAGAGGGCGAACAGATAAAGCTCGAGTCGCTTCTGTATGCGCTGCTGCTCGAGAGTGCAAACGACGCTGCAACGCAGATAGCGATAACCGTCGGCGGCGACGAGGCGGGCTTTGTTGCAATGATGAACGAAAAAGCGAAGCAGCTCGGACTCTCGCATACGCATTTTTCAAACCCGCACGGACTCGACAGCGACGGGCATTACACCACCGCCCGCGAGCTTGCCGCGATAGCTGCTGCGGCGCTCGAAAACGAGACCTTTGCGGAGATGGCGGGTACATATAAGAAAGTTATCAGCACGGAGGACGGCAGCATCAGCCGACTTCTCGTCAATCACAACCGTATGCTGCGTTCATATGACGGCGCTATCGGGGTAAAGACCGGATATACCTCTGGTGCGGGCAGATGCCTTGTCAGTGCGGCGCGGCGCGACGGGGTAACTCTCATTGCCGTTACGCTCGACGATCACCGCGATTGGGCGGATCACACCGCTATGCTTGACGCCGGCTTTGCCGCATATTCGGAGCGCATACTGTGCGGCGCGGGCGAGCTGACCTATACTCTGCCGCTCGAGGGTGCCGAGGAGAACAGTCTTACCGTCTCAAACGGCGATTCGGCTGCGGTCGTGCTGCCGCGCGGCGCGGAGCTGAGACAGGTCGTAGAACTGCCGAGGTTTGTTTTTGCACCGGTGCGGTCGGGACAGACGCTCGGCGCGGTGCACTATTATGTAGGAGAGCGCGAGGTGGCGTCGGTGCCTCTGTTTGCGCAGCAGTCGGCGGAGGAAAAGCAGAGCGGTATATCGGGCTTTTTTGCCTCGCTCGGCTCCCGTATATCAGCCCTGCTCGGGTGCGATGAATGACTGCTCATCGCTGTTTATAAGGAATATTATCCGAAAAGCATATAAAGCATAATATAATAGGATATAAAAAATCTGAGAGGAAGCATTTTGAAAGAGAAAAACGAAGCACAGTGCGAGCGTGTTCGCCTGCAAAAGTATATTTCGGCCTGCGGAGTGATGAGCCGCCGCGCGGCGGAGCAGAGAATCACAGAGGGCAGAGTCAGCGTAAACGGCGAGACGGCAAGTCTCGGCTGCAATATCATGCCGGGGTGCGACGTTGTCGAGATAGACGGCGTAAGGATCAAGCCGATCGAGAAATATCTTACCGTCATGCTGAACAAGCCGCGCGGATATGTCACAACGCTCTCGGATGAGCTGGGCAGAAAAACCGTCGCGGAGCTTGTAGAGAGCTATGGCGTACGGTTGAATCCGGTCGGCAGACTCGACCGCGACTCGGAGGGACTTCTGCTCATGACAAACGACGGTGAGCTGCTCAACCATCTGACCCATCCGCGCTACAGCCTGCCGAAGCTCTACCGCGTCACCGTCGGCAGCGCCGCAACACCGGAGCAGATAGCGCGGCTGCGCGCACCGATGACCATCGACGGCTATCGGCTTCAGCGCGTGGGATTGAAGATAGTGCGCGCCGAGGAGAGCAGAACGGTTTTTGAAATGACGCTGCATGAGGGGCGCAACCGTCAGATACGCAGAATGTGCGAGACGGTCGGGCTCGAGGTTGTGCGTCTGCGCCGCGTCGCGATAGGAAAGCTGCGTATCGGTTCGCTCCGTCCGGGAGAGTCTAAGCCTCTTACCGACGAGCAGCTCGCGTACCTCTGCGAGCACACCGGAATGACCGCCGAGGGCTGAAACGGCGGGATTCGGCGCGAATCGTGCAGCTTAAATGCAAAAAAGTGCGTAAAAAGAGGGAATTATTACTACTAATTTTCGATTTTCTCTTTACAGAACGGAAAAAATATATTATAATAGTGAATGGCAATGCGGCAGGAGCCGCAATAGGCCCGTCCCGCGTATATTCGGCTCGCGGTAAATTTCAGTCAGGATCTAAAAAAAGAAAGGAATTATAATTATGAACAAGACACAGCTCGTAGAAGCAGTTGCAGCAGAGGCTAATCTCTCCAAGAAGGACGCTGAGGCAGCAGTTAAGGCTACATTCGCAGCAATCGAGGGAGCACTCGTTAAGGGCGACAAGGTCCAGCTCATCGGCTTCGGTACCTTTGAGACCCGCGTTCGCGGCGAGAGAACCGGTAAGAATCCCCGCACCGGCGAGACCGTAAAGATTGCTGCTTGCAAGGCTCCCGCCTTCAAGGCAGGTAAGGCTCTTAAGGATATCGTCAACAAGTAATCGTATCCGCAAAAGGACGCACACGGGCTTTTCGGCTCGTGTGCGTTTTTTACTCGGTTTCCAAAAATAATTGAATACTTTTGACATAAAAAACGTGTAAAACAGCACGATTATTATTGACATGACGATTAAGTGATGTTATAATGTTCATAGGTGGTTGTTTGATTGCTGCTCAAACAAACAATATCTGCGAAAAGCAAATGCCGTCTGCGTTGGACGGTTCGGCTTTAACAAACCAAGCAGTTTTATAGGAGGAAATTATGAACAAGAGAATGCAAAAGCTACTCTCTGTCTTCACGGCGGGACTGTTCGTGCTTCAGAGTGCTTCGCTCGTTGCAACGGGAGTTTTCGCTGAGGATGCGGGAACAGCAGAGGTTGTCAAGCATACGCCCACTCTCGATGCTAAGCTTGACGATCAGTACAAGAAGTCTTATAAGACCGAGCTTGATACCTCGGTGCTCAGACTTCGCAAAACCGGTAACGCGGCATCAAGTGCGATTATCAACAAGTATGCAGAGTTTAAGGGCGATATGGCGGCTACCGCATACTATCTTTGGGACGACGGTTATATCTATGTCTACGCAGATGTGACCGATTCTACCGTACCTACGGCAGAGGTCCAGGAGCCTATGTACCAGGATATTATTACGTTTGCCGTATGGAACGGCAATGCGGAGAATTATGATACCACCTCCGCAGAGGTCGTTATAAACGGCGAAAGAAACTATGCTTTTGCCAATACAAAGGGCGACACTGCCGTTGCCTCCAATTTCAGCAAGGCATACGGAACCGCTACCGAGAGTACAGAGTATGTAACTAAGGTAAAGAATGACGGCTCCGGCTACATTGTCGAGGCACGCATCAAGGTTGACGGTCTTGCCGCAGACAGCACCGTTAATCTCGCGCTCGGCGGCAATGATAAGGTGGCAACTTATGAGATGTGCTCGTTCGGCTTTATCTATGATAAGGACGACAGCACCTCCGCTGCATACAAAACCGTAAAGCTCGCAGGACCCAGGAGACTTCCCGGCGAGTTTGTAATTAAGGCAACCGCCGCAATCGACGGTCAGATGGATGAGGCATATAATAAGACCTATTTCGTGACAGGTGACCATACAGAGGTCAACTTCCTTTGGGATGACGGCTATTATTATATGTATGCCGTAATCGATGACAGTACCGCTGCAAACGGAGATATACTTTATCTCTCTCTCCAAAACAAGGATAAGAACGACCCCTTCTGGAAGGAGGCGTGTGCCCTTGAGTTCGATCTGAATAACGGCACCGCAAAGCATACCATTGAGTTTGGCGATGCATATAAGGGTGTCGGCTATAACTTTGCGCTGAGCGGTGCAACTGAGCCCACTCCCGCAACCGAGTATTCGATAACAAGAACGGAGTCCGGATATATTGTAGAGGCAAGAATCGCCAACAAAGCAATGGCGACAGGCAAGGAGATCGACTTCGGCTATGGCGTCAAGAATGACGGCGCATGGTATGACGGACTCGGCAACAACGACACAGCAACATGGCAGGAGCTCTATAACAACAAAAAGGGCACCATTATTACATGCGGCGCCGGAATCCAGAGCGATGACAATCCCACCGAGGGTAACATCGTAAAGAAGGGAACTCCCGAGCTTGACGGCAGACTTGACGGAATCTATAAGGACTCCTACAAGATAGATACCATTGAGCTTATCAAGGAGCATAACCTTAAGACCGGTTGGGTCAATGATGTTCCTCAGCTGGTAAAGGATTACTATAAGGCAGGACTGATAGCAGAGAATTCCGACAAATCTCAGTTCCTGCTTGCAGACGGAAAACTTGATTCCGACTTTTTGGTTCGCGCAGAGATTTACTTCCTGTGGGATGATGATGCGCTTTATATTTTCACCAAGGTCCATGATAATGAGATCCTTGATGTTTGTGCAGAGACCGGCTGTACCCCCGATGACCTTGTCACTGCAGTCGGCGCAAGCGACCTGCTTCTCTGCAACGAGTCGTTGATCCATGATGTGATCCCCCTGCAGAACCAAGAGCTTGCAATGCGTCTCGGCGCAAATCCTGCCGGCACCTACGGCGATCAGAAGGCTTGCGCCGGATATGATAATCGCGACCAGTGTGAGTATCTGGAGGGTGTTTCGGAGATAAGCGACTGGGTACACGTCTCTGAAATCTCCAAGAGAAATAATCTCTCTAATTTTGCCTCCGAATATCATATCGAGGATGGCTATTATACCGTTGAGCTCAGAATTCCGATCACCGAGCGTGACTATGCCGGCACTACAATCAAGAACCAGTTCCTTCATACCGGTGAAAAGTTTGATTACGGTCTGTTTTTGTATGACGCACGTACCAAGGCATATAGCTCGTCCTTCAGCGGCGCAAGTGCACAGCACTTTATGCAGCTCCAGATGGACAAAAACATAACCATGGTTCTTTCCGGTGAAGAGGCAAAGCTTCCGGATTGCGAGCATGAGTGGAATACCGAGTTTACCATTGAAAAGGCAGCAACCTGCACCGAGCCAGGCGAGCGCAGCATTCACTGCTCGATCTGCGATGAGGTCAAGCCCGGTTCTGTTGAAGTTATTGAACCTCTCGGACACAATTATGTAGACGGCATATGCACAAGATGCCATAAGGTACAGCCCGTAACCGCTAAGAAGTATACTCCTTCTCTCGACGGTGTTCTTGATGAAGCGTATCTTGATTCCGGCTCGATCAAGGCATCCGAGCTTGCAAAGAACGGCAAGCTGTCGCTCGGTTGGTGCAATTCTGAAAATACGATTGGCAAGCTCGTTGATGCCGGAATACTTTCGGATGCAAATTCTTCGGCACTGCTCCCGGGCGGGGACTACACTTCTTCTGCATTTGCCGATGCTGAGGTGTACTTCCTTTGGGATGATGATGCTCTGTATATTTACTCTAAGGTATATGATGATGATATACTTGATATCGCATCTGCAGAATACTTCAAGGGTGATGCCTCTAATCTGTATACTATAGCCGGGGACTACCCGTGGATCAATGATATTGTAACTCATACCATTAATCCTCTTGCTAACCAGTTTGCAGTAATTACGGCTTCCGGCGATGCGTACGGTCACTATGCATGGGACAACTCGAACAAGGACGGCGGCGGCTGGTCCGGTCTCTGCTATTTCCAGAACTCTTCTGCGGATCAGCGTATTGCTTCCGCCGAGAATGTAAAGACAACAGTAAACCTTGAGGAAAATTGGTACGGTGTAGAGCTGAGAATACCGATTACCGATAAGGACTTCGGCGGAACACCTCTTAAGGATGCACTTCTTAAGGACGGCGGATATATCGATTATAAGTATCAGCTCACCGACGGTGTTAAGAAGCCGTTCGGATCCTCTTTCAAAGGCTTCCAGTGCGAGTGGTGGATGATTTATGTTTCCGAGGCACTGAGAGTAGATCTCTCCGGTGAGGCTCCTCACACCGAGCACGTTTGGGCTGAGGACTATACCGTTGATGTTGCTCCTACCTGCACCGAGGCAGGAAGCAAGAGCATTCACTGCACACATCCCGGATGCCAGGTGATCAAGCCTGATTCTACAGTTGAAATCGAGGCGCTCGGTCACGATTGGTCCGAGGAATACACTGTTGATACTCCCGCAACCTGCACCATTGTCGGCAGCGAGAGCATCCACTGCAAGAGATGTGACGCACAGAAGCCCGATTCCGCACGCGAGATCCCGCTTGCCAAGCACACCTATAAGGACGGTAAGTGTGAGGTCTGCGGCCATGTAAACGGAGACGTAAACGGTGACGGTCAGCTTGATACCGCAGACCTTGTACGTCTGATGAAGTACATCGCAGCAGACGGTAAGGATATCGAGGCTAAATTCCCCGATGTCAACGAGGATGGCGAAGTAACCACCGCCGACCTTGTACGTATGATGAAGATGATTGCTGCGGGCTGAGCCTGAACGCATATCTGATTTATATCTAATATATCCGATCCCTATCGAATTACGGTAGGGGTCGGATCTTTTTATTAATATGCGGATCTCTGTGTCAAAGACGCTTTTGGCATTGTAGACTGAGCCGCAGTTTAGACTGTGCTGCGGCTTGGATCGTGATGCGGCTTGGATCGTGATGCGGCTTAGATCGTGCCGCAGCTGCCGTCGATATATTATGAAACACTCTGCCTCTCACTGCCGCCGAAAAGGTGATATTACAGAGGCGTCAAATGTATCGGACAGGGTGCGGAAATGTGAGAAAACGGCTGCCGAACAATATTTCATTTGCCCCTTGCAAATGATTGGAAGTGATGTTATAATAATGCGTACTGAAAAAAGCCGCTCCGGCGGTTGAAAGGATATCGGCATTAATGAATATTATCGTTATGGGATGCGGAAAGATCGGAACGACTATCCTCGAGGCGCTTGTCGCCGAGGGGCATGATGTCGTCGCCGTAGATTCCGCCCCTGAGGTCATAAAGGCGGTGACGAGCACGAGTGACGTTATCGGCGTGTGCGGAAACGGCGTTGACTGCCTAACGCTTGATGAAGCGGGAATACAGAAGGCGGATATATTTGTCGCTGCGACCGGCTCGGACGAGATAAACATGCTCGGCTGCTTCATTGCCGGCAGGCTCGGCGAAATGAAAACGATAGCACGTATCCGCAACCCCGAATACAACGACAAGAGTCTCGGCTTTCTGCGTCAGCAGCTTGGGCTATCGATGGCGATAAACCCGGAAAAGCTCGCCGCAAGAGAGCTTTTCGATATTCTAAAGCTCCCGTCGGTCGTAAAGATCGAGGCGTTTGCCGGCCGCAGCTTTGAGATGATAGAGCTGATATTGCATGAGAACTCGGCGCTGTGCGGCATGTCTCTGAGTGAGCTGAGAAATCATTACAGCGAGAGCTTTCTCGTCTGCGTCGTTCAGCGTGACGGAAAGGTCTATATTCCCGACGGTAACTTTGTCCTCTGTGAGGGCGATAAGATCGGTCTTACCGCGTCGCCCGCCGAGATACAGAATCTGCTGCGTGATATGGGTATACTGCGCAAGAAGTCGCAGCACGTTATGATACTCGGAGCGAGCCGAACTGCTTACTATCTTGCTCGTATGCTGATAGGCATCGGCGTTTCGGTCAAGATAATAGATAAGGATAAGACCCGCTGCGAGGAGATGTGTACAAAGCTGCCGAAGGCGCAGGTCGTTTGCGGCGACGGTGCGGAGCAGGAGCTGCTGCTCGAGGAGGGCATACGCTCGATGGATGCCTTTGTCTCGCTGACCGGAATCGACGAGGAGAATATTCTGTTTTCGTTCTTTGCTTCATCGCATAATGTACCGACCGTTATATCCAAGGTCAACCGCACGGAATTTGCACAGCTCGCTGCAAAGCTCGGGCTCGACTGCATAGTATCGCCGAAAAAGGCGATGTCGAATGTGCTTGTTCGCTATGCCCGCGCGCTCGAGAATACGAGCGGCAGCAATGTTGAAACCTTGTACAAGCTCATGGACAGCAGCGCCGAGGCTGCGGAATTTATCGCGCACGAGGGAGCGCGCGGTATCGGTATTGCGCTGCGCGACCTGCGGCTGCGCCGCGGTGTGCTTGTTGCGGGCATTATCCGCGACCGCAAGCCGATGATACCTACCGGAGACGATATGATACTCGACGGCGACCGCGTGGTCGTTATTGCATCGGGAATGTGTCTGCGTGATCTGTCGGACATTTTCGAAAAATAAGCAAAAAGGAAGAAAACCGTGAACAGAAGAATGGTGTACCGCACCGTCGGTCAGATGATCGAGCTTGAGGCTGCCATGCTGCTAATACCGATGCTTGTGGCACTGATATACGGAGAGATGAATATCGTTCCCTCCTTTCTGATACCGGCGGTGTGCGCAGGAGTGCTCGGATTTATTTTCGCCCACACCTTCCCGCCGCGCGACCGTATTCTATATGCGCGGGACGGCTTTATGATAGTTGCGCTTGCGTGGCTCGTGCTGTCGGGCATCGGCGCGCTTCCGTTTGTCATTTCGAGGGAAATACCGTCGTATATCGACGCTTTTTTTGAGACGGCGAGCGGTTTTACCACTACCGGTGCAACCATTATCCGCGATGTTGAGGCGCTCAGCCACGGCACTCTGTTTTGGCGCAGCTTTACCCACTGGGTCGGCGGAATGGGTGTTATCGTTCTTATGATGGCTATAATCCCGCAGGAATCCGGAACCTCGATGTACATAATGAAGGCAGAAATGCCGGGTCCCATCGTCGGAAAGCTCGTTCCGCGTATCCGTCAGACCGCCAAGGTACTGTATCTGATATACCTCGGACTTACCGCGCTGCAGGTGTTTTTGCTCTGTGCGGGCGGAATGCCGATCTTTGACAGCCTCGTGCATACCTTCGGAACGGCAGGCACCGGCGGCTTCGGAATAAAGGCGGACTGCCTTGCCTCATATACCCCGTATCAGCAGTGGATCACCGCGATATTTATGCTGATTTTCGGAGTCAATTTCAATCTGTATTACCTTATTCTCATTCGCCGCGCTCGCTCGGCATTCAAGAGCG
>ERZ825384.4674-NODE-4674-length-10560-cov-2.875393_pt1 | contig 10560 bp, 10 predicted proteins | sample MGYA00519931_ERZ825384 | MGnify/ENA primary metagenome ERZ825384 (study PRJEB31778, sample SAMEA3449200) | human gut metagenome | biome: human gut; feature: human-associated habitat; material: faeces | place: United Kingdom | collected 2010/2012 ...
GAATTGCGCAGGCATTTGCGCAGACAGAAGGTTATGAAGTATATTTGTGTGACATCAATGAAGAGTTTGCTGCAAACGGTAAAAACAAGATTGCAAAAGGTCTTCAGAGACTGGTTACAAAAGGAAAGAAAACACAGGAAGATGTTGATGCAATCTTAGCTAAGATTACAACTGGCGTAAAAGACATTTGTACTGATTGTGATTTGATTGTTGAGGCAGCTTTGGAAGTTATGGATGTTAAAAAACAGACATTCAAAGAACTGCAGGATATCGTAAAGAAAGAAGACTGCATTTTCGCTACGAATACTTCTTCTTTGTCCATTACAGAAATCGGTGCAGGCATTTCTCATCCGGTTATCGGAATGCACTTCTTTAACCCGGCTCCTGTTATGAAACTTGTTGAAGTTATCCGCGGCGAGAACACAACAGATGAAGTAAACGATAAAGTAGTTGCTATCGCAAAAGAAATTGGTAAAACACCGGTTGAAGTAAAAGAAGCTGCCGGATTTGTTGTAAACCGTATTTTGATTCCTATGATTAACGAAGCAGTTGGCATCCTTGCTGATGGTGTTGCTTCTGCTGAGGGTATCGATGCTGCTATGCAGCTTGGTGCAAACCACCCAATGGGACCTCTTGCACTTGGTGATTTGGTTGGTCTTGATATCTGCCTTGCTATTATGGAAGTTCTTCAGGCAGAGACTGGTGACCCGAAATACCGTCCACATCCATTGCTTCGTAAAATGGTACGTGCCGGCAAACTCGGACGTAAAACTGGTGTTGGATTCTTTGATTATTCCAAATAATATTATAGAAAGGAGTTCATGTTATCATGGATTTTAAATTAGACAAACAGCATGAAATGGCGAGACAGTTGTTCAAAGATTTTGCTGAGAACGAAGTAAAGCCACTTGCGCAGGAAACCGATGAAACAGAAGTATTCCCTCGTGAGACTGTTGACAAAATGATGAAACTTGGTTTCATGGGAATTGCGATTCCTAAAGAGTACGGCGGACAGGGCTGTGACCCATTGATGTACACAATGTGCGTTGAGGAGTTAGCTAAAGTTTGTGGTACAACAAGCGTTATTGTATCCGCTCATTCTTCTCTTGGTGCTGATCCAATTATGATGTACGGTACAGAAGAGCAGAAAAAGAAATATCTTGTACCACTTGCAAGTGGTGAGAAATTAGGTGCTTTCGGTTTGACTGAGCCGGGTGCAGGTACGGATGCACAGGGACAGCAGACAAAGGCTGTTTTAGATGGTGACGAATGGGTACTCAATGGTTCTAAATGCTTCATCACAAATGGTAAAGAAGCAGATATTTATATTATCATTGCTGTAACCGGTATCATCGAAAAACGTGGTAGAAAAGTAAAAGAAATTTCTGCTTTCATCGTTGAGAAAGATACTCCTGGATTTACTTTTGGTACAAAGGAGAAGAAGATGGGTATCCGTGGTTCATCCACATACGAGTTAATCTTCGAGGACTGCCGTATTCCAAAAGAAAATCTTCTTGGTGCACAGGGCAAAGGTTTCGGAATTGCCATGCATACACTGGATGGTGGACGTATTGGTATCGCTGCTCAGGCACTTGGTCTGGCAGAAGGTGCTTTGCAGGCAACAATCGATTATGTAAAAGAAAGAAAACAGTTCGGTCGTTCGATTGCACAGTTCCAGAATACACAGTTCCAGCTTGCTGATATGGCAACAAAAGTGGAAGCTGCTAAGATGCTTGTGTATCGTGCAGCAATGGCAAAAGCTACGCAGAAAGTTTACAGCGTAGAAGCTGCTATGGCAAAATTGTACGCAGCAGAAGTTGCTATGGAAGTAACAACAAAAGCAGTTCAGTTACACGGTGGTTATGGCTACATCAGAGAATATGACGTTGAGCGTATGATGCGTGATGCAAAAATCACAGAAATCTACGAAGGAACTTCAGAAGTTCAGCGTATGGTTATCTCTGGCAGCTTATTGAAATAGGAGGTGCTCTCGTGAAAATAGTAGTATGTATTAAACAGGTGCCGGATACTAAGGGCGGTGTTGTATTTAACCCAGACGGTACATTGAATAGAGGTGCGATGCTTACCATCATGAACCCGGATGATAAAGCCGGTTTGGAAGCAGCACTGAGAATTAAAGAAGAAACAGGTGCAGAAGTTACTGTTCTTACCATGGGACTTCCAAAAGCAGAAGAAGTTCTTCGTGAGGCAATGGCAATGGGCGCTGACAATGGTATCCTTGTAACAGACCGTGTACTCGGTGGTGCTGATACTTGGGCTACTTCTACAACAATTGCCGGTGCACTTCGTAACATTGATTACGATTTGATTATCACAGGCCGTCAGGCTATCGATGGTGATACTGCACAGGTTGGTCCACAGATTTCCGAGCACTTGGATATTCCGGTTATCTCTTATGCACAGAATATCAAAGTGGAAGGTGACAGCGTAATCGTTGAGCGTCAGTATGAGGACCGCTACCATGTAGTAAAGGCTAAAATGCCTTGCCTGATCACTGCTCTTTCTGAGTTGAATGAGCCACGTTATATGACTCCGGGCGGAATCATGGACGCATTTGACAAAGAGATTACCGTTTGGGGACGTGCAGACCTTAAGGATGTAGATGATTCTAACCTTGGTTTGAAAGGATCTCCAACAAAGATTGCTAGAGCTTCCGATAAGGTTCGTAAAGGTGCCGGCGAAGTCGTTACTCTTGACCCAACAGAAGCTGCTCAGTATATTGTAGATAAGTTTAAAGAGAAACATGTAATCTAATTATTATAAAGGAAAAGTGGTGAAAAAAATGAGTTTAGAAGAATATAAAGGTGTATATGTCTTTGCACAGCAGGTTGACGGAGAAGTAAGTGGAATCGCTTACGAGCTGCTTGGTAAAGCAAAAGATCTGGCAAAAGATTTGAACGCAGAAGTTACCGCTGTTTTGCTTGGTTACGGTGTTAAAGACCTTGCAGATTCTTTGGCTGAGTATGGTGCAGACAAAGTAATCGTAGTGGATGACAAAGAACTTGAAGTATATCGTACAGAACCATATGCTCACGCACTTGCTTCTGTAATCAATGAGTACAAACCTGAAATTATGCTGGTTGGTGCAACAGCAATCGGCCGTGACTTAGGTCCTCGTGTATCGGCACGTGTAGCAACCGGTTTGACTGCTGACTGTACAGTACTTGAGATTGGTGATTTCACAGATAACATGACAAAGGAAACGATTCCTAATCAGCTTCTTATGACACGTCCTGCGTTTGGTGGTAATACAATCGCTACGATTGCATGTCCATACAACCGTCCACAGATGGCTACCGTTCGTGCCGGTGTTATGCAGAAGATTGACCCAATTAAGGGTGCAAAAGCTGAAGTAATCGAATACAATCCGGGATTCACTCCGGACAACAAATATGTTGAGATTCTTGATGTTGTGAAGTCTGTAGCTGACACAGTAGATATCGCAGATGCTAAGATTTTGGTGTCTGGCGGTCGTGGTGTTGGAAGCGAAGAAAACTTCAAACTTCTTCAGGATTTGGCAGATGTCCTTGGCGGAACTGTAAGTTGTTCCCGTGCCGTTGTTGAGAATGGTTGGCTTCCAGTTGAGCGTCAGGTAGGACAGACTGGTAAAACCGTTCGTCCTAATGTATACTTTGCAATCGGTATTTCCGGTGCCATTCAGCATGTTGCAGGTATGGAAGAATCTGACATTATCGTTGCTATTAACAAAGACGAGACAGCTCCAATCTTTGATGTAGCTGACTACGGTTTGGTAGGCGATTTGAATAAGATTGTTCCTCAGTTGACAGAGATGCTGAAAGCAGAATTAGCTGAGAAAAACTAATTTTCAGGCGAGAAATCGTTTGATAAAAAAGAAAACAATAAATCACAGTTTGTGGTTTATTGTTTTCTTTTTATTTGAGGGTGTTTAGATGATGAAGAAAAAAGTATATCAAAAACACTATGCGTTTATTGTAGAAAACCCGGAAGATGAATTTTGGGAAAAGTGTATGTCTTAGGACAGGATGGTACAAATCAAGTAGATTCGTATTTTTTTGTTGTTTTGTAATGTTCGAGGGGGAGGCTCATAGAGTGTAAAATTGCGTCAAAGGTTTGGATTTTTTTGGGTGGTCATACTTTTTTTGCAAAATGAGATGAAACGTATGACCGAAATATGTTGTTGGGGGGAAAATAGAATAATTTTACTGCGTTGAATTTTAGGAAAATGATTTAAGCAGGTGGATGGTATAATCGGTGTTAAGTACTTTTGTTGCCGATGAAACCACAAACTTCTTTGGGATTATTGTATTTATTTTCTATTTTTATCGGCAACATAACAAGTTCTTCTCTAGGAGTAAGGAGAACTTAGAATTTCAAAAAAGAAGGGGAGGGTTTTCTATGAATAAGAAAACACACAAAAAATATGTAGCTTTATTAACAATGTTAGCAATGGTTGTTTGTACAATGTTTTGTACAAACACTGCTAAAGCAGACACCGATTTACCATGGGATGAGTCTGAAATTGCAGAAACCTCTACATGTGTAGTCAATGGTGTAGAACGGATCTTAATTGTTCTTACCAATAACAATATGTACCTAAAAGTAGGAAATGATGATCCAATATATGTAACTAATAGTCCTAACCACTTTAAACTTGATAAGTATGGAACTTTATGGTGTATTGAGTCTGATAATGTTATCTATTGGACAAGCTATGATTTTGGTGAAATAGATGAATCATATGGAGTAGTAGCAATAAATGGTAGTGGTAATCTTTTCAGTATGGGAAAAGTTGAATCTCTCATTTTTGATACCAATGGCCAATTTGTAATTGGTTTTAAATTAGCTTCTGGTGATTCTTATTATACTTATACACCTGATGAAATTCAATCTATAGTAGCTAGTGATTTTTCTCATTATCCTGCTCTTAGACCAATTTCTTCATCGGGTACTACTACACCTACACCATCAAACACCCCTACGCCAACACCTTCTCCAACCACTCCAGCAGCCACGCCTAATAATTCTACCCCTTCTGCTCCAACAGTTAGCCCTGTTGTCACTCCAAAAACCACAAATACTCCTGCTGTTACCCCAAAAACAACCGTAGCACCAAAAGTATCTGTGAAAAAGAAAGCTGGTTATAACTGTCTTTCTTTGGGAAGTAAAATTACAAGTAAGTACAAACTTACTAAGGGTAAACTCACTTGGAAAGGAAGTAGTAAGAGTAAGAAATACTCTGGAATTAAATCAGCTGCCTTCATAAAGAAGAGTGGTAACCTTGTCTTTATGACTAAAAAAGGTAAAGTATACACCTTATCTCCTAAAGGTAAGAAAAAGTGTATTGTAAAGAAGAAGGCCAAAAAACTTATCTTAAAAAATAAGTTTGCAGTAAAGGTCCAAGTAGGTAAGAAGTTTATTAATCTAGCTAATAAGTAATGCTAACCGCTAAATTTCGATAGGAAGATAAAATCGAGAATGATGTTAAAAAGGAGGACGAGATGTATGAGGAAAGTAATTAAAAAAGCCGGTGTATTTGCTTTGACAGCAACACTAGTTTTGACAGGGATTGCGTTGCCAGTAAAAGATATAATGGCTCAGTAAATAAAAGTGGAAAAAGGGCCTCCCTCCATGTGAGACGGGATAACGCAAAGCGTTATAGTCGCACATAGAGGGAGGATTTTTTTTGTTATAGAGAAAGGGGGAAGGGAAAGAAAATAATGACAGGTGTTGTGTTTTATGTTATAATAAGAAAAAAATATATGCAAAAAATTAAAAAAATACTTGTACTGATGGCACAACATAGAAAAGTTATGGTACTGGTATTCTGAGAAAATGGATATAATATTTATTAAAGAAGTGACGAGTATATTTTAAGGGAGGTGTACAACTATGGTTACAGCGAGAGATATTAACGATATTCAGGCATTAAAACCAGATGAGCAGGTGTTGGTTCTTAGTTTGGTTAAAAGTTTTGTAAAATCGCCTGAAAATACAAATGAAGATCAAAAACGATTAGCGAGAATGAGACAAAAGTACGTTGAAAAAAATCCGATGACAATGGATGAGATTAATTCAGTTATAGAAGGAGAGTAAGGTATGCAGGTGGTCATAGATACTAACATCATTGTATCTGCACTGTTAAATCCTAAAGGTGCCTGCTATATATTTCTTGATCGAGTTTTTGCCGGAGTATATGATGTGGTTGCATCCTCTGACATAATCAAAGAATATGATGATGTTCTGAGAAGAGAGCAATTTGGTTTTGATGAAGAAGATGTTGATTTCATTATAGAATGGTTTTGGAAAAATTCGCTGATTGTTGAAGTAAATGAGGTTGATTATAGGCCGGATGAAGTAATTGACGAGAAAGATGTTCCGTTTTATATAACAGCAAAGGCAACAAAATCAAGACTTGTTACGGGAAATATAAAACATTATCCGATAGAACAAATGCGTACAATGATATGGGAATTAACCTAGGTATGAATTTATATTGAGAGACTTAATGAAAAGGACAGCGGTTAGGCTGTTCTTTTTTATAGACAAAAATTGAGGAGAATATTGTATTATAGACAAGATTGTGATAAAATGACACTTACTAGATGTCAAGAAGCGTTTTAGCAGGCAAACATAACGATTAAACAGAAAGGAATGGTGATTTTATGAAAACAAAGTTGGAGGAAAAAATGAAACGAATATATTATATTTTTATCGTATGTATTATGAGTGCTTTTATGCTATCCTGTGGCAAAAAGCAGGATGTAAATATACCTGACAAGCAAGAAGAAAAGGTTCAACAAGAAGAAAAAAAGGAAAAAGAAGAGAAAAGTATTTCATTACAGACAGATTATCATATAGAAGATTATGAAAATGGTTATTTAATTGTTTCAAAATCAGATGGCATATTGTACGGAGCTATTGATAGAAATAATAAAAATATTATTCCGATGGAGTATGATAGTGCATCTTTTTTTGATTCCGAACTGCTAAAGAAGAAGGGAAAAGTATTTATTAAAACCAGTTATGAGAAGAAAAAGTCAGTGTTTAATAAAGATGGAAATAAAATAATAAATGATTTGGATACTTCAGCCTTTGGTGTGGTTGAGTATGAAACAGAGGCGAATCAGGATGTACCTATATTATTTTATGCTCAAAATAGCGAAAAAAACAATATTAGTATTTACAATGAAGATGGAAGCCAGAAAAGTTCGTTTAATTTGCCTGTAGATAGTGATGCCTCAATTTTGACTGTTTCAGAAGAATGGGTGAATGAGCAGTGTTTTATCGTTACAATAATGGCTTCATCATGGGTTAATACTTATTTGTATTCCTATGATGGAAAATTATTAAAGCAATGGAAAAATTGTTCCTTTAGGCATTGTAATGCGAGAGGCAAATCTGGAAATGAATATCATGTATATGTTGAAGGAGGAGATTGGAAAAAAAATAAGATAACAACGGAAAAAATATATATTGATGAAAATGGTATTTGCAAAACGGTAGGAAAGTATTCAAAAGTACAAGAGCGCTTAGATGAATTTGATAGTGATAAAGAACCAGTTGAAATTATCAAAACTTATCATATCGGAAATAATAAAGAAAATACCATTTCTAAGAGTAATGATACATGGAAGTATCAAACCACATCAGGGGATGCAGTTTATGATGCCCGCTATTATAGTTGTTTGAAGATTGATACGGCATACCTTTTATCGAATGAGAATAAAGAAGCGTGTGTAATAACAGAAAACGGGAAAAAGGTTCTAGATTATGGTGATATTTCTTATGAAGGAGATGAGGACTATTATTATCAGAACATTAAAATAAATAAAAAGAATTTCTTTTCGGATTTCAATAGTGTTTGTATTGTGACGAAAGAAAACGAAAAGGAAGTGGCGCATTTTTATGGCGAAAAAATGTAAGTAAGAGTTGAAAAATGTTTAAATTGGATAATATATTGTACTATTTTACGACAATAATGTATCACATGAAACACCGAGAACTTTTGCAAATGTTTTTAATTCAATATCTGTAACGAAACGTTGTCCGGATTCAATACGTTGAATTGCATTTTTGTCAAGAGCAATACCTTCTAACTGCATTTTATCGGCTAAAGCTCGTTGGGAAGTCTTTGGAACCATATTTTTTCGAAGTTTTGCAATGGCAAGTCCGGAAATATTATTTCTGCCATTAGTTGCTTTGTTTTTATACATAAAATCACCGTCCTAAATTAATTCGTTCAATATCGAAATTATAAGGGATATTATTGGTTGATATGACACATGGTGGATGTCAAATGAGATGTAGGGATAATAAATATAATTATAGTTAAAAATGTGATTTTTATTCAGTTTTATTGAGTTAAAAATTAGGTAGGTAGCGCAAAAAAGATAGTTAAGCGAGATAAAGACAAAGAGACAAGGAGAAAAAAATATGAACTATAAAAGGAAAAAAATATTGCGTTTTGTATTGCGTTGTTCTTAGGAATTGAACTGTTTGGCAATTCATGGAGTGTTCAGAGAACATATAAGGTAAAAAATGCAGGGAAAAAGAAAGTAAAAGCAAAGCCTGGGGCAAAATGAGATGAAACGTATGACCGAAATATGTTGTTGGGGGAAAATAGAATAATTTTACTGCGTTAAATTTTAGGAAAATGATTTAAGCGGTTGAATGATATAATCGGTATCAGGTACTTTTGTTGCCGATGAAACCACAAACTTCTTTAGGATTATTGTATTTATTTTCTATTTTTATCGGCAACATAACAAGTTCTTCTCTAGGAGTAAGGAGAACTTAGAATTTCAAAAAGGAAGAGGAGGGTTTTCTATGAATAAGAAAACACACAAAAAATATGTAGCTTTATTAACACTGTTAGCAATGGTTATTTGTACAATGTTTTGTACAAACACTGTTAAGGCAGACACCGAAAATTCTTGGGAGCCTTCAGATGTAGTAAAAGTAACCAAATGTACGGTTAATGGTTCAGAACGGACTTTAACCACATTAAAAAATGGCAGAGTCTTTTTTCAGGTAGATAACCAAACTCCTGAATACATGTGTGACTTTAGCTATATGATAGATGTTGGTATTGATAAATACGGCACTATTTGGTATATTAGTATCTCAGATACTGCTATACGTTGGTGGAATTATGATATAACAGGATATGAAAATCAAGTCTTCAAACCTATTCGTGATGATTCTTATTCTCCTATTATTGATGTTGAGTCTTTAATTTTCGATAATAACAATCTTGTCCTTGGCTACAAAACTAAGGATGGAAAATCTCATTCTACATTAACATTTGATGAGATGAAATCATATTTTCCATCTGGTGGTGATGAAGATGATGATCCTACGCCAACGCCTACTCCAACTATTCCTGCAAGTTTATCGCGTACAGGCAGCTCTTTTTTTATTGCTCGCCGTTAAAAATTAGGAAAAAGGTTGAATACATGGCGTGATAAAATGGAGTGAGAAAAAATGAAAGTGCCAGACTGGAATGATAGTAAAGGAGTTATAGATGAAAAAAACAAGTTATGAAATTTCCTATGCTGTTATAACAAGCATCGGGGAACGAAAAACGAATGAAGATGCTTATGGAATCCTCGAACTGCCGGACAAAAAATACTTTCTTGTATGTGATGGGCTTGGTGGACACGGTGATGGTGAAGTGGCGTCCTCTTTTGTTGTAGAGACCATGAAACAGTGTTTGGCAGAGGGACTTTCGGTAGCAGACAGTATTATGAAAAGTCAGAACCAATTACTGGAAAAGCAGCGGCAGGAACATAAAGAAAGCGGCATGAAAACGACATTAACTTGTCTGGAAATCAAGGATGAAAAAGCAAAGTTTTCTTATGTGGGAGATTCCAGAATCTACTGGTTTGAAAAAAATAAATATAAGCTGCGTACAAAAGACCACAGCGTTCCACAAATGTTAGTAAACAGCGGTGCAATAAAAGAGAAAGATATTCGCCACCATGAGGATAGAAGCCGGCTTTTGCGGGTAATGGGAACACAATGGAATACGCCCAAATATCAAATTATGGATGAATTTGATATATCAGCAAAAAGCAGTTTTTTATTGTGTACCGATGGATTTTGGGAATTGATTGAGGAAAAAGAGATGGGGATGTGTTTGAAAAAATCCCGTTCGCCAAAGGAATGGCTGTCTTCCATGGAGCAGATTATCAGGCAGAACGGAAAAGGAACCAACATGGATAATTACACGGCAATTGCTGTTTTTGTTCGGTAAATAAACGGCAGAGAAAGGAGAAAACATGGCTGTTAAATGTAAAAATGGACATTGGTATGACCCGAATGTATTTCGGAGCTGTCCACATTGTAAGAAAAAGAATGAAACACTGAGTTTGATGGTTGACAATGTTGAGGAGGACGATAAAACGGTATCCATCATGGATGCAGATTTATCACTTGGCGAACAGTTAGGTGAAATTGTGCAGGAAAACATCGGGGGTGAAATACCGATGGATGCACTTGGTGAATTTTCGGATGATGACAAAACCGTTTCCTTTGGATTCTTTGGCATGGCAGGTG
>ERZ825384.4675-NODE-4675-length-10558-cov-4.947348_pt1 | contig 10558 bp, 8 predicted proteins | sample MGYA00519931_ERZ825384 | MGnify/ENA primary metagenome ERZ825384 (study PRJEB31778, sample SAMEA3449200) | human gut metagenome | biome: human gut; feature: human-associated habitat; material: faeces | place: United Kingdom | collected 2010/2012 ...
AGCAATGCCGCGCCGTCAGAAGAGCGGGGAGGATAATCCAAAAAGGAGGGGCTGCGCCCCTCCCTTTTGGTCGTTAGGGGGTGCAGGGGGCGAAATCGAAACGCCCCCTGCCTTTCTCTTGGGGGTTTAAGGGGGATACTCTCTTTCTCGAAAGAGAGTATCCCCCTTTTAGCGCGCATCTCCCCGCGGGAGATAAAATTCAAAAAACACTTGTACGATTTTTCTCTCCGTGATAAAATACAATATTAAGACAAAAATAGGAGAAGACTGCCGCGTTTTGCGGCAAAAACGCCCCGGAAAGGAGAGCACACATGCCGGTACACGAAGGACATCGCTCGCGCAAAAAAGAGCAGTTCCGCGCCCACGGGCTCGATGCGTTCGCCGACCACGAGGTGCTTGAGCTTCTCCTTTACTACGCCGTGCCGCGGCAGGATACGAACCCCATCGCGCACCGGCTGATGGAAAAATTCGGCTCGCTCGACGCGGTGTTTGCCGCCGATCGCGCGGCGCTTGAGGAGGTCGAGGGCATCGGCGAGAACGCCTCGACGCTCATCTCTCTCATGTTCCCGCTGATGCGCCGCATCCGCGCGTCCTCCGGCGCGCACGAGACGATACTCAGCGATACCGAGCAGGCGGGCGCGTACTTTTTAGACCTCTTTCTCGGCGAGCGGGAGGAAAAGCTCTACGAGGCGTGCCTTGACGCCAAGGGCCGCCTCCTCGCTTGCCATTTGGTCGCCGAGGGAGACACTGAGAGCGTCCAGCTCAATATGCGCAAAATTGTGGAAAACGCGCTCAAGTGCGGCGCGAGCAGCGTGCTGCTCGCCCACAACCACCCGAGCGGCGTGGCGCTCCCCTCCCCCGCGGATAACGCGACGACGCTGTCGGTCTTCGACGCGCTGCGCACCGTGGGCGTTGAGCTCGCCGACCACATCATCGTCGCGGACGACGACTTCGTCTCGCTGCGGCACAACGGACTTCTGCCCGAAAGGAAGGGAAACGGATATGGAATTTAAGCTGCACGCGCCCTTCAAGCCCACGGGCGACCAGCCTGAGGCCATCGAAAAGCTGGCGCAGGGCGTGAAGATGGGCCTCGACGAGCAGGTCTTGCTCGGCGTCACGGGCTCGGGCAAGACGTTCACGATGGCGAGCGTCATCGAAAAGGTCCAGCGGCCGACGCTCGTGCTGGCGCACAACAAGACCCTCGCCGCGCAGCTGTGCGCGGAATTCAAAGAGTTTTTTCCCGAAAACGCGGTGGAATACTTCGTTTCGTACTACGACTATTACCAGCCCGAGGCCTATATCCCCCACACCGACACCTATATCGCCAAGGACGCCTCGACGAACGAGGAGATCGACCGCCTGCGGCTTTCGGCCACCTGCGCGCTGCTTGAGCGGCGCGACGTGATCGTCGTCTCGTCCGTCTCGTGCATTTACGGCCTCGGCGAGCCGGAGGACTTTGAAAAGCTGATGATCTCGCTCCGCCCGGGCATGACGATGGAGCGCGACTTCCTCTTAAAGCGGCTCATCGAAATTCGCTACGAGCGCAACGACGTCGCCTTTGAGCGCAACCGCTTCCGCGTGCGCGGCGACACGGTGGAGCTCTACCCTGCGTACTACCGCGACAAGGCCGTGCGCGTCGAGTTCTTCGGCGACGAGATCGACCGGATCAGCGAATTCAACCCCGTCAACGGTCAGGTGACGCGCACGCTCCAGCACATCGCCATCTACCCCGCGTCGCACTATGTCACGACGAAGGACAAATTGGAGCGCGCCATTGTTGAGATCGACAAGGAGCTCGACGAGCGCGAGGCACAGTTTTTGGCCGAGGGCAAGGCCGTCGAGGCCCAGCGCATCCGCCAGCGCACGCGCTACGATATCGAGATGCTGCGCGAGCTGGGCTACTGCACGGGCATCGAGAACTATTCCCGCGTCATCAGCGGGCGGCCCGTCGGCTCGCCGCCGCTGACGCTCATCGACTACTTCCCCAAGGATTTCCTGCTTTTTGTGGATGAATCCCACGTCACGCTGCCGCAGGTGCGCGCGATGTACAACGGCGACCGCGCGCGCAAAGAGAGCCTTGTCGAGTACGGCTTCCGCCTGCCCTGCGCGTTTGACAACCGCCCGCTCAAATTCGACGAATTTGAGCAGCGCGTCCACCAGCGTATCTACGTTTCGGCCACGCCCGGCGACTATGAAAAGGACCGCGCGGGCCAGATCGTCGAGCAGGTCATCCGCCCGACGGGCTTACTCGACCCGAAGGTCGAGGTGCGCCCCGTCGAAAACCAGATCGATGATCTCGTCGGCGAGATCAACGCCCGCGCGGCGCGCAATGAGCGCGTGCTCGTCACCACGCTGACGAAAAAGATGGCCGAGGACCTGACGCAGTATCTGACCGGCGTCGGCATCCGCGTGCGCTACATGCACGCGGACGTCGAGACCATCGAGCGCATGGAGCTCATCCGCGGCCTGCGCCTCGGCGAGTTCGACGTGCTCGTCGGCATCAACCTCCTGCGCGAGGGCCTTGACATCCCCGAGGTCTCGATGGTCGCGATTCTGGACGCGGATAAGGAAGGCTTCCTCCGCAGCGAAACGAGCCTCATCCAGACCATCGGCCGCGCCGCGCGAAACGCCGACGGCCTTGTCGTGCTCTACGCCGACACCATCACCCCCTCGATGCGCCGCGCGATGGACGAGACCGAGCGCCGCCGCCAAATTCAGGACGACTACAACAAGGCGCACGGCATCATTCCGCAGACCATCCGAAAGGACGTGCGCGAGATCATCGAAATTTCCAAGAAGGACGAGGAATCCGCCCGCCGCCGCGGCAAGCGCAAGCTCTCCGAGCGCGAGCGGGACGAAGAAATCAGAAAGCTCGAAAAGCAGATGCAGGAGGCGAGCCGTATGCTCGAATTCGAGTACGCCGCCATCCTGCGCGACCGTATCATCGAGCTGCGCAAGGAAAACACGAAATAACAAGAAAGAGACAAAACCTGTGAAAAAATACGCTTCCTACGCCTGCATTTTAGCGGCCGCCGCCTGCTGGGGCTGCATCGGCCTATTCAACCGCCCGCTGCTCAATGCCGGCATCGCGCCGGAAAACCTTGTCGTCACCCGTAATCTGGGCGGCCTTGCGGTGCTCGCGCTCTTCTTCCTCTGCACCGACCGCAGCGTCTTCAAAATGAAGGCAAAGCACCTGCCGATCTTTATTGCGACGGGCATCATCAGCGTCGTGCTCTTCACGCTCTGCTACTTCAACGCGCAGAAGCTTTGCTCGCTCTCGGTCAGCGCGATTTTGCTCTACACCGCGCCCGCGATGGTGGTTCTGATGAGCGCGCTCGTCTTCAAAGAGAAGATCACGGGCAAAAAGCTCCTTGCCCTCGCGCTGGCGCTGCTCGGCTGTGCGCTCGTGACGGGCGTTTTCACGGGCGGGCTGTCGCTGACGACAAAGGGACTCTTGTTCGGCCTCGGTGCGGCATTTTTCTACGCGCTCTATTCGATCTTCGCGCCCTTCGGCCTGCGGCACTACAGCCCGCTCGCCGTCGTGTTCTGGACGTTCGTGTTCGCCGCGCTCGGCGCGCTGTTCGTCGCCGACTGGGGCAACCTTATGACGGTTCTGAGTGTGCCGCAAAACGCCCTCCTCGCTGCGGGGCTGGTGCTTCTTTCCACCGTCGCACCCTACATCCTCTACACCAAGGGCCTTGCCAACGTCGAGAGCGGCAAGGCCAGTATCATGGCGAGCATCGAGCCGGTCGTCGGCACGCTCGTCGGCACCCTCGTCTTCGGCGAGCCCATCAGCGCGGGCGTGTTCTTGGGCCTTGCCTGCATTTTAGCTTGTGTTTACATTCTGCGGTGATTTTATCCCCGTTTTCCACATAGGAGGTCCCTTATGGCAAAGAATAAAGAAGAAAAAACCAACGTCATGCGCGTTTTGGAGCAGAAGAAGATCGCCTACACCGCGCACACCTACCCGCATGAAGAGGGCATGGCGGTCGACGGCGTCACGGTGGCGAAGTCCATGGGCTTTGACCCCGCCATCGTCTTCAAGACCCTTGTCGCGCGCGGCGCGAGCAAACAGTATTACGTCTTCGACGTGCCGGTCGCGGAGAATCTTGACCTCAAAAAGGCCGCGAAGGCTGTGGGCGAAAAGTCCATCGAAATGATCCACCAGAAAGAGCTGCTGCCGCTCACGGGCTACGTCCACGGCGGCTGCTCGCCCGTCGGGATGAAGAAGCTCTTCCCCACGGTGTTCCATGAAACCGCGGAAAACCTTGAAACAATGATCGTCTCGGCGGGCAAGATCGGCTATCAGGTCGAGCTTTCGCCGCGCGACCTTGCCGCGCTCGTGCGCGCAAAATTTGCGGATATCATTGTTGAATGAGGTTGACATAAAAAATTCAGAAGAGTACGCTGGTCTCGCAGCTGCGAATCCAGCAACAGGAGTTATCGATTCATGCCAAGTAAGATTTTTGTCAAAGGCGCAAGAGAAAATAATCTCAAGAACATCGACGTTGAGATCCCACGCGACGCGCTGACCGTCATCACGGGCCTGTCCGGCAGCGGAAAATCGTCGCTCGCGTTCGACACCATCTATGCCGAGGGCCAGCGCCGCTATGTGGAGAGCCTGTCGTCCTACGCCCGTATGTTCCTTGGGCAGAAGGAAAAGCCCGACGTCGACTATATCGAAGGCCTTTCCCCCGCCATTTCCATCGACCAGAAGACCACCTCGCAGAATCCACGATCCACCGTCGGCACGGTGACGGAGGTGTACGACTATCTGCGCCTGCTCTGGGCGCGCGTCGGCACGCCGCACTGCCCGAACTGCGGCAAGGAGATCCGCCAGCAGTCCATCGACCAGATCATCGACCAGCTCATGGCGCTGGGCGAGGGGACGCGCGTGCAGATCATGGCGCCGGTCATCCGCGGCAAAAAAGGCGAGCATGTAAAAATTTTCGAGGACGCGCGCCGCTCGGGCTATGTCCGCGTCCGCGCCGACGGGAACATGTATGACCTCAGCGAGGAAATTTCCCTCGAAAAGAACAAAAAGCACAATATCGAGGTCGTCGTCGACCGCCTCATCCTCCGCCCCGACGTCGTCCACCGCCTGACGGACTCGTGCGAGACCGCGGCGGCGCTCTCGGGCGGCATCATTCTGGCGAACATCCTGCCCGACGACCGCGATATCCTCTTTTCGCAGAACTATGCGTGCGAGGACTGCGGCATCTCCATCGAAGAGCTGACGCCGCGCATGTTCTCGTTCAACAACCCGTTCGGCGCATGCCCGACGTGCACAGGCCTCGGCACGCAGCTCAAGGTCGACCCCGAGCTCGTCATCCCGAATAAGAGCGTTTCCCTGCTCGACGGCGCGATCTGCGCCTCGGGCTGGAACAACGTGCGCGGCGACGGCATCTCGCGCATGTACTTTGAAGCGTTGTCGAAAAAGTACCATTTTTCCCTCCGCGACCCTGTGGAAAAGCTCTCCAAAGAGGTCATGGACGTCATTCTCTACGGCACAAAGGGCGAAAAGCTGGAGCTCCAGTACGACCAGCCGCGCGGCAAGGGAGTTTTGTATCAGGCGTTCGAGGGTATCATCCCCAACTTAGAGCGCCGCTATAAGGAGACGCAGAGCGACGGCGTGCGCGAGGAGTTAGAGTCCTGCATGAGCGAGTGTCCCTGCCCCGCCTGCGGTGGCAAGCGGCTCCGCCGCGAATCCCTCGCCGTCACGGTCGGCGGACTTAGCATCAGCGACTACTGCGAAAAATCCGTCGTCGACGCGCTCGACTTTGTGGATCAGCTGACGCTGACCGAGCAGCAAATGCGCATCGGCGAGCGCATTTTGAAGGAGATCAAAAATCGCCTCGGCTTCCTGCGCTCGGTAGGACTCGAATACCTGACGCTCTCGCGCGCGAGCGCGACGCTCTCCGGCGGCGAGGCGCAGCGCATCCGTTTGGCGACGCAGATCGGCTCGAGCCTGATGGGCGTCCTCTATATCCTCGACGAGCCGTCCATCGGCCTGCACCAGCGCGACAACGACAAGCTGCTCGCCACCTTGAAACGTTTGCGCGACCTCGGCAACACGCTCATCGTCGTCGAGCACGACGAGGACACGATGCGCGCGGCGGACTACCTCATCGACATCGGCCCCGGCGCGGGCGCGCACGGCGGTCAGGTCGTGGCCTGCGGCACGCCGCAGGAGGTCATGGCGAACCCGAATTCCCTGACCGGCCAGTATTTGAGCGGAAAGAAAAAGATCGAAGTGCCGAAAGAGCGCCGAAAAGGCAACGGCAATTTCCTCACCGTGCGCGGCGCGCAGGAAAATAACCTCAAAAACCTCGACGTCTCGATCCCGCTCGGCACGTTCACGTGCGTCACGGGCGTGTCCGGCAGCGGCAAATCGTCGCTCGTCAACGAGATCATCTATAAAAAGCTCGGCGCGGACTTAAACCGCATGAAAGTCCACCCCGGCCGCTGTAAGGCTATCGAGGGCGAGGAATTCCTCGACAAGGTCATCTGCATCGACCAGAGCCCCATCGGCCGCACGCCGCGCTCCAACCCCGCGACGTATACGAATTTATTTAACGACATCCGCGACCTCTTCGCCTCGACCCCGGACGCGAAGGCGCGCGGCTATGCCGCGGGCCGCTTCAGCTTCAATGTCCGCGGCGGCCGGTGCGAGGCCTGCTCGGGCGACGGTCAGCTCAAGATCGAGATGCACTTCCTGCCCGATATCTACGTGCCCTGCGAGGTCTGCAAGGGCAAGCGCTACAACCGCGAAACGCTCGAGGTCCACTACAAGGGCAAGAGCATCGCGGACGTGCTGGAAATGACCGTGGAGGAGGCGCTCGAATTCTTCCGCGACCTTCCAAAGCTCGAAGCGAAGCTCCGCACGCTCAGCGAGGTCGGCCTCGGCTATATCCGCCTCGGCCAGTCGTCTACGACGCTCTCCGGCGGCGAAGCCCAGCGCGTCAAGCTCGCGACCGAGCTTTCTAAGCGCTCCACGGGGCGCACCATCTATATCCTCGACGAGCCGACCACGGGTCTCCACACGGACGATGTGAAAAAGCTCCTTGAGGTTTTGCAGCGCCTTGTCGACGCGGGCAACACCGTGCTCGTCATCGAGCACAATCTGGACGTCATCAAGTGCGCGGATTATCTGCTCGACCTCGGCCCCGAGGGCGGCAGCGGCGGCGGAACGCTCGTCACCTGCGGCACGCCCGAGGAGGTTGCCGCGTGCGAGCAGTCCTATACGGGCCAGTATCTCAGGAAAATGCTGCGTTAAGATTCACCCATCGCCCGTCCGCGCCGTAGAATGGCGCGAGGTGATGATATGCGGCTTTTACAGGACGGCGTTGTCGCGGCGCTCGCTGCCATCGGCTTAACGGCGGTGATCTTTCTGCTTGTTTCGGCCATCGTGCACCCGCGTCGGCGCGGCACCATCCCCGCCACGGCGGTCATCGAGACGTGCGGCGAGGCAAAGACGCTCGAATACACGGTGCGCGCGCTGCTGAGGTCGCGCTATGAAGAGGGCGGCTTTTCGCGCGTCGTCATCGTGGACTGCGGCCTTGCCGACGAGCCGCGCCGCGTGGCGGAGCTCTTGTGCCGCAGCGAATACGAGGTCTACCTCTGCCAAAGGGAAGAACTGACCGATTTTTTCACTTAGGAGACAGTTATGGGAGAAGAAACGACCATCATGGGCACGGTCCTGTCCGTCGTTTTCCAGAATGAGGAAAACGGCTATGCCGTGCTGCGCCTTGTGACGGACGACGGCGAGCTTTTAACGCTCGTCGGCTGCGTCCCCTGCGCGGCGCCGGGCGAAAACCTGACGGCGACCGGCTCGTTTTCCTCCCACCCGCAGTACGGCGAGCAGTTTTCCGCGAGCGAGGTCGAGCGGTATCTGCCGTCGAACGAGACGGAGATTTTAAACTACCTCGCTTCCGGCGTCGTGCGCGGCGTCGGCCCTGCGACGGCGGAAAAGCTCGTCGCCAGATTTGGCATCGAGACGCTGCAGGTGCTTGAATCCGAGCCGGAAAAGCTCACGGCCATCAAGGGCATGACCGCCCGCCGCGCGCAGGAGATCTCCGCGGCGTTCAACGAGCAGATGGGCCTTCGCCGCGTGATGGAATTTCTGGCGCATTACGACCTGCCCGCCGCGCTCAGCGTGCCGCTCTACCGCCGCTTTGGCGCAAACGCCATGGCCGCGCTCGAGCGCAACCCGTACTTACTGTCCGACAGCGCGTTCGGCGTGGACTTCTCCGTCTGCGACGAGATCGCGCTCTCCATGGGCTTTGGCGGCGACGCGTCGCTCCGCACCGAGGCGGGGCTGACATTCGAGCTCTCCCACAACCGCGACGCGGGCGGACACGTCTTCCTCCCGCGCGAAAAGCTCCTCGCCGCGACGGCCCAGCTTTTGGACTGCGATGTCGACGCGGTGGAAAAAAGCCTCGACGATCTCATCGCCATCCACCGCATCGTGCAGGAGGGCGTCGCGAATGTGACGGCCTGCTATTTGCGTCAGTCGTGGGAGGATGAGACCTACGTTGTCACGCGCATCGAGGCGATGCTCGCGGACAAGCCCGACGCCCTGCGCGGCGTCGAGCGCGTCATCAAAGAAATCGAGCGCGAGCAGGGCGTGCAGTACGCGCCGCTCCAGCGTCAGGCTGTCGAGCTCGCGGCAAAGGAAGAATTGCTGCTGCTGACCGGCGGTCCCGGCACGGGCAAGACGACGAGCGTGCGCGCCATCGTCGCGCTCTTCGAGCGCATGGGATTGAGCGTTCTGCTCGCCGCGCCCACGGGCCGCGCCGCCAAGCGCATGGGCGAGCTCTGCGACCGCGACGCGCAGACCATCCACCGCATGCTCGGCATGACCTTCAACGACCAGACTGGCGAGGTGACGTTCACCAAAGGCGAAAAGGAACCGCTCGAGGCCGATGCGCTCATTGTGGACGAGACCTCGATGGTCGACCTCTCGCTGATGCGCGCGCTGCTCGCGGCGCTGCGTCCGGGCTGCCGCCTTGTGCTCGTCGGCGACCCCGACCAGCTTCCGAGCGTCGGCGCGGGGAACGTATTTTCCGACCTCATCCGCAGCGGCGTGGTACAGACCGTCCGTCTGACGGAAATTTTCCGGCAGGCGCAGCGGAGCCTGATCGTCATGAACGCCCACGCGGTCAATCAGGGCGAGCTGCCCGTGCTCACGGCGACGGACCGGGACTTTTTCTTCCTGCGCCGCCGCGACCCGGCCGCTGCGGTGCGGACCATCCAGGAGCTCTGCCAGACGCGGCTGCCCAAAAACATGGGCATCGCGCCCGCGGACATTCAGGTGCTCAGCCCCAGCCGGAAGCACGAGACAGGCACAAAGGCTCTGAATCTGGCGCTGCAGGCCGTGCTCAACCCGCCCGCGGACGGGAAAAAAGAGAAAAAACACGGAGATTTTTCCTTCCGGATCGGCGATCGGGTAATGCAAATCCGGAATAACTATGATATAATGTGGAAACGGGCCGACGGGCTTGGCGCGGGAAACGGCATATTCAACGGCGATATCGGCACGGTCACGGACATCGACTTTCAGGAAGAGACGATGACCATCCAGTTTGACGACCGGACGGCGGAATACGCCTTCGATATGCTCTCCGAGCTGGAACCGGCCTACGCCATGACCGTTCATAAAAGTCAGGGCAGCGAGTACCGCGCGGTCATCCTGTCGCTCTGCGGCGGGCCGCAGATGCTCCTGACGCGCAGCGTGTTATATACCGCCATCACCCGGGCCCGCGAGCTTTTGATCATCGTCGGCAACGAGGAAACTGTCGCCGCCATGACCCGCAACGACCGCCGCCAGCGGCGCTATTCCGGTCTAAAGCTCCGGCTGGAGGGCAAGGCATGAGTGTGCTTTCATGGCTTCTCGACCTGCTCTACCCGCCCAAATGCGTGCTCTGCCGGAAGCTCCTGACAGGCAAAGGCCCGGTGTGCCCGCACTGCATGGACAAGCTTCCGGAGTTTGACGGCGCAGCGCCGTCCGTGCGCTTTACGAGCGGCGGCGCGGTCAGCTTTTTCTACGAGGGCCAGCTGCGTGAGTCGTTCCTGCGCTTCAAATTCGGCGGTTCGGCGTTTTACGCGCAGACCTACGGCGCATGGATGGCTCACACAATCCGCGACAGGCTTGCGGGGAAATACGACGTGCTCACATGGGCGCCGGTCAGCCGGGCAAGGAAACGCAAACGCGGCTATGACCAGTCGGCGCTTCTGTGCCGCGAGATCGGGACGCAGCTCAGGCTCGAACCCATACAGACGCTCCGGAAGATCAAGGACCCGCCCGCGCAGTCCACGCTTGCAGACGCCGCCCAGCGGCGCGCGAATGTCTCCGGCGCGTACCGGGCCGAGCAGCCGGAGCGCTTTGCGGGAAAGCGCGTTCTGATCATCGACGATATTGTAACGACCGGCGCAACGCTGGCAGAGTGCAGCCGCACGCTGCTGCAGGCGGGCGCGTCGGACGTGGTTTACGCGGCATTTGCCGCGCCGAGAATACAAGACTGAAGGATACAACGCTATGAAATTGATTCGTGATATC
>ERZ825384.4678-NODE-4678-length-10547-cov-2.338162_pt1 | contig 10547 bp, 7 predicted proteins | sample MGYA00519931_ERZ825384 | MGnify/ENA primary metagenome ERZ825384 (study PRJEB31778, sample SAMEA3449200) | human gut metagenome | biome: human gut; feature: human-associated habitat; material: faeces | place: United Kingdom | collected 2010/2012 ...
ATCTCCCACAAATTGTGACGCACATCTTGCAGAAAGCCTTTTTCAAACACGCTCTGGTTTCAGACAGCAAGTGAGGTGAGAATTTGGAAAACGACAATGAGAAAAGCATTCAACGTCTGATTATGGAAATCAGCCGCATGTATATGGAAAAATGCTTTGGTAAACTTAAAAGTCTGGGAATCCATCCAAGACAAATGCCGATTCTGGCTGTTCTGTGGAAAGAAGACGGATGCAGCCAGAAAGAACTGGCCAGCCAGTTAGGCGTGAAGCCGCCTACTGTTACCGTAAGTATCCAACGCCTGGAAAAAATCGGTATTATAGTTCGAAAACAGGATGAAAAAGATCAACGCATAAGCCGGATTTATCTTACAGAAGAAGGAAAAGCAATAATTAATGAAGGTATGCGCATGGCAAAGGAAGGAGAAAAACAGGTTCTGAACGGATTTTCCGAAAGTGAGTTATGTCTGATGAAACGATTCTGCATACAGATCAAGGAAAATATTGCGGCAATGCCAGCACCAGAGTTTTCACCGGAAGAAATGTGCATGGGACATTTTTGCCATAATAAAAAGTAGCACAGGAAACTGAAAAACAAAGCAAAAGGCAGAAAAGCCTGGATGTTTTGAAAAATGTAGAAAGGACAACCCAAGCATGATTAAATTAATGAAGTATCTGAAAAAATCAGCAGGCTACATCGTCCTGATCATTGGACTGCTGTTTTTGCAGGCATACTGTGATCTGTCCTTGCCGGATTATACCTCCAAGGTAATTAACGTAGGGATCCAGCAGGGGGGAATACCAGATGGTGTTCCGGAAAAAATGCGTCAGAGCACAATGGAAAATCTGCAGATTTTTATGGACGAAGACACACAGAAAGAAGTTCAGGACTCTTATGTCCTGGATGGAGACACATATGAACTGAAAGATGGCATTACAGGGGATAAACGTGAGGAATTAAACGATCTTCTGTGCAAACCTCTGATGATGTACACCTCTTTTACCTCTGGCAGTGAAGAGAGCCAGAAAATGCTTTCCCAGATGCAGGTATCGGAAGGAACGGACCCAATGCAGGTTTTGTCAGCAATGCCGGAGGATGCGAAAAAACAGATGCTGGAGGCTGCAGATGAGAAGCTTTCCGACATGCCGGAATCCATTCTTACACAGGCCGCTGTCAGTGGTGTAAAAACAGAATACGAAGCTATGGGCGAGGATCTGGATGATTTCCGCAACATCGGTGGGCATATCTTCGGCTATCCCATCGATGACTTGAGCTACGTGGACATAAAGGACCTCTAGGCAGGAGAAGACATGACGGTCAATATCGGTTTGGGGCGCTCCTACGGGCGCGATCCCGAGGAGAAGCGTCCTACCAAAATCACGAGGCACTTCCTCGATAACGTGCCCGGTTCGTGCCTGATCGAGACGGGTGCCACCAAGGTCCTGTGCGCGGTCAGCATCGAGGAACGCGTGAAGGCATGGCGCAAGGGCGCTGGTGCCGGCTGGATCACCGCCGAGTACGCGATGCTTCCCGCCTCCACCGCCAAGCGCAGCTCGCGCGAGCATCTCACGCGCAAGGGGCGTAGCATGGAGATCGAGCGCCTCATCGGACGCAGCTTGCGTTCCGCGGTCGATATGACCGGCTTGGGTGGCGAGGTCACCTTCACCGTCGACTGTGACGTGCTGCAGGCCGATGGCGGTACGCGCACGGCGGCTATCACGGGCGCATGGGTCGCATTGCACGACGCGCTCGAGATGTGGCAGAACGCCGGAAAGATCAAGGCGAGTCCCATCATCGATCAGGTCGCGGCCATCAGCGTCGGCCAAGTGGACGGACGTATCCTACTCGACCTGGACTACCAGGAGGATTCCCGTGCCGAGGTCGATCTCAACCTCGTCATGAACGGGCGTGGTGAGATTATCGAGGTCCAGGGCACTGGTGAGCGCTGCTCGTTCGACCGCGCGAAGCTCGACAAGATGCTCGATGTGGCAACGGTGGGCATTGAGGAGTTGCTTGCCGAACAGCGTCGAGCAATTGGGGAGTAATCATGCCTACGAAGAAGGTCGTCATCGCGACGAACAACGCCCATAAGCTCGAAGAGATTTCCCGCATGCTCGCGCCGGTCACCGGTTGGGAGTTCGTGAGTCTCAAGGAGTGCGGCACGTATCCGGAGCCCGTCGAGGACGCCGACGACTTCGAGGGAAACGCCCGCATCAAGGCGCTGGCCGCGCGCGACAATACGGGATTGCCTGCTCTCGCCGATGATAGTGGGCTGGTTGTCGACGCGCTCGACGGTGCCCCCGGCGTGTACTCGAGCCGCTTTGCGGGCGAGGACGCCACGGACGCCCAGAACAACGCAAAGCTGCTCGACCTCATGGCCGACGTGCCCGATGACGAGCGCACGGCGCGCTTCGTCTGCACGCTCGTGTTCGTCGATACGGACGGTTCGGAAATCGTCGCCCACGGCAGCTGCGAGGGCAAGATCGGCTACGAGGCGCGTGGCGACAATGGCTTTGGCTACGACCCGCTCTTCTACGCCGATGCCTTTGACGGCAAACTCACCACGGCCGAAGTGCCTTCCGAGCAAAAGGACGCTATCTCCCATCGCGGCGAGGCCCTTCGCGCCTTCATCCGCGAGTTCGAGAAGCATGATTAAGGGCAGCAGGGACGTTTTTGCGATTTTGTGTAATCGCACGGGCTCAATCGCGCGTCATTTTCGGTTGTGTGTAGCAAATGAGTGCTGGCTCTCACATAATCGTCTTTTTTCTACATGCCGCTTTCTACGGTTCCACATAATCGAAAAATATCAGCTCGCCAGATGTGAGGCAGCCACTTGATCCTGGCAAAACCTCCTCGTTGCCAATTGCCGGGTTTGTTCCCACAAACGCGTGCGAGTCTGATAGACTTTGCAACTGCGCGATACGCGCCAGGCCGATGTAGCTCAGCTGGTAGAGCACCGCACTCGTAATGCGGGGGTCAAGAGTTCGAGTCTCTTCGTCGGCACCATCAAAATCCAGGGCCCGCGTTGCGGGCCTTTTTGTTCTAGGAGGTTTCCATGGCGTTCACGCTCGACGAGCTCAAGGCACACTACGCTCAGCTTCCCGAATCAGGCGGTCTCGACAGTCGTTGCGAGATGTTCGTTCCCGGCGGCCTGAACGATCAGATGGCGCTCGATTTGGCGTGTCGCCGCGGCAAGGGTGTCTACAAGCTCTCCGATCATGTTGGCCCGGCAGGTCGCGTCATCGGTGTCGATTGGCGGGAGTCCTTCATCGAGCGCGCCCGCGAGGGCGAGGAGCGCGCGGCGCAAAGAAACGGGCTTGTCGCGAGCAACATGGAGTTTGTCGTTGCCTATCCCGAGCTTATCGACCAGATTGGCATCGAAGAAGGCACGCTCGACTACGTCTACGTCAACAGCGTCCTCAATCTCTTCTACGATCCGGCGCATGTCATCAAGCTCATCGGGCGGCTGCTCAAGCCCGCCGGAAAGTTCGTGTGCCAGACGGTGCTTGCCACGACGCCGCGCGACAAGCAGGTCATGGCCCAGGCCCGCGTGTCCGGCAACGCCGTTCAGGCAGCCCCCAACCGAAAGAACTTCGCGCGTTGGCTGCACGACGCCGGCATGGACATGCCCACCTACGAGACACTCGACGCGCATCCCATCCAGCCCGGTGATGCCGCGGCCAGCTCCGGCGGCCGCGCACCTGTCATCGAAACCGCCGAGGATGCGCGCTTCACGAGCTGCATCGTGAATGTCGAGAAACTTGGCGGTTTCGATTACCAGGCCTTCCTGCTCAAGGACATGAGCGATTTTCGCTAGAGATGGGTTGGGGTAGAGAAATGCCGGTTACGCATGGCGGTCTCGATGCGGATGATGACGAAAATTTCGCGAGAATCAAGGAAATGGCGACCATGGCCCTGAGCGACGGACTGAGAAGCGTCGAGGAAATCGAGCGCATGGAGGAGATCATCGCGCGCAACCTGGACGAGCACGCGCGCCTTATCCGCGAAGACGAGGCCGCGTGTTCGGAAGAGCGCGCGCTCATGCTGGATGATGGCACGCTTTGGGAGTATGTGACCGTGCACGACGAGTACGTGCGCATCATCGGGTGCAAGACGAATGTTGAATCGCTCGAGGTTCCCGCGGTCATCGAGGATAAGCCGGTTGCCGAGCTCGCCATCGATGCGTGCTCGTACCTGGATTCGGTACGGGAGATCATCTGCTCACCCCAAATCGAGAGAATCGGCAATTGCGCGTTTCGCTCCTGTGGCAATCTCGAGCGCCTGGTCTTGCCCCGCAACGTCGATACCTACGATTCGTCGTGGATTCGCGGCTGTCGTGAGCTCGCGGAGCTCGTCTTGCCCGGCATGCTCACGCGCGTCACCTCGAGCATCTTCGACGAGGGCAGGCTACGTTCCCTCGTCATCGGCTTTGGCACCTATGATTTCGCGCCAGGGCTCTTCGCACAAGGGGCGCTCGAGCATATCGACATCGATGACGAGAACCCCTTTATCACGACTGACGGGCAGGCCATCTTTGCGCATGAGGGCACGCACCTACGCGTTTTGGCGCTTGCCTGCGAGCGGTACGTGATTCCGGACGGCTGCCAGGTCATCGAGAAAAAGGCGTTTGCCAACCGCGCGGAGCTCTACAGGGTCGATTTGCCCGATACCGTCACCACGATCGAGGACTACGCGTTTTCCTATTCGGGGCTCGAGAGCTTCGTGTCTCCGCGTGACCTGCGCGTCATCGGCGAACGCGCGTTTTTCCGTTGTCGTAGGCTCACGCGAGTCGTCCTCGACGAGGGGCTCATCTCCATCGGGGACGATGCCTTTACCGGTACGGGTATCGAGGCCCTGCGCGTGCCCGCGACGCTCGGATCGTTGGGTGATAACGTCGCCGACGATACGAAGGTGACCTTTTGCGGGGACGATGCGGGTTTCTCCATCGCGCCGGGTGGCATTCTCGAGATCGATCGCGAAGGTGGTCTATACCGCAACGGCGATGATGGTAAGCGCTTCGTGCGTTTGCTTGACGACGAGGCGACGAGATACGTGGTGCGATCGGGAACGGTGGAAATCGAGCCGCATGCCTTCATGCAACACGCGCATATCAGGGAGGTCGTGCTGCCCGAGGGTCTGCTGCGCATCGGGGATGCGGCGTTTCGCGATTGCCACGAGCTCACCATCGCCGACTTTCCATCGACGCTCGAGGAGGTGGGTGACGAGGCGTTCCTCGACACCTCGCTCTCGCGTGCCTTCATTCCCCGCAACCTCAGGCACCTAGGCAATACCGCGCTCGTGACGCACGGTGCCCATAACGGCGACGTCGCTCCCTCGCTCACGAATATCGGGGCTGATGAGGAAAACGAACGTTTCTATTCCGTCCCCGGGCTACTCATCGAGCGCCATGACGAGGGCGGTTCGCATGTCGTCGTGTACGCCGACGGCGTCGAGAGCGTGAGGATTCCCGATGACGTGAGCTCCATCGACCCCTACGCCTTTGGCGGTGCGCGCCATCTGCGTGAGCTGTTCCTGAGCGACCGCATTCGGCACGTCGGCATGCGCGGCCTGAGCCTCGATTGCTTCGTGGAGCATTTCCACGTCGACTTGGATGAACCCCACGAAGGTCATGCGAGCTTCGATTTCTACTTTCCGGACGCCCCGCGCAGTGCGCACGAAATCCAACTCGCGTTCAACCTCAGCAGTTCGGTTGACCTGGCGCGCATCTTCAAGCATTACGACAGCGCGATCGTCAACATGCACGAATTCGACAAGAAGACGAGTGGTGCTCACGACGATTTCGACGTATACGGCCAGGCCAAGCTCGCAATAGAGCGCCTAGCCGATCCCGTACTCATGAGCAGCACCAACAAGATCATGCTCACGCAGGTACTCACCAAGAATCTCGAGGAGGCGTGCGAGGCGATCGCACGTCATGATGACCGCGAGGCGATCGATGAACTCCTTGAATTGGAGATTCTGAACAAGGATAATCTTCTCGGTGTCATCGATCATATCGGCAAGCTTCAGGATGCGGCGATGACGGGATACCTTCTCGAAATCAAACGACGGCTGTTCCAGCACAGCGCCGTGGACTTCGACTTATAAGGGGGCGCGGCGTGGCGCAAATTACCGACGAGAAGACAGAGCGCTTCAATCGGGCCGCGCGTCTCGCCACCGACATCATCGAGGAGTGTCGCGTCCAGCTCATGCTCAAGTTCCGCTTTCTCGATCTCGCCTTGTGGCGCATGGAGCTCGTCCCCGTGCACGCGCATTCCCGCTATCCGCTCTCGACGGATGGCAAGAACATCTACTTCGAGCCCTATAGCGTCCTGGGGCGTTTCGAGGAGTCCTTCGACGAGACGGTGCGCGATTACCTGCACCTGGTTCTGCACTGCATCTTTCGTCATCCGTACAACCGCGACTATCTGCGCAATCGGGAGGCATGGTCGCTTGCCTGCGACGTCATCGTCGAAAGCGTCGCCATGGAGATGTGCGCGACGCGTTTCACGAGCGAGCAGGATGCGGACCGCGAGCAGTATCTCTCGCAGGTGAGGCAGACCGTGGGCACGCTCATGCCGGCCAAGCTCTACCACCTGTTCGACCGCATCATGAAGAACCCCGAGGGAACCAGCTACTTCAATTACTCGAAGAGCAACATCGTCGAGATGCAGGCGCTGTTCGAGCGCGATAACCACGAATCGTGGCCAGCCTTCAACGACCAGGAAGGCGAGGAGAAGCCCGGCGATATCGAGGAAATCGGCGAGGAGGACGACAACGCCGACGAGGTGGCGGATACAAGCGACCGGAGCCTGCAGTCGACGAGCGAAGCCGAGACGAGCCAATCCGATTCCGCCGAGCAGAAGATGGAGGGCTCCGATGACGGTGACGACGAGCAAGCCTCCGAGGATGACGAGGGCGAGGACGCGAGCTCGAACATCGACGGGGCGGGCCTGGACACCGCCAACGACGAGCTCGAGGGTTCGAGCAGCGAGAACGACGCCGACGAGCAGGTCAATGACGAGACCGCCCACGAGGAGAAGGAGTGGGAGGAGATTAGCCGTCAGATCGAGATGAATCTCGAGACCTTCTCGAAGGAATGGGGCGACGAGGCCCGTGACCTAATCTCGAGCTTGGCCATCGCCAACCGTAAGACCTATGACTACAGCGACTTCCTGCGTCGCTTCGCAACGGTGTCCGAGGACATGCGCATTAACGATGACGAGTTCGACTACATCTTCTACACCTACGGGCTGGAACTCTACGGAAACATGCCGCTCGTCGAGCCGCTTGAGTACAAGGAGACGAAGAGCGTGCGCGACTTCGTCATCGCCATCGATACCTCCGAGTCCGTGAGCGGCAACCTTTGCAAGCGCTTCATCGAGCATACCTTCGACATCCTCATGCAATCCGAGGAATTTGGCAGCAAGGTGAACATCCACATCATCCAGTGCGACGCGCGCGTGCAGTCCGACACCAAGATCACCAGCCCCGACCAGCTCAAGGACTACCTCGCGAACTTCTACGTGCGCGGCTTTGGGGGTACGGACTTCAGGCCCGTCTTCGACTACGTGTCCGACCTGCAAGACCGAGGCGAGCTCGAGAACCTGCAGGGCCTCTTGTACTTCACGGACGGCCTGGGCTACTACCCCGACAAGATGCCGCCATATGATGTGGCGTTCGTCTTCATCGACAATGGCGAGACGCATCTTCCGAACGTGCCGCCGTGGGCCATGCGCGTCGTGATAGACGAGGACGGCATCAACCGATTCAAGAGCGCCGAGCGCGCCCATTCGTAAGAGACGGTCCCGACAGAAAGGATCCAGGCCATGAACATTGCCGACGCGAAGGAACAGATCAAGGACACCGTCGAGGCGTATCTGCTCAAGGACGATGCGGGAATGTACAAGATCAACCCCGCACGACAGCGTCCGGTTTTCCTCATCGGCGCGCCGGGTATCGGCAAAACCGCCATCATGGAGCAAATCGCGCAGGAACTCCAGATTGGCATCGTGTCATATTCCATGACGCACCACACGCGCCAGAGCGCGTTGGGCTTGCCGCGTATCGTTCACAACGACTTCGAGGGCTTCGAGTACGATTCCTCCGAATACACCATGAGCGAGATCGTCTCCTCGATCTATGACTACATGGACGAGACGGGCTTGCGTGCGGGCATCCTGTTTCTCGACGAGATCAATTGCGTTTCCGAGACGCTGTACCCTTCCATGCTCCAGTTCCTGCAGTTCAAGACCTTTGGCCGTCACCGCATTCCGCATGATTGGATCATCGTGTGCGCGGGCAATCCGCCGGAATACAACAAATCGGTGCACGAGTTCGACATCGTCACGCTCGATCGCCTGCGCGAGATCGAGGTCGAGCCCGAGTATGCCGCCTGGAAGCGCTATGCCGCCCAGAAGGGCATCCATCCGGCTGTCACCACGTTTCTCGAGGCCAAGCCCGACTGCTTCTACCTCGTGCAGTCCAAGTCTGGCGGTGGCAAGAGCTTTGTCACCGCGCGCGGCTGGGAGGACCTTGCCGAGGCCATCGCGCTCTACGAGGAAATGGGCAAGACGATTGGCCGCGACGTCATCGGGCAGTTCCTGCGCGATGATGACATCGCCGACAGTTTCTCGGTGTACTACAACCTCTTCGACAAGTACCGCTCCGACTACCAGATCATGAACATCCTTGCCGGCGGGGCCGGGCTCGACATCATCAACCGCGCTCGCGGCGCCGAGTTCGACGAACGTGTCGCCTTGCTGGGACTCATGCTCGATGCGGTGGCGAATTCATGTGCGCACGCTCTTGAGCAGGAAGAGGTCGTCATCGAGCTGCGCGATATTCTGCGCGATGCCAAGCCGAAGTTGCTCGAGGGAGCGGCGGTGGATGATACCGTTGGGGTCGTCACTTCGGCGCGCGAGCAGAGCCTAGCACGCAAGGTCGCCTCCGGTACCGCCAAGCCCAGCTTCGAGCGTAAGGAGGGCCTCGTCATAGCCAAGCTCAAGCGCCTCATGGAACAGTGCAGGCTCGCGAACACGGTGGTGGGCGAGGTGGCCTTCGAGACCATCAGCAATGCGTACCGCGATGAGGTCAACGCGATCGATCCGCTCGTCAAGACGGCAGATGCGCAGATGACCAACGCAATCAAGTTCATCGAGGAGGCCTGGGGCAACGGACGCGAGATGCTCGTCGCGATCGCCGAGCTCACGACACGTCAGGCGACTACCCAGTTCATCGCCCACTACGGCAACGAGGAGTACTACGCGCACAATGACGAGCTCCAGGTCGACGAGCACAGGCGCAGCCTGTCCGAGCGCGTTCGCACGCTCGACATCAATGCCGAGGAGGCAATGCAGCCCGGCGAGACGAAAGCCGTGGACGCGCAGACGATCGCCGAATACTACGGTGGCAAGCAGTTCGAGTATGGCTTTGCGTCCATGAGCAAGATGACCCTGCCCGATGCTGCACGGCTCAAGGGCAAGACCGTGCTCGACGTGGCGTGCAGGCGTGGCAAGGGCTGCTTCAAGTTTAGCGCGAAGGTGGGCGGTACTGGTCACGTCATCGGCGTTGACTGGTCGCCGAGCTACATCGAGGAGGCCATCGTCGATTCCGAGAAAGCCTGGCGCAAGAACGGCCTCAAGGCCAACAACATGAGTTTCAAGGTCGCCTACCCCGAGGATCTCATGCAGGCCGGCATCGGCGAGTCCACGGTCGACGTCGTCTATATCAACAACGTCATGACGTTGCTCTACGACCAGGGCAAGGCGCTCGAGGAGTTTTGCCGCGTGCTCAAGCCGGGTGGTCTGCTCATCTGCGAGACGATCGTCTCGGATGTCACGCGTGACGATGCGGTGGTCCAGAAGGCCCGTGGCATCGGGAACAGCATTCAGGCGGCGCGTCCCGAGGACGAGCTGCTTGCGCTGATGAAAGCGGCTGGGTTCAAGGACGTGGAGGTCATCGACTCGTATTCGGTCGAAGCAGATCGTGGCTTCACCTCGAGCACGGTTGTCGAGACCGTTCCCTCGACCGAGACGGTCCGTTTCGAGGCAATCGCCCTCAACGCCCGCAAATGAGACAATGATCGCCGGGGCGCCTTTGTCTGGTGCTTGACTTTGCCGTCTATCCTGGTTGGCTGGGGGAGATCTTTGACAGGCGTATGGCATGCGTTGCCAGGCGCAGCGCGGCACGTGTGTTGGGATCGTCGAGATCCATGCCGGATATCTGCTTGATCTTGCGCAGTTTCTCGAAAGCCGTCGTGCGCGAGCAGAACTCCGCCGCGACCGTCGGCTTCATCTGGAAATCGTTCTCTATGTAGGCATGCAGGAAGCGCACGAGCGACCCGCTGCGGGGATGGGTGTGTTCGTAGTTGCGCAGACGGCTGTAGCCTGGCGGGAACAGGGTCGTCGGCGGACATGCCTCGAGGCAGCGAAGTGCCACGTAATCCAGAAAGCGGTCATGGAAGAACGACACGGGCTCGCTCACGCCCAAAGCGCTTCCGATTTGCAGGGCACTTTTGGCTTGCTGGCCGTAGTAATACAGGTCCTGC
>ERZ825384.4679-NODE-4679-length-10546-cov-4.522162_pt1 | contig 10546 bp, 9 predicted proteins | sample MGYA00519931_ERZ825384 | MGnify/ENA primary metagenome ERZ825384 (study PRJEB31778, sample SAMEA3449200) | human gut metagenome | biome: human gut; feature: human-associated habitat; material: faeces | place: United Kingdom | collected 2010/2012 ...
GTGAGCAAGGAGACGAAGATCGACATTTTGGTCACCCCCGCCGTGACCATCTTAGTCGGCGTCGCGCTCGCCAAGTGGATCGCGCCGCCCATCGGCACGGCCGCCTCCGCCTTCGGTCTCGTCATCGACAACGCGACCAGGCTCCAGCCGTTCTGGATGGGCATTGCCGTCTCCGTGCTCGTGGGCGTCGCGCTCACGCTGCCCATCTCCTCCGCCGCCATCTGCCAGGTGCTGAGACTTACGGGCATCGCCGGCGGCGCGGCGGTCGCGGGCTGCTGCGCGCAGATGGTCGGCTTTGCCGTGATGAGCTTTAAGGAAAACCGCTGGGGCGGCCTTGTCTCTCAGGGACTCGGCACCTCCATGCTCCAGATGCCGAACATTGTCAGAAATCCCCGCGTCTGGATCGCGCCGACGCTCGCCTCCGCCATCACCGGCCCCATCGCCACGTGCGTGTTCCATCTTGAGATGAACGGTGCGCCGATCAACTCCGGTATGGGCACCTGCGGCCTGTGCGGCCTCATCGGCGTGTGGACGGGCTGGGTCTCCCCGAGCGAGGAGGCTGTCGCCAAGGGTGCGGCGGCCATGAGCCCAACGGGCTTTGACTGGCTGGGCCTCATCCTCGTCGCCATCGTGCTGCCCGCCATCCTTGCTCCGCTCATCAATATGGTCTGCCGCCGCCTCGGCTGGGTCAAGGACGGCGACCTGAAGCTCGACTGAGAAAATAACGTGTAAAAAGTGTGGACTTTTTGTAAAGAATCCCATCAATTATCACAAAAAAAGTAAAATTGGGGAGAATCGGACTTGATTCTCCCCTTTGCTTTTGCTATACTGTCAGACGAAGTGCGTCCGCACTTCAAAATAAACCGGAGAGCGGCCCGCCGCCGACCGGAAAAATAAGGAAGGATAGAAGAATGAAGAAGTTTTTTGCGCTGCTTCTCGCTCTCGTCATGGTTCTGTCCCTCGTTGCCTGCGGTGATAAGAAGACCGACGACAACCAGGATGCCAACAACACTGACGATCAGCAGGGCGGGACCACCACTTACACCAATCCTGACGATATCGACGACAACATGACGTCTGAGGACGGCAAGTATGAAGTCGCTTTCGTCACCGACGTCGGCCAGCTGAAGGATAAGTCCTTCAACCAGGGCACCTTCGACGGCGTGAAGCTCTATGCCGCCAACAACGGCCTGAGCTACAAGTACTATCAGCCCGCCAACGGCGATCAGGCTACCGATGACGACCGCTACGACGCCATGAAGGCTGCCGTGGACGGCGGTGCCAAGGTCATTGTCTGCGCCGGCTTCATGCAGGGCACGGCCCTCGAGAAGGCCGCTAAGGAATTCACCGACACCAAGTTCGTCTTCATCGACGGTTGGTCCCTCGGCCTTGACAACGTTGCGGGCATCGCCTTCAACGAAGAGCAGTGCGGCTACTTCGCCGGTTACGCTGTCGTCAAGGAAGGCTATGAGAAGCTCGGCTTCACCGGCGGCGGCGGCGGCACGAACCCCGCCTGCATCCGTTACGGCTGGGGCTTTGCTCAGGGTGCCAACGACGCTGCTAAGGAAATGGATAAGACCGTCGACCTGAACTACTCCTGGGAGTACGGCGCTTCCTTCCAGGCTTCCCCCGAGCTGCAGACCATGGTCTCCGGCTGGTACTCCAACGGCACTGAGATCGTCTTCGCCTGCGGCGGTTCCATGTTCCAGTCCGTCGTCGCTGCCGCTTCCGCTGAGGACGGCAAGGTCGTCGGCGTCGACGTCGACCAGTCCAGCGAGTCCGAGACTGTCGTCACTTCCGCTATGAAGGGCCTGAGCGACGCTGCCGAGTGGGCGATCGCTAAGGTTTACGACGGCACCTGGGACGAGATCGGCAATGCTGCCACCTCCCTGGGCGTTGCTGAGAATGCTGTCGGCCTGCCGACCGCTACCTGGTCCATGGAGAACTTCTCCGTTGCCGACTATGAAGACCTCTTCCAGAAGGTCCTCAACGGCGACATCACCATCGACAACAATGACAAGATGGCTGACCCCTCCACCGCCGGCCTGAGCAACGTCAACGTCAACTACATCGGCGGCTAATTCCCAATAGCGCATACATAAAAGAACGGAAGACTTCGGTCTTCCGTTCTTTTTCACATTTCTGACAGGGAAAGACATGCGAAAACCTTTTGCTTTTCATCGGAAAACGTGATATAGTATAATGTAATTATGGTTTCCGTCCTCGCAGCGCAGCGCGTGCGGGCCATCAAAACGGAAGGAGGGCGAAAAAACTTGGAGAATCAGTATGCGATCGAAATGCTGAATATCACGAAGAAATTCCCCGGTATTATCGCCAATGACAACATCACCTTACAGCTCAAAAAGGGCGAGATCCACGCCCTGCTCGGTGAAAACGGCGCGGGAAAATCGACCTTAATGTCGGTTCTCTTCGGCCTTTATCAGCCGGAGGAGGGTATCATCAAAAAGGACGGCGAGGTCGTGTCCATCAAGGACCCGAACGACGCCACCGCGCTCGGCATCGGCATGGTGCACCAGCACTTCAAGCTGGTGGACGTGTTCACCGTGCTCGACAACATCATCCTCGGCGCGGAGACGACGAAGTGCGGCTTTTTGCAGAAGAAAGAGGCACGCAAAAAGGTCGAGGAGATCTCGAAGCGCTACGGCCTGAATGTCGACCTTGACGCCAAGGTCGAGGATATCACCGTCGGCATGCAGCAGCGCGTCGAAATTCTGAAGATGCTGTATCGCGACAACGAGATCCTCATCTTCGACGAACCGACCGCGGTGCTCACTCCGCAGGAGATCGAAGAGCTCATGGCCACGATGAAGGAGTTTGCCCGCGAAGGCAAATCCATCCTCTTCATCTCCCACAAGCTCAACGAGATCATGGAGGTCTCCGACCGCGTGAGCGTCCTGCGCAAGGGTAAGTACATCGGCACGGTCAACACGAGCGAGACCACGAAGCAGGAGCTTTCCAACATGATGGTCGGCCGCCCCGTGCAGCTCGAGGTCACCAAGGACGAGGCCAAGCCCGCGGGCGAGGTTTTGAAGGTCGACCACCTCTGCGTCCACTCCCACGTGCAGAAGCGCAACGCCGTGAACGACGTTTCCTTCACCGTCCGCGCGGGCGAGATCGTCTGCATCGCCGGTATCGACGGCAACGGTCAGACCGAGCTTGTCTACGGCCTGACGGGCCTTGACAAGCCGTCCTCCGGCACGATCACTCTCTGCGGCAAGGATATCTCTCATGCCTCTATCCGCCACCGCGGCGAGCACATGAGCCACATTCCCGAAGACCGCCACAAGCACGGCCTCGTGCTCGACTTCACACTCGAGCAGAACATGGTGCTCCAGCGCTTCAACGAGCCGCGCTTTGAAAACCACGGCTTTATCAACAACAAGGCTGTGCGCGACTATGCCAACTACCTGATCGACAAGTTCGACGTGCGCAGCGGCCAGGGCGCGATTACGCGCGCGCGTTCCATGTCCGGCGGCAACCAGCAGAAGGCCATCATCGCCCGCGAGGTCGACCGCGACAAGGACCTCATCGTCGCCGTGCAGCCCACGCGCGGCCTTGACGTCGGCGCCATCGAATTCATCCACAGCCAGCTCGTCGCCGAGCGCGACCGCGGCAAGGCGATTTTGCTCGTCTCGCTCGAGCTGGACGAGGTCATGAGCCTCTCTGACCGCATCCTCGTCATGTACGAGGGTGAGATCGTCGGCGAACTCGACCCGAAGAAAACCACCGTCGAAGAGCTCGGCCTTTACATGGCCGGCGCCAAGCGCATGGCGAAGGAGGAGGCGGCCGTATGAAAAAAGAACACTTCCTGCAAAGCGAAGGCTTCAAGACCGTCGCGGCGTCCGTCCTCTCGATCCTGATTGGCCTCGCCGTCGGCAGCATCGTCATTTTGATCGTCGGCCTCACGAGCCCGAACCTCTCGCTCTCCTCGGCATGGGACGGCATCCGCATCGTGTTCGGCGGCCTGTTCTCCACGGGACGCGACGCCTCCGGCACGCTGACGTGGGGCTTCAACCCGACGAATATCGGCAACATGCTCTTCCGTGCCGCGCCGCTCATCATGACGGGCCTTTCCGTCGGCATGGCGTATAAAACAGGCCTTTTCAACATCGGCGCGCCGGGCCAGTACCTCATCGGTACGCTCGTGTCGCTCTCCATCGCCCTCGGTCTTCCGTCCGAGACGATGTCCACCACGCTCATCTGGCTGCTCGCCTTTCTCGGCGGCACGCTCGCGGGCGCGATCTGGGGTGCGATCCCCGGCCTTTTCAAGGCCCTGCTCAACATCAACGAGGTGCTCGCCTGCATCATGACGAACTGGATCGCGGCGAACCTCGTCACATGGCTCTTTGATATCAGCAACTTTAAGAACGTCACCGAGTCCACCAAGACCGGCTACATCTACAAGACGACCTACAACGGCGTTGCCACCGCGAAGATGGGCCTTGACAAGCTCTTCCCGAACTCCCAGGTCAACGGCGGCATCCTCATCGCCATCGTCTTTGCAATCGCCGTTTACGTGATGATGTCCAAGACGACGTTCGGCTATCAGCTCAAAGCCTGCGGCTCCAACCGTCATGCCGCGCGCTACGCCGGTATCGCCGACAAGCGTAACATCGTCATCTCCATGGCGATCGCGGGCGGACTGAGCGCGGCGGGCGCTTCGCTCTACTATCTCTCCGGCAACACAGAGTTCTTCTGGTCCACGTACCAGTCGCTCCCTGCCATCGGCTTCAACGGCATCCCTGTTGCGATGCTCGCCTCCTGTAACCCCATCGGCATCATCTTCACGGCGCTGTTCATGTCGATGCTCGATATCTCGGGCCTGCAGCTGACGAACCTGACGGCCTATAACGAGTACATCACGAACGTCATCATCGCCGTCATCGTGTACCTCAGCGCCTTCTCGCTGGTCATCAAGATGTGGATCGGCAAGCTCGGCAAGAAGAAGGACGACGGCGCGGATGCCAACGCGGAGCCCGCCCCGGCGGCAGCTTCCGCACCAGCCGGTGCACAAGCGGAAACGGAGAAAGGAGGCGACGCGAAATGACATTCCTCATTCAGCAGACGCTCATTTATGCCGTCCCTCTGATGATCGTGGCGCTTGCGGGCGTGTTCGCCGAGCGCAGCGGTATCATCAACCTGGCGCTCGAAGGTATCATGGTCTTCGGCGCGTTCATCGGCGTCTGGTTTGTGCGCATTTTGCAGACGAGCGACGCTATCCTCTCCCTCAAGCAGAGCGGCAACTGGGCCGCACTGCAGGGCGTGGAGCTTCTCACGATGCTGGTCGCGGCGGCCTTCGGCGCGCTGTTCTCGCTGCTTCTGAGCTTTGCCTCTATCAACCTGCGTGCCGACCAGACCATCGGCGGCACGGCGCTGAACCTGATGGCTCCCGCACTGGTGCTGTTCTTCATCCGCATCATCGCCAACCAGAATACGCTGCAGATGCTCACGGGCGACGCGGCGAGCTGGTTCATGATCAAAAAGTCTACGCTCGGCATCGACAAGAACACCGACCTCGGCTTTTTCGGCGAGACGTTCGTCAACAAGGTCTACCTTGCGACCTACGTCTGCATCCTGCTTTTCATCATCCTGTCGATCCTGCTCTATAAGACGCGCTTCGGCCTGCGCCTGCGCGCCTGCGGCGAAAATCCCCAGGCGGCGGATTCGCTGGGCATCAACGTCTACAAGATGCGCTACGCGGGCACGACCATTTCCGGCGCGCTCGCGGGCATGGGCGGCTTCGTCTATGCGCTGACGACCGCGAACTGCGCCTCGAACGGCGACGTGGCGGGCTTCGGCTTCCTCGCACTGGCCGTTATGATCTTCGGCAACTGGAAGCCCGTGAATATCGCGGTCTCCTCGCTGCTGTTCGGCCTCTTCAAGTGCATCGCGGCGAGCTACGCGAGCATCGACATCAACGGTGACGGCGTCTACATGCTCGCCGAGATCGGCATCAGCGCCCATCTCTACCGCATGCTGCCCTACATCGTCACGCTGCTCGTGCTGGCGTTCACGTCCAAGAGTTCCCGCGCCCCCAAGGCCGAGGGCATCCCCTACGACAAGGGCCAGCGGTAACGTACATCAAAAAGCGGTATGGCAATGCCATACCGCTTTTTTGCAAACGAAATCTATGGAGAAAACTATGGAGATCAGAGAAATTACGACTCCCGATGAAAAGCGGCGCATTACGCGCTTTATTTTAGAATCGCTGCCCGACTGGTTTGGCATTCCAGAGGCGCGCGAGGAATACATCGAAAAGAGTGTTAAGCAGCCGTTTTTCGCCGCGTTCGACGGCGAGAACGCCGTCGGCTTCCTTTACCTTGCCGAAACGGGGAGGGATACGGCGGAACTCTATGTCATGGGTGTGCTGAAAGAATACCACCGCCGCGGCGTCGGCAAGATGCTCTTTGCCGCAGCGAAGCAGCGGGCGAAGGAGCTTGGCTACTCGTTTTTGCAGGTCAAGACCGTGCAGATGGGGAAGTACCCTGAGTACGACGCGACGAACCGCTTCTATCTCGCCCTCGGTTTTGGCGAGTTTGAGGTATTCCCGACGCTCTGGGACGAGTGGAACCCGTGTCAAATCTACGTGATGAGCCTGAAATAAGAAAATGTTGGAACTTTTTCCCGCCGTTTTGCGTCTATAAAAGCAGAAAAACAGGGGAGGGAAGCATATGACCGTCCGCGAACCGAAAAAACGCTCTAATTTGCGGCTGAAGCTCGGCGGCGCGTATTTTAGCGCGCAGCGAAAACTCAGATGGCTTTCGATGCGGAAGCATTTTGCGCGCGAGCGCAGCGGGGAAGACTTAGCATATCAGGCGTTTTCCCACCATACGCCGCTCATGCGAAAGCTCAAGGACGTCGACATGCAGCTCCAGCGCAACAAGGTGACGAATCTCCGCCTCGCCTGTGCGCGGCTCGACGGGCTTTTGCTGCGCCCCGGTGAAACGATGAGCTACTGGTATCTCATCGGAAAGCCGACGGCGGGGAAGGGGTATCTGCCCGGCATGATCCTGCGCAACGGCGGGTATCTGGCCGCGACGGGCGGCGGGCTCTGCCAGCTCTCAAACCTCATCTACTGGATGACGCTGCACACGCCGCTCACGGTCGTCGAGCGCCACCGCCACGGCTACGACGTCTTTCCCGACGCGAACCGCACGCAGCCCTTCGGCAGCGGTGCGACCTGCTTTTACCCCTATCTTGACCTGATGATCCGCAACGACACACAGGACACCTATCAGATGCGCGTCCGCGTCGGCAAAACAGACCTTGAGGGCGAGTGGCGCGTGAGCGCCGAGCCGACCGAGCGCTATGAGGTCGTCGAGCGCAACCACGAGATGCGCGCGCAGTACTGGGGCGGCTACATCCGCCACAACGAGCTCTACCGGCAGACGTTTGATTTGCAGGGCAAGCTGCTCGCGGAGACGCCTGTCGCCGTGAACGACGCGGTGATGATGTATTCGCCGTATCTGGAAGAAAGCAAAAAGGAAGGCTGAAAGCCTTCCTTTTATTCAGCCGTTTCGTCCGCCTCTTCGGGCGTATCCTCTTCCTCGGGCTCTTCCCACGGCTGCATCGTGGCGACGCAGCGGTTGATGTTCTTGCCCTCGGCATAGAATTTGGCCTCGTAGTCGGTCATCACGCCGCACTGTCCGTTCGCATGCAGATCGCGTGTGACCTCAGAGAGTTCGAAGCCAAACTGCGGGATCTCCTCGATTGACCACTCAAACAGCGGGTCGTTGTCGGTCTTGAAATGAATTTGGCCGTTGTCCTTGAGCACCTTGCGGTAGAGCTTCAAGAAATTGCCGTGCGTCAGCCGGCGCTTGGCCTGCCGCTTGGGCGGCCACGGGTCGCAGAAGTTGACATAGATGCGGTCGACCTCGCCCTGATCAAAAATCTCAGGGAGCTGGTTGGCGTCGATGTCGATGAAGAAGACGTTGTGCAGCTCTGCCTTCGCCGCGCGCTCCATCGCGACGACCATCGCGTCGGGCACCTTTTCGACCGCGATGAGCAGCACGTCGGGCTCCGCCGCCGCCGTCTCGACGGTGAAGCGGCCCTTGCCGCAGCCGAGCTCCACGCGGATCTCCTTCGCCTCGGGCATCAAGTCGTGCCAGCGGCCCTTGCGCTCGTAGGGGTCCTTGATCTGATACGCCCCGCACCGCTCCATGCGGGGAAGCAGGTTTTTCTTTTTGCGCATTCGCATAGAATGAACCTCGTTTTCCTATAATTAAAGCCTATCATATCGAAAATTGGTGCAAGAGACAAGTCATTTTAAAAATTTTATACAAGAGTTGCTGCATTGGGAGAAAAGATCATTTAAAATGCAACGTTTCTTGCAATGACACTGGAAAAGTGTGAAACTTTTTTGAAAAAAGTGATTTTTCTCTTGCAAATATGCCTTGCCGCCCATATAATAGGGGGGAGTTGAAGAAGACAGGAGGAGACACACGATGTCTTTTGTCAAATATGAACCCAAGGGCAACATTGCCTATCTCATCATTGACCGCGAAAAGGCGCTCAACGCGCTCAATTCTCAGGTGCTCGCCGATCTCGATGCCGCGCTCGACGCGGTGGACTTAAGCGAGATCCGCTGCCTGATCGTCCGCGGCGCGGGCGAGAAGTCCTTTGTCGCCGGCGCGGACATCGCGCAGATGAAGGAGCTCAGCAAGGAGGAGGCCGAGGCCTTCGGCAAGCAGGGCAACGACGTCATGCGCAAGCTCGAAGCGTTCCCCATCCCGACGATCGCGGCGGTGGGCGGCTATGCCCTCGGCGGCGGCTGCGAGCTCGCGATGAGCTGCGATTTCCGCATCTGCTCCGATACCGCCGTCTTCGGCCAGCCCGAGACAGGCCTTGGCATCACGCCGGGCTTTGGCGGCACACAGCGCCTTGCCCGCCTCGTCGGCCCCGGCATGGCCAAGCAGATGATCTACACCGCCCGCAACATCAAGGCGGACGAGGCCTACCGCATCGGCCTTGTCAACGCGGTCTATCCGCTTTCTGACCTCTACGCCGCGGCGGAAAAGCTCGCCGGCCAGATCGCTGGCAACGCGCCCATCGCGGTGCGCGCGTCCAAGCAGGCCATCAACGACGGTCTTCAGGTCGACATTGACCGCGCCGTCGTGATCGAGGAGAAGGCCTTCGGCTCCTGCTTCCAGAGCGCCGACCAGCAGGAGGGCATGGGCGCCTTCCTCGAAAAGCGCAAGCACGAGCCCTTTATCAACAAGTGATTCCATAGAATTATCTATTTATATTGTAGGAGGATACACACAATGAAAGTTGCAGTTTTCGGCGCCGGCACCATGGGCAGCGGCATCGCTCAGGTCTTCGCGGCCAAGGGCCACACCGCTCTGATGTACGCTTCCAGCGTCGCTTCCGCTCAGCGCCACAAGGATAAGCTCGCCGCTTCCCTGCAGAAGCGCGTCGAGAAGGGCAAGATGACCGAAGAGGCCAAGGACGCCATCCTGAACAACATCCTCGTCGAGGAGAAGTCTGCCGCGGCGGACGCCGACCTCGTCATCGAGTGTGTGGCGGAGAACATGGACACCAAGCGTCAGCTCCTCGGCGAGCTCGACGAGATGTGCAAGGAGAGCGCCGTCTTCGCGACCAACACCTCTTCTCTGTCTGTCACCGAGATGGGTCTCGGCCTCAAGCACGCCGTCATCGGCATGCACTTCTTCAACCCCGTGCCCAGCATGAAGCTCGTTGAGGTCATCCGCGGCGCCAACACCACGCAGGAGACCTTCGACTTCATCTACAACCTCTCCAAGGAGATCGGCAAGGAGCCTGTCGAGGTCGCTGAGGCTCCGGGCTTCGTCGTCAACAAGATCCTGATCCCGATGATCAACGAGGCCATCGGCCTGGTCGAGACCGGCGTTGCCTCTGTCGAGGATATCGACAAGGCCATGATGCTCGGCGCGAACCACCCCATGGGCCCCCTCGCCCTGGGCGACTTCATCGGCCTTGATGTGTGCCTCGCCATTATGAACGTCCTCTACAGCGAGACCGGCGATCCGAAGTATCGTCCCGCTCTGCTGCTCAAGAAGATGGTCCGCGGCGGCCAGCTCGGCAAGAAGTCCGGCAAGGGCTTCTACGATTACAGCAAGAAGTAATCCGTCCCTAAAAGGATAAAAAGGAGAGGCAGTTTACAAAAACTGCCTCCCTTTTTCTCTTTTGGAATGGAAAGGATTCCTGAAAATGACAGAAAACTGTCATAAAAGGAACGGAAATGTCAAAAAGACTTTAATGAATTCGGCAAAAAGCACGAATTCCAAAAAGGAATGATAGTTCCTCTTGCGAAAATAAAACGCACAGGATATAATGTAAGTCACGGAACTGATTTGTGAAAAATTAGACAATCCAATTATTTTTATAGTGAAGGAGCAAAAGACTATGGATTTCCATCTGTCCAAAGAACATCTGCTGGTCCGCAAAATGTATCGCGAATTTGCAGAAAATGAAGTCAAGCCTTTAGCTGAGGAACTCGATGAGGAAGAGCGCTTCCCCATGGAGACCGTCGAAAAGATGGCCAAGC
>ERZ825384.4681-NODE-4681-length-10542-cov-2.854487_pt1 | contig 10542 bp, 7 predicted proteins | sample MGYA00519931_ERZ825384 | MGnify/ENA primary metagenome ERZ825384 (study PRJEB31778, sample SAMEA3449200) | human gut metagenome | biome: human gut; feature: human-associated habitat; material: faeces | place: United Kingdom | collected 2010/2012 ...
CTACTCTCGATAATTTTTTGCGCTTTGGTGTAACATATCATTGACAAACCAACAATTCGACATAATTTATATATGATTTATGTCAAATATGTCAAGCCTGTCAAACATATCGTCGGTACGCCGCCGCGCCGCTCTTTATGACTGTCGGCGTATGATGCCTCCGCCTATGACATAATCTCCGTCGTAGAATACCACAGCCTGACCGGGAGTTACGGCACGCTGCGGCTCGTCAAAGCATACATGTACCGTCCCGTCGCCGGTCGGCGCGACGGTCGCGGGCTGCTCGGCATGGCGGTAGCGCAGCTTTGCCGTTACGCGCAGCGGTCGGTCGAGTGTATCGAATGGGATAAAATTTACATTGTCTGCGTCGAGCTCACGGGAATACAGCTCGCTATTGCGGGAGAGATATACGCGGTTCTCCTCCGGGCTTATACGGCTGACGTACAGCGGTTCGGGCAGCGACAGCCCGAGACCGCGCCGCTGACCGACTGTATAGCCGATAATACCTCGATGCGTGCCGACGGTGCTGCCGTCGGGCGCGATAAAATCCCCGCACGGGTAGCTCTTTCCGGTACGCGATGTGATGAAGTCGGTATAGCGCCCGCTCGGAACAAAGCATATATCCTGCGAATCTCCGCGCTGCGAGACCGACAGTCCCGCTGCTGACGCAAGCTCGCGTACCTGTGCTTTGCTCAGCTCGCCGAGAGGGAAGAGGATATGCGACAGCCTGTGCTGATCGAGTAAGCAGAGCATATAGCTCTGATCCTTGCTGCGGTCGGACGCACGGCGAAGAAGATATCGGTCTCCGCTGCGCTCTATCCGTGCGTAGTGCCCGGTGGCGAGCATGTTCGCGCCGTCGCCCTGCACATGCTCGAGCAGCGCGCCGAATTTGATCACTTTGTTGCAGAGCACGCATGGGCACGGCGTTTCTCCGTGCTCGTATGCCGATACAAAGTCGGCGATGACGGTCTCCTCAAACCGCTCGGAGAGATCGACCGCTGTATGGCGCAGCCCTATCGCATCTGCGACTGCGCGGGCATCGGCGATATCGCGCTCTGCTTGTGCTTCGCGTTCGCTCTCGCCGGGGCGGCAGAGCTTCATTGTCGTGCCGAAGCAGTTATAGCCCTGCTCCCGCAGCAGCAGCGCCGCGACGGCGGAATCCACCCCGCCGCTCATTGCCACGGCAACTGTCGGAGCTGCGGGGGCGGCAGGGCTTTTTGATACATTGTTAACCATACTTACTTCCTTATGCTTTGTTAAATGTGCCGCTCGCGGGATTCGGTTCGGCTGCTTTTTAATATTGTTCTATGCTTTATTTTCCGCTGCCGGAAAGCTGACCGTAATCACGGTACCGACACCCTCGGCGCTGTCGACGGATATCTCTGCGCCGTGAAAGCCCGCGCCGTGCTTGACTATCGACAGTCCGAGACCCGTGCCGTCTATCGCCTTTGATCGTCCCTTATCGGCGCGGAAGAAGCGCTCGAATATCCTATCCTGAACCGAGGCGGGTATTCCTATTCCGGTATCGCGGACGCGCAGTGTCGGCTTGCCGTGCTCTGCGTGCAGCGATACGGTCACGCTGCCGCCGGGACGGTTGTATTTTATGGCGTTGTCCGTAAGATTATATACTATCTCCTCGAGGATGCCGCGGTTGCCGCGCACGGTCAGCGGCTCGGTCTCGACCGAGAGCGTGACGCATGCATCCTGCGCTATACGCTCGAGGCGCGAAGTGGTGCTGCGGACGACCTCACCGAGGTCGATAGGCTCGGTATCGTACGGTATCTCGCCGCTGTCGAGCCGCGAGAGGCGGATTATGTCGCCGACGAGAGTTATCAGACGCGATGCCTCGGAGTGTATCTTTTCGGCAAAATGCCGCGCGTCGTCGCCGGTCGCCATTCCGCTCGCTATCAGCTCGGCAAAGCCGGAAATGGAGGTGAGCGGCGTTTTCAGCTCGTGCGAAATATTGGCGGTAAACCCGCGCCGCAGAGCCTCGCGGTGCTCCTTTTCCGTCTCATCGAGCATGAGGATTATCGCACCGGTTATTCCCGCATCGGTCTTGATGGGGCTGCCAAGCATGCGGTAAAAGCGCCCGTCGGCATTTCGCTCGGATTCGCACCTTGTACCGCCGAGTGCGCGGGCAAGCAGCTCTCTCAGCGCCTGATCCTCCGGCAGCGAGAGCACGCTCCGATAGCTGCGCTCGGTATTCGCGCCGAGTATCTCGAGAGCGCGGTCGTTATGCGACAGTATATCTCCGCGATGATTTACTATCAGGATGCCCTCCTGCATATGAGATATCGCTTCGTCAAGCTCGGCCTTTTTCAGCCCGAGCTCGCGCAGCCTTGCCGCCACTCTGCCGCCTTGGTTTTTCATCTTTGTGATAAGCGGTGACAGCTCGCGGTAGGTAGGTCTGCTTTCGGGAGACTTCGGGTCGATGGAATTGATCCGCCGGGAAATGATCTCGCCGGAAAAGCGCGAAACTATCGCTGCGGGGATCAGTGCAGAGAGCAGCAATACGATGCATGGCAGCCATACGCGCATAAACTGTGTGTCGGGTGTGAGCGGAGCGATCAGCAGTACGGCAACGGCAATGCCGGAGAGCAGCAGTGATGAGAGGAGGACCGAAATAAACAGATGCTTTTTCATGCCGTCACCTATTTATCTTATAGCCTACGCCGCGTACCGTCTCTATTACCGAGCCGAACTCGCCGAGTTTCTGCCGCAGAGTGCGTACATGTACATCCACCGTTCTTGTTCCGCCCTCGAAGGAGTAGCCCCATATGCGGTCGAGGATAGTGTCGCGGCGCAGTACCGTTCCTCTGTTTTCGAGCAGCAGGGCGAGCAGCTCGAATTCCTTATAGGTCAGCACGACCTCTGCGCCTCCTGCCGTTATCGTGCGGTCGGAGAGGGAGAGGACTATATCGCCTGCCTCGAGACGGTCGGACGGTGCGGGCTGCGGTGAGGCGCGGCGGAGCAAGGCACGTACGCGCGCGAGTGTTTCCATCACACCGAAAGGCTTTGTTATGTAGTCGTCTGCCCCGGCATCAAGCGCAGTTACCTTGTCAAATTCGCTGTCTCGTGCGGTGAGCATTATTACCGGAACGGAGGATGTCGCGGGATCGCGGCGCAGACGGGTGAGTATCGACATACCGTCCTCCTCCGGCAGCATTACGTCGAGCAGGACGAGGGTCGGGCACTCTGCGGCAACAGCTGCGCCGAATTCGTGCGGTGTGGAAAAGCCGCGCGCCTCGAGACCCGAACGGCAGAGCGAGTATTCGAGCAGCTCACGTATCGAATCGTCGTCCTCAAGGATGTATATCATTGTACCTAACCTTGGCTTTCATGAGTGAAAGTTTCCTTTCTTTATGATAACGTGGCATATGATAACTACGGTATACCTACGATGTGTACCTACCGCTCGGACGTGTCGCTCGATTCGGTATAAATATGCAAAATTACGAGTTCCGGGCGATTAAATATACGCGGGGGAAAGGAGTGATTTGTCAGTCCGCGCGATATGACGAATCTGCCGTCGTGTACGCCGGAGGTATAGCGAGGAAAGAAGCCCTGACCGGGGGCGTAGAGACCGTGTCCGAACAGCCGTATCTGTCCGCCGTGCGCATGCCCCGCACAGATTATGCCGGTGTCGCAGTCGCGCAGGTAGCGGCGATAGTATTCGGGATGGTGACAGAGCAGCAGCTTTGCACCTCCCTCTGCCGAAAACTCGGCGATATAGTCCACCGTTTTCTGCGGCAGCTCCGCGCGGGCGCGCGGTGTAAACAGCAGCTCGGCAAGCGATGTCCCGCAGCGCTCTCCGTTCTCGTATGAGGCGGACGGAACTCCGCCTATGCATAGCTGTGTGCCGCGCACCGAAAAGCGCTCTGTCGACAGGTCGACGCAGTGTATCCCCGCCTCTGCAAGACCGTCGGTCTGCTCGCGGCTGAGCGCCCGCTCGTGGTTGCCGACGGAGAAGAAAACAGGTGCGACCGCAGCAAGCCGCGCAAGCATCCGAACGCCGTCGGGGTGTCCGGGGCGCTTGTTTTCTATCGCATCTCCCGGCACGAGTATCAGATCGGGGGCAGCCTCTGCTGCCGCCTCGGCAAGGTTGTCTATTATTCGCCCGTGCGTATCGCTGATCAGTGCCGCGCATATCGGTTCGGCACCGCCGGCGCGTGCGCAGCACCGGCTTTCAGCGTGTCTTGCTTCGCAGTGGGCGCCGCTCGGGCTGCAGTGAGCGGTCAGACTGTATTCGGTTACGGTAAAGGCTCTTTTCTTCATTTATACGCCGCTCCTTTTTTCTGCATGTATTTTATCACATTTTGCGGCCTTTTACAAGAGCCAGTTTCCCGCGTGTGTCCCGCCGTGTGCTGCGCAGTCGCTTTGCGCTTCATCCGTGGATATCGTCCGTCTGGCATATGCCGCGCCCCCACATATCGGCTTTGTAATGTTCCGGCTATGCATACATTATATGAAAAACGAATATCGGCAATGCATTCCGTTTATCACTGCGATTCGGTGGCGGCGGAATTTGTGCATTGTCGTTAATTAGACGGTGAAAAACGGTGTTTTTTTTATATCTAATAGTCTATTGACATTTGCGGGATGCGGATGTATAATTTATGCATAAAAATACAAAGCATACACAAACCGACGGCGGAACGCCGAGCGCTCCGTGCACGGGCGAAAGGATGGTATATAAAATGGAAACAGCGGCAAAGGTCAAAAAGACAGATATCAAGAAGGTTGTTCTTGCATATTCGGGCGGACTTGATACATCTATCATTATTCCGTGGCTGAAGGAGAACTACAACAATTGCGAGGTCATCGCGGTCTCGGGTAACGTCGGTCAGGCAGACGAGCTTGACGGTCTGGAGGAGAAGGCACTCAAGACCGGTGCCTCCAAGCTCTATGTCCTCGATCTTACCGACGACTATGTTGACAACTACATCATTCCTACCATGAAGGCGGGCGCGGTATACGAGGAGTATCTGCTCGGTACCAGCCATGCACGTCCCTGCATCGCGAAGGCGCTTGTCGATATCGCAAAGAAGGAGGACGCGGATGCCATCTGCCACGGCTGCACGGGTAAGGGTAACGATCAGGTACGCTTCGAGCTTGCCGTTAAGTACTTTGCACCTAATATGCCTATCATCGCTCCCTGGCGTGAGTGGAGCATCAAGTCCCGCGAGGAGGAGATAGAGTACGCAGAGGCGCACAATGTGCCGCTGAAGATAAACCGCGAGACCAACTACTCCAAGGACAAGAACCTCTGGCACCTCTCTCACGAGGGGCTCGACCTCGAGGATACCGGCAACGAGCCGCAGTATGAGAAGAAGGGCTTTCTTGAGATGGGGGTTTCTCCCATCGACGCACCTGATGCTCCTACCTATGTAACTCTCGAGTTTGAGAAGGGCATTCCGGTAGCACTCGACGGCGAGAAGATGAGCGCAAAGAACATTATTCTCGCGCTCAACAAGATCGGCGGTGCAAACGGCATCGGCATTATCGACATCGTAGAGAACCGTCTTGTGGGCATGAAGTGCCGCGGCGTGTACGAGACTCCCGGCGGAGCTATCCTCTATAAGGCTCACTCGGTGCTTGAGTCGCTCTGCCTCGACAAGCTCACCATGCACGAGAAGCAGAAGCTCTCTGTCACATTCGCAGAGCTTGTGTATAACGGACTTTGGTTCTCGCCGCTGCGTGAGGCACTCTCCGCATTCGTTGATAAGACTCAGGAGCGCGTCACCGGCAAGGTTAAGCTCAAGCTCTATAAGGGCAATATGATCAATGCAGGTGCATGGAGCGATAATTCGCTGTACAGCGAGGAGATAGCTACCTTCGGTGAGTCGGATTATGACCAGACCGACGCAACGGGCTTCATCAACCTCTTCGGTCTGCCTACCAAGGTGCAGGCAATCGTCGACGGCAACGGCTGATTGGCGTCGCTAAAACCGTCCGGAACGAAAAAGCGGATATAAGTCTTTTTATTGAAAAATAAGCAAGATTTTTAGGAAAAAGAAGATAAAATCCTAACGGATTTTCCCGAAGAAATTAATATCCGCTTTTTCTGCGCCCGATTTCGTCCCGCGACGTACGATTGTACGCCTTGCGGAACGAAATCGAACACTCCAAACGGTTTTATCTGCCGCCTTTTCGGTGAGGCTGAAAGAGCGCAGACCGAAAAAGCGAAAACAGAGTTGAATTGACGGAGCCTTAGTATAATCAATATTTTGGTTATGGAGTCGGAATCCTATCGGATTCCTGCATAAGGTTAAATGTTTTCGCTTTTTCTACCGCCGAAACGCGTCTCTGCCGTACGATCGTACGGCGACGAGTCGTGTTTCGACGCTTCTGCATCTCTTTCATCTTTCCCCATAGATCGTCGTCGCTAAAACCGTCCGGAACGAAAAAGCGGATATAAGTCTTTTTATTGAATAATAAGCAAGATTTTTAGAAAAAAGAAGATAAAATCCTAACGGATTTTTCCGAAGAATTTTTAATATCCGCTTTTTCTGCGTCCGATTTCGTCCCGCGACGTACTATTGTACGCCTTGCGGAACGAAATCGGACACTCCAAACGGTTTTGTCTGCCACCATTTCGGTGAGGCTGAAAAAGCGCAGACCGAGAATTCGGGGTTGTGGTTGCGGATTTGACATTTTCGGCGCTGACGGGTATTATATACGTATCCCCGACGGGATACGATAATGTGAGATTTTATCTATTGTTAAACTGGGAGCGGTGCTGTCGGAAATTCGTTTTTCGGCGGCACCGTGCTTCTCGGTTTTACGGGCGGTGATATCAGGCATCAGCCCGACACAGTAGAATTCCAAGACAAAAAAATTTAAAAAGGGAGCTTTCGCCGAGCGGGAGCGATGGTCGAAAAATGGCTGAGAATAAACACAGTGCAAAGATGTGGGCGGGCGTTACAAGCGGTATCACAAGCTCGCTTGCGGATGATTTTAATTCGTCGATAGGCTTTGACAGCCGTATGTACAAGCAGGATATCGGCGGCAGCATTGCCCATGCGGCTATGCTCGCCTCCTCCGGGATCATAACGGTTGAGGAAGCCGAGGCTATCACAGCAGGACTTGAGGGCATTCTCCGCGACCTCGAGAGCGGAGCGCTCGAGATAGACCCGGGCTGCGAGGATATCCACATGTTTGTGGAGGCGGAGCTTACCTCACGCATCGGCGCTGCGGGAAAGAAGCTGCATACCGCACGCAGCAGAAACGATCAGGTCGCACTCGACATACGCCTTTATCTGCGCGAGCGGATAGGCGAGCTTATATCGCTCGCGGCAGAGCTTGCGTCTGCCGTTACCGACAAGGCGGAGCAGTACAAGGGTACTGTCATGCCGGGCTATACCCATCTTCAGCGCGCACAGCCGATAACCTTCGGGCATCAGCTTATGGCATATGTATTCATGCTGCTGCGCGATATCTCCCGCCTGCGCGACTGCCGCGAGCGCATGAATGTTTCTCCTATCGGCTCCTGCGCTCTTGCGGGGACTACATATCCGACAAACCGCCGCTATGAGGCGGAGCTGCTCGGCTTTTCCTCGGTCTGTCAGAACTCGATAGACGGCGTTTCCGACCGCGATTTTTCGCTTGAGCTGCTATCGGATATCTCTATTATGATGATGCATCTTTCCCGCTTTTCCGAGGAGATCATTCTCTGGTCGAGCTGGGAATTCGGCTTTGTGCATCTCAGCGACGCATTTACGACCGGCTCTTCCATCATGCCGCAGAAGAAGAATCCGGATATGGCGGAGCTCGTGCGCGGTAAGACGGGCAGGGTATACGGTGATATGATCTCGCTCTTTACTACTCTCAAGGGACTTCCGCTTGCATATAATAAGGATATGCAGGAGGATAAGGAATGTGTATTCGATGCTGTCGATACTGCGGTCATGTGCCTTAAGGTTTTCAGCGGAATGATAGAGGGAATGCAGGCAAATCCCGAGCGGATGAAAAAGGCGGCTCAGACCGGCTTTATCAACGCGACCGACCTCGCCGATTATCTTGTCGGACGCGGTCTGCCGTTCCGTGAGGCATACAAGAAGTCCGGCGAGCTTGTAGCTCTCTGCACGCGCCTCGGCACCGTTCTTGATGAGCTGCCTCTCGAGGAGTACAAAAAGGCAAGCGGGCTGTTCGAGTCGGATGTCTATGACGCTATCGACCTCGATGCGTGCGTTGCCCGCAGAACGAGCGAGGGCGGGACCGCACCCGAGCAGGTAGCTGCGCAGATAGCCTCGGCAAGAGAGCAGATATCGAAGCTGCGCGCATAATGCAGGATCTCGTGATCGACACCCGTTATCTGTTATAAAGTCATCGCGGCGGTGTGCTTCGTGTCTGCACCTGACATATGTTGGCGTATTTTCCGAACGCAGGGCGCGGATGCTCGAGTTTAATATCTTCTCAGTGCTTCATTTGGAGCCTTGAAGGAACGAAAACCAAACTTTTTCTTAAAAAACTAATAATACTATTGCTTTTTTAATGCGCGTGTGTATAATATGTGTAGTCATTTTCGGACGCGGTGCGGTGTATGCCGAACTGCGTTTGATGTGTTATAAATAACATTAATTACTGTGCCGACACGGAGGTACCCTCTTGTTTTTTCTTGAGTATAAAAATAAGCTGATCGGCGGGATACTCGCCGCATGTATGATGTTGACCGCCTTGACTTCGGCAGGCTCTGCCGTTATTGCCGCAGACGACGGCTTCAAGTCGGTCGCCGCCGGGCGCTATTTCGGCGCAGAGCTGCTGCCGAGCGGGGTGGATGCCGATACGCTGCACCGCCGCCTTTCGGATGCCGTGATTTCCTGCTCTCCCACAGCCGAGCTGGCTGATCTCGGTATTACCGACGACAGTGCGAGCGCCATTGCGGAGATGATAACCTATTCGATACCGGAGGCGTTTCATATCGAGCGGATCAGCTATGAGACCGATCATCAGGACAACATCACCCGTATGTATTTCAAATACAGTATGACTGCGGAGGCGTACAAGGCTAAGCTCGACGAATGCGAGGCTGCCGCCGATCGCATGACAGCCGATCTTGTCGATTCCGCTTTGAGCGATGCGGAGAAAACTCTGCTCGTTCATGACCGTATCGCAGCAGCGTGCGAATACGACTATTCCGGATATACGGATTATATTCAGGGCGGCAAGGATATGCCGGCTGACGATTTCAGCATATACGGAGTTCTTGTGAACGGCAAGGCCGTATGCGAGGGCTATGCGCTGACAAATATCTATCTGCTTTCCCGTCTCGGCATCCAAGCGATGTTCTGCCGTTCGTCTCAGATAAATCACGGTTGGAATATCGTATGGCTTGACAATATTCCTTACCATGTTGATATTACATGGGACGATGCGGTATGGGATATCACCGGCAGGGTAGATCATCAGTATTTCCTGCTCTCGAGCAGTGCGCTTGAGAGCCGCCGCGCCGCAAACGGTGCCGCTGCCGACGATTATTACACATTCCCTGACGATACGACCTACGACAGCTACTATTGGCAGAGCTCGAATGCAGCATTTCAGTATGTAGGCGGCGTGCTCTATTATATCGACAACAAGCGCGGTGAGCTGATATCTCTCGGCGATGAGACGATCGCAGAGCTCGACGGAAGATGGGCTGCGGGCAAGCTGTCGACGTGGTCGGGTAATTTTTCGCGTCTTGCTTCCTACGGCAGCTCGCTCTACTACTCGACTCCGGATTCTATCTATCGCTATGATACCGAGACCGGCGAGATCGAGCGATTTTATGAGCCGGATCTTTCGGTGGGCAAATATTTCGGAATTTACGGACTTTCGGTATTCGGCAATGAGCTCGTCTATGATATAAACGATTCTCCGAATTTTACGGAATCAACAAAGGCAAACTACGAGTACAGGATTCCTCTCAAGCGCAATACCGAGCCGACCGAGGAGATGGCGGGCGATATCAACGGGGACAAAACGGTGGACACCTCAGATCTTATCCGACTGATGAAATATATCTCAGGCAGCAATGTTGTGGTGTATGTTCCGGATGTAAACGGAGACGGATATGTTAACGTGTCCGACCTTGTCAGGCTTATGAGATATATTGCCGGACAGGATGTTGAACTGGTTGCAGCTTATCCTAAGACGGAAGGTGCGGCGTGACAGCGCTGTTCATATAGCCGATAGGGAATCGAATTGAATAAGAAAACGGCAAACGGTGCGTTTTGGCGCGCCGTCTGCCGTTTTTTTGCTTTGCGTCGGTGTATAAACACGCCGCCACGGTTCACGATGAGCCAAGCCCGGCGGTCTGTCTTGAAAACGTCGGGCACGCCGCCACGGTTCACGATGAGCCAAGTCCGGCGTATTGCCTTGAAAGTGCGGGGCATGCCGCCACGGTTCACGATGAGCCAAGCCCGGCGGTCTGTCTTGAAAACGTCGGGCACGCCGCCACGGTTCACGATGAGCCAAGTCCGGCGTATTGCCTTGAAAGTGCGGGGCATGCCGCCACGGTTCACGATGAGCCAAGCCCGGCGGTCTGTCTTGAAAACGTCGGGC
>ERZ825384.4685-NODE-4685-length-10535-cov-3.404389_pt1 | contig 10535 bp, 9 predicted proteins | sample MGYA00519931_ERZ825384 | MGnify/ENA primary metagenome ERZ825384 (study PRJEB31778, sample SAMEA3449200) | human gut metagenome | biome: human gut; feature: human-associated habitat; material: faeces | place: United Kingdom | collected 2010/2012 ...
TCAGGTTGAAGAAGGCGGTGTAGTCGGCGATACGGGCGGCCTGCTGCATGTTGTGCGTCACGATCACGATGGTGTACTCGTTCTTCAGCTCGTTGATCAGATCCTCCACGGCCAGGGTGGAGATCGGGTCGAGGGCGGAGCACGGTTCGTCCATGAGCAGCACCTGCGGGTGCACGGCCACGGCGCGTGCGATGCAGAGCCTCTGCTGCTGGCCGCCGGACAGGCCGATGCCCGGATTGTCCAGACGATCCTTGACCTCGTTCCACAGGTTGGCGCCACGCAGGGCCCACTCGACCAGATCATCCGCGTCGGACTTGGAGATCTTGCGGTTGTTGAGCTTCACGCCGGCCAGCACGTTCTCGCGGATGGACATGGTCGGGAACGGGTTCGGACGCTGGAACACCATGCCGACGTCACGGCGGACGGCGACCGGATCCACATCCTTGTCGTACAGGTTCTTGCCTTCCAGCAGCACCTCGCCTTCGCAGTGGGCGCCCGGAATGATCTCGTGCATGCGATCGAGGGTGCGCAGCACGGTGGACTTGCCACAGCCGGAAGGGCCGATGAACGCGGTGACCTTGTTGGCTTCGATGTTGATGTTCACGTCTTCCACGGCCAGGAAGTCGCCGTAGAAGATGTTCAGATGGTTGACATCAATACGTTGTCCCATTTGTTTTCCTTATTGTTCTTATGTTTTCGACTATTCGACCGCGCTCAGCGTTCCGACTTGACGGCGAAGATCTTCGCCACGAGACGGCCGATGAGGTTGAGGATCAGCACGATGAGAATCAGCACAAGGGCTGCGGCCCAGGCGCGTTCCATCGGGATGGTGGTGACGCAGGCCGCGGAAGCGTTGGCCGGGCAGTTCGCGTTGAGCTTGGAATACTCCTGGTAGACGTACACCGGAAGCGTGGTCATCTGTCCGGAGAACAGATTGAAGTTCGTCGAAGCGATGTAGCCTGCGGTCATCAGCAACGGAGCGGTTTCACCGATCACGCGGGCGACGGCGAGAATCGCACCCGAAACGATGCCCGGCAGGGCGGTGCGCAGCACGATCTTCGTGATCGTGCGCTGCTTCGTGACGCCCAGGGCGTACGAGGCCTCGCGCAAATCGTGCGGCACGATCTTGAGCATTTCCTCGGACGACTTGACCACGGTCGGCAGCATCAGCAGGGAAAGTGCGACGGAGCCTTCGAAACCGTTGATGGTGCCGGGGCCGATCAGAATCGTGAACATCGAGAAGGCGAACAGGCCTGCGACGATGGACGGGATGCCGCTCATCACGTCGACCAGCAGGGTGATGACCTGTGCCAGCTTGCCACGGTTGGAATATTCCACCAGGTACACGGCGCACATCAGGCCGATCGGGATGGAGATGAGCATGGCGCCGAAGGTGATTTCCAGCGTGCCGATGATGGCGTGCAGGATGCCGCCGTAGCCGCCGGACGGGGTCGGGTTGCCGCCGACCACGCCGGTCATGTTGTAGCTCAGGAAGTTGAGGTTCAGCCTCTTGACGCCGTTGATGATGGTGGTGAGCAGCACCGAGAACAGCGGGATCAACGCCACGATGAACGCGCACGAGATGAGCGCCTTCATGGCGAAGTCCTTGCGCTTGCGCGCTGAGGTGAAGGAACGGGTCGGCTTGAACTTGTCGAAGTCGATGACGGGAGCGCCGTCCATCGGCGAAGCGTCGTTATTTGCGGCGGTCATCACACACTCGCTTTCTCGGTGAGCTTACGAGCGATGAAGTTCACCACGAAGGTAATCAGGAACAGGACCAGGCCGGTGCCGATCAGCACGGAAACACCCAGATCGTTGGCTTCCGGATACTGCGCGGCGATGTTCGCGGCGATGGTCTGGTTCTGCGAGGCCTGCAGCAGCTTGACGGAGTAGTTGAGGCCCGGGGACAGGATCATGAGCACGGCCATCGTTTCGCCGAGCGCACGACCGAGGCCGAGCATGGAGGCGGACACGACGCCGGACTTGCCGAACGGCAGGACCGCGAGCTTGACCATTTCCCACTTCGTGGCGCCGAGGGCCAGAGCCGCCTCTTCCTGAAGGCGAGGGGTCTGCAGGAAGATGTCGCGGGACATGGAGGTGATGATCGGCAGGATCATGACGGCCAGCACCACGGACACGGTGGCCACGGTACGGGAGGGATTGGCGGCGGGACCGGCGAAAATCGGAATCCAGCCAAGGTATTTGGCCACCCAATTCCAGAACGGGTAGATGGCGGGCACCAGCACCAGACCGCCCCACAGACCGTAGATAACGGACGGGATGGCGGCGAGCAGATCGACCACATAGCTCAGGGCGGTGGCGAGCTTCTTCGGCGCGTAATGCGAGATGAACAGTGCGATGCCGACCGACACGAAGAAGGAAATCAGCAGTGCCAGGGCGGAAATCAGCACGGTACCGAACAGCAGCGGTCCGACGTAGCCCCAGAAGCTGGAAGCCTTGCCGCCGGTGAAGTTGCTGATGGTCGCGCTGTTGGCCTTCTGGTCACCGCCGATCAACGGCCACGCGCGGAACAGCAGGAACAGCGCGACCGCGGCGAGCACGACGAGGATCAGGATGCCGCAGGCGTAGGCCACGCCCTTGAACACCTTATCCGCGTTCTTGCCGCTCACCGGCTGCTGTGCCGTTTTGCTTTGCGAACTCACGGGTTCTCCTTTTGGTTTGCTTGCGATTGCTTTCGATTTTTCTGGTTTTGCGTATCGTCCGTAGGTATCGTTTCAGGCCGCAGCCGTTTTTTACGCGGCTGCGGCCTGAAACCTACGGTCAGTCACCGATCACCGAAAGCGATCGCCCCACTGTGATGGGCTCACTTGGTTTTGATGGCGTCGATGGACTTGACGACCTTCTGACGCAGGGTGTTGGACATCGGAGCGGAGCCGGCTGCGGAAGCGGCGGTCTGCTGGCCTTCGTCGCTGGTCACGTAGGTGAGCCAGGACTTGACGAACTTGGCGGTGTTGGCGTCCTTGTATGCCGGGCAGGCGACGTCGTAGGAGACCAGCACGATCGGGTAGGCGCCCTTCTCGGTGGTGTTGTGGTCGAGCTTGACGACCACGCGGTTGTCACCCTTGGCGGAATCGTCGAGCGGGGAGGCGTCCACGACCTTGGCGGCGGCTTCAGCGGAGAACGGGACGTAATCGTCGCCGACCTTCACGGCCACGGTGCCCAGATCGCCGGCCTGGGAGGCATCGGCGTAACCGATGGTGCCGTCAGCCTGCTGCACGGTGGAGATCACGCCGGAAGTGCCCTTGGCGCCCTGGCCGACCTCGTTCGGCCAGTTCTCGCCGAGGTCGTAGCTCCATGCGTCGCCAGCGGCGTCCTTGACGTAGCTCAGGAAGTTCTTGGTGGTGCCGGACTTGTCGGAACGGTGCACCACGGTGATGTCGAGGTCAGGCAGATCGACCTTCGGGTTCTGCTTCTTGATGGCGTCATCGTTCCACTTGGTGATCTTGCCGTCGAAGATCTTGGCGATGGTCTCGGCGTCCATGTTCAGGGTCTTGCCCTTGCCGGACACGCCCTGCAGGTTGAAGACGACGGCGATCGGGGAAATGTAGACCGGGATGTCGAAGGCGGTGCCGGAAGCGCACACGCTCTTGGACTGCTCGACCTCGTTATCGGCGAGAGCAGCGTCGGAGCCGGCCCATGCGGTTGCACCGGTCAGGAAGGTGGACACGCCAGCGCCGGAACCGGACGGGTTGTAAGCGACCTTGGCGTCCGGGTTGGTGCCCTGGAAGCCGGCGATCCAAGCTTCGACGGCGGCCTGCTGGGAAGAAGCGCCAGCGCCGGAGAAGTTGCCGGAAACGGTTTCGGTCTTGGTATCGGACTTGGCCGAAGAATCGGTGGAAGCGGTGGTGTTGTCACCGCAAGCCGCGACGGAAGCCAGCATCACAATGCCGGACACAGCGGCGATGGAGCGTACGAGAATGGAGTTACGCATTATTCTTTTCCCTCTGTCAACGTTCAGATGGCGTGTGTTTCTGATTTTTCGATTTTCTGTTGTCGCCATCGTTCTTCATGACAATCTCCAGCCTATTGGGCGTTTCACTCGCCCCAAACCAAAAACGGTGAACGGAAGATGAACAGTCTACGACACCTTCGCCGTTCGACGTTCCTTCCGTTCACCGTTCTTTGCAAGCACGATGCGAATGCGCGCTATACCAAGCCTTTCATCATCATTCGCTTGGCGTATCGATCTTGTATCCGAGGCCGCGCACGGTGGTCAGATACTTGGGATGGCCCGGGTCCTCCTCGATTTTGGCGCGCACGCGCTTGACATGCACGTCCAGCGTCTTGGTGTCGCCGACATAGTCGGAGCCCCAGATGCGGTCGATCAGCTGGTGGCGGGTCATCACGCGGCCCTTGTTCTGCATGAGGTATTCCAGCAGTTCGAATTCCTTCAGCGGGAAGAACACGTTCTCGCCGCGGACCGTCACCTCATGCTGGCCGATTCTCATGGAAATGTCACCGCATACGAGCGGAATATCGTCGTCGGCGGCTTCTCCGGATTCGGCGACCATCTGGTTGCGGCGCAGCACCGCGCGGATGCGTGCCAGCAGCTCACGGAAGGAATACGGTTTGGTGATGTAGTCGTCCGCGCCGATTTCAAGGCCGACGACCTTGTCGATTTCCGCGCTTTTCGCGGTCAGCATGATGATCGGCACACGGCTTTGCTCGCGGATCCGACGGCACAGCGCGGTGCCGTCAAGACCGGGCAGCATCAGATCGAGCAGCACCAGATCGATACCACCCTTGGTGAACAGTTCCAATCCTTCTTCACCGGTGGCCGCGGCGGACACGTCGTACCCTTCACGGGTGAGCTGGTAGACCAGCGGCTCACGGTACGACTCTTCGTCCTCGACGATCAGAATTCGCGTCATCAGTGGTTCTCCTCATTCTCTGTTGTGGTGGAGTGGCCGGACTGTTTCTTTTCACGGGTGTTATCATTCGCCGAATCCGCCGGATGGTCGGGTTCCGCAGCGCCCGAAGCCTGCGGCATCGTGATGGTGAAGGTGGATCCCTCCCCCTCGCGCGACCATACGGAGATGGTGCCGCCGCAATCCTCGACGCAATGCTTGATGATGGCCAATCCCAGGCCGGTGCCGCCGGTTTCACGGGAGCGCGCCGGATCGACGCGGTAGAATCGCTCGAAAATTCTGCTGAGCGACGCCGCGGGGATGCCGATGCCCTGGTCCACGACGCGAATCGCCACCTTGCCGGATTCGATGCCGATGCCGACGGCCACCGTGGTATGTTCCGGCGAATAGTTGATGGCGTTCTCCACCAGGTTCTTCACCGCAGTTTTGATGGTCTCATGGTCAGCGACCACGAACACGTCCAGGTTCTGTTCGGCTTCCTTGGCCAGTTCCTCGGCGTTCGCATGCACCAGCACCTGCCGGCCGTTCACGGACAGGACCAGGCTGATGTGCTTCGATTCGGCCTTGACCTGGTTTTCGGCGAGCGCCTCGCGTGCCACGGACAGCACGGACAGCCGTTCCGCGTTGAGCATCGCTGCCGCGCTTTGCGCTTTCTGCAGGTCGATCAGACGGTGGACCAGTTCCGTCAATCGTTCGGATTCCTTGGAGATTCGGCCGGAGAAGTATTTCACCGCGTCCGGATCGTCGGCCGCGTCGCCGATTGTTTCGGCGAGCAGAGAAATCGCGCCTGCCGGGGTTTTCAGTTCGTGCGAGACGTTGGTGACGAAATCGCGCCGCATGATTTCGAAACGGCGTTGCTCGCTCATGTCGGAAATGAAAATCGCAAATAGGTTGTCGGCGATCTGTCCGACGCGCACGTGCAGGTAGAGCGTGTCTTCGGGCAGCGGCTTGCCGGCTTCGACGCCTTTGCCGTTCGTGTTCACCACGCCCGTTCGCGTGCGGCCGTGCAGGGGGATGGTCAGTTCGCGTTCGCGCACCACGCTGTCTGTGGAGACCAGTTTCACGATGTCGCGGATTTCCGCGAGCGCCATCGCCTGGTCGTGGATGATGCCGAAGCGCCGCGCGGCCGGGGATGCGTATTGGACCGTGGCCAGCGAGTCTACGACCACCAAAGCTTCGGGCATGACGGCCACCAGCTGGCGTTCCGTGGACTGCACGGGAACGCGGGGGCCGAACAGGGACGTGTTCTTCGCAGCTCCGAACAGGCTCGGATCATTGGGGTCGACGCCGTCCTGCACATCCTGGAAGCCTCGTCTGCGGCCAAGCAGGAACGCCACGACGAACACGACCACGGCCACGACCACCAATGCCGCAACCACCGACGGCGTTGCCAGCATCTGCTCCAACGTCATGCGTTCACCTTCCGATAATCCTCAGTCCTTCCTTAAGACTAGCGGTTTCGGAGAGGCTTTCGCGTATGCGATTCTCTCACGCCACCGGAAGTTTTCCTGCCGTTCATCTTCCGAAACGCAGCATATCGGAATATGAGACGTCCCGTTTGCCGATATGACGATGCATGATGACGGGTCATGCGGCAAACGGGATGTGGAAACGGGATGTGGAAACGGCTTTTCGCAACGTTAGGCGTTTCGCAACGCCACATGAACGCTACATGCGTTTGGCGATGTTCACCGTCAGTTTCGCGGCGGTGTCCGCGTATTCGGAAATGTCGAACGTTTTGAAATCCTCGTAGTCGGTGTCCGCGTTGTCGCTCAGCGCGCGAATCACCAATGCGGGAACGTCGTTGCGGGCGGCGACATGCGCGACGGCGGCGCCTTCCATTTCCACCGCGTCCGCGCCGGTCTCACGGATCACCTGCTCGACCTTCTGCGGATCATCGACGAAATAGTTGCCGGTGGCGATGATGCCGACGATATGGTGAATGTTCAAGTCGTTCAGCGCCTGGTCGGCCAGTTCGAGCAGACGGTCGTCGCTATGGTATTCCTCGATGGGCCGGTCGGCGGTGCCGGGCTTGAACTGGCCCACCAATCGCATGTCAGTGTCGAGATAGCGCAGGGTGCCGCCGAGCACCACGTCGTTGATGTGCAGATTCGTGTTGAGATTGCCCGCGATGCCGGAGAAGATCACGGCGTCCGGCTGGTCAGCGTCGATCAGATGCTGCGTGGTGGCGGCGATGTTGACGGTGCCCATGCCGCCGACGGTCGCGGCGACGTTGACGGCGGTGCCCTTGTTGGTTTCGAGGGTGCCGCGCGTCACCTTGACGCCGGCTTCCTCGGTGACGGTGACGTTGCTCAGTGCCGTTGCGATATTGGCGACTTCCTCATCCATGGCGCCGATGATGGCGATTGCGGTCATTGCACCCTCCCTGTCTTACGTGCTGTCTTGAGTGTTGTTTTACGCGATTGCGATTCGCGTTTCCCGAATTTTCTGCAATCGCGCGGATAGTGAATCGAATCGGTCACTTCCAGCGGCGCGCGGCCACCGCATGGGCAAGCTCGCGTAGCAGCTGTTCCGTGGTGTTCCAGCTCAGACATTTGTCGGTGATGGACTTGCCGTAGACGAGCTGGTCGAGCGGCGCGGCCTTCTGGTTGCCACCTTCGATGAAGCTTTCCATCATGATGCCGGTAATGCCCTGCTCGCCTTTGGCGATACGGCCCGCGATGTCACGCACCACCTGCGCCTGACGATGCTCGTCCTTGCCGGAGTTGCCATGCGAGCAGTCGACGATCAGCCCATGTGCCGCAGCGGAATCGGCCGGCATTTCGGCGCGGATGGTGTCCATGGCCTTGGCCACCGAAGCGGCATCGTAATTCGGGCCGTGCGAGGAACCACGCAACACCACATGGCAATCGGGATTGCCGAGCGTTTTGACCACGGCGGCGCGGCCGAGATGGTCGATGCCGAAGAACGTGTGCTGTTGTGCGGAAGCGAAGCAGGAATCGGCCGGAGCCTTGATGGAACCGTCCGTGGCGTTCTTGAAGCCGATCGGCATGGACAGGCCGGACGCCAACTGCCGGTGCACCTGGCTTTCCGTATTGCGCGCGCCGATCGCACCCCAGCTAATCGCGTCGGAAATATACTGCGGACTGGTCGGCTCCAAAAACTCCGTGGCCGCCGCCAAACCCTCGTCAAGCACGCCAAGCAGCGTGCGGCGGGCCAACAGCAAGCCCTTCCTGATATTGCAGCTGCCGTCGATATCCGGATCGTTGATCAGACCCTTCCAACCGACCGTGGTGCGCGGCTTCTCGAAATACACGCGCATGACGATCAGCAGCTCGCCATCCAACTCGCCTTTCAACGCGGACAGGCGACGCGCGTAATCGAGCGCGGCCTTCGGATCGTGAACGGAACACGGACCGACAACCACCAGCAGGCGATCGTCCTGACCGTACAGGCAGGCACGAATCTCATCACGCGAATAGGCGACGATCTCCTGCGCCTGCTCGCTCAACGGCAGATCGCCCAGCACCTGCGCCGGCGTGGGCAACACTTCGAATTCCAGCACGCGGCGGTTCACGATGCGGCTGATGCCCACCTGGTCCTCCCAGCGCGGCACGTCGGTCTCCACCAGCGGATTCTTGCCCTCATCCATGGCCTGTCTAATGGCACGTAAATCCTCAGGTGTGTTCAGCTGCTGCTGCATGATCTCGCTCTCCTTGTCGCTTCCTTTCCCAAGGATAGCAACGATGGTGCAGAAACATCAGCCAAGCTTGCGACGCGCGTCGACCGCGTCGGCAAGCGTGTGCAGCAGCTGCTCGGTACGATCCCACGGCACGCATGCGTCGGTGATCGACTTGCCGTATTCCAGCTGGTCGAGCGGCGCGGGCTTCTGATTGCCCGCCTTGAGGAAGCTTTCCATCATGATGCCGAGAATGCCCTGTTCGCCGGCCGCGACGCGTGCGGCGATTTCTTCGACCACTTCGGCCTCGCGCACCTCGTTCTTGCCGCAGTTGCCGTGCGCGGCATCGATGATCAGACCATGCTCGCTTGGTCCGGAAGCCTTGGAAGCCTTGAGATCCGCCAACGCTTGGGCCACGGAAGCGGCATCGTAGTTCGGACCATGCGAGGAACCACGCAGCACCAGATGGCAGTCGGGATTGCCCTTGGTCTCCGCGGAAATCACACGACCATCCAGATTGATGGAGAGGAAATGATGCTCGAAAGCGGCCGCGAAACACGAATCGGCCGCCGGCTTGATGGAACCATCCGTAGCGTTCTTGAAGCCGATCGGCATGGACATGCCGGACGCCAGCTCGCGGTGCACCTGGCTTTCCGTATTACGCGCGCCGATCGCGCCCCAGCTGATCAGATCGCAAATATACTGCGGGGTAATCGGATCAAGCCATTCCGTAGCGGCGGGCAAGCCGAGCCCCAGCACGTCGGTGAGCACCTTGCGTGCCAGGAACATGCCCTTGCGGATGTTGAACTGGCCGTCGAGATCCGGATCGTTGATCAGACCCTTCCAGCCGATGGTGGTGCGCGGCTTCTCGAAATACACGCGCATGACGATGACCAGACGATCCTCAAGCTCGTTCTTGACGGCGGCCAGCTTCTCGGCGTACTCGTGCGCCGCCTTGGGATCGTGGATCGAGCATGGGCCGACGATGGCCAGCAGACGATCGTCGCGGCCGTGCAGCACGTCGCGGATCTCCTGACGGGACTTCAGAACCAGATCGCTCATCTCGTCGGTGAGCGGAAGCTCCTTAAGGAAATATCGGGGCGCGGGAATCGGGTCTAGCTGCCGGATATTGACATCCACGGTCTCCGGAAACACGGCGCGCTCATCCAACAACTGCGCATCCTTCGAACTATCCGGACCGCGAAGACCTGCCATCGCTTCCATTCCTCCCCTGCATCATTATGCTTGCGTAGCGCGATAGCGCCACCGTCGTTACCTTAACGGATGGGGACGGAATATGGGGATGGGCGACTGCATGGTGGAATGGGTGGGGGTGACGTGGGAAAGACAAAAGAAAAACCCGGGCTGGTTGACCCGGGCTAAATCTAAATGAAAACGCCTGTCGGCGTTTTCTCCTCGCTATGAGAGCCCACTGGACTCTCGCTTAACGCTCGGCGCGTGTTGGCTACGCGCGCTTCGCGCGCTACATAGCCAACGCGCCTTCGGCCCTGCAATTACGGACCACGCTCCGCGTGGACTCAATACTACCTTCGCCGTGCCTTCGGCCTGACGGCCTCAGCCGCGCCTACAAACAGTCCACAGGACTGTTTGCTTAACGGCGCGTCGGCTCAGGGAGCGCTGGCCTTAGGCCAGCGCTCCCATCGGATCCCACGCGGGGAGCATGGTGGCGGGTTCTTCTAGGGCCTTGAGGTATTCGGCGGGAAGGAGGGCCTTGGGGACGGCGACCTCGTAGACGTATTCGGTGAACCAGTCGTCGCTCATGGTGAAGTAGCCCTTGTCGGCGATCTTGTCTCCCCACGAGTTCTCCACACGCCAACGGCGGGTGGTGTGGCCATCCTCATCCACATCCACACCGACGAACGCCATCGCGTGATTCATCGCGGAATCGCCGAAACGGACACGCTGTTCCTTGTCCAGATCGAAATCGACGCCATACACGCGGCCATACTCGAACAGGTCGGTGGCCCACGCGCCGTTCTCACGGT
>ERZ825384.4691-NODE-4691-length-10520-cov-2.575346_pt1 | contig 10520 bp, 9 predicted proteins | sample MGYA00519931_ERZ825384 | MGnify/ENA primary metagenome ERZ825384 (study PRJEB31778, sample SAMEA3449200) | human gut metagenome | biome: human gut; feature: human-associated habitat; material: faeces | place: United Kingdom | collected 2010/2012 ...
ATGGCAGGCTTCGCGGCTGCCCGGTTCGACTGGAACAGCAGCCTGCTGCTCGCTGTCGTGCTTTTGCTGATGGGCCCTTTTGCAGGGCTGGAGGCAGTCTTTCCGGCGCCGTGGCTGTGGATTGCCGGTGCGCTGGTGAGCACGGCGGTGGTGCTGTTCAGCCTGCGAGTGAAACATAGACGCTGACCGCAGCAGGTTTCCGGATATAAAAAACGCTGCGGAACCGGACCGCAGCGAAGAAGATTTTCTTTTTCTGTGCTTATAACACCACGAAATGCGCAGAAAATCAAGCCTTGAACGATTTTGCGTATGGGTGTATTAACAAACACGCACGAGAGCAGCAGGGAGGAGATTTACCATGCCGTTTCAGTACAAGGTATCAGAAGATAAAAAAGTCCGTGTCATTATTGACACGGATGCTGCCTGTGAGGCAGATGACCCATTTGCAATTGCCCACGCGTTGATGTGCCAGAAGTTTGACGTGAGGGCAATTTTTGCTGAGCAGTTTAATCGAGAGGGAAGTACGCGACAGAGTTACGAAGAAATTTTGACGGTTTTGCGTGCAATGAAAAAAGAAGTTCCCGTTTTTATGGGAGAGGAAACAAAAATTTCTGAGAAAAAACAGGGCGAGGAAGTTTCACCTGCGGCTGACTTTTTGATTGAAGAAGCGATGAGGGTGGATGAAAAACCATTGTTTGTGCTGTGCATTGGGGCGATTACCAATGTGGCGAGTGCGATGATGAAAAAGAAAGAGATTGCAAAACACATGACGATTGTGTGGATTGGCGGACAGGGGCATGAGCATAGCACGCCTGAAGTGCGTGAGTTCAATGCGGGAAATGATGTTGAGGCGATTAACTACGTGTTAAACAGTGGTGTGAATTTTTGGCAGATTCCAAATGATGTGTATGGAAAAATAAGAATTAGTCTTGCTGAGATTGAGAGGCGGATTGCGCCATGCGGAGAAATTGGAAGACATTTATTTGAAAATATGGAAACATATAATCATTCGGAACATGCGGGATGGACAGCAGGGGAGAGCTGGACATTAGGTGATTCGCCGGCGGTTGGTGTGGTGCTTGATCCGGATTGTGGATTTTATCATGAAACTGAGGCGCCGATTATACTTGATGACACGACCAATAAATTTGAAAAAGGAAGACCGAAAATTCGGGTGTATACATCGGTGGATACGCGGTTTATTCTGGAAGATTTTATTGCGAAACTGGAAGTTTTATATGGAAAGGGTTCCGATACAAAATAGATACAAAAAAGATGTATGATAGCAGGTGGTAAGGAGGATGTAAATGACAAAGATACTGATTGTGGAAGATGAAGAGGCAATTTCTGACTTGATTAAAATGAGCCTTACGAAGGCGGGATATCACTGTGAACAGGCGATGGACGGATTGGAAGCGGCAGATTGTATCGAGAATAATAATTATGATTTGATTCTTCTTGATATCATGCTTCCGGAAATTAATGGATATGAATTGCTGGAATACATAAAAACAAAAGAAACGCCCGTTATTTTTATTACGGCGATGGGCGAATTGAATGACCGTGTGAAAGGGCTTCGCGCAGGTGCTGATGATTACATTACAAAACCATTTGAAATGATTGAGCTTTTGGCGCGTGTGGAAACGGTTTTGCGGCGTTACCACAAAGTGGGTGGCACGATTGAGATTTTTGATACGGTAATTGATGTTTCTTCGCGGACAGTTACGCAGAATGGAAAGCAGATTATGCTTACGATCAAAGAGTTTGAACTGCTTTTGTTTTTTGTGCGCAATAAAAATATTGCTTTGTATCGTGAAACAATTTATGAAAATATATGGGAAAATGATTATATGGGTGACAGCCGTACCGTAGATTTACATGTGCAGAGGCTGCGGAAGAAAATGAACTGGGGAAATCGAATTAAATCGGTTTACAAAGTTGGATATCGGCTGGAGGTGTAACGTGAAATTTTACTGGAAAATGTTTATTAGTTTTTTTATACTTATTTCCCTTACGTTTGCGGTCAGCGGAACATGGATGATTTCTGCTTCTTTCAAAACCTCTTTGCAGCGGGAAATTGAGATGGGGATGAGCCGGAATGAGCTGTATCGAACTGCTTTGCAAAATGCGGTGAGTGCCGTGCCGGCAGATTATTTTACAAAACAAAATCATTCTATGAAAGAAATCATAAGTTCACTGCAGGAAAGTCTCTTGGAAAAAGGCACTGATTTTTTTGTGTACAATAAAAAGAAGAAAACGATTTTTTCTTCGACGAAAAAAACAGAAGACGTTTCTTTGTTAGAAAATGTTGATAAGTCCCACAAAATTTATCAGGTCTGTCAAAAAGGTGAAAATTATTATCTGCGGACAGTCAGTTATTTATTTGTGACAGCGGATATGAATGGATATTATATTGAGACGCAAACGAATTTGCAGGAAATTTTTCAAAAGCGGGATGACATGACAAAGATGTATCATTACATCGTTTTGATTGTTTTGATATGCTGCGCGGTTTTGTCGTTTGTGATTTCGTATCTATTAACCTATCGGGTTCGAGCGCTGTCCGTGACGGCGCGGGCGTTTGCCGGCGGGCAGATGGAAGAACGTGCTAAAATCCGGGGAACGGATGAAATTGCAAAGCTTGCCATTGACTTTAACCAGATGGCAGATGAACTTCAGGAAAAAATGGAGCAGTTGGAGGAACACGTAAAGAGCCAGGAAGCGTTTACCGCTGCATTTGCCCACGAATTGAAAACACCACTGACGTCGATTATTGGTTATGCGGAATTGCTCCGCTCGATGTCTCTTTCAAAAGAGGAAGAACTGACGGCGGCAAACTATATTTTTTCACAGGGAAAACGGTTAGAATCACTTTCGTATAAATTGCTGGAATTGTTTGTTTTGCAAAAAGGTGAAATTTCTTTTTTGCCGGTAAATGTAGGAGAGGCGATTGAAGAGGTCAAACAGATTACAGCACAGGGACTTCAAAAAAAGGAAGTTATTTTGGAGGCATCATTTGATGAGGCAGTGCTTTTGCTGGAAAAAGATTTATTTATTTCCCTTTTAGTAAACTTGGTGGATAATGCTGCAAAGGCATCGCAGGCCGGCGGGCATATCCGGCTGACTGGTAAATGTGAAGAAAACCGCTATGCCATTATGGTAAGAGATGAAGGAAAAGGAATTCCGGAAAGCGAGATTAAAAATATTTTGGAGCCTTTTTATATGGTTGACAAATCTCGCTCCCGCAAAGAGGGGGGCGCAGGACTTGGTATGACGCTTTGTGCTGAAATTGTCCGTTTGCATCATGCAGAATGGAAAATTGAAAGCAAAGAAAATGAGGGAACAAAAATTACGATTTGGTTTTCTTTGGAGGGCGAAGAATGAAAAAAGGAATCAGAATTTTTTTGATGATTGTGGTGGTCGTTTTAGTTTTTGCCGGTGTACAGTGGGTGCCAAATATCGTGAATCAAATGCAGGAAAAAAAGGATTTAGGGCAGGCTGTGATTACGAAAGATTCAACATCGAAAAAGAATATAGGAATGCAATTATCGTATGCCGAAAAAATGGATATTTTGTCGGCATCGCCAAATCAGCTCTATTTGTTTAAAACGAAAAATAAAAAGCAGCTTTTGGAATACGATGGCAAATTTTTTGAAAAGCTGAATACACAATTGAAAAAATTTACGGAGTTAAAAATTATGGATTTTTCAAGGTTATCCAAAAATCTTGAAAAAAGTTTCAAACAGGCATCGTATTATTCGATTCAGCAGGAGTACGGAACCAATGGATTTCCAATTTGGATTTTATCTTTTTCATATAAAAATTCCGATTATTGGATTGGGTTTGATTTGGCACTTGAAAAGATTCTATATTTTAGTGCTGAGGGAGGAGAACCATTAAAATTTTTAACTAGAAATCATGTATCGGAGAAAGCAGGGGCGGCGAAATTTATAAAAAGAATTAAAAGGAAATTAGAAGAATATTATGGTGCAAAATGGGAAAAAGAAAGTTACAGCCATGATATGATTGCCAGGTTAATATTAGTTCAAAATATTGCCGTTTTTTCCAATAAGAACAATAGTGTTGTTCCTGTGAGAACCGTAATATGGGAAAATCCGACTGCCGGCAAATACAGTAATATAAAGATTAGTTTGGGTGGAATCGCATCGGAGGATGATTTCGATATGTCGGGTTCTTTATATTCCAATGGTTATGCGGTTTCAAGCACGATGAAATGATACAAAAAAGATACCTTCTTTTGGGCAAAAAGATACAAGTTCATTTTATGATTGTATCGTAGTCTGAAAGGAGGTCTTTTTGTGAGTAAAAGAAGCAGACGATACTTAATTTTAATTCTGGTTTTTGTGCTTTTCTTTGACAGCATTTTAGTTGGTATGTATTTGATGATTGATGCAAAAGGAGATAAGACGGAAAACCAAAATAGGATGGGGATGGGGCAAGTGGAGCAGAAGGTAGAATCTGTAAAAGCAGTAAAGCAGAAAAAAGGGGATTCACTTTTGGTGTTAGTAAACAAAGACAACAAAATGCCGGAAGATTTTTATCTGCCTTTGGTTCGTCTGAAAAATGGAAAATTTGTCGCAGAAAAAATGTATGCCTCACTTAGGGCTATGTGGTTTGATTGTGAAAGGGAAAATCCGGGTTACTCAATTGTTGTTTCCAGTGCTTACCGCAGTCATGCAAAACAAAGCAAGCTTTTACAAGAGGAAATTCAAAAAAATGAGCGGCTGGGAATGAGCTCGAAAGCGGCAAAAAAGGATGCACTCCGCACGGTTGCGCCACCCGGATTTAGTGAACATCAAACAGGACTGTGTGTGGATATCACGGCAAAGAATTTTCAATTATTAAACAGCGCACAGGAGAATACGCCGGAGAACAAATGGTTACAAAAGCACTGTAAAGATTATGGATTTGTGCTTCGTTATCCAAAAGGGCGTGAAACAGTAACCGGCTATTCGTATGAGCCGTGGCATTTTCGTTATGTAGGAAAAAAAGTCGCAAAAGAAATTACGCGGCGGGGCATTACGCTGGAAGAGTATGTCCGGGAGCAGTAGTTAAATATTTGTTGCCAGTTTTTTGGGATTGCAGTAATTTAATAGAAACCAAAAAAATACTAACAAACATTTTATCCCACCAACAATTTATGATATGATAAAAACAACCAAATCTATAAAATAGACACATTTACATAAAATATCCACCTATTACTTTTTTTCATGGCAGATTATAATTATTGTGTCGGGGGGTGAAAGAATGCTTCGAATGGAAATTGCGCTTATTATCATTTTAGGATTTATTGCGTATATGTATTATTCGGCAGAGAGAAAACATACGAAATTACACCGGACATTTTCTGTTTTGCTGCTGGTTGTAATCGTTCATCTTGTTTTTGATGCGGTAACGATTTATACGGTAAATCATTTGGAGCAGGTGTCAATCGCAGTAAACGATGCATTTCACCGGGTGTTTGTCGGAACGATGGCAGGTGTCTTGTACTTGTTTTACCGGTACATTGCTGCTGTTGTGGAGGAAGAGACCAAGAAAAAAATGATTTTTGACTGGCCGGCGAAAATCTTTTTGATTGTGTTGGAAATCATTGCACTTGTTTTTCCGATTGCATACATACAAACGCCAAATGGAAACTATTCGGCAGGTGCTTATGTGATTGCCAGTTATGGTGGAGTCGCGATTTATCTGGCACTGTGTGCAGGAATTTTAATCTGGAACTGGAAACAGATTCATGTGAAGAAAAAGTTTGCGATTGGAGTAGCACTTTGGGTTGAATTTTTGGTGTGCGGCTTGCAGGGGGCATACCCAACGTGGCTAATCAGTGGAATGGGAATTACATTGATGACGTTGTCCTTTTATCTGACTTTGGAAAATCCGGATATTCTCAGGGCTGAACTGACGGAGCAGAAAATGTCAATGCTTTATTTGAAAAGTCAGGTAAATCCACATTTTCTTTATAACACACTCGACACAATACGAATTCAGGCGCAGCTTAACGGGGATAAAAAAGTGGCGGATTTGTTGATGCGGCTGGTCGATTTTTTCCGCATCAGCGTAAAAGTGGACAGACAGATGGTAGCACTGGATGATGAGCTGGAATTGTTAGAAGCTTATATGGATTTGATGTGTTACCGCTATCCAAATCTTCATTGCGAATACGATATAGACCCGGATTTGGGAGGAAGTCTTGTTCCGAATTTTATTTTACAGCCACTTGTTGAAAATAGTTTGCTGCATGGTTTGAAAAACAAAGGGTACCGGGGGGAGGTTGTCATTACGGCAAAAAAAGAGGGGAATGCAATCGAAATCCTGATTCGCGACAGCGGAAGTGGATTTACGGATGGCAGGAAAGATATCATTGATGAAATGCTTCTTCACTACGACAAGAAGCAGGCCAAACTAGAGGGGAACAGCATTGGTATTTTAAATGTACAAAAAAGAATCAAGTTGCTGTGTGGTCCAAAGTATGGACTCAGTTATATGGAAAATGAAACCGGCGGAGTGACGGCGCGATTACTGCTGCCGCATGAGGAGGACGCAAAATGAAAAAACTGCGAGTGCTGTTGGTCGATGACGAGATAATGATTCGGGAAGGGTTCAAAAAGTTGTTTGACTGGGAAGCCCATGAGTGTGTCATTGTCGGCGAGGCAGCGGATGGAATGGAAGTAATTACAAAAATTGATGAGGAGCAGCCTGATATTGTGATTATGGATATTAATATTCCGATTATTAACGGCCTGAAAGTGATTCAGTTAAGCCGGGTGAAATATCCGTCCATGGCTTTTGTGATTGTTTCCGGTTACGATGATTTTTCATATTGCAGGGAGGCTCTGCGGCTGCAGATTACGGACTATATTTTGAAGCCGGTCAATTACGAGGAATTTGGCTCTTGTATTGACCGGTTGAAAATTAGTCTCTACAATAACGAAGTAAAGGAAAAACCGGTTGTGAAAAAAGAACGTGTCATAACCGGAATTACAAAATATATGCAGGAACATCTTTCGGAAGACGTTAGTTTGCATATTCTTTCGGAAGAATTTCATTTAAATTCGCAGTACATCAGTCAGTTATTTAAAAACGAAATAGGAGTAAATTTTCTGACATACCTTACAAACATTCGGATGGAGCACGCAAAAAAACTGCTGCTTTCGACTTCACTTTCAATTGCGGAAGTTTCAGAGCAGTCCGGTTATGGTGATTACCGCGTGTTTACGAAAGTATTTAAGAAATCAGAGGGAATTACACCATCGCAGTACCGGCGTGACTTCCTTTCCCAATAATTATAAGGAGTGAAAGAAAATGTTAAGAATAGAGAATTTGACAAAAACGTATGGTGAAAAAAGGGCAGTAGATAATCTTTCCCTTCATATTGCGCCGGGTGAAATTTATGGTTTTATCGGTCACAATGGAGCGGGAAAAACGACAACACTGAAAGCGGTTGTCGGGATTCTTCAATTTGATAAAGGCGAAGTTTTCATTAAAGGAGAATCCATCCGCAAAAATCCGCTTGCTTGCAAACAAAAAATTGCTTATATTCCGGATAATCCGGATTTGTATGAATTTATGACAGGAATCAAATTCGTAAATTTTATTGCGGATATTTTTGGCGTGACAGAAGAAAAACGGCAGGAGAGAATCCGCAAATATGCTGATTTGTTTGAGATGACAGAAAATCTTGCGCAGCCGATTGCTTCCTACTCACATGGTATGAAGCAAAAACTTGCGATTATATCTGCGTGGATTCATGAGCCAAAGTTAATTATAATGGATGAGCCGTTTGTCGGACTTGACCCGAAAGCAGCACACATTTTAAAACAGATGATGCGTGAGATTCTCCACACACGTACTGGAAGTGGCAGAAAAATTGTGTGACAAAGTGGCGATTATCCGTAATGGACAATTGATTCAATCCGGTACCATGCAGGAAGTAAAGGGTGACGACAGCTTAGAAGAGGTATTTTTGGAATTGGAGGGAGAATGATGTTTCGTATACTTTTGAAAAAACAGATGACAGAAATTTTCCGTGCCTATTTTTATGATGCCAAAAAGAACAAAAAACGATCGGTTTTTTCTACCGTTTTGTTCTTTGGTTTTTTCATTATTCTTATGGTTGGTATTGTGGGAGGAATGTTTGCTTATTTGGCAGATTCTTTATGCAAACCATTTGCCATGGTAAATATGAAATGGCTGTATTTTCTTATTATGGGAATGATTGCAATTGCACTTGGCACATTCGGAAGTGTGTTTAATACCTATTCCGGTTTGTATTTGTCAAAGGATAATGATTTATTGTTGTCCATGCCAATTCCTATCCGGAGTATTCTGACAATAAGGCTTGTCAGTGTGTACTTAATGGGACTCATGTATTCGGCAATTGTGATGCTGCCGGCAGTTATTGTTTATTGGATTGAAGTTGAGGCAACACCTTTAACCGTTGTTGGTCCGGTGCTGTTGATTTTGTTAATTTCTCTTTTGGTATTAATTTTATCCTGTGTGCTTGGCTGGTGCGTGGCAAAGATAAGCTTGAAGTTAAAGAATAAAAGTTTTATTACCGTGATTTTGTCACTATGTTTTTTTGCCCTGTATTATTTTGTTTATTTTAAAGCGCAGGATTTGATTCAAAATCTTCTTATGAATGCGGCTGTTTACGGAGAAAAAGTAAAGGGGAGTGCATATCCGTTTTATCTGTTTGGAAAAATCGGAGAGGGCGACCTTTTAGCAATGCTTCTCTACACGGCTGTCATTGCCGTGTTATGTGCACTGACATTTGTTGTTTTGTCGCGGAGTTTTATTAAGATTGCGACTTCGAGCGGCAGTGTGAAAAAGGTTGTTTACAAAGAGAAAAAAGAAAAGAGAAAAACGCCTTTTATGGCAATTTTGCAGAAGGAGTTTGGGCGGTTTTTATCGAGTCCGAATTATATGCTCAATTGCGGGCTTGGTGTGATTGCACTTCCAATTGTTGGTGTTGTCATGTTTTTTAAGGGAAATGACATTTTGGATTTCATGAATATGATTTTCGGAAGCGAAAGAGAGGGCATGCTAATTGTCCTTGTTGTGACTGCACTTAGTTTATTAGCGTCGATGAATGACATGGTTGTTCCGTCGGTATCGCTGGAAGGAAAAAATATTTGGATTGCACAGTCATTGCCGATGGATTTGTGGCAGGTGCTTCGTGCCAAACTTAGCGTGCAGCTCTTGCTTACCATCGTGCCGCTTATTGTGTGCGAAATCTGTTTTGCAATTGTACTGCCAAGTCATGGGATAGAAACTATTCTTGGTTTGATAGTGCCGATTGTGTTTGCAATCTTCCTTACATTGTTTGGATTGTTTCTTGGATTGCAGATGCCAAATCTATCCTGGACAAATGAGCTGGCGCCGATTAAGCAGAGTCTTAGTGTTGTGATTTCGATGTTTGGTGGATGGGTTGTTTCCATAGTGCTGTCGGTGCTTTATTATACGACGGCGTATCCAATGGGAGTTTCTTTGTATTTTGCGGTGATTTTGGTTGCATTTGCGATAGCAAGTGTGGTACTTTGTATATGGTTGAAAAAGAAGGGAACAATTATTTTTGCCAATTTATCAGCGTAAAGTCAGAAAGGGAAGCATTATGAGCAATGGATTTGTTATGATAACGGGAGCAAGTTCCGGGATAGGAAAAGCGTTTGCTGCGCAGTTCGCAAAAAAAGGTTATGATTTGATTCTGGTGGCGAGACGGAAAGAGCGATTGCAGGAACTCGCAGAGGAATGGACGAAAAAGGGACGCAAATGCCTTGTTCTGACGGCTGACCTTGCGAAGAAAAAGGAATGCCGCAAGATAATGGAAGAAGTAGAAAAATTACCGGTAAAGGTATTTATTAATAATGCAGGTTTTGGCGACTGCGGCAGTTTTTTAGAGACGGATTTAAGTAAAGAAATGGAAATGATTCACGTCAATATTCGTGCGATGCATTTTCTTATGAAGCAGATGCTCTGCCAGATGGAAAAACAGGGAGAGGGCTCGATTCTAAATGTTGCATCTTCTGCGGGGCTTTTCCCCGCCGGGCCCTATATGGCGACTTATTATGCAACGAAATCTTACGTCACAAGTCTGACGCGTGCTGTGGCACTTGAATTAAAGGAAAAGAAAAGTAATGTGTATGTGGGTGCACTTTGTCCGGGACCGGTTGACACCGAATTTAATAAAGTGGCAAATGTAGAATTTGCGATACCATCTATCACACCAACATACTGCGCTTCTTATGCAATTCGTAAAATGGAAAAACGAAAAATTGTAATTGTCCCGAAAAATAAAATGAAAGTGCTTGCCTTTATCAGTAGAGTTCTGCCGCAGAGCCTGGTCATCCGCATGACCGCACGGCAGCAGAAGAAAAAGAGGAACTGGTAGGAATTTTGGGGGGTTTGTAAGTCAGAAAAAAGCTTTGCGTCTTGTGGGCGCTTCCGCTCGTTGAGTGCGTAACGGTATGGGCACTGAAACTACCAGTGCCACATACCGA
>ERZ825384.4695-NODE-4695-length-10512-cov-2.936024_pt1 | contig 10512 bp, 10 predicted proteins | sample MGYA00519931_ERZ825384 | MGnify/ENA primary metagenome ERZ825384 (study PRJEB31778, sample SAMEA3449200) | human gut metagenome | biome: human gut; feature: human-associated habitat; material: faeces | place: United Kingdom | collected 2010/2012 ...
GCATGGTCTTGATCTCTTCTTCAACCTTTGCAGAATCTGCTCCCTCTTCCAGTACTACGAAACACTCTCTTGTATGCTTCTGTCTTGTTGTAAGTTCCGGATTTTCTCCATTTCTTACTGCCTCAAGAGCCGCCTCTACAGGGATCGTATACTGCTTTCCATCTTTTACACCTTCTACTCTGCGGATTGCATCAGAATGTCCCTGGCTGACCCCTTTTCCCCAGAATGTATAATCTTTTCCATCCGGAAGGATTGCATTGGCATATAATCTGTTCAGTGAGAACATTCCCGGATCCCAGCCTACGGAAATGATTCCTACATTGCCGCCCTCTTTTGCTGCTGCATCTACATTTCCAAAATGCTCAGGAATCCTTGCATGTGTATCAAAGCTGTCGATCACATTGAAAAGCTTTGCATACTTCGGAGTCTGTTCTGGAAGATCTGTCGCACTTCCTCCACAAAGGATCATAACATCAATCTTGTCCTTCCATGCTTCTACATCCTCTACTCTGCACACTGCTGCTCCCTCTGTCAGGATCTTCACTGTTACAGGATCTCTTCTCGTAAAGACTGCTGCCAATTCCATATCTTCATTCTGTCTGATCGCACATTCTACGCCTTTTCCAAGATTTCCATAACCTAAAATACCAATCTTAATACTCATTTTTTTCTCCTTTTCACGCCACCTGCAAGATGTTGTCAGAAGCACTTTACCATGTTTCCAACGTTTTAATTATACATTTTATGAGAACGATTTTCAACGGATTCTTTTGGTTATTATAATTCTTTTACATCCTCTGTATGAAAGCAGGAAATAACCTCCATAAATTCCCACGATCATCGCCGCACAGATCAGCAATGCCGGAATGATTGCTTTTATATCATAAATACTGAGCAGTTCAATACATACCTGGATACCAAAAATGGAATGGATCATGGCAAGGAGCAACGGGAAAGCAAAAAAGACTGCCATCTGTAAAAATAATGTATGCCCAAGCTCTTTTTCACTGACTCCCAGTTGTTGTAAAATCCGATATTTTTCTCTTCCGTCAATGGCATCGGACAGTTCTTTCAATGCAAGGAGTGCTGCCCCGCTGATGACAAATACCAGACCAAGATAAATTGCCACAAAAATCACAACTCCACTGGACCCGATACTTTCATCATAGATCTCCGACTGCGTACTGACAGAAAGCAGCTCATCTTCCGTAAACTCTTTCTGATATCGAAATTCATCACTGTCCATATAATTTCTGAACTCTTTTGTATCATATTTGGGGGAATAATCGGCAAGCAGATAAGAAGCATGTCTGCTTTCTTTGGGAAAAGATATTGTATCCGGTACGATCACTACCCCCATATTCTGGTCTGAATACGACATCATCAGATACGTTTCCTGGCATTTTTCCTCTGCTGCATCAAGTACCTGTCCCTGAATCGTAAGCCGGACCTTTTCTTTTAATCCTTTGTTAAAATACTTTTTGGAAAATTCTGTTGTTGCACTCACCGCATAGCCGGCTGCTCCAAGGTGGACTTTTTTATAACCGTACAGTTCTGCTGCCCGGTTGTAGTCACTTTCATGGATCAGTTCTACTTCAGAATCCAGAAATTCCTCGAATCCCTGCTGCGTCTTCAGCAGTTCTTCCCCTGCACTTCCCATCAGATCTTTCATGGTAACTTCTCTGGTTTCATAAGTATAAAATTCATGGCAGTCCTGGAAGGCAGAAAAATCAAATTCTGATTTTTCCAGTACATCCCTGACCGTTTTTCCATCCGTTGTCCATTTTTCCATACTGACTGAAATTCCGGCTACCTTCTTCACCTGCTTCGCCTTATAATCTTTCAGGGCAAAGGCACTGGAGAGAATACAAATGGTAGCAAAAAGCAACAGACAAATGATCGTTCCTGCCGCCACGGAAGTATTGACCTGGCTTCGTATCTCGCTGAAAGCAAAAGAATTCAGTCTTTTATAATAAATCCCGGAACACTTTTTCATGATCTGAAACAAAGCACCACTGACGGACCAAAAGACCAGAAATGTTCCTACAATTCCAAGCAGGATCTGTATCATGACCTCAGCCTCTGTATCCAGTTGTCCGGCAGTAACATTATAATATGCTGTTCCCAGCATGATACACGCTGCTACAAATATAATACAGCAGATGACCGGATTTTTCAGATGGACCTTTTCGTTCTTTTTCTTCGATAATAGCAGATCGATCAGCCTGGTCTTCATAATCAGAACTGTATCCATCAGAATCACGATCACATAAATGATCACGAAATACAAAATCGTCTTCCCAATCGCCGGAATGGATACCGTAAAGACAAATCTGCCCATATCTGCTTCAAACATATGTGCCACCAGCAGTGACATAAACTGGCTCAGTCCGATTCCTAAAAGAAGTCCTGCAGTCAGCGAGACTGCTCCGACCAAGAGCGTCTCACCGAAAAGAATCTTTGCAATATCGCCTTTTTTCATTCCAAGTATCAGATAAATTCCAAATTCCCGGTTTCTTTTTTTCATCAGAAAGCGGTTGGCATACACAATCAGAAATCCAAGGATCAGGGATACAACAATACTCATGCTTGAAATTGCCCACACCATCTGATCGATGGAATCTGACTTTGTCCTGGACACCTCCAGCATCGAAGACTGCCCTTCGATCGCATTGAATACATAAAAGATACAGACACCCAGTACCAGTGTAAAAAAGTAGATTGCATAATCTTTGATACTTTTCCTGATATTTTTGATCGACAGTCTAATCAGCATAATTCATGTCACCTCCGAGAAGTGAAATGACATCCATGATCTGTTCAAAGAAACTTCTCCGTTCTTCTGTTCCTTTTAACAGTTCGTGAAATACCTTTCCGTCTTTAATAAAAATAACCCTCCGGGCATAACTGGCGGTATAGGCATCATGCGTCACCATCAGGATCGCTGTATGCTCTGTTTCATTTAAAAGCTTCAGACTTTCCAGCAGGTCTTTGGAACTTTTACTGTCCAATGCTCCGGTCGGCTCATCCGCAAGGATCAGGCTTGGATGTGTGATGATTGCCCGTGCTGCGGCAACTCTCTGCTTCTGACCACCTGACAACTGATACGGATACTTTTCAAGCACTTCTCTGATCCCGAGCTTCTGTGCCACTGCCTCTATTTTCTCTTTTATTTTATCATGCGGACACTTTTGGATCTGCAATGCCAGTGCGATATTATCAAAAGCTGTCAGTGTATCCAGCAGATTAAATTCCTGAAAAATAAATCCCAGGCGGTTTCTGCGGAAATCTGCAAGTTCTCCCTTTTTCAACTCCGATGTGCAGACTCCGTCGATCCAGACCTTTCCTCCTGTGGGGCGGTCGATTGTAGAAATGCAGTTCAAAAGTGTCGTCTTTCCTGATCCCGAAGCCCCCATGATCGCTGTAAATTCTCCCTGCTCCACAGTCAGGGAAATATCATTTAATGCCTTGGTCAGACTGGTTTTATTTCCATAATATTTTACCAGATGTTCCATCTTCAGAAGTTCACTCATTTTATCTTCTCCTTTCTGCCTGTTACCGCCATTGTAGCTTCTCCCGGTAAAATGAGCCATTGATTTTGCTGACAAAACCTTACACTTCTGTAAGATTCCCTTTTCTTCAGATTTTAAAAACCGACAGGGACATCCGCTTCTCTCTCCCGGAATAAAATTCCGATCCTTGTATACTTTCCCGGTTCTGATTCAGCCAGAATCTTATGTCCCAGTTCCTCGCATAATCTCCTGCAGATATACAGTCCCATTCCTGTAGAACTGCTTTTCCTTCCATTGTCGCCTGTAAATGATTTTTCAAAAATTCTCGGCAGATCCTTTTCTGTGATCCCGATTCCGTTATCTTCTATCCAAAGCCAGATACCGGCTTCTCCGGAGCTGTTCTCCGAGGACTGTACTTTTTTTGTAAAAATCCTGATTTTTCTTTCGTCTTCCGCGGCATATTTGACCGCATTGCTTAAAATCTGACCGAGCATAAACTGAAGCCACTTACGATCCGTATACACCTTCTCGTCTCTCAGTTCAACCAGAACAGAAAAGCCATTCAGGATCAGACTGTCCTTATTGTCCCTGACGGTACTCTGTACAATCTCTTTTAAGCCATAACCTCCGATACAATAATCTTTCTCCGGTACTTCGCCTCGCAGATAATACAGAACCTGCTCCACGTAACTCTCAATCCTTCTGATCTGCTCTTTCATTCTCCGTTCCATATCTTCCCGGTGATTGAACAAAATCAGATTTGTACTTGCGATCGGAATCTTGATCTCATGGATCCAGGTCTCAATATAACGTTTAAATTCTCCATTTTTCCTGATCTGCTGCTCTACTGTATCTGTCATGGAATGTTCCATTTCCTGGATCACCCTACAGAGGATCTGTCCCTCCAGGAATTCCGGTTCATCCAGTAATTCCGTCAGCAGATATTTTTCTTCAAGCTGCGACAGATTTTCTTCCACTTTTTTATAGAATTTTCTTTTTCTCAGGAAATCGTATCCAAAAATCACCCCGATACTCCCGGTCAGCCAAAAAAAAGCAAATCCCTGTAGTGCCACCGGACTTGCGAACAACCATAGGACCGCCTCCGCCACACCCTCTGCCAGCAGTCCCAGCAAAAGATGAAGCCTGTGATCCTTTAAATATTTTTTTAAACTCATAATAGCAGATACCCCTGTCCCCGTCTCGTCTCTATCTTATTCTCCAAACCGATCTGTGCAAGACGCTTTCTCAGACGGTTGATATTGACTGTCAGTGTATTATCATCAACAAATTCGCTCATATCCCACAGATGATCCATCAGCTCATCCCTTGAAACGATCTGCCCCTTCCTGCTCATCAGGCAATGCAGGATTGCCAGTTCATTTTTCGATAATACTACTTCATCTCCGTGATAAGAAACCGTACTTCTCAGCAGGTTAAGACGGAGTTCTTCATCCTGCAGTTCTTCCTGAACTGCTTCACCCTCTGCCTTTTCTCCCCGGACAGAAGATGCCCTTTGCTCCGACTGTCTGCCGGTCTGCTCCGTTCTCCGTAAGATCGTTTCAATCCGCAAAAGCAGGATGGTTGGATTGTAGGGTTTTGTCACATAATCATCTGCCCCACTGCTGCGGCTCATGATCTCTTCTACTTCCCCGTCTTTGCTGGTCAGCATGATGACAGGAACATCCGATTTTTCCCTGATCTGACGCAGAATATACTGCCCGTTTGCTCCGGGCAGTATGATATCAAGAAGAACCAGATCCGGACGGATCTGCCTGACCTGGGCAGCCGCATCAGTAAAGTCAGAAAGGATCTCTGCCTGATATCCACTGTCGTTTAACAGGATTTCCAGTTCTTCCCTGAGTATTTTATCATCTTCTATAATTACTATTTTCTTCATATTTTTCCCTTAAAATTTTCCACCACCGCCACCATGGCTTGTTCCTGAAGACGACGTATGCGTACTTGATCCGGAAGATCCTGAATTGTTCTTCGGCCTCGCACTTTTGCTTGTTCTGGTATACAGGAAATGATCCTGCCGTCTTGTCACCTGAATACTTCCCGCTCTGACATAGTTTTCTGCCGAACGCTGCATTTTTACACTTTTCAGACTTCTTCTCATACCTTCCACGATCAGCAGTGCGATCACAACGCCACTTCCAAGTGCGATCAGCAGATTTTTCAACCAGGGATACGCACCTTTAGGCATATGATCTCCGTCATATGCATTCCCGGTTTTCGCCTGCGTAAGAAATTCATCGCACAGATCTGCATAAGTCTCAAATGCATCCAGGTATTCTCCATCACTCAAATAAGGCAGGAACTGATCCGATATGTAATCAAGACCAGCATCCGTGATCGCTCTGATCCCGAATCCCGTGGTCGTAATATGCCAGTCTCTTGCCTCCATGCTGACAAGCAGAAGGATACCGCTTTTGTCTGTGCCAATTCCATAGCCATTATAATCATAAAAATCATCTGCATAATCCTGTGCAGACTTTCCATCCAGACTGTTCACCGTCACAACCACCACATCTGCCTGCTGCCGCTCACTGATCTCATCCAGTCTTGCTTCCAGTTCTTCCTCTTCCAGTTCACTGAGAAGATCCGCACGGTCTACCAGCCGTGGGAGCTGCCTCGTTTCCGGTATGACATTTTCCTCTGCTGCTGCAGAAAACCGGATCATCAGCATACTCACAAGACATACAAGCAGAGTACAGAGAAGCAGGATTCGTCTGTTCGATCTTGTTCTGTTCATATTCCACACTCCTCCTACAACATCCACAACAGGGATAAGATACTAAATGCTGCTACACTGATTCCTGCTGTCAGCCCCACAAACCAGCGGACATAGGCTCCTTTATCTGTCGGCAGATTTCCTACGAATTTTCCGGTCTGTCCGTTCATGGCAAACCGATATTTCTTTCCCTGCCAGGTAGTATTTAAGATCCATACCGGATAAAGTGCATACTTTACCCTGCTATTTTCCAACCGGACATTGGAATTTTCTACCACCACACCACTGTATCCCTTTACCGTGGCACGAAAAGCATCCTCTGTACTCTGTCTGATCCTGCGGTTCGCATGGCCGATACTTTCTTCTGCATTCACATCATACTTATCAGCCAGATAGCCTGCCAGATATGCCGTCTGAAAATCCACCGCATCCTTAAAATCATACGGTTCGATGGATTCCATCAGATCATCTTCCATCTTGGAAGAACCATCCACCGGAACCCGTTCAAACCCGATCCGTCCCCCTCGTAAAATAGAATAGTAACTGGTCTGGGTATAATTATAATCCGAATCACTCCATGTCCGCACAGTCGTTCCTTTATAACGGATATCTGCTTCTGCATCCGCATCAAATAACCAGAATGGAACATAGATCCCTTTGATCTCATCAATATGATTCTCACTGCGGAATACTTTCGGAAGGAGCGGCTTTCCATTCAGATGGCTTTTAAACCGTTCCTTTGCCGCAGCCTTATCCAGCTTGAACGGAATCACGTAATCCGGTCTCAGATCTCCCTGGAACTGTCCTTTCATTACAACAGGATTATCACAGTACGGGCATTTTGTGGCAGCCTGATTCTCATCTGCTATGATCTCACCACCACAGGATTCGCAATGGTAAACCCTCATCTTTGAGGTCTCTTCTTCTCCCCACTGACTTCCGGCATCTTCCTGCCACTGCATCTGATCTTCCTTCTGCTTTTCCTGCTTCAGTTCCTCATCATACTTCTTCAGCGTCTCAATTTCAAACTCTGTATCACAGTACGGGCATTTCATTTTCTGTGCAGTACTGTTAAACTCTACAGCTCCTCCACAACACGGACACTTATATTGTATCAACTCACTCATTTATCTTTCTTCCTTTTTATCCGACGATATCATTTGCATCAAATGGATCTCCGCATTCCGGGCAGAATTTCGGTGGATTCTTCGGATCTTCCGGTTTCCATCCACACTTGTCGCACTGGTACACAGGAGTTCCTTTCGGACGGGGTTTTCCACACTCTGTGCAGAATTTTCCTTTATTTTCCGCACCGCAGCTACAGATCCATCCCTCCTGTGGTCTTTCCTTTCCACACTCCTGACAGAACTTCCATTCTTTCTCATTCACAGCTCCACAGGCACAGGTCCACTTTCCTGCTGCTTCTTTCTCACCGCCCTTGCCCGGTGCTGTCATATGCGGCTGGCTGCTGTCCTGCATTGTGCTGAGCCATCTCAGCTCCCATCTGATACAGATTCTGAGCATTCATTCCTCCATTTTGTGCTGCCATTCCCATTCCCATAAATCCGGTCATGGCTCCTGCGGAATTGCCTGCTGCCGTCTTCATTGCACCGGCCTGAGCCTCTGTCAGAGTTGCTGCTGCCATCATCGGATCACGCAGGATCGCAGTCTTCTGTGCCTGCTTGATCATCTCCGCATCCTCTTTCGGCAGATCGATCGTTCCAATGGCAACGGATACGACCGTAATTCCTCTCGTATTTGCCCATTTTCCTGTCAGTGCCTCATTCATCGCATCACACAGCTCTGTTACATGTCCCGGAAGTGCATTGGGACGGATCTCCAGATCTGAAATTTTTGCAAATGCCGGCTGCAATGCACTGATAAATTCCGTCTTAAGCTGATGATCCAGCTCTTCTCTTCTGTATTCCTGCTCTATATTTCCACATACATTTGCGTAGAACAGAAGTGGATTTGATATCCTGTAGGAATAAACTCCGCTGCACCGCACTGCTACATCTACGTCCAGACCGATATTTCTGTCTACTACACGGAACGGAACCGGATTCGGCGTTCCGAACTTATTGTCGATCAGCTCCTTTGTATTTATATAGTAGATTCTCTGATCTTTTCCGGTGTCTCCTCCATATGTAAAACGTTTGCCGATCACATCAAATACCTGATCCAGTGATGATCCAAGATTTCCTGAAAAGATCGTCGGTTCCGTCGATGCATCATAAGTATACTCTCCCGGTTCCGCACATACTTCTACAATCTTTCCCTGCTCCACGATCAAAGCACACTGTCCGTCTGCCACTGCAATTCCCGACCCGCTTGTGATAAGATTATCACTTCCTTTTTTATTTGCCGAACGGCTGCCGATCCGCTTCTGTCCTTTTACCGCAAGAACATCCGCATCCAGTGATTCACAGATAAAAAACTCCTTCCACTGATCGGCCATTGTTCCGCCAACCGCACTGATTGCTGCCCTGATAAGTCCCATATTCCTTCCTCCTTTGAGCTTTTATGTTATTTCCTATTGTATCAAATTCTGCTCAAAAATACTACTATTGATATCATAGCCTTTATGCAGCAAAAAAAGAGACTGTATACAAAGTTATTCCCTGTATACAGTCTCTCCTGCTTTCTGCTGCATTTTCTCTGTTTTTTATGATTTTCTCTGCCGAGTTGCCTTTTTCCGGTATGCCAAGACACCGGTTCCTGCTGCCAGTATCATCAGGACTGCCCATCCCGAAAGTATATCTTCATCTCCGGTTTTAGCAGATCTTACTTTTTTTACAACGGCCTGCGTTCTTTTCTCCGGCTGCTGATATTTATTTTCAAAAACCGGCTCGCTCTTATTTCCTTCACTGTCAAAATAGACTGTCACGGTTTCCAGTGACTCCATTTTTTCATCCCACATTACATAGACATCTACATAATAGACCTCGGAATCATAAGTCCAGTCTGCTTTTGTCCCGCTCTCCTGCTTTAAAATATAACTGTATACCCCCGGCTGGGTATAATGAAGAAGAAATGTTCCCGTTCCAGCTCCTTCAACCGTCAGCTTTCTTTCCTGGTTGTCTGAAGCTCCCTGTTCTTTCAGTGTATACGTAAATACTTCTTTTTCCGGTGCTGTTCCACTGACTTTTGTCTGTACATTGACCTCGGCACTGCCGCCTTCTTCCGCTGCATAGATTGTGCAGGCTCCAATCACTGTCATCATCAGAACACTCGTCATTGCTACGAACATATTCCAGAAACTTTTCTTTCTTTTCACTCTGTTTCACTTCCTTCCACTGTATTTTCCTTTATCACTTTGCAGATCAGAAGATGACGGCCATTTGTATTTCCTGAAGAACAGGTAGATAATGCTATCATCTGATCTTCCACCGTCAGCCGCTGCCCCCGTGTATGGACTGCCAGTTCGTAAATGTGCCGGATCAGCTCTTCTTTTTCTTCTTTCTCTTTCCAGTCTGTCCGGTATACATATTTATCATACGCATCTGCCTTCAGGATTGCGACCGTCTCCAGCTTCAGGATCCTGCCTTCCACGTAAAGTGTCCCGGTTGTATTTTTTTCAAAGAAAGAAACATCGGTATATAAATCAATATCCCCGAACATTTTTCTGCCCTGCATATGGTGTCCCATAATCACAGTATAGAAATCATGAAAGTTTCTGTCAGATTTTGCATCAAGAAAAATACTTCCTGCCACAGATGGATTTCCAAGCACATCCTTTTCCAGATACTCAAAATTATCTGTTCCCTGTACAACCGGATAATCTATTTTCGTATGATCCAGTGTAAGCCATCCACATACATCCGGATTCATTGCTTTCAGTTCCTGAAAACTGTAACTTAATTCCTCTTCATTTGCAGGTTTATACCGGATCAGATCCTCCCTTACCTGATCCGGTTCCTTTAATATGCTCCAGTTATCCCACAGTGCATATCCTGAATAGGCAATGCAGCAGAAAAACACGATCGCTGCCAGACCATTTACCAGGTAGTGGAAGATCTGCGTCAGACAATACTCTGCCTTACGCTCCATAGATCATCCTCTTTTTCTGCGGAAAAATACAACGCCTCCTGCGATTGCTGCAAGGAAGAGAACAGCAAATGGAAGAATCTCCAGTGCGATTCCTGTCGGTGACGGCACAGTCTTTGTATTTGTATAGTCTACTGTATTTTCACCATCCATCCGGATTGTACCTTCTGCTGTATCACTGGTCTGATTTGCTTCTTTATTTACACTTACCTCGGTCTT
>ERZ825384.4699-NODE-4699-length-10503-cov-3.835471_pt1 | contig 10503 bp, 9 predicted proteins | sample MGYA00519931_ERZ825384 | MGnify/ENA primary metagenome ERZ825384 (study PRJEB31778, sample SAMEA3449200) | human gut metagenome | biome: human gut; feature: human-associated habitat; material: faeces | place: United Kingdom | collected 2010/2012 ...
TACAAGGCGACCAGCTACACCCTGCATGGCAAGAACATTGTGCATATGACCGAAATTGGCAATGAGCTGCACTTCTTTTACGATGTGCAGAACAAGCCTGCGGTGGTCGTTTTCAACGGCACTTCTTACGCCTATCTGTACAACCTACAGGGCGATGTCATTGGCCTGGTTGACAGTAACGGCACCAAAATGGTATCCTATTCTTACGATGCTTGGGGTAAGCCGATCAGCAAGGCTGGTACGCTCGCCAGCACGCTGGGTACGATCCAGCCCTTTAGGTATCGCGGGTATGTCTTTGATGAAGAGACGGGACTGTATTATCTCCAAACAAGATATTACATGGCACAGCGGAACCGATTTGTGAATGCAGATACGGTGCTTGGTTGCATGGGTTATCCTTTGACGCACAATATATTCACTTACTGTGTCAATGCGCCAGTTGTTCGCACTGATGATACTGGCATGATCAGTGTATGGGATATTCTGGTTAATCGAGTGCGTAACGCTGTGATGATCGTGCAACACTCTAATGCAACACGAAGCAATCCCAATCCAGAGGCGGAAGTTGTTACAGTTGATGTTCTAATCAGCAATCTTAAAATTATGGCTGATAAAAAGACGGATGTTAGTGCTGCAAAAGACACCGGTTGTGCCATGTATATCAGGGCTGCAATTGTCGGAAAACTTAAGCGTCACGGGCATCACACATATGCAGCGGGCATGACTTCTATGTTTAGAGATAACATGGTATTCAAGGGAAACATCGAAGATATTGGCGGTCCAAGTGGTCTTGTGCGAGGAATGATTGTCGGTACTGCCAGCACAACCCCCGGTAAGGTAAGTCACGGTGGTGTGTATTACGGCTTGTACGATTTTGGCGATGGCCCTGAACATGCTGTATATTCTTTTAACACCAAGAAGAAATGCGGCAATCTGAGACCCTTCTCGGATTTGGAATGGGTATACTATGGATGGCACCAAGGTGTTGTTCTTGATGAACAGGAATAAGCTATTCCTTGGGATCATTCATTAATCCTGACGAATAAACTTTCTTACACTTTCTGACATGAGTATTGGGAGGAGATATCGCATATGAAACCAGCAAACTACAGCCGTTTCTTCAGTTCATCTATATTGCGTTGTTTGCTCATTGGTTCTTCCATAGCCTATCTCCTCCTTTGTATTTTACCTGGATATGGAGTAGCATTCAGTGACGAGCAGGCCTCACCAAAGAGAATTATTGTTTTTCCACTTTATGCCGAGGAAATACTTGTTGATTTGGTAGGTACAGATCGTATTGTGTATGTGGGTCATCAGCAGATTGAAGACGAATCGTATTCGCCGATCATTAAGTATGTTTCCCACATTCCTGGTGCTAATTGGCAGAATAGTGATGAATGTGAACTTCTGCAGCTTGATCCAGACCTGATAGTGCTTGATAAGGATTTGATGTCAGATTATGTGGAAATATTTCCAGCTCTATCGCAGAGGGCAGAATTCCTTTTTGTGGATGAACCCGAATCTATTGATGAAATAAAGTCACTCATTATGCAAATCGGAGATGCTGTTGGGGAAAGAGAAAGAGCACATGAAATGGTGTTGATCCTCGAATCAGCGCTTGAAGACATTGCTCGCCTTGTTGATAATGAGCATATGAGTAAACGTAATGCTGCTTATGTTGGAGAATACTGCCCTTTGTGGGATGATGTCATTGATGCTGTTGGGATAGCTCCTCTATCGTGCGAGCACATGTGCCTTTTTGATAATATAGAAGTTTTAGCGGATTGGAATCCGGATATCATTCTGTTTAGCCCTTATGCTTTCGATACAGATGGATCTCTATTATACTTCGGGCAGGAGTATGTTAGGGAGGTTGCCAGTCTCATTTCAAACAATCCCTTGTTAACTACCATAAGCGCAGTACAAGATAGAAATTTATATCCATTAAGTATTCACTCATCACACTATGTAGTAAATAGCATTCGAGATCTACTGCGATATATGGATAACAGTTTTCCAGAACTTGACCAATAAGCCACTTGAATTAAAAGCACTATTTTACCCTAACATTGGCGGAGCTTCTACGGTGGCTCCGCTATTTCTGTCTTCACCCATGACAATGAGAACCGGCCTACGCTGCTCAACTTTGGCAACTCTCGTCAGGTGGCCTATGTCTACGACGGTCTGGGTCGCATCTCACGTCGCACGGTCAATGCCGGCAGCACCGGGGTTGCCACGACCTACGGGTATCTGGCTGGCGGTCACGGCACCAATAGCACCACGCCTCTGGTGCAGACCATTACCCAGTCCGGCACTACGCTGACCTATGCGTATGACGATGCGGGCAACATCACCAGTGTCAGCGATGGCAGCAAGACCATCTCCTACGAGTACGATCTGCTGGGCCAGCTGACCCGAGTGAACGACCCGCATGACACCACTGCCGATGCTACGGGCACTACTTGGCTGTATACCTATGATTTGGGCGGCAATATTCAAAGCAAAGTCGCGTATGCATTTACTACTGGCACCGTTGGTTCTGCTGTAAAGTCTGATCTCTTTGCCTATGGCGACGCCAACTGGAAGGACAAGCTGACTGCGTTCAACGGCCAGGCCATTACCTATGACGCCATTGGCAATCCCACCAACGACAGCACCTGGAACTATTCTTGGATCAACGGTCGCCGGCTGCGCTGCATGCATAAGGGGGAATTGGGCGAGCAAGGCTATGATGAGATCACCTTTGAATACAACGAAAACGGTCTGCGCACCAAGAAGACCCGCATGTACTACGATAATGCCACGGGTGACATTGGCTACAAGGCGACCAGCTACACCCTGCATGGCAAGAACATTGTGCATATGACCGAAAATGGCAATGAGCTGCACTTCTTCTACGATGTGCAGAACAAGCCTGCTGTAGTCGTTTTCAACGGTACTGCTTACGCCTACCTGTACAATCTACAGGGCGATGTCATTGGCCTGGTTGACAGCAACGGTGCCAAAATGGTATCCTATTCTTACGATACTTGGGGCAAGATGATCAGCAAGACTGGTTCTCTGGCCAGCACGCTGGGGACGATCCAGCCCTTCAGGTATCGTGGGTATGTGTTTGATGAGGAAACCGGGCTATACTATCTGCGAAGCCGCTATTTCAACCCCAATCTGTGTAGGTTTGTTAATGCAGATTCGCATTTGGGATTTAGAGGAGAAATCTTCGCTCATAATGTTTACACCTATTGTGTCAACTCTCCTGTATGTCTTTTGGACAATGATGGGCTCGTATGGACAATGGGTGCTTATGAACCCTATTATGGTTTTTATCATAGTGAAGTTCAAAAATGGATTGTTGCCCATAATGTTGGAGTTGCGATGGAAGTGAGTACAAGCACTGGACGTATTGATCTTTACAATGTCTGTTCTCATGAAATATATGAAGTAAAACCTGATAGACCGGAGCACATTGAAGCCGGAAAGGCGCAACTCGAACGGTACATGCGAGGTAATCTGCCCACTCAACTGGGTAATGCGTGTAATCTTGTCCTCCCTCCTGATGGTACGCTTCATTACGAATATGAAGATGTTGTTGTGGATGTTTCTGTGCGAGCCGAAGGCCCTCTTATTCTGTATTCAGCCAAACAGACTCGCAAGAAAAAACAACAAACAGTTCCGGAACCCGTAGTAGTTCCGGAAAGAGCAAGGGAACGCGAAAGGCAATATGCCCTGCAGCCCTCGTGGACTACCGCAGCAGCGATGGCTATCTTTCTTTGGAGGCTGATTACCCCTCTCCCCGGAGATGAGGCAATTGGCTTAGGTCTTCTTTTGGCTCCATAATAGTACATGAAGGGGTGAAATTATGAAGAACAGAACAAAATGGTTTGATCCAATCTGTTACCAGTTTTCGTTCTATCTGCTTGGGAAAAAAGACGAAGCCTGGAACCCTGTTGAAGCAACGAAGCCCTTCTTTGAGGAGTTGATACCATACTATAACCTATGGATAGCTCTACAAGGTACTGTGATAGTTAGCGGCACAACCTCCACTGGGGAATGGATTAGAATTGCTAAGAATTCCGAGATGCTTCACGACTTCCACAACAAACTTGAGCAGCAATCACATGCACTCCATAGTTTCGAAATTACCCTTGTGCCGGATAAAACACAGTCTAAGTTTGCAGTATCAGTCAAAGCCCTTTCCAAGGAGTGGCGACAAGAAGTTTTGCAGTATACAGACTTGGATGATTCCATCACTTTGGGTACGCCTCAAAAGACAACGTGGCTATGTCAAATGCTCAACTGTCCAACAGATGATCTTGAAGGGATCTGTTTTCCACAAAAATGCTTCGAGTCAAAGGGAATACCGCTAAAGATCTCTTATGTCAGATGTGATGATCCACAGTTACTTCCGTCTTATATCGACGAAGTAAAAAGGAATGTTGCTTCTTCAAATGATCAAGACGTAAACAACGATGAGTGCATGCACTGTATCCACATCTCACTACCACGATGTATGCTAAAATATGCAAATAATACATTTGATTTGCAGTATAAGTGGGAAGAACGTTTGTTGTTGCTCTGCAATACATATAGTTCTAGTTTCGGTTGCATAAAGATGGATCGCTATAAATCAGATTGTGTTTCTCCATTGTTAACAGGAAATGGTTGCTTTATTCCTAAGTTTAGGTCGGGAATTCCAGATGTTGCGTGGGGCATATGTTTAGACCAGCATCAAGCTGAAAGCTTTACTGCGCGCAACAAACAAGGTTGCTTTTCCATATTCGATCAAGTTCGACCGCTGAGCGATGGTCATCTCTACTTGCGACTTACTCCAGATGTTTCTGTTGTACCCAAGAGCAAGGCCAAAGAGCTATGGGAGCTACTTTGGCCACAACTCTGCATCGCAGAGTACACGATAAATTGTGTGAGAGATGTTCCTATCTCGTTTAGATTAGGAATTGACTCAAGTAATTTACAAATCAATGAATGTGGATACTACCGAATCACTCGGCAAATGCACGATGATTGACTTCTGTTTCAGTTTCTTCTGCTTGGCAGGACGCATAAAGTATTCCGGCAGGTACATGCTGTTTGAAAGGAATGTCACTTTATTGAATGTCCTACTCATAATGCCAAATTGGTGTAGCAACTGGGAATGCTATTTAGGGAAATACAATCCAAACATATTCACTAAGAATCTGTAAAGCGTATATGTAATTTCCCAAGTAACCACTCTCAACCATTACCCTTGTCTTCTTGAGCGGAGCTTCTTTTCGAAGCTCCGCCTTTTCTATGCCCAAAAACAAGAAAGGACGTAACAAAATGATCCCCCGCATTTTCGGCGCCGTCACTGGCGGTCGCCTCAATCTTCGAATGGCGGCGGATTCTTCCGCTTCCATCCTCGCGAGCATTCCCAACGAAACCCTGCTGATCGTTACCGAATTTAACGGCACATGGTACGCTACCACCTATGGTGAGCGTACCGGTTTCGTCATGAAGCAGTTCATCACCCTGCTGAATCTGGCAGATGCCACACAGATGTTCGGCATGGTGACGGGCGGTGCGCTCAATCTGCGACGCACCGCATCTACCACTGCAGATCGGCTCATCCAGATTCCTGATACGACTGAAATCACGGTGATAGATTTCGATCCTTCCGGTTTGTGGTATATTACCGACTACAATGGCTTTACCGGCTATGTCATGAAGCAGTATGTCATTGTGTCCCAACCCGTGCCTAACTGGGCGTATGGCCAGGTCAAGAGCAATGCCCTGAATGTTCGCCGTCAGCCCAGCACTTCTGCGAATCGCTGGAACAATGTATGGCCAATCCACCGCATTGTTCTTATCAAAGACGCAGCCTCAGAATGGTACGAGTCGCTATATCGCAGTGAGCCTGCTTACATCGCAAAAAGGTACATTAACACGCTAAAAACGCCTGTACATTCCAATATTGTAGACCGCATGCTGTTTATGGCAATGCCTGAACTTGGCCGGAATAACGCCGCTTGTTTTAATGGCTATTTTGGTGAGTGGTGTCATCGTTTTGCTGACTGGCTTGCAATGAATGCCGGAATGCCCCAGGGTATGATTCCAAACACCTCCAATTGCGGTACTGGCATGGTTTGGTTCATTAACGATCCCAACAGTTGCGGATTCTATTTCAAAAGCCCCGAGCACAAAGCTCGTTTTATCAGTAACTACAGTGCAGCCAGGCACCTGACACCCGGATTGACTGCTGCAGAGATCGCGTATGTACCTACTCTAGGCGACTACATTTACTTTCGCTGGGCTAACGCTGCCAGCCATATCAATGTCAGCCATGTGGGAATTGTCGCTGCCGTTGGCAAAAATACTTTGACCACATGGGAAGGGAACTCTGGCAGCAAGGTGGCAAGCCGTACCTTCGCGCTGAACGATACCCGAATCGTGGGCTATGGTAAGCCCAACTATGCAGCTGTTCAGCAAAAGCAACAGGCAATTAAATAAACTTTTTTCATTGGCAAACAAATACATTGCTATATCATAGCCTGCATCAATTAAAGTTTTAGTTCGCTGCACAGCACAAGCTTTTTCCTATCTCCTTATTCTGTGACTGTTACCCTCTGACTCACGAATAATACATAATATCCGCATATAGCCTATAGCCTTTTTTATAGACTGTTTCTATATAGAGAGCTCCGATTTTCTTTCGCAAGCGCTGGATATGAACATCCACTGTTCTTGTTTTACCTATAGCGTTATATCCCCATGCACATTGCAACAAATCCTCTCTGGAAACAATTTTTCTACTTTTCTCGGCTAACGCCCATAGTAAAGAAAACTCTGTTGCCGAGATAACAATACATTGGCCATTACAATATACGGTGCGGTAAGTGCGATCCAACAGCATAATTGCATTAGTTTGATGGGGCGAATAGAGCATCAACTTCATTTTGTCCATCCTTTAAAATGCCTCACTTCTTACCCGCGCTCGTTATGCCGCATGCCAGATAAGCGATACCCTCTCCCAATAACAGTTTGAATGCAATTGATAGCAAGCTTTTTGCGCAAATGAAGTATATAAACATCAACAGTACGGTTGTCCATGCCCGATGACGTGCCTTCAACCTGCGCAATCAATTCTTCCCTTGAGACAACCTCATTCACATGATCCGCAAGAGCAGACAAGAAAAGATAGTCTTTAGGAGCAATATTTCTCTGCTTGTCATCTATATAGGCATATAGCTGAGTATCATCCATTTTTAGCGTATGCCCCACTTCATTCTCATCATAGATGAGGAATTCCCTTGTCATCGCATTCTCTCCCTGTTCTTTTGCAAGTCAAAATATGAACATATAAGTTCAAATTATGTGCAAAGTACTTTTAAGCTAAACGGCGATAGCAGTTATAAAAGCACCTGATATTTGCAAAAAACAATATAACATCGGCAAAAAGAAGTGTCAATACCCAAGTGAAAATGCCCCCTCTAAAAATGAGGGGGCATTTTTGACTTTTGAACCTATAGCGTCTCAATCCATGAGAAATCATAGATATCGCGGTGCGTTTCAGCGAACTGCACCATCTTCTTGAATGCGCGGTTCTTGTAGTAAATTAGGCTTCTGGTGCTTTTGGCATTCTCTGCGCCCCACTTTTGCGCAAATTCCGCAGAAAGGCACGTCCAGTCGATACCATCCACAACGTGGCGCTTGATAACAAGCCTTTCATGCTCAGTCAGGATGCAATAGAAGGCCTGAATAGCGGCTTCCTTTTTAGCAACCAAATTGATCCTATTCTGCAGCGCAGAGGAGATCTCCTGGTCATTTCCGCTCAGCATCATGTTTATTGCATGCTTTTCTGCTTCGATATCATAGGAAAACAGCTTCTTAATCTGTTCCTCAGTTACAGCACACAAAATAAATCCCTTCTTTCTTTGCCCTTTGGTATTGTAGGGGAGCGGTCATGACCATGGGAGCTTCCCATGACAATATTGTACGAGAAGCAGCTAAAAAAAGGGAGTGAGAAAACCATACAGAAAAGGTGAAAAAACGAACAATACAGCATATAGGCTCTAAAATTGTTGGTTTTTGCTCGATTATTGCGCTGTCTATAGCTTATATAGCCCTTTATGATATTGCTGTGCAAAGGAAAACTGGCCGGCTGTCCAAATGCAAAATAAGTAAAAGGAGATGAAAACATGACTGAAAGAAAGAACCTCCCCTATGCCCAGGGGCATGACAATATCCAGAACATCATTGGCCGTACCTATAAAGTTATGAAAGCAGAAAGGCTCAATACCATTGCAGAAGCAAGAGAAAAGATCGGCTCTTTTCGCGGGATCGGACATTCTGTCACTGTGCCGATATATTTGTCCAAGCTCCATGCGCTATCTCAAGAGAACCTTGGCTATACTTCTAAAAAGGATCAGGTAAAGTGCGATTGCTCTGGCTACACGTTCTTAGCCCGCGGCAAGCAAGGCTATCATGGAGCCACAACGAACCTCTGTCTCCATTGCCAGTTCTTCGGTTCTATCGCAGATCTTGGCAAAGACAACCTGATCCCCGGCATGGAAGTATACCAGGGATGCAGAAAGGCAATCGGCAGTTCTTATTACTATGCCAGCCATACAGGCGTCTATGCGGGCAAGCATGACTTTGGCGACGGCAAAGGCCTCCAGCATGCCGTTTACCAATCCTCAAGCAGCTATTCCGTGCTTACCAGAGAGCCTGCCGCCAAGACAAGCGGGCCTGCGCTTACGGTCATGAACGACCATTGGACATACTGGGCTTGGTCTAAGTACGTAATCAAATAATACCCTCCGAAAAGCAGATCGCGCCAGTTCGCGCGGTCTGTTTTTTTATCAGTGTCTATATTTGCACGTTTTTTGTACTATTCTGTCACTCCCGAAAACCTTCCAGATCCTTTATCCTATAAATGCGCAAAGGAAAGCTGGCCAGCAATACAAAGCGCAAGATAAAAAAGATAAAGGAGATTCTTACTATGGCTACTTTTAACGGTTATGTTCGTGGCGGTGCCCTGAACCTGCGTGCTTCTTGCAGCACTGGCGCGACGAAACTCGCTTCCATTCCCGACGGCACTGCGCTGCAGGTTTCCACTGTGGACGGCCAGAACGAATGGTTTGCTACTTCCTACGCTGGGTACAGCGGCTTCGTGGTTGCGGAGTTCGTTGCCATCACCGAAGATGGCGGCACCTGCCAAGTTACTACGGTTTCCGGCGGCCTGAATGTGCGCAAGAAGCCGGTTTCCGGTGCTACTCGCATCTTCCTGGCTCCGCAGAATTCGATTCTGCGCCTGCTGGATTACACCAGCGTATCTGGCTGGTATCGCGTAAGCGACAGCAACGGCACTGGCTGGGCGCAGTCTCAGTTCCTGACCATCCTGTCTTACCCCAACGGCAACACCCCCACTCCCGATCCTGATCCTGATCCCGATCCCGGCGACGATGTGATCGCTGCCCCGGACACGGTGATCACTGAAACGCTGCAACATGCCTCTTCTAACAACTCCACGTCCCAGGTCATCGCTTTGCAGCTCCGCTTGAATTATCTGGGCTACTATTGTGAGGTTACTGGCTCCTTCGATGATCCCACGCTTTGGGCTGTTAAGTATTTCCAGCAGCGCAACAACCTGACGGTTAACGGCATTACAGACGCTAACACTCGCGCTAAGCTGAATGCCTATGGCGCCTCCTGTGGCACGAAGTGGGGCGTGGATGATGCAATTCGCCATTGGACCAGTCAGCAGACGCCGCAGCAGTGGTACATGAACGGTTCGGCGCAGCTTTGGCGCAATGAGCCCTTTGATGCCATTGGAACCCCGAATGTGCAGGAAACCATTGGCGATTCGGGCAACTGTCCTACTTCCTTCGCCATGATCGCCTCCACGCTGCGTGGTATGGCAATTACGCCGCCCATCGTTTGCAACTATGTAATGGACAGCAATTTGCGCGATGAAAACGGCAACACCGGCGTTAAGTCCGGATTCTTCGAGGCAGCTGCTTCTCATTACGGTTTGCGCTATCTCGGTCAGGTTAGCGGCATTGCCAACATCAAAAACTATGTGCAGAACTACGGCTATCTGGCGCTGGTGCGCGTGGTAGCGAATAGCGCGCATAGCTATTGCGGCGGCGCGACCTACCTGGTGGTCTACAAGGTAGACGGTCTGGTGTATGTAATGAACCCCAATTACAACACCCGCACGCAGGTCAATCTGAGTGAAAGCGCTTGGAACGCAAGCTGGGTCAAGGAAGCCCATCTGTACGCCCTGTAATCCCAAACTTACAAGTGCCCCTCCCGTCAGGGAGGGGCACTCTTCGTTGTATATCCATTATTTCTCCGTCAAAAACTCATCCATCACATACCCATGCATGCCGTTGGCCTCAATCTCGTACCAGCCGTTAGCGTGAGACAAAATGGTCACCTCCGTGCCGGTGCGCCATTCGGCCACCTTGGCACTGTCGCCCTTGGGCGTGTTGCGCACATTGACGGTAGTTCCACCGCCCGTGTTGC
>ERZ825384.4704-NODE-4704-length-10495-cov-2.565230_pt1 | contig 10495 bp, 12 predicted proteins | sample MGYA00519931_ERZ825384 | MGnify/ENA primary metagenome ERZ825384 (study PRJEB31778, sample SAMEA3449200) | human gut metagenome | biome: human gut; feature: human-associated habitat; material: faeces | place: United Kingdom | collected 2010/2012 ...
CTCCTTATCGCTGGCGTAGCCTCGCCCCCGCTGCTCCGTCATGGCGGTGACCGCCTCCGCCACCGCCGTCTGAAGATCGGCGTACACCTTTTCAGTCCCCATGGCTATACACCTCCAGCACCTCCAGACCGTACAGGATAGCGGCCATATTCTCGATACGGCACCCTCTGGCGCCCTCCCAGTCCTGCGCAAACACGGCCGCATCCGCCGTGCTCATCAGCTCCAGCGATTTTCCCAGTTGCCACAACGCATTGTGCTCCGAATGCGCACCATGCTGGATGTAGCTGTCGATCACCTCAATGTCCGCGCCGTAGTGTTCCCGCGCCTTGCCGATCAGGCGCTCCCGCTCGGTTATAATCTCCTCGGCGGTCTTGCCCCTCATGGGCTGGCTGATAAAAACCTTCATGTTTCGCTCCTTTCCGAATCACGATCTTTGTACTCCATGACGCTGTGGGGCCTGCCCTCTGCCAGCGTCCGCTCCAGCCATGCGATCATCTCCCGCAGGATGGCGCACCCATGGATGCCGCAGTCATGCTCATGCCCGCATCCCAGGCACGCGAGACTGCCTGTCTGCACCTTCAGCCGCTTCAGGCTGTCCAACAGCTCACGGTCACTCATCGTCAGCACCTCCGTCCATTGGCTCCTCCAGCTTTCGGATGGCCACGCAGATGGCCACGTATACCGTCGCCGGCATCTCTCGGTTTTCCAGATACTCCCGCAGCGCCGCCGCGGCCTGTTTGTCACTCATCGCCGCCACCACGCGATCGCCCTTGTCGGCCTCCGCCAGCTCCCGCAGGCGGGTATAGCTGCAAAGGTTTTCCAAATCAGCAAGGCGCATGAGCTTCAGCGCGATCTCGTCCGATTTATCCTTCGGCAGAACTTCCTCCGGGTCGCATCCGCTATCCTCGTAGGCGGCGAGGCGGTCTTGCAGCACACAGATCCACTCTTGTTCCGTGTATTTCTCCTCGCAATTTGACGCCATAAGAACCTCACCAGTCCTAAGTCGCTGCGTCAGTCGTTCCATCACATTTCCTCCACATAGCACCAGCTCAGCGGCGGTCGCTTGAACCTCAGGCTTTTGTTGCCGCAGGTGCCCTTGTTTTCCCTATACATAGCGCAGCTTTCGCAGTAAAGGTCGTTGTGGCATACGCGCCGGAACTCGCTCAGTTCCTTCGGCGTGTCGTAGATTTTCAGGTCGGAGATATGCAGGCCGTAGCCGGTCTTCGACTTCAAATAGGCGTGCATATCGCCAAGGCCGAGGCACGACTGCCGCGCCACATCGTTTGTTGTCGGCTGATCCTCGCCTTTGACATAGTAACTGCCGCCGGGTGCTTTTGTTTCCAACTCATAAATGCGGTCACACGCAAACTCGCCGATAACCTTTCCGCCGCCGTAATATTGCGGCAGCGGATGCTCTGTTGTGATGTAGTCCTCGTGCGGGTACTTCGGCTGTGTGCAGTAGATGTAGCACTTAAACGGCGTTTTCATCTTTGGGCGGGTCTTTCGCACCTCAATGGTCTTTTCGCCGTTGACGATCTTCTCGCACCACTTGGGCCGGATGCTGATAAGTACAGCCTTACTCATGGTCAGACCTCCTCTCCCAGCATCTTCTCTGCCGAACTGCTTACCGGTCGAATATGCCCCGCCGCGACATTTTCCGAGAAGATTTTGTACGGTTGGTGAAACACGATCCCGCATCGCACATAGGCCACAGCAAAGTGGAGTTTCTTCATCAGCTCCGGCCTTTCGGGGTCGCTCATGTCCAGCATGACGCCGTCCGGCTTACACGGCAGAATCGCTATGCGCCCGTCCGCCTTCATCTGGGCAAGTTCCTTAATGCGGTCAAGGCCGCCGCACTCACCAATGACCGTACACAGGTCGCTCCAGTCCTTTTGTAGGGCAGCTGCATCTTCCGCCGTCAGTCCCGTGTCTCCGTAGATTTTCTCCGTGCCGTCTGGGGCGTCGGTGACGCCGCCCCCTACAGCCTGTCTTTCGGTGGCCGCTGCGTAGGGGTTGGCGTCCTCGACAGCCCGTCTTCCCCGCTCCCGCAGCACCGCGATCTCCTCGGCGTACCGGGCGCAGCGGTCTACCAGCTCCTCCAGCCGGTCGGCGGCATCCACGGCAAGGCGGTCACAGTCGCAACCCGCATAGTCGACACCGTCAACCGTCTCTTCCATGTGATAGGGGCAAGCTCTGCAATCCAGCTGCGGCCCCGGTACCTGTGACGAGCACCGCAGGCTCCGCACGATCCCCTCAGTCTTCATCCCCGTATTCCTCCTCCAGCACGTCCATCAGGGCCTCCATTACAAGGTCCCACCTCCGCGCCACCAGCACCACATAGGCGCCGCCCATCGTCCACAGCAGCAGCGCTGCGCACGCCAGAATTTCCGTCACGCTCATCAAAAGTTCCTCCTGTCATTTTTATAGTAGTGAGGTGAGCGGCGCTCACCTCTTCCTGTTGCGGTTCCCAAAATTTCCACGCTGCCTTACGGCCGACGCTTGAAATTTTGACCGCGGCCACTCGCTCGGTTCGCTGTATCCGCCGCAGGCGGCGCTCACCTCGCTCCCCACCGTTTTTCCAGATACTTCCGTGTCTCAGGATCGGCGCGGCGCCAGTCCTCCCACATGTCCGGCGTCCAGTGCTGCCGGCTTCCCGCCGTCTCCTGCACCGTGTACCGCTGCTGGGTGCGGGCCGTGTGGGTGATGGCCGCCGCCATCACCAGGTCGTCGTGCTCGCCCACCGCCGCCTGCGGCTTTCCGTGGGCGTCGTAGACAAATACCACCATCTCCCCCAGCGTCCACTGGGACACCACCAGCTCCGGTGACTCCTCCATCACCGTGTGCAGCTGTGCCAGCGCCTGGGGCCGCGTCTTGCCGCTGGTCTCCCAGCCGTAGGCCTTCACCATGGTGTTGGCGTAGGTGTCGAACCGCTCCCGCTGGTACAGACTGGGGTACTCCCACTCCTCCAGCTTCCGCTCCGGATAGGTGGAGAAGTTCACCTCGACGGCGGCCAGCGCGTCGTTGTAGTACCGCCCCAGGCAGTAGATCTGCCGCGCGTACAGGATCTCCGACTGCCGCTGCTGCAGCTCCGCCACCTGCCGGCCCGTCCGGTTGTCGATGACGAAGGCGGTGAAGCAGTCGCTTCCCTCTCCCGCCGTGTCGCCGCCCAGCACGTAGGGCACACCCTCCTCCGGCTCCTGCCAGATGCGGACGCCGCCCTTTTCCGTCTCGGTGAAGCTCCAGTTCTCCGGCTTTGCACCGGTCTCTGCCGGTGTGCCGTAGGCGAACCACCCCACGCGAAGCGGCTTCGGCGCGTGCATCCGCCGGACGGCAAGCGCCCGGTTGTCGAAGAACGGACGCCCCGACAGCAGGAACGCCTCCTCCGGCGTGTTGGGGTACTCCTGCCGGAACTTGTCCTCGCTGCCGCCGCAGTTGGCCTTGATGCACCACCGCCGCCACATCAGCTGCTCCGTGTCCAGCCCGAAGTTCTTCTGCAGCTGCTGCTCCTCCTGGGTCCACGCCTCGCCGCCGGTGCAGGCCATCCGGTAGCCCTTTTCCATGTACCACGGCAAAAACACCGGCACCCACTCGTTGTCACCGGCCACCGCCCCGTCCCACAGGGCCTTGAAGTGCTCCACACCGTTGGCCGTGCTCTCAATGACCACCATGGTGGCGGGGTCGTTTGGCACCGTCTGCATGACGCCCAGCAGCAGATCCTCCTTGTTGTTGGGCCAGAAGGCGTACTCCGAAATATGTACGTTGGTCAGCGTGTCGGATCGGCCCACGCCCCCCTTGCCTGCCGTCTGGCACCGGATGCTGCTGCGCAGACCGGGGCGGCGGCGCTTTTCGCCGTCGTCCCGGGTGGGGTTCTCGAACACCAGCTCCTTGGCGTTGCTGTTCTTCCGCAGGGGCCGCGCCCACGGGGGCAGACAGTCGTAGAACAGCTTGTTCATCTTGAACAGGTTCCCCGTGGCCGTGGTGTCGTGGGCCACGATGAGCGTCTTCACGTTGGGCCGCGTCACGGTGTCCTGAAACATCAGGCCCTCCGTCACGGTGGAAATGCCCTCCTGCCGCCCCTTCAATACGATGATGCGGATGGGCTTCCCTGCCGCCGCCTGCTGCCGGATCACGCCGTACAGATGCTGCTGGGCTTCATTGAATACCAGCGGCGAGAGCTTCTGCTCCTTGGTGCGGATGCGCAGCAGGTGCTCACAGTATTCTCTGGGGTTTCTCAGGTTCACGCCGCTCACGCGCTCACCTTCCGCACCTGCTCCGCCAGCGCCCCCATGGCCCGCCGGAGCTTCTCCTGCTCCCCGTCCGGCAGCGCCGTCAGCAGCTCCGCCAGCCTGTTCACGTTGGCCACGGTCTGGTCGAATACCACCTTGAAGCGGGTCAGGCCCTCATTGGCGGCCATGGCGGCCCGCTTGGCCGCCGCTTCCGCCTCCGCCTTGTAGCTCTTGGCGGCGTCCATGGCAGAGGTGCGCTCCCGCTCGGCGTCCTCTGCACGGGCCTCCGCCGCCTTCCTGCCATCCAATGCCTTCTCCAGCGCCTTCCGGGCCTTGTCCAGCGCGGCGGTCAGGCTCTCGGCAGTCAGGTCGATCTTGACAAGGTAGTCCACCACGCCCAGCCGCATGCTGCGCTTTACATAGTCAAATTCCTCATAGCTGGTCAGCATGATGAATACCGGCAGGGCAGAGCCGTCCTTGTGGCAGCTCTCCGCCAGCGTAAAACCATCCATGACCGGCATACGGATGTCGGAAACAACGATGTCGGGGTAGGTCTCTCCGATGGCCTTGAGGGCCTCGGCCCCGTTGCGGGCGGTGCCGACCACGGTGTAGCCAAGCTCGGCCCAATTCAGCATGCCCTGCATACCGATGAGGACCAGCGGCTCATCATCGACCAAGAAAATTTTTGTCACGGTAACACCTCATTTTGGGGGATGCCTTCCTGTTGGGGAGAGGCAGGGGTATAAACCCATGGGCGGGCAGACGCGGCAAAGCCGGGCTGCATCAGTCTGCTTTGCGGACGGCTTCCCCTGCGGGGGAGGCCTTTTTGGCGTCCGGCAGCCGCACCGTTACGGTCGTGCCTACGCCCGGTTCACTCTCGATGCGCAGGCCGTAGGCATCGCCGAAGCTGTATTGCAGCCGGCGGTGAACATTCCAGATGCCCACATGGCGGTATTTGGCGGCGGCCTCCTCGGGGCCGGGCTCCTGCAGGGCTTTGGCGGCCTGCGCAGGGGTCATGCCCACACCGTCATCGCTCAGGAGGATCAGCACATCGCCGTTTGCAGCGTCCCGCTCGACCCGCAGGGTCACCTCACCGGCGCTGCCCTTCGGCTCAATGCCGTGGAAGATGGCGTTCTCGACCAGCGGCTGCAGCGTAAAGCGGGGGATCAGGCAGCTGTGGGTAAGGTTTTCGTCCTCGATATAGCTGACATCAAGGGTGATCGTGCCGCCGTAGCGGTACTGCTGGATCGTGAAATAGTCGTTGAGCAGGGCAAACTCCTCATACAGCGGCACAAGCCGCTCATTGCCCTTGGAAACGCTTTTCAGCAGGCGGGAGAGCGCCGTGACCATCTCGGCAATGCCGGGCGCATGCTGGATGGTAGCCATCCACTTGATGCTGTTGAGGGTATTGTAGATGAAATGCGGGTTGATCTGGTTTTGCAGCATCCGGTATTCAAGGTCCTGCTTTTGCTTTTCGTCCTCAAGGCGGCAGTCCATCAGGGCGGTGATGTTGCCCGACATTTTATTGATGCCGCGGCCGATGTCGCCCAGCTCGTTGTCCCACTCAATGGCCGGGTCAGCGGAAAAATCGCCGCTGCCGACCGCCTCGATCCGGCTTTGCAGCGCCGTGATCGGGCGGGCGATCATCCTGTGCAGAAGAAATGCCAGCGCACTGCCCAGCGCCAGAATGGCCGCCAGACTGAATATGAGTGAGGCCGACAGATAGGGAATCTGCCGCTGCAGCGGTCCGTTGGGCAGGACCTCGATCAGGTAGAGATCATGCACCCCGATGGGATACCGCACGATAAGCTGGGTGTTGACGCCGCTGCCGCGCTCGTATACCTCGGTCAGGCTGTCGAGGGTCTCGGCGTCAAAGGGGCGGGTGTCCTTATAATAAGTACGGTCGGTGTCAAGCTCGGTCAGGGTGTTGTTCTGCACGGTGTAGATATGCTCGCCCATCTCCCACAGCAGCTTCCCGCCCTCTGACAGGGTAAAGCCGCGCAGCGGCGCCGTGATGACGGAAGGGGAAACAAAGATGCAGACATGCGCTGTGCGGTCGGTGCCGGGCAGGGTCAGGGCGCGGCAGATCGGGATCGTCTGCGCCGCCTGAGTGGTCAGCGCCAACGGGTCGCGGGTGATATACGCCCAGCCGTAGCTGGCCTCGTTGTAGCCGGGGATCGTCTGCAGCAGCTCCGGGGTCAGCGCCACGACATTGGTGGCAGCCGTGCCGAACATCATCGGCCGCCCGGCGGCGTTGATGAGCATGAACCGCTGGATATACGGCAGCGTGCGCATGGAGTTGTATTTGGCTGAGATCATCGGGTACATCGAAAGCGCCTGATTGTTGCCGGCGGAATCGGTCAGCAGGTAGGTGCGCATTGACGGATTGTAGGCGCACCAGCTTGCCAGATCGTCCACCTCGTCAAGGTCGCGGTAGATGGCGGCGGCTGCAGTCTGCAGGGCATACTCGGCATTCAGCAGGGTGGTACGCTCCCACTCAGCGTTGAGCTGGTGCACGTTGCTGACTGTGATGACGATCGACACGCCCAGCGTGAACAGCAGGGTCAGCGTCAGCACCCGCAGCTGCAGGCTGCCCCGATGCAGGTTGAATTTGCCCATAAAGGCTCCTTGTATAGTATAATAAGGTGAGAAGCAGCTTTTTGAATGGTCCTGTATATACATATATACCCTATCAGACAGGCTGCTGTCAAGAATAAAACTGTACAAATATGACAAAATAGCGCGTATTTGCTTGTCTATAACTGTAAGAAAGATGAATATTGCAGGTTTCTTGAAATATTACATGTTTTGGCGGTCTCCTTTGCGGAACTGCCGTAAATATTGCAAAAGTAACCAAAAATATACCATCGCTTTCGGCGGGCAGCGGGTGTATGATAATGACAACGAAAGGGACAGGCCCTCTGCAGAAAGCCTTCCCGCAAGTAACGATTTCTTTTTAGGAGGAGAAATTAGTATGCGTAAAATGCAAAGATTCGCAGCCCTTGGGCTGGCCGGCACCATGGCCCTGAGCCTGGCAGCCTGCGGCGGCAGCTCCGCTTCCACCACGGACTCCACCCCTGCAAGCACGGCATCTTCCACCGAGGCCACCGCAGAGAGCACGGCCTCCGGCGACAGCGTCACCCTGAACTGGGCGCTGTGGGACAAGGACTCCACCGCCTACTGGGCAGCGCTGGCAGACGGCTACATGGCCAGCCACCCCGGCGTCACCATCGAGATGACCGACCTTGGCTCCACCGATTACATGACCCAGCTGGCCACCCAGCTGGCCGGCGGCAACGGCGAGCTGGATGTCCTCTCCATCAAGGACATCCCCGGCTACTCCAACCTGATCAACCTCGGCATGCTCGAGCCCCTGAACGGCAAGCTGACCACTGACGAGAGCAAGTTCAACGGCGTTCTCGATCAGGCCGGCATCGAGTACCCCACCAACGATATGACGATGGCGGACTTCGACGCCAAGATCCGCGAGGTCAATGAAAAGGCCGGTGTCTACGGCAACATCTACCACACCTGGCGCTCCACCACGACGCTGTTCGGCATTCTGGACGGCAAGAACACCGTCATTGACGGCAACTACGACTTCCTGAAGCCCTACTACGAGCAGGTCATGGCCGAGCAGACTGACGGCGTCATCCCCAACTACGGCGAGCAGAAGACCGCCAACCTGCACTACTCCGGCGCGTTTGAGAACGGTCAGGCCGCTATGTGCAACATGGGCTCCTGGTTCATCGCTACCCTGCAGAAGTACAACGCCGAGGCTTCCGCCAACGGTGTCCAGCCCGTCAACTTCGGCATCGTCAAGTATCCTCATCCGGACGGCGCACCTGCCGGTTCTACTCTGGGCACTGTGACCAGCCTGGCCGTCAACGCCAACTCCGAGAAGAAAGAGGCTGCGCTTGACTTCGTGAACTGGTGCGCTTCTGAGGAAGGCGCCAAGGCCGTTGCCGCAGTCGGCACCTTCCCCGCCGTTGCCAGCGACGAGACCAACAAGATCATCTCCTCCACCGAGGGCTTCCCCTCTGACGAGAACTCCCTCGAGGCACTGAACACCACCGCCATCTACCTTGAGATGCCGCTGTCCGACAAGGCCTCCGAGATCGAGACCATCCTGAACACCGAGCATGACGCCATCATGACCGAGAGCGAGACCATCGACGAGGGCATCGCCAACATGAACGAGCAGGTTCAGGCACTGCGGGGCTGATTTGAGTGATCACGGCCCCTGCAAGAAACATTTGCAATCTTCCAACTTTTTCATAAGTTTTCCTTCTTCTTCGTAAAGGGGCGGGCGGGCGCGCCTGCCCCTTCTCTTATGCAGCTAACCCCCGAGGAGGTATGATCCATGGCCGAAACCACACAGGCTGTACAGGTGAACCCAAAGCGCGGCATGAAAAAATCCACGCGGGACAGCCTGATCGCCTACAGCTTCATCGCACCGAACTTCATCGGCTTCTGCGTCTTTACGCTGGTGCCCATGATCTTCGCTATCGGGCTTTCGTTCTGCAACTGGGATGGTGTCCATCCCGTTGAGTTCACCGGCATCAGCAACTTTGTTGCCTTGTTGAGCGACAAAACTTTCAAGGCTGCTTTTGTCAATACGCTGGTCTACGCCATCGGCACGGTGCCGCTGACGCTGGTCTGCAGCCTTGGTCTGGCCATGCTGCTGAACCAGAAGGTCAAGTGCCGCAACTTCTTCCGCACGGTCTCGTTCTTCCCGTATGTTGCCTCGCTGGTCGCGGTCGCGGCCGTCTGGAACATGATCTTCAGCCCCTCCATGGGCCCGGTCAACCAGATCCTCGCAACCCTTGGCGTGGAGAACCTGCCCAAGTGGGCCGCCGGCAAGGACACCGCTATGCTGACGGTCATCCTCTTCAGCGTATGGAAGAACATGGGCTACTACATGGTCATCTACCTTGCCGGTCTGCAGGGCACGAACCCCGAGCTGGAGGAGGCTGCTGAGCTGGACGGCGCCAACAAGTGGCAGATCTTCTGGAATGTCACGCTGCCGCAGCTCAAGCCCACGACCTTCTTTGTCATCATCATGCTGACCATCGCCTCCTTCAAGGTGTATGACCAGATGTATATGATCACTCAGGGCGGCCCGGGCAATGCCACGATGACCCTTGTCTACTACATTTATAATGTTGCCTTTGTCAACACACCCAAGTACGGCTATGCAAGCGCCGTCTCGATGGTGCTGTTTGTACTGGTGCTGTTTGTCACCATCATTCAGTTCAAGGGCTCGTCCAACAACGACTAAGGAAAGGAGGATACACCATGGCTACTACCGCTGTAAAAGAAAAGACCGGCTCGATGAAGGCGCAGCATATCGTCAGCCGCGTGCTGATCTACGCGCTGCTTATCATTGTGGCGGCACTGATGCTCATCCCGTTCCTGTGGATGCTCTCCGCATCCTTCAAGCTGAACAAGGACGTCTTTACGTTCCCCATTGAGTGGATCCCCTCGAACCCGCGCCCGCAGAACTATGTGGACATCTGGACGAAGATCCCCCTGCTGACCTTCGTTAAGAACACCGCGTTCCTGACCATCATCGTCACGATCTTACAGGTCCTGACCTCCTCCTTCGCCGCCTATGCGTTCGCCAAGCTGAACTTCAAGGGCAAGAACGTGCTGTTCCTGGGCTACATCGCGACCATCGCGGTGCCCTGGCAGGCTTACATGGTGCCCCAGTTCATGATGATGCGCTCCTGGCACCTGAACAACACCCATCTGGCCATCATCTTCCTGCAGGCGTTCAGCGCCTTCGGCGTTTTCATGATGAAGCAGTTCTATGAGGGCGTTCCCACCGAGCTGTGCGAGGCTGCCCGTATCGACGGTCTGTCCGAGTACGGCATCTATGCCCGCATCATGCTGCCGCTTTCTCTGCCCGCTGTATCGACGCTGGTCATCTTTACCTTCGTCAACACGTGGAACGACTTCCTCGGACCCCTGATCTACCTGACCAAGACCGAGCTCAAGACCATCCAGATCGGCCTGCGTATGTTCATCAGCCAGTACTCTGCCGAGTATGGCCTGATCATGGCGGCTTCCGTTGTCGCACTGATCCCGGTCCTGATCGTATTCCTGTCCCTGCAGAAGTACTTCGTCCAGGGCGTTGCATCCTCCGGCCTGAAGGGCTGATATAGCTACCCAGCAGTTACCCATTTGTACGGGGCGCAAGGCGAAAGCCCTGCGCCCCCTTCTTTTTTAAAATAAAAAATAAGAAATAATAAATAATAAAAAATGTG
>ERZ825384.4719-NODE-4719-length-10463-cov-19.834070_pt1 | contig 10463 bp, 5 predicted proteins | sample MGYA00519931_ERZ825384 | MGnify/ENA primary metagenome ERZ825384 (study PRJEB31778, sample SAMEA3449200) | human gut metagenome | biome: human gut; feature: human-associated habitat; material: faeces | place: United Kingdom | collected 2010/2012 ...
TGACCTCGGTTAAACTTATAAATCACAGCAGTTCAACTGCTGATTGGAATTATTTTTAAAATTTATTTGTATATGAATCGCCAAACGTTTATCTTTGCTAGTGAACTTTTTATTTTAAAATTAATTAAAATTAACGCTTATGGTAAGAAAAATTGTACTATCGTTAATTGCCGTATTCGTGTTCTTGGCATATGCCACGGCCCAGAATAGGCAGATCTCCGGTACAGTTTCCGATGCAAACGGACATCCGGTTGCAGGCGCGACCGTCATTGTAGATGGGACCTCTCTGGGGACCACGACCAACACGGCCGGCGAGTATACGCTTTCGGCTCCGGTGAACGGCACGCTCGTGGTGACGTTTGTCGGTTTTGAGCCGCAGCAGCTGCCTATCGCCGGAAAAACCCGGATCAACGTCACGATGAAGGAGGATGCGCAAGCGATCGACGATGTGATCGTCGTGGCCTTCGGTACGGCAAAGAAAGAGGCTTTCACCGGTTCGGCTGCCGTCATAAAATCGGATGAGATTGCCAAGGTGCAGACCTCCAACGTGGCGACGGCTCTGGTCGGCCGCGTGGCCGGTGTGCAGACCTCCAGCACGTCGGGAGATCTCGGCAAGACCCCCTCGATCCGCGTCCGCGGTTTCGGTTCGATCAACGCCGGCAAGGAGCCGCTCTGGATTGTGGACGGCATGCCCTATGAAGGCGACCTGAACAACCTGAACACGAACGACATCGAGTCGATGACCGTCCTCAAGGACGCCGCTTCGAACGCTCTGTACGGCGCCCGCGGCGCCAACGGCGTGATTATGGTCACCACCAAAAAGGCGAAGTCGGGCGACGCCGTCGTGACGATCGACGCCAAGTGGGGCGTAAACTCGAAAGCGCTGGAGGAGTACGACGTGATCACCTCGCCCGCGCAGTATTACGAGACGCATTTCAAGGCGCTCTACGGCTATTATGCGCAGACCAATCCGGCGGCGAAGGCCTATGCGCTGGCCAGCAGCGGCCTGACTTCCAACGGCACGGGCGGTCTGGGATACAACGTCTATACGGTTCCCGAAGGGCAGGCGCTGATCGGCACCAACGGCAAGCTGAATCCGAACGCGACGCTGGGCCGCAAGATCATCTACAACGGACAGGAGTATTGGCTGACGCCCGACGACTGGATCGACGAGGCTTACCAGTCGGCGTTCCGTCAGGAATACAACGTGAACATCTCCGGTGCGACGGAGCGCAGCTCGTTCTACGCTTCGCTCGGTTATCTGGACAATACGGGTATTATCAAAAGTTCGGCGCTGGAGCGCTATACCGCGCGTCTGAAGGCCGATTATCAGGCCAAGAAGTGGCTGAAGGTGGGCGGCAACATGTCGTATGCGCACTTCAGCAACAGCAACGGCAACTCGAACGAAGGATCGGCTTCCTCGACGGCCAACATCTTCGCGTTCTCTGCACAGATGCCCCCGATCTACCCGGTATACATCCGCGACGGTTCGGGCCGCATCATGGTGGACGACAACGGCTATCAGATGTACGACTACGGCGACAAGGGCAATGCGGGTCTGACCCGTCCGCTGCTGCCCGGCGCCAACGGACTGCAGACCAGCTGGCTCAACAAGAAAAAGGCCGAGGGCAACGCCTTTTCGGGCAGCGGCTTCGTGGACATCTCGCTTTACAAGGGGCTGAAGCTGACGGTAAACGGCAGCACCAACATCGACGAAACCCGCACGACCTATCTCAACAACCAGTATTACGGTCAGTTCGCCGAGGCGGGCGGTACGATTTCGAAGTACCACACCCGCGACATCGCCTACAACCTTCAGCAGATTCTGAACTACAACGAGACCTTCGGCAAGCACAACGTGGGGCTGATGGTCGGTCACGAGTACTATCAGAAAAAATATTACTACCTGAGCGGCACCAAGTCGAAACTCTTCTCCTATGACAACGAGGAGCTCGGCGGAGCCGTCGTTGACGGCGCGGGCGCCCACTCCTACATCGACGACTACAACTCGGAGGGTTACTTCATGCGCGCCCAGTACGACTATGCGGGCCGCTACTTCGTGAGCGGTTCGTACCGCCGCGACGCATCGTCGCGCTTCCACCCCGACCACCGCTGGGGCAACTTCTGGTCGGTAGGCGCCGCGTGGCTCCTCAATCAGGAGAACTGGTTCGACGCTCCTTGGGTGAACATGCTGAAACTCAAGGCATCTTACGGTTCGCAGGGCAACGACAACATCGGCAACTACCTCTACACCGACACCTATTCGATCGAGAACAACAACGGCGAAATCGCCGTGCTCTTCGGGCAGAAAGGCAATCCCAACATTACGTGGGAGACCAACACCAACCTGAACATCGGTACGGAGTTCGGTTTCTGGAACAACCGCCTGAGCGGAAGCGTCGATTTCTTCAACCGCAAGACTTCGGACATGCTCTTCGCATTCTCGGTTCCTTCGTCGCTGGGTTACTCGTCCTATTACGCCAACGTGGGCGACATGGTCAACCGCGGCGTCGAGGTGGAGCTGAACGCCGACCTGATCCGCACGAAAAACGTATTGTGGAGCTTCAACCTGAACCTGACCCATGTGAAGAATGAGGTCACCTATCTGGCTCCCGAACACAAATCCACGACCGTGGAGGGCTACAAAGGCTATATCGACGGCAGTTATTTCGTCGGCGAAGGGCTGCCGCTCTACACCTATTACCTGCGTTCCTACGCCGGCGTCGATCCCGAAACGGGCGCTTCGCTCTGGTACAAGGACGTGAAGGGCGACGACGGCAAGATCACCCGGACCAAGACTTCGGACTACACCTCCGCGACCCGCTACCTGCACGACAGCGCGATTCCTTCGGTATACGGCGGCTTCTCGACCTCGGTTTCGGCCTACGGCGTCGATTTCTCGATCTCGTTCAACTACCAGATCGGCGGCAAGGTCTACGATTCGGGTTACGCCAGCTTCATGTCGTCGCCCTACGGAACCACCGTCGGCACCAACTACCACAAGGACATCCTCAAGGCGTGGACGCCCGAAAACAAAGGCTCGGACATTCCCCGTCTGCAATACGGCGACCAGTATACGACGAGCGTCTCCGACCGTTTCCTGACCGACGCGAGCTACCTGAACATCTCGAACATCAACGTCGGCTATACGCTGCCGTCGAAGATCACCCAGAAATTCGGCGTACAGAAACTGCGCGTCTATCTGGCCTGCGACAACGTGGTCTACTGGTCGAAGCGTCAGGGACTCGACCCGCGTTATTCGTTCACGGGAGCGACCAACTTCTCCAACTACTCGCCGATCCGCACTATTTCGGGCGGTGTAACCGTACAGTTCTAATCTAACGGATAAAACAGGGATTGAAATGAAAAACATATTGAAAACAACGACACTCGCCCTTGTCTGCTCCATGGCGCTCACGGGCTGTATCAAAGAGACCTTCCCCACCGACAGCGCGACTTCCGGACAGGTCCGCGATTCGCCGACTGCGGTGGAGGCCATCGTCAATGCCATCCCCGTCAACATGACTTACCCCTATTCGGTGTACGGCAGGACGAACAACTACGGCTTCGACTTCGGCTATCCGGGCATGATGTGCGCTACGGACGCCGCCACGGGCGACGTGATATGCTCCTCCGGCGACGAAGGTTCGGGATATGACTGGTTCACCTACTGGCAGTCGGGCATTCTGATCGGTCCGACGCAGACCGTATGTCGCTTCCCGTGGAACTGCTACTATACGTTCATCAAATCGAGCAACGACGTGGTCGGCCTGCTGGCGGGCGTGGAACTTTCCGAAGCGCAGAAAAGCTATCTGGGCTTCGCCAAAGCTTATCGCGCCCAGCTCTATCTGGATCTGGCCCGACTGTACGATCCGCTCGACAACAAGTACACCGACGTTTCGGGCGTCAAGGGGTTGACCGTCCCGATCGTGGACGAGAACACCACCGAGGATATGGCCCGCAACAATCCGCGCGTGACGCGCGAGGCGATGTTCGAATTCATCCTCAGGGACCTCGACGACGCCGAGGCGCTGCTGGCCAACTACACCTCTTCGTCGAAGACCAATCCGAGTCTGGCCGTGGTCTACGGCATCAAGGCGCGCGCTTACCTCTGGTTGGGCGGCTTCGATTCGTCGAAGTATGCCGACGCCGCGACGTATGCCCGCAAGGCCATCGACGCCTCGAAATGCACGATCATGACCGAAGCGGAGTGGCTGAACCCCAAAACGGGCTTCAACAAAGCCAACAATTCGTGGATGTGGTACCTTCCGCAGTCTACCGAAGGCATCGCCAACCTTGTGAATTTCGCGGCATGGCGTTCGAGCGAGGCTACGTGGGGGTATGGCGGCAAATACGTTTTCGAAGGCGTTACCAGCAATTTCTACAACGAAATATCCGACACCGACTGGCGCAAGCGCGCGTTCGTGGGACCCGATGCCAAATATGCCGATTACAGCGACATTACCAACCTGACGGCGGCGCAGTTCGCCAACCTCCCGGCCTATGCGAACCTGAAGTTCCATCCCGCCGAAGGCGAGACGGCGACCTATTCCGTCGGCAACGTCACCGATATTCCGATGATGCGCGTCGAGGAGATGTACCTGATCGAAGCCGAGGCTACGGCGCACGCCGACGCCTCCGCAGGTCTCCAGCTGCTCAAAACCTTCATGGCCAAGCGCGACCCGGAATTCAGCACCTCGGCCGTGTCGTCTGCCGACGTCGTGGAGGAGATTATCTGGAACAAGCGTATCGAACTATGGGGCGAAGGCGTCGTATTCTACGACTTCAAGCGTCTGAATTACAGCCTGAAAACCGGCTACGTCGGCACGAACGTACCTTCGGACTGCCGCTTCTCGACCGACGGCCGCGCACCGTGGTGGAACTTCTGTATCCCCGAAACGGAGACCCAGCAGAACACCGCGCTCGAATCGCAGAACAACCCCAATCCCGTGGGAATCATCGATCCGTGGGTGCAGTAACGTAAGTTTTCATGGATGATTTAAAACCGAAAAACATATGAAAGCAATCAAATATTTCTTATACGCGCTTATTGCGACTTTCGTGTTCGCAGGGTGTTCCGACGATCCGACCTACACCCGCGGCGAATCCGAGGCCGACGGCTGCTACGGGGTTTACTTCCCCTCGCAGGACAACGCCGCGGACCTCGAACTCGATCCGGCCGATCCGACGGTACTGACCTTCACGGCCATGCGTACCAACGACGCCGACGCCATTACGGTTCCCGTGACCGTTACGGGCAGCGAGGACGCGATCTTCTCCGCTTCGGAAATCTCGTTCGACGACGGGGCGACGGAAACGACCTTTCAGGTCTCTTTTCCCGACGCCGAAATCGGTACGACCTATTCCTGCAACATCCAGATCGAAGACAAGAAATACGCCTTCATCTACGGTGAAAAGGCTTCGGGCGTAAGCTTCTCCGTCACCCGCGTGAAATGGAACCTCGTGACCGGGCCGAAAGGCGAGACCAAGGGCAAATGGCGCGACGACATTCTCAGTTCCGCCTACGGAATTCCCAACCGTTACGGCGAAGGCGAGGTGGAGATCTACGAACGCGACGACAACCCCGGCTACTACCGCATCAGCAACGTCTACTCGGCGGAGTATCTGGCTTCGCTGCTGAACATGTCTCCGTCCGAAGTGTCGGGCAACCGTTCGGACGTCATTACCTATATCGACGCGACGAATCCGGATAAGGTCTGGCTGCCCGAACAGTCTACGGGCGTGTTCCTCAACAGCGGCGACGGTATCGTCAGCTTTGCCTCGCAGGTGCCGGAAAACGGATTCAATGGCAGCGGGTACGGCACCAACGTGAACGGAGTCATTACATTCCCGGCCAAAAGCGTACTGCTGATGTTCGGCGACGACGGCTGGTATGTCGGCAACGCCGGCGGCATGCAGCGTCTGATGCTGCCGGGAGCCGAGGAGTACGACTTCTCGCTCGCCCTGACCGACAGCGAACCGGCCGACGGCAAGGTCGAGATCGCAGCCAAACTGGGCGCCGACGTCGCCAAGGTGAAATACGCCTTCTTCGAAGGAGTCTTCGGCGACGCCATCGCCAAGGCGAATTCGGCGGGCATCGACGCGGGAACGGTCGAGTCGAAGGAGATCACGGCGGACGGAACCATCGTGGCCCAATTCGAAGAGACCGGCAAATACACCGTCGTTGCCAACATTTACGATGAGGCGGGCGAGCTTCAGGGCTACGAATTCCTGTCATTCGGCTACGTCAAGGCCGGCGACGACAAACCCGTCGTGCTGAGCGTCCGTACGGAGCTTACGTGGGAGTTCGAAGCGCAGGGACATACTCCCGAAAACTCTATCCGCTCCATTATATTCGGTGAAAATATCGAATCGGGCTACATGGGACTCTTCAAGAGTGCCGACCTGACCGGTAAAAGCAGCGAGGACCTGATTGAAATAGCCAAAACGTCCGGCAAGGCAATTACGGCTGAAGAAATTGACAAGATCAACGACACGGGTCTCTCGCTGCTTCATAAAGGCTTGAACGCCGGTACGGATTACGTGCTGCTGGTGTGGGCTTACAACGGCTATTACGGCAAACTGTACAGCGTGCAACAGACTACGGCAGGCAAACCGGATCCGCTGCAGATCCACTATACGTACGACGATGTCGAAAACGGCCTGACCAAGGCGGGCTACTGCGGAACGTGGGATTATTATGCGGTCGATGCCTATGACAAGACCGGCAACACCTCCCGTCAGTACTTCGGACAGGTAGTCGTCGAAGACGGAGGAACGACTTCCGGATATGCGGATTTCGACAACGTATTCAGCGACTACGTGAAGGTGTCCGGACTTACGGGCGCTCCTCAGGCGTTCAATGCCGGCGAATCGCAGTATATGGCGTGGAGCGGCGGCCTTCTCTACGTACTCGCTCCGCAGCTGATCGGCAACGTGACGCTTCAGGGAACGGATTACTTCGTGAACGTGGCTTATACGGCCGAGGGTGACGACGGAGTTTACAACGGACGCGGCCTGCTTTTGGGCGCGCCGGTGGCCGACGGACTGGTGGCTTTCGTGCCCAATCCCCAGCTTCAGGCATCGAACAATCTGACGTTCACGGGTATGTGGTTCGGAATCTATGCGGACTACGATCCTGCGACGAACAAATTCTCCGGCGGCGAAGGAGGCATCGTCTTCCATGAATGGCTGCTGCTCGCAGACCCGGATTTGTATCCGGCCGCCGATATGGCTTCCGTGGTAAAGGCGCTCTCCGTGCAGCCCGGCAATTACGTGGAACTCCGCGGGCCGGAGCTTGCGAAAGTAATTGTCGGCGAAAACAGAATGCCCGCCGACCGCGGCCGTGAGTGCGAAATCGTCGGCATGCCCGTTTTGGGCGCCGCCAAGGCCAAGGTGGAATTCCGTCAGGGAATCGCCGCCCGGAGTGCGGACTTCACCCGCAGGACCGGCGCGAAAATAACCGAATAAAAAACTGTTGTTCGGACAGTACGACTATCACCGGGGAGCCGGCCCGCGAGGCCGGTTCCCTTTTTAAATTCACCTACCATGACTGACAAGAAAATTTTACTGCTCGCGCTGCTGTTCCTTGCGGGCTGTGCCTCGGACCCGATGGAAGAGAGCGGCGGCAAGGAGGCTCCGGCGGCCGCCATGCGCAAAATCGTCAATGCTCCCGCGAATGCCGCGCGGGGCGAACTGCTGATCTATTTCGACGGCGATGCCGTCGGGGACGTCGAACAGACCGCCGTTGCTGCGGCGATTACGCGTACGGCGGTGACGCGCTCCGGGATAGCGCCCGTGGACGACATCTTCACACAACTGGGCGTCACTTCGCTGCGCCGCGTATTTCCCTGCAATCCGGTCGCCGAAGAGCGCACCCGCGCGGCGGGACTGCATAAATGGTATATCGTAACGTTCGGCGAGGAAGTCGATCTGGACGCAGCGGCACGGCGGCTCGCCGCCGTTTCGGAGGTGAGCTTCGTGCAGTTCAACACCAAACTGCAGTTGGCTTCGGACAACAGGGCCTGTCCCTACAGGGGCGGTTCGGCGGCGACGCGCGCCGCCGCCGGAGGTTTCAACGATCCCGACTACAAGGACCAGTGGCACTACAGCAACAACGGCGACAGAATATTTGCCGAAACGACGCGCGCCGGAGCGGATATCAACGTGGAGGAGGCGTGGAAACTCGCCGCGGGCGATCCGTCGCTGACCGTGGCGATCGTCGATCAGGGCATCAAGTACTCGCATCCCGATCTGGCGGCCAACATGTGGATCAACAAGGCCGAGCAGAGCGGTACGACGGGCCGCGACGACGACGGCAACGGCTATGCCGACGACGTTTACGGCTACAACTTCGCGCTGGGCACGAGCCGGCTGACATGGGACGTCGAAGCTTATGACGACAAAGGCAAGAACGTCGGCGATTCGGGCCACGGCACCCACGTCGCAGGTACGGTGGCCGCCGTCAGCAACAACGGCGTCGGCGTGTCGGGCATCGCGGGAGGCACGGGCAGGAACGACGGCGTGAAACTCATGTCGTGCCAGATATTTTCGGGCGGCGAGGGCGGTTCGGCCGCCGTTTCCGCCGAAGCGATCAAATACGCCGCCGACAACGGGGCGTCGATTCTCCAGTGTTCGTGGGGCTACCCGGCCGGAGCGGTCACGACCGACAACGCCTACGCCAGCGGAGCGCGGATCGAAAAGCAGGCGATCGACTACTTCATCGCGACGAAAAACAACGCCGTTCTCGACGGCGGACTTGTGATTTTCGCTGCGGGCAACGACGCCAAGGCCATGTCCGGTTATCCGGGCGCTTACCGCGATTACATTTCGGTCACCGCCTTCTCGCCCGACTATCTGCCGGCCTACTACACGAACTACGGTCCGGGCTGCAACGTTGCGGCTCCGGGCGGCGACGCCTATATCTCGCCTTCGGGAAGCAGCGCCGCGCAGGTGCTTTCGACGCTTCCGTCCGAGCTTTACCAGTCGGATTACGGCTATATGCAGGGTACCTCGATGGCCTGCCCGCACGTATCGGGCGTCGCCGCGCTGGGGCTCTCCTATGCGCTGGCCAAAGGGAAGCAATATACGGTGGCCGAATTCAAATCGATGCTTCTGACTTCGGTGAACGACATCGACACCTACCTCGACGGCACCAAACAATCCCTGACCACCATGCAGCTGCGCAATTACCGCAAGCAGATGGGTACGGGAGCGATCGACGCCTACCAACTGCTCATGCAGATCGAGGGCACACCCTGCCTGAAAGCGAAAGTCGGCGTACAGCAGCAGCTTTCGCTCGACAAGTACTTCGGCAAGGCTTCGGCGAACCTGACCTATCTCGGCGTCGAGATCTCGCAGGCTGACAGGACCAAGCTCGGTATTTCGGCGGAGCCGACCTTCGTGTCCGGGAAGCTGAGACTGCACTGCACCAAGCCGGGCGTAGCCCGAATAACGGTCAGGGCGGTTGCCGGAGGCAGCGGTCTCGGCACGGGGACATCAATGGGCGGCATGGAGATCGCCAAAGAGTTCGCCGTCATCGCCCGCGCGGTACAGACCGAAAACGGAGGTTGGTTGTAATATAAACGCATGAAGATTATGAGAAAGACTATCTATATCGTACTGGCCGCACTGGGCTTGTGTCTGTTCGCCGGCTGCGGATCGTCGGACAAGGAGAAGGTGTCGCCGCTGGTAAAACAGCTTGCCGGCGAATGGCAGCTCAAAACGTGGAACGGCGAAGCTCCGCGGGATTTCGATGCCTATGTCTCCTTCGGCGCGGACCGTTCGTTCGAAATATACCAGCGGATCGAGCAGGTGGGCTACCAGAAGTATTCGGGAAAATACGAGATCAGAAACGGGATGCTCGGCGGCGTATACAGCGACGGCAAGCCGTTCGGCAGCACTTACGACATCACTTTCGACGAGTCGGGCAATACGCTGACGCTGACCAGCGCCACGGGCGTCGCCGAGACGGGCGTTTATGTGCGCGCCGCGATTCCCGACGGGGTCAAAAACGGAGCGGCCGTGATGAAGAATTCTCGGACGGTTCCGATCCGGCTTTTATAGAACATCGCAGGCGGGATCGCTCCCCTCTGGCGCCATGTGCGGCATCGTTAGATGCCGCACATTTTTTATGCACTTTCCACCCGGTTTCCGGCTCCGGTTTCAGCCCGCAAGCATCCCGGAAAGGTTATACTCTGGTAACGTTCTTACCTGTTCGGTTATTTTCAATCAGTTGATCTTGAGTGAGTTGTTTGGTGTTTTCAGGTGGCCGTATAGTTGCAAAGGTGCCTGCGTTCGCGCCTTTTTCCGGCATCGAAAATCGAAAACGGTACTGAAGGTCAAACCATTGGGGATATCTGCAAACCCGAATAGAGGATGCTGGCTTTCTATTTTAAAATTAATTAAAATTAACGCTTATGGTAAAAAAAATCCTACTATCGTTAATTGGAGTACTTGTGTTT
>ERZ825384.4722-NODE-4722-length-10456-cov-2.484665_pt1 | contig 10456 bp, 10 predicted proteins | sample MGYA00519931_ERZ825384 | MGnify/ENA primary metagenome ERZ825384 (study PRJEB31778, sample SAMEA3449200) | human gut metagenome | biome: human gut; feature: human-associated habitat; material: faeces | place: United Kingdom | collected 2010/2012 ...
ATTTAAAAAAATATGTGAAAAAGTTTCTGATGAGTGCTTAAAAGGCTATACTGTAGAAAATGAAAAAGAATATAAAGAATATGCAAAGGAAATTAAAAGAAGCGGAAATTAATCCGTTTCTTTTTTGCATATGTAACTTTTTTCTGATAGAATTGTATAAGAGATAGAAAAAGGAGGATTCAAGATGGAAGAAAAGACAGATAAAGAGTTGTACAAAGAATTTTTATTAGGAAATAATAAAAGCTTTGAAGAAATTGTAATAAGACACAAAGACTCTATTATTTATTTTATACAGAGATATACCAAAAGTGTAGATATTGCTGAAGATTTGGCCCAAGATGTTTTTGTTTATATTTTAATGCACAAAAAGAACTATAGATTTGAATATTCTTTAAAAACCTATCTTTATACAATAGCAAAATCAAAAGCTTTAAATTATATAAAAAGAGAAAAAAGAATAGTAGCATTAGATGAGAATCAATATGAAGATTTAGAAGAATTGGAAGAAAAAGTTTTTAAAAATGAAAGGGCTGAGAATTTGAAAAGTGCAATTCAAAAGCTTAAATTAGAATATCAAAATGCTATCTATTTAGCAGACATAGAAGAACTAAGTTATAAAGAAATTGGGCATATATTAAATAAAACAAGTTCAAGTGTGAAAGTTTTAATTTATAGGGCGAGAAAGGCCTTAGAAAAAATAATTTTGGAGGAGGGATATAAGTATGAAAACTAATAAGCAATTTATTGATGAAATTTATCAAAAATATGATGAATGTCAAAAAGAGAAAAAGCAAAGAAAAAGAAGAAGCAAGAAAAAGCAAGAAAAAGCAAGAAAAAGAAAGAAAAAGAAAGAAAAAGAAAGAAAAAGAAGAAGGAGAATGCTGTGTGCGACGGCAGCCTCCTTCTTTTCCTTTTGATACCGAATTGTTGCGCACTTAAAAAATACAAAATGTGTAGGAAAAAAGATTGACAAAAAAGATATTTTTCGATATTCTGATAAAAGTTGGGCTAAAATCACGTGAAAAGATTGAAAAAACAAGGTATTATTTCGTGCTATTGTCCGAATAAGAGAAAAAATTCAGGATAATTATATGAAAAACAATGGCCCGTGTGCAGACATAGCCGGATCAGCCGGGGAGGGTCTGCGGAAAACAAAGGAGGAACACCAATGAGAAAAAGGAACAAAGTCGTTTCTCTGCTTTTGGCAGGATGCATGGCAGCCGGTCTTCTGGCCGGATGCGGAAGCAGCGGAGAGGCACAGGTAGCAACTGCTGACAATGCTACAGCGGCATCGACCAGTACTGGAGCAGCGGATTCTGCAGCACCGGAGACTGCAGGTGAAGTGGACGGACAGATCAATCTTCGCGCGGTATCCTTTGGAAACAATTTCGATGTGCAGGATATGGGATGGCGCTGGATGATGGGAGAGTGCTACGAAGGACTGATGCGTGACGTAGCAGATGAAAACGGAGACCGTTTCGAGTATGCCGGTGCAGAATCCATGGACGTATCCGATGACGGACTGGTTTACACTTTCCATCTGAGAAAGGATGCCAAATGGTCCGACGGACAGCCGGTTACCGCAGCAGATTATGAGTACGGCTGGAAACGTCTGTTAAATCCGGAATACGGCTATTCCTATTCTTTCTACCTGTTCAACGTAGTAGGAGCAGAGGAGTATTATAACGGACAGGGCTCTGCCGATGAGATCGGAATCAAGGCAGTGGACGATTACACCTTCGAGGTTACCTTAAAGGTAGCGGATCCGACCTTCCAGTCCAAGCTGGTAGCAACTCCGCTTTACCCGACCCGTCAGGATGTCGCAGAGGCAGCCGGAGACCAGTGGGGAAAAGACTGGACAAAATGTGTCTACAACGGACCGTTTGCCATGACAAACCTGGTAGAAGATAACTCCATGACATGGGTGAAAAATGACCAGTACTGGGATAAGGACAACGTAAAACTGAATCAGGTAAACTGGTACTGTGTAGCAGAGAACGCAACAGCAGCAACCATGTTCGATAACGGACAGCTGGACGTTTTCGATGCAGCAGGCGATTACATTGCAAAATATGACAAAGAAGTAGAAGCAGGCAATATGCAGACCATGACCACCGAGTACCCGGGAACTATGGTTCTGTGCTACGAGCAGTCTGAGGGCGGAAAATCCGGTCTGATGAAAAACGTAAACATCCGCAAGGCAATTTCCTACTCCATCAACCGTGAGGAGATGGTATCAGCTGTTTACGGAAGATACACCGCAGCTTACGGCTTCGTTTCCCCGGCGATCACGCTCGACGGAACTTCCTACCGCAAGCAGGCGTCGGAGACCATGAAAGAGGAATATGAGCAGTATGCAGGAGATGCAGACAAGTTAAAAGCACTGTTCCAGAAAGGCCTTGATGAGCTTGGTATCACCGACAAACCGGAAGACATCACCATTACATTGCTGTCCCAGGGTTCTGCTACCGAGAATCAGCTCGAGAGAGAGTACCTGCAGCAGTCCATTTCCCAGAATCTGGGCGTAAAGGTAGAGCTGAACACCGTTGGCGATTACCAGATGTTTGCAAACGAGCGCGATAACAAGAACTACGATATCTTTGTAGGCGGATGGTTCAGCGATTACAACGATCCGCTGGATTTCCTGAACGTCATGAAGACAGGCGTTTATGATTCCTACGGCCTCTATAGCAACAGCGAGTACGACAGCCTGATCGATTCTCTGACCGGAGAGAACGACAACGCAAAACGCCTTGAGATTTACCAGAAGCTGGAAGATCTGCTGGTTGCACAGGATTGTGGTGTTGCACCGCTGTACTACTCTGATAAACATTACTATTATCAGAACTGGGTAAAAGATTTCTACACATCCTCCTTCGGCGCAAGCCAGGAGCTTTACAGAGCATCTGTACAGAAATAAAAAAGCAGCAAAACAGAAGAAATGAGGGAAGAAGGGCTTATGAAACAATAGGCTCTTCTTTCGCTATCATAATAAAATTCCGGTCGGAAAAGACCGGACAGGGAGAGGATTTTTATGCCAAAATATTTACTGCGCCGTTTTGCAGAAATGCTGATCACACTGTTTCTGATTGCAACGGCCACGTTTTTCCTTCTGGAAGCGGTTCCGGGAGATCCGCTGACAGAGCGTGCGAGCAAGCTCTCGCCGACCGTAAAGGAAAACCTCTATAAGCGCTACGGCCTCGACAAGCCGATGATGGAGCGCTATGTGATCACAATGAAGGGAATCTGCAAGGGAGAGTTTGGGGAATCTGTTGTCTATGCGGGACAGACGGTACAGAAGCTGATTCATGACCGTCTTCCGGTATCCGCCCGCCTTGGTATCCAGCAGGTGCTGGTCGGTATCACGATCGGTCTGCTGCTTGGAATTCTTGCGGCAATGAGGAGGGGAAGCTTCTGGGACTATATGGTGATCGCCCTGTCGGTCCTCTTGATTTCCATTCCGAACCTGATCTTTGGTCTGATGCTTCAGAAAATTTTCGCAGGCAACCTGAAGGTTCTGCCGACGATCGGCTGGCCTGCGGGAAAGGATCTGTGGTTCGGAGGATGGGAATACACGATTCTTCCGACCCTGACAGGATGCTTTTCTTATATCGCAACGTATGCGCGTCTGCTGAAAACCTCGATGCTCGATGTGATCAATCAGGATTACGTGCTGACTGCTGAATCGAAGGGCTTAAGCCGCGGACAGATTATCCGCCGCCATATCCTTCGGAACTCGTTTATCCCGGTTATCACACAGCTTCCGATGTCGGTTGCCATGTGTATCACAGGCTCCTTCTTCATCGAGAGCATCTTTTCCATCCCGGGAATCGGACAGTATTATGTGACGGCGGTCAATAACCAGGATCTTTCCATTATCATGGGAGAGACGGTTATTATCGCAGCACTTTACATCGGTGTTCTCTTTATCACGGACCTGCTGTACGTGGTCGTTGACCCGAGAATCAGTCTGACAGGAAAGAGCAGATAAGGAGGATATTATGGCAGCATTAACACCGGAAAAATTTAAAGTAATAGGATACACCGAGGAAGATGCGAACCGGATTGACCGCCCGACCATTTCCTACTGGCAGGACGCCTGGAGACGGCTCCGCAAAAACCCGATCGCAATGGGATCTCTTGTTGTGCTCGGCATTCTGCTTGTCATGGTCATCATCGGACCGCATATCAAAGGATATGATTATGTATCCATGAATATCGCCGAGAAAAACCAGGGCGTATCGTCAAAATACTGGTTTGGAACCGACAACCTGGGACGTGACCTCTTCTCAAGAGTCTGGGTCGGCGCGCGGGCATCACTGATCATCGCGATCGTTGCAACGGCAATCAAACTCATCATCGGAACGGTATATGGCGCGCTGATGGCACATTTCGGCGGCTGGGTCGATGAGGTTCTGATGCGGATCATCGAGGTTATCAACTCGATTCCGTCTCTGCTTCTTACGATTCTGATCATGATGATTCTTGGAAATAACCTGTTTGCACTTCTGGTCGCGCTTAGTGTCACCGCATGGTGTAACACGGCACGTCAGGTGCGCGGTATGATCAAACAGCTCCGTGAGACGGAATACGTTTACGCGGCGGAGGTGCTCGGTGCAAAACCGCTCCGCATCATCTTAAAACACTATGTACCGAATATGCTGGGTATCCTGATTCTGGATACGGCGACGGCAATCCCGATGTTTATTTTTACGGAGGCAGGTCTTAGCTTCCTCGGCATCGGCCTCAAGGCACCATCGATCAGCCTTGGTGTCCTGATTTCAATGGGACAGCAGAACATGGATTTCTATCCGTCACAGCTTCTGTTCCCATGTCTCGTGCTCTGTATCATCGTTATGGCATTCAACCTTCTGGGAGACGGCCTTCGCGATGCCCTTGATCCGAGACTTCGCCAGTAATAAGTGGGAGATAACGATATGAACGAACAAAACAATCCGATTCTGGAAGTAAAAAACTTAAGAGTCTCTTATCACACCTATGCCGGTGAAGTAAAGGCAGTCCGCGGTGTACAGTTTTCTCTCGAGAAAGGTCAGGCGCTCGCAATTGTGGGCGAATCCGGCTGCGGAAAATCTGTAACGGCGAAATCCATCATGGGCCTCATCAAGGCCCCGCAGGGTGAGATTAAAGAGAACAGTGAAATTCTCTATCATGGAGAGAATATTCTGAAATACAACAAAAAACAGTGGCAGCATTACAAAGGCGGCGAGTGTGCAATCATTTTCCAGGATGCGCTGGCTTCCTTAAATCCGACGATGCGTGTCGGAAAACAGATTATGGAAAATCTGATGGGCCACAAAAACATGACAAAACAGGAAGCGGCAAAGGAGGCTGTCGAGATGCTGCGCATGGTCGGCATCCCGGAGCCGGAAAAACGTGTCAGACAGTATCCGCACGAATTTTCCGGCGGTATGCGTCAGCGTGTTATGATCGCGATTGCATTTGCCTGTGATCCGAAAATTCTGATCTGTGACGAGCCGACGACCGCGCTCGATGTGACAATTCAGGGACAGATTCTCGATATTATCAAGAATCTGCAGAAGAAAAATCAGACATCCGTCATCATGATCACACATGATCTCGGTGTTGTGGCAAATATCGCACAGAAGATTGCTGTCATGTATTCCGGCATCATCGTGGAGAGCGGAACGTGTGAGGACATTTTCTATCGTCCGCGTCACCCGTATACCTGGGCGCTGATCCGTTCCGTACCGCGTCTGGATCTGAAAAACAAGCAGGAACTCGCGACAATTCCGGGAACTCCGCCGGATCTTTTAAACCCGCCGGTCGGATGTCCGTTCTGCACGCGGTGCAGCTACTGTATGCCGATCTGTAAGGAAGAGATGCCGGAGGTAACGGAATTCGGCGGCGAGCATAAGGCTGCCTGCTGGCTCCATCACCCGATGGCACCAAAAGTAGAAATGCCAAATCTGGAAGGAGGAGAACTGTAATGGAAAATAACGAAAAAGAAGTGCTTTTTTCCGTTTCCCATCTGAAAAAATATTTTCAGGTCGGAAACCATGCGACCTTAAAGGCCGTGGATGATGTCTCCTTCGAAATTTACAAGGGTGAGACACTTGGAATGGTTGGCGAGTCCGGATGTGGAAAGACGACGTGCGGCCGTACCTGCATCGGCCTGTATGACAAGACCGACGGACAGGTGCTCTACAAGGGAACCGATGTCCATGCATTAAACGGAAAAGAGCGGTTTGCCTTCAAAAAACAGGTGCAGATGGTCTTCCAGGATCCGTATGGATCGCTCGACCCACGTATGACCGTTGCCGACATCATCGGCGAGGGCATCGACATTCACCATCTGGCAAAGAATAAGAAAGAGCGCCAGGAGATGATCTACAAATATCTGGAGCTGGTCGGACTGAACCGCGAGCATGCGAACCGTTTCGTGCACGAGTTTTCCGGCGGACAGCGCCAGCGAATCGGTATCGCGCGTGCGCTTGCCGTGCAGCCGGAGTTCATCGTTCTCGATGAGCCGATCTCCGCACTCGACGTTTCGATTCAGGCGCAGATCGTCAACCTGCTTGTGGACTTACAGAAGAAGATGGGTCTGACCTATCTTTTCGTTGCGCATGATCTGTCGATGGTCAAACATATTTCCGACCGTGTGGCGGTTCTGTATCTGGGAACGCTCGTCGAGCTGACGACATCCGAGGAGCTGTACGCCAACCCGCGCCACCCGTACACACAGGCACTGCTCTCCGCGATTCCGATTCCGGACCCGAAAGTAGAGGCAGAGCGCGACCGCAAAAAAATCCGCCTCGAAGGCGAGGTGCCGAGCCCGATCAACACGAAGCCGGGCTGCAAATTCCAGGGAAGATGCAAGTACGCAAAAGACATCTGCCGACAGCAGATGCCGGAATTAAAAGACGTGGGCAACAATCACTTTGTGGCATGTCATTTCTGTGATGCATTAGAAGAAAATAAGGAATTATAAAACATGGAAAAGATAAAGAACATCTGCCGTGATCTCGGCAGAGCATTTACAATCGGCCTGCTCTCCGGCGGCGCTGCGGCAGCTGTGCTGCTGCTGGGAGGATTCCTCTTTGGGGGATTCACGTTCCGCGCTGCCCTTGAGGCGGCGAAAGACGGCCTGCTGCTGATCGCGGCCCTCGGCATGTTCGTGATCGCCGGAATGCTGATGGTAAAAGGCAAAAACCCGGAGAAATTCACGCAGAAGGAAAAATGGCGCGTCCACTTTGCCGTGCTCGGATATAAGAGTGTGTTCGCAGTTCTCTGCGTTTCCTGGGTGCTGTGGGCGGCAGCGGCGGATTATCTTTTGTATCGGATGTGAAAATAGTTTCTATAAATAAAAAGAGAATTTTGCAGACTGTAAAAATGAGGTCCGGCAAAATTCTCTTTTTTCGTTTAGTCGTTATTCGTCTTCGAGACGGGAGATAACCATCTCCATGGATTTCTGATATTCTTCATCCGAAGAATTGTAGAACAGCATCAGATCGAGGCAGCTGCTCATTTTCTTCAGTGCTTCCGGGATGGAGTAGTCGATCGTTTTCACATATTCATCCCAGTGCTCCAGCTTCCACGTATCGCGCACGGAGTTGCGGTCGATCATGCGCTGGTGGCAGATCTCCGGTTTTGTGACAACCCAGATCACAACAAGCTTTGCCCCATGGTCAGCGAGCTTTTTGGAGAAGTCTTTCAGGAACTTCTCATCATGCACTTCGCGTGTGAATGGTGCGTTGATCAGCACAATATCGTCATACTCGAGTGCTTCCAGTCCGAAATTGACCGTTACTTCATATTCATAATCGCGGATATTCTCCTCGAAGAAATCAGAACTGCGGTTGATTTCCTGTCCGCCCGCTTTGAAAACGCGGTTCGACAGCGGAATGACCGTATCCTTGTCGAGATAAACAACGTGTTTCAGCTCCTTGGCGAGCTGTTTTGAAATGTATGTCTTTCCGCACGCAGGCGGCGAGGTTACGAGGATCATCTTTTTCATCGTTTGTATGTCTTCCTTTCTAGTTGAATCAAAAAAAATCACTCTTAGCATTATAGAAAATTTGGGAAAAAATTGCAAGAGAAAAGACGGTTGTGCCGGAGAAAAAATTGTCTTATAATAAAATAAGATTTTTATGCCATCACGGAGAAAATAAATGGAGGAAAGACAATGAGCAGAGCAAATACACGAGTTGTGAAAATCGGCGACCGGGTCATCGGAGGCGGAAATCCGATTCTGATCCAGTCCATGACGAATACCAAAACAGAAGATGTGGAGGCAACCGTAAAGCAGATCCAGGCGCTCACGGAAGCCGGATGTAACATTATCCGATGCGCCGTCCCGACCATGGAGGCAGTCAAGGCGCTGTCCGAGATCAAAAAACAGATCTCGATTCCGCTTGTAGCAGATATTCATTTTGACTATCGATTGGCGATCGCCGCGATCGAAAACGGAGCCGATAAAATCCGCATCAACCCGGGCAACATCGGCAGCCGCGACCGGATCCAGGCGGTTGTAGATGCAGCAAAAGAACGCCAGATTCCGATCCGCGTCGGCGTCAACAGCGGTTCACTCGAAAAAGAGCTGGTGGAAAAATACAACGGCGTAACGGCAGAGGGCCTGGTGGAGAGCGCGCTCGACAAAGTGCGGATCATCGAGGAGATGGGCTATGACAATCTCGTCATCAGCATCAAATCGTCTGATGTGATGATGTGTGCAAAAGCGCATGAGCTGATCACGAACCAGACGGATCATCCGCTTCATGTCGGCATTACGGAGGCAGGAACGCTGTATTCCGGCAACATCAAATCGGCAGTGGGGCTCGGTATTATTTTATATCAGGGCATCGGAGATACGATCCGCGTTTCCCTGACCGGCGATCCGCTCGAGGAAATCAAATCCGCAAAACGGATCTTAAAGACCCTGGGACTTCGAAAAGGCGGCATTGAGGTCGTATCGTGTCCGACCTGCGGACGGACCCAGATTGACCTGATCGGACTGGCAAACCAGGTGGAAACACTGGTGCAGGGCTACGATCTTGATATCAAGGTTGCCGTCATGGGCTGCGTGGTCAACGGACCGGGCGAGGCAAAAGAGGCGGATCTTGGTGTTGCAGGCGGAAAAGGCGTCGGCATTTTAATTAAAAAAGGTGAAATCGTGAAAAAAGTACCGGAGAGCGAGCTGCTGTCCGTCTTAAAGGACGAGCTGGATCACTGGGGCAAGTAGAAAAGAAAGCAGGAATAGGAATGGAAAAACAGTTTCAGGAAGTATTTCCGGATTTGAGAATCGAAGGGGGCATGGCAGAGCTTCTCGATACCGTGGAGGTTTCGCGGGTATCGATCAATAAGAAAAAAGATCTGCTGCGGATCTATGTGGTCAGCCATCAGTGGATTCACAAAAAATATATTTATCAGCTGGAGCGCCAGATCGAGGAGCAGCTCTTTTCCAACGTGCCGCTGCGCGTGAAGATTATTGAGCGGTTCTATCTGTCGCGCCAGTATACGCCGGAAAACTTTCTGGAGGTGTACCGTCCGAGTATCCTGCTCGAGCTGAAAAACCACAGTGTCTTTCTGAATCATCTGTTTTCGACTGCCGAGATTACCTTCCCGGAGACGAACAAAATGCACCTGGTGCTCGTGGACTCCGTTGTGGCAAAGGAGCGCGAGGAGGAGCTGGTCCATATTCTCGAGAAAATCTTCTGTGAGCGGTGCGGCTTCGACCTGATCGTGGAAACCGAGATGAGAAAGCCGGAGGGCGAGAGCCGCGCCATGAGAAATTCCGAGCTCCGCATCCGGGAGGAAGTGCGCCACGTTCTGGCGCATACCCATTACGGTGAGATGCTCGGCGAAAAAGAGCAGAACCGGATGGAAGAGCAGGCGGAAGCAGCAGGCGAACAGCCAAAAGCAGCCGCAGCAGCCAAGGACGGCGAGGCGAAAAAAGAAAAAGCAGCAGACGGCGGAAGGGGAAAAGGTTTTTCCGGCGGCGGACGCGGTTCCTTCAAAAAAGGCAAGGGCAGTTTCGGCCGGAATGCGGACAATCAGCCGCGCAAATCCTCCAATCCGGATGTGCTGTACGGAAGAGATTTCGAGGATGAGAGCGTGGAGATTCTGAAAATCGGCGATGAGATCGGTGATGTTGTCATCCGAGGAAGAGTCCAGAGTGTGGATATGCGCGAGATCCGGAATGAGCGTACGATTTTCATGTTCACGATCACCGACTTTACGGATACCATCGGCGTCAAGATTTTCGTCCAGAACGCGGAAGTGCCGGAATTAAAGGATGCGATCAAAAAAGGCGCATTCATTAAAGTAAAAGGAAAAACGACGGTTGATGCGTTCGACCACGATCTGACGGTTATGTCTGTCTGGGGCATCAAGAAGATCACCGATTTCCGTACCGGCCGTCAGGATACGAGTCCGGTGAAGCGTGTGGAGCTGCACTGCCATACAAAGATGAGCGATA
>ERZ825384.4732-NODE-4732-length-10425-cov-1.976856_pt1 | contig 10425 bp, 7 predicted proteins | sample MGYA00519931_ERZ825384 | MGnify/ENA primary metagenome ERZ825384 (study PRJEB31778, sample SAMEA3449200) | human gut metagenome | biome: human gut; feature: human-associated habitat; material: faeces | place: United Kingdom | collected 2010/2012 ...
TAGCATTATTCATAAGAGTAATTGTACATGGGGCTTCTTCTGATGGATCTCTGTGCTTTAAATGATAGTTAACACTTGATCTGAACTGGTATCCAAAAATATATATTGGGTAAAACCAGCATACAGCATAAAGAATCAGTAAAAAGCTGGAATAATAATGCAGGCATAGAAGCACAAGCGAAATTACGGCAGGAAGCCATGACAGAATAAGTTCAATTGGGTTTCTTATAAATCTGTTCCAAAATACAATCTTGAAATAATCCTTTCCAGAAGCTTTTAATGTTGTGTTGAATTTAATAATATCCATAATAATCCTCATAAATAAATTGATATAGAGATATAATAACACCCTCAAAAAGATAAAACAATTAATTATCTGTTAAATTAAAAATGTATATTGAAATGATTGTAAAATCATGCAAAAATCAGTTTCCAAAAAGATTGTAATAGGCTATAATATTATTAGATTTGTGTATTGCTGGAGGAATATTTTGGGTAGTGATAATAACAGAAATATAGGGCTTTCAGAAATTATACGTATGCTTGAAAATAATGTTACATTTACTCAGGCAGCAGATAGTGTTCTTGAATGTATTACTGACAGCATGGATGTATGTGATGCTGTTGTAATGCAGATAGACAGGGAAAGTGACACTATGCATGTGATATCTGAAACCGGAAATTGTTTTAAAGATGAATCAGGCACGGTTAAACGGTCAGAGTTTGTATTATGTTCAGATGCAATTAAGATTACATACGAAGGAAATGCGGATACAGCACAGAAAGGGCTTCTGGACAGACTTGGAGTAAAACTGAGCATAACAGTACCGATTTTAATTAATAATGTAAAAGCAATGTATCTTATAGTTCTTAGTAATGATGTACAGGCAGTATCAGATAATAAGATTAAGGAATACATAAGCGATATGGCACTGGTACTTCATGGTATAGCACAGAGCAAGGTAATTAATAATTCACTTATATCATCTTATGATGTTTTACAGAAGATTCTTGATAATATAGGCTCTGGAATTATTGTGTGCAGCAGGTATTCTGGCAATATATTGTTTGAGAATGAGATGGCAGCTAATGTACAGGAGGTTCGGGATACAATAAGGGAATGTTTGGAGGATGTGTTTACATGCGAAGATGTACATAGAAGCATCGGAGCATCCATGGAACGCTATAATACAGAGTCAGGATTGTGGTTTGAGGTGAGGTTTTCTGAATTGGAGTGGATTGACGGAAGTGAGGTTATTGTTGTGACCGCCGTAGATATTACCCAGAAGAAAAAGAATCAGCAGAAGATTGAATATCAGGCACATAATGATTTTCTTACAGGTCTGTATAACCGTATGAAATGTGAAGTCGATTTAAGAAAAGTTATAAGAAGAACGGAAAAGGCAGGACTTAAAGGAGCGGTACTGTTTATTGATCTTGATGATTTCAAGCATATTAATGATGGACTTGGCCATCAGTATGGGGATATACTTCTTCAGCAGATTGCGGCAGGACTTACGGGAATTCCAGGTTTGCGTGGACATTGTTACAGAATGGGTGGAGATGAATTTGTAATAATAGTTGAACCTGAAATATTTGGAGACATAAATAATATTATTGGCAATATAACTGCTTTGTTTAATAAGCCGTGGTATCTTATGGAAACTGAATATTTCTGTACAATGAGTATGGGAGTTGCAGTGTTCCCGGATAACAGTGTTGATGTTCATGAAATAACAAGAATGGCAGATGTTGCGATGTATGAGGCAAAGAGGTCAGGAAAGAACGGCTATACTTATTACAGCAGTGAGGTTGAGAATTCAACAGCCAAGAGGCTTGATATCGAGAATAACATGAGACAGGCAGTTTCTACAGGAATTGATGAATTCGTAGTATTCTATCAGCCCGTTGTTGATGTTAATACACAGATGTGTACTTCCTGTGAGGCGCTTGTAAGTTGGGACAGCAATGCACTGGGATTTATGGGGCCGGGTGAGTTCATACCGCTGGCAGAATATCTTGGACTTATTACTTCAATTGGTGACTATGTCCTTGAGGAAGCATGCAGAAGATGTAAGCTATGGAATGATAATGGACATCCAGATTTCTATATTAATGTGAATCTGTCAGTAGTGCAGCTTTTACAGAAGGATGTTGTCGAAAATATTAAAAGAATTCTTGATAAAACAGGTGTTAATCCTAAGAATATAGTACTTGAGATTACAGAATCATTTGCAATTAATGATATGCAGAGAGTTATGGATATTATTACAGGACTTAAGAAGTTAGGACCTAGGATTGCACTTGATGATTTTGGTACAGGTTATTCTTCACTTAACTATATAAAGCAACTTCCTCTTGATATCATTAAGGTTGATAAGACATTTATTGATGATATTGTTGAAGATGATTATGCACAGGCATTTATTAAGCTTATAGTCGACCTTTCCAAGACTATCGGTACTAAGATTGTTGTCGAAGGTGTTGAACATAAGGAGCAGTTTGAACTGCTTAAAAGTCTTGGTGTGGATTATATACAGGGATATTATTTTGGAAAGCCTGTACCAGCCAATATTTTTGAAGAGAAAAACTTAGAGGGGAGATTGGGCGAATGAACATACTGATTAAAGAAGGCAGAGTACTTGACCCTGCAAGTAAAACAGACAAAGTTATTGATGTGCTTATTAATGACGGATTTATTGCAGCAATGGAAGAGAATATTGATGAGTCACAGGCTGATGAAGTGATTGATGCATCAGGCTGTATGGTTATGCCCGGACTGGTTGACCTTAATGCACATTTCAGGGAACCGGGACTTGAGCATAAGGAAACAATCAGAACAGGCTCAAGAGCAGCAGCAAGAGGCGGATATACAACAGTCTGCATGATGCCTAATACGAAACCTGTAATTGATAATGTTGATATGCTGCAATATGTAACAGATAAGGCAGAAGAGGTTACTGACATTAATCTGTATACAATAGCAGCCATGACTGCGGGTCAGGAGGGAGAATATCTTACTGATTTTGAGGCTCTTAAGGATGCAGGTGCTGTTGCAGTCAGTGACAATGGCGGAACTATTATGAATGCAAGAACTGCAAGGCAGGCTATGAGGCAGGCAGCAGAGGTTGATATTCCGGTATTTGCACATTGTGAAGATACTAACTTGGCTGCAAGAGGTGTTATGAATGCCGGAGAGAGAGCCAAGGAACTTGGTCTTTTCGGAATAATGGATGCCGTTGAGGATGTTATTGTTGCAAGAGATATTCTTCTTGCAAAGAATACAGGTGCAAAGCTGCATATAAGTCATGTGTCTAATAAGGAATCAGCATTTATTATAAAGATTGCCAAGGAGCAGGGGATTCCAGTGACAGCAGAGGTTGCCCCACATCATTTCACACTGACAGAGGATGCGGTGAATGGGGATGATGCTAACTTTAAGATTAACCCTCCTTTAAGAAAGGCAGATGATGTAAAGGCTCTTAAAGAAGCTCTTGCATCAGGGGTTATTGATGTTATTGCAACAGACCATGCTCCACATCATCCTACTGAGAAGGAAAGACCTTTTGATGAAGCACCGTTTGGTGTAGTAGGTCTTGAAACAGCAGTTCCGGTTACTATTACTGAGCTTGTAAGGACAGGAGTACTTACTCCGTTACAGATGGTTGAGAAAATGAGTTATAATCCGGCTAAGATACTTGGAATTGACAGAGGAGTTCTTGCACCGGGAAAAGTTGCTGATATAACAGTTGTTAATCCTACAGAAGAGTATGATATTGACAGCGGCAGATTTGCTTCAAAGGGAAAGAATACTCCATTTGAAGGAAAGCATGTGTTTGGAAAGGTTTTATATACGCTTGTTAACGGAAGAGTTGTGTATTCAGACCATAATGGAACAGAAATTCTTATTGAAAGAGAAGTTCCAAAGTTGTAGAATAAAGTGATTTTGCGTATGAATTAAGGAGGCTAAAGTAGATTAATGATTAAGAAGCTTGTTGATAAGATTGTAGAGACTAATGCACCAATAGTTGTAGGACTTGATCCGATGATGAAGTATATTCCAAAGCATCTTGCAGATGCTGCATTTGAGCAGTATGGTGAGACACTTGAGGGAGCAGCAGAGGCTATATGGCAGTATAACAAAGGCATTATAGATAATATATATGACATTGTTCCAGCAGTTAAACCACAGATTGCAATGTATGAGCAGTTTGGTATTGAAGGACTTAAGGCATTCAAGAAAACAGTTGATTACTGCCACGAGAAAGGCATGATTGTTATCGGTGATGTTAAGAGAGGTGATATTGGTTCAACTTCTGAGGCTTATGCGGTAGCACATCTCGGAAAGGTAAATGTTGGCTCTAAGGCAATTACACCTTTTGATGAAGATTTTGCGACTGTTAATCCATATCTTGGCTCTGATGGAATCAATCCATTTATCAAGGTTTGTAATGAGCAGGACAGAGGTATATTTATACTTGTTAAGACATCTAATCCTTCAAGCGGAGAATTCCAGGATCAGCTTATTAACGGAAGACCATTATACGAGTTAGTTGGTGAGAAGGTTAATGAATGGGGAGCTTCAAGCATGGATGGAGATTACAGCAATGTCGGTGCTGTTGTCGGAGCTACTTATCCAGAGATGGGAAGAGTGTTAAGAAAGGTTATGCCTAAGGCATATATCCTTGTTCCGGGATATGGCGCACAGGGTGGACAGGGCAAGGATCTTGTTGATTTCTTCAATCCTGACGGACTTGGAGCCATCGTAAACAGCTCAAGAGGAATTATAGCAGCATATACTAAGGAACAGTATGCGAAGTTTGGTGAGAAGAATTTCGGAGAAGCTTCAAGACAGGCTGCTCTTGATATGATTGCTGATATCAACGGAGCACTTGGCAAGTAATTATATATATTTACACACAGTTTAATAATGGAGATTATTATGGCGTACAGAGAAAATGCGAAGATTCTTGAAGCAGGCTGTCTTGCTGACGGAGTCTATGAAATATGGTTTGAAACAAAGGATATTGCTAAGGCCGCTAAGGCTGGACAGTTTATATCAGTATATTCTAATGATGGTTCAAGAATGTTACCAAGACCTATCAGTATATGTAAGGTTGCGGATAATAATTTGAGAATTGTATTCAGGGTTGCCGGAAAGGGAACAGAGGAATTCTCTAAGATGAAGGCAGGAGAATATCTTGATATTCAGGGACCTCTTGGCAATGGATATGACTTGGAAAAAATTGCTGCAGAGCTTAAGGCAGAAGGCAGAAGCTTTGATAAGGCTATTCTTTTCGGTGGTGGAATAGGTGTTCCTCCTATGCTTGAGCTTGCAAGAAGATTAGACTGCCACAAGAATGTTGTAGTTGGTTACAGAAACAGCCAGACTTTTCTTAAGGAAGATTTTGAAGCAGTTGCTGATACAGAAGTGTATATTGCAACAGAAGATGGAAGCGTTGGAGCGAAGGGAAATGTATTAGATGCCGTAAAACAGGAAAAGGTTGAGGCAGATGTTATATTTGCATGTGGACCAACTCCTATGCTTCGTGCAATTAAGGCATATGCACTTGAGAATGATATTCCGTGTTATGTTTCATTAGAAGAGAAGATGGCATGCGGAATTGGTGCATGTCTTGCATGTGTATGTAAATCAACTGAGATTGACGACCATTCTCAGGTTAAGAATAAGAGAGTGTGCAAGGAAGGTCCGGTATTTAATGTTAAGGAGGTAGAACTGTAATGAGCGATATTAATATGTCAGTCAATATTGCAGGAGTTGAATTAAAGAATCCTGTGACAGTTGCTTCCGGAACATTCGGCTCAGGCATGGAGTATGGAGAGTATGTTGACCTTAACAGACTCGGTGCAGTGACAACAAAGGGTGTTGCCAATATTCCATGGCCGGGCAATCCTACACCAAGAATTGCCGAGACTTACGGTGGAATGATGAATGCTATCGGATTACAGAATCCGGGACTTGATACATTTGTAAAAAGAGACATTCCATTCCTTAAGCAGTATGATACTAAGATTATTGTTAATGTATGTGGAAAATCTGAGGCAGATTATGTAGACGCTGTTGAAAAGCTTGGTGAACAGCCAGTTGACCTTCTTGAAATCAATATCTCATGCCCTAATGTCAAAGAGGGAGGAATTGCTTTCGGACAGGTTCCATCTTCTGCAGAGGCTATTACTAAGGCGGTTAAAAAGGTAGCAAAGCAGCCGGTTATTATGAAGTTAAGTCCTAATGTTACTGATATCACAGAGATGGCAAAGGCTGTAGAGGCAGGTGGTGCAGATGCGGTTTCACTTATCAATACTCTTACAGGTATGAAGATTGATGTGAACAGAAGAACATTTGCAGTAGCTAACAAGACTGCGGGTGTGTCAGGACCTGCTATTCATCCAATCGCAGTAAGAATGGTTTATCAGGTTGCCAATGCAATTAACCTTCCTATAATCGGAATGGGAGGAATCAGAACAGCAGAGGATGCACTTGAAATGATTATGGTTGGTGCAAGTGCAGTTGCTGTTGGAACAGCGAATTTTAATGATCCATATACAACTATTAAGGTTATTGATGGAATCAGGGAATATATGGAAAAGAATAATGTAGCAGATATTAAGGAGCTGATTGGTTGTGTCAGATAGAATACTTTTCTTAAGTAATGGTTCTATATGCTATGACTCAACAACTTACTTTATTGACTGTATAAGTGAAGAATTAAAAGCTATGGGCTGGGAAGTCATGCATATCAGATTAGATAAAGCCACACAGAAGGATAAGCTGTGTGTGCTGGCTGATGAGTATGACTCCCAGCCTTTTGATTATGTGTTTGATATTAATACAAAGCTGGACGCAGTATGTGATGATTCGGGAAGATATTGCTTTGACAGGCTTGGAAAAGCGGTCTGGCATTATATTCTTGACCATCCGTTCTATCATCATGACAGTCTCAAAGTGCCTTTAAAGAACATGAATGTAATATGTCTTGATGAGATGCATAAAAAGTTTATTGATGAAACTTATCCTCATATTAACAGCTGTATTGTTCTTCCGCTTGCTGCAAAGCAGGCAGAGAGCGGTCTGAAGCCATATGATATGCGTGATAATGACCTGATATTCACAGCGTCCTATACTGACCCTGATATGGTGTATCTTAAAGCAATGAAGCAGGATAGTGATAATGTGGCTTTTTTTAATGCATTTACACAAATACTGTTTGATAATCCGGAGCTTACGCAGGAGGAAGCCATAAGGCAGATGTATCCGGGTATCAGTGGAACACAGATAGCAGAGAAGCTGCAGCAGAATTTTATGGCTGATGTATATATTCAGGCGGCAATAAGACAGGAGATTGTGGTTCAGCTTATAAGAAATCATGTGCCTGTGAAGCTGTATGGACATAACTGGGATACTTTTCTTATGAAGGCAGAGGTTCTTATGAAAGAGGATTTGACATTCATTAAGGAGCATGTTAAGGACTGTGGAGAGGTAATGTATGGAGAGCTTCCAAATATATATAATAATGCCCGTATGTCGATTAACCAGCTTCCGTGGTTTAAGGCAGGAATACATGACAGGACGCCGCTTGCGTTAATGAATGGCTGTGTTAGTATTACAGACGGAAGTACTTATATGCGGCGTGAGATTCCTATGGATTCAGGAGTTGAATATTATTCACTTGATGAGTTGGAAAAAGTTGGAGAGAAGATTAAAAGCCTTGTGGCTGATGTGGGTTCTATGAAGGATAAGGCGGCAAAAGGCGTTCAGTATGCAGAAGATATGTGGTCGTGGAAACACTGGGCTGTGGAGTTTGTGGAGGCTGCAAAGGAATGCTGAGGCGTGCTGAGGCGTGGCGCTTGAGACTGTTGGTGAGATAACTGTAATGTGGCGCTCAGGCTGGCGCGTCCTATAAGATTGTTTTTTATAGAGGTTTTATAGGCTGTTTTCAGACAGAAAAAGTGTTTTCGGTGCGGAATTACCTATAAGGCTGGCACGAGGAAGCTTTTGATAGGTGGATTGAGAGATAAAATGACTGGTTTAGCAGGCAATTTGCTGAAATTGTCCTATAAGAACTTGACTAATGCGACTATCTATAGGTATCACGTCAAATATGCATGTATTTAATCATGCCACAGCCATTATGGAAACTAAAGACAGGGATAAATTCTAAAAAGACATGACAGTCATTGATAAAAATGATTGCCATGTCTTTTCGATTATAATGAAACAATATAGTTATAATGTTGCTGCAATATCTTCTGCAATCTGTTCAGGAGTAAGGTGGTTATCCTTTAATACTTCTGAGACATCGTATCTGTCGATAAATTCTTTTTTAATACCAAAGTTTAATACCTTCATGTCAGAAGAACCATAGAATGCTGCAATCTTAGCACCAAATCCGCCTTCAAGATAGCCGTCCTCAAGAGTTGCAACTACTGCGTGGTCTTTCTTTAATTCATTAAGAGTGTCTGCGTCAATACCTGAGATATAGTAAGGATTGATAACAGTTGCGTCAATTCCGTGTGAAGCCTTAAGAATATCAGCGGCTTTAACAGCGTTTTCATAGAAAGTTCCAAGCCCGAGGATAGCAACTCTGCTTCCTTTCTTAGTAATCTCATAGGTGTCCAGCTTGCCAAAATCTTTAGTTACAGGTGTACCAGTTGATATCATGCTGCCGCCCGGAACTTTAATAGCAACAGGATACGCATTCTGAGTTAAAGACCAGTCAAGCATAGCAATATAATCTTCCTTAGTGACAGGTGCAAGATATATAAGTCCCGGAATGCTGTTGAGCATAGGAATATCCTGAAGTCCGAGATGTGTAACATCATTCATCCCGTACACAGAACCTGCAAATACTGTAAATGTTACAGCATTGCCATTGATACATACATCTTGTGTAATCTGGTCATAGGCTCTTTGTATAAATGAGCTGTAAACACCAAATACAGGCTTTCCGCCGTTAGCAGCGATACCGGAAGCCAACGCAACAGCAGTTTCCTCTGCGATACCAACATCAACAAACTGTTTTCCTGCTTTAGCTCTCATGTCAGCAGTAAATCCCATAACAGTAGGAGTTCCGGCTGTGATTGCAACAACACTTTTATCCTCGTCCATCTTCTTTAACAGATATTCTAAAGAAGCGTCAGAGAAATCAGGCTCTCCGCCCTTGGAAAGAGATTCGCCGGTTGCAATATCAAAAGGCGAATGCCAGTGCCATATTTCTTTATTCTGTTCGGCAGGTGCATAACCTTTGCCTTTAAGCGTATTAATGTGGACAACAACGGCTTTTGTAGTGTCTTTAACCTTTTCAAATGCTTCAATTAAAGAAGCAATATCATTACCCTTATCAACATAGATGTAATCAAGGTTCATTGCTTTGAAAAGATTACATTCAGCCTGTCCATTTGTTTCACGAAGAAGCTTTAAGTTGCCATAAAGGCCACCGTGATTTTCAGCAATAGACATATCGTTATCGTTAGCAACAATAATCATGTTGCCATTTAATTCAGATGCAAAATCAAGACCTTCCAAAGCCTCGCCGCCGCTTAAAGAACCATCACCTATAACAGCGATTACATTACCATCTTCACCGTTTAAATCTCTTGCCTTGGCAAGACCGCAGGCAAGACTTATAGAAGTTGAAGTATGACCTACAGTAAAGAAATCATGTTCGCTTTCGTCCGGATTAGTGTATCCTGACACATCATCATAATGCTCCTCATAAAGATATGCATCTTTTCTTCCAGTGAGCATTTTGTGAGGATAGCACTGGTGTGATACATCAAATACGATTTTATCTTTAGGCGAATCAAATACATAATGCATGGCGATGATTGCTTCTACCATACCGAAGTTAGGACCAAAATGTCCGCCGTGTTTGCTGGCTCTGATGAGAAGTGCATGTCTCATCTCGTCTGCAAGTGTTCCCATCTCGTCTACTGTCAGTTTCTTTACATCCTGTGGTCCGTTGATATTTTCAATATACATTTTTTCTTTATCCTCCTGTTTTTACATAGTGCATTCGCCATCGGTAATTTACCTGTCCCATACAAGCTTGCCGGTCTTCACGGCCTCCTCATATTTGGATATCTTGTAATGTAATCTATCCATGGTGGCTTCAATCTGTTTTCTCTGCTCCTCAAGTTTCTCATACTGCTCCTTAAGGAGATCCAGCCTCGCGCCAAATGTAGCATCTCCCATCTGGAACAGTTTTACATATTCAATAAGCGCCTCTATCGGAACACCAGCATTTCTCATGCATACAGTGTGTTCAACCCAATCGACATCCTTTTCCTGATAATCTCTGTTGCCACTGGCATTTCTCGCTACAGGAGGGATAAGCCCGACCCTCTCGTAATACCTGAGCGTATCAGCGGTGATATCAAACTTTTCACTTACCTCTTTGATAGTCA
>ERZ825384.4754-NODE-4754-length-10387-cov-3.351045_pt1 | contig 10387 bp, 7 predicted proteins | sample MGYA00519931_ERZ825384 | MGnify/ENA primary metagenome ERZ825384 (study PRJEB31778, sample SAMEA3449200) | human gut metagenome | biome: human gut; feature: human-associated habitat; material: faeces | place: United Kingdom | collected 2010/2012 ...
AGTATGATTGTGCCTTTGTGGATAATGAAATGCCTTATGGCAGAGTCCCGCAGGGACATCCGGTGATCGTGGATTATTTCTATCATGAGGAAATCCGTGGGACAGAAAATACCGGAAAAAGAAACCGTTAAACAGAAATTGACCGCACTCTTGAATGAGGGAAACTCCTCGTCCGAAGGGCAAGAATGTGCAGCCGAGAAGACTTACCGTTTTAATATCTGAATATAGCTTGAAACCGATAACGGACATCAGTTTACGTTCTGAAAAGCCGGTAAAATCAAAGTTTCTTGATGATTTTGAGAAAATTAGAAATTTCGTTCAGAGGCTTCTCCTAAGGGTTAGTTGTGAGTTCGATTCTCGCAGGGGGTGCCAAATAATTAAAAGCCGCTCGTCGTTCAATATGATGTGCGGCTTTATTCTTTTACAGTTTGTTGCTTCCCCTATTCGATAAGTTAATTTGTTACCCTGTTTATCTCTGACATTAATAAAAAGTACAAGAAAACTATCACAAATGCGTATCAAAATGCTTGACAAAGAAATATATCAGAGATATAATTAAATCAGATTATTTATTCATTACCGTAATTTCGTTTGCTATATCAACAAAATTTCCCTTGTATATCACTATATCTAACATACGTTATATTGAAACGTCCGACAAAATTGCAGATTATATTACAACAGTATTGTACACTTACTGTATCGGACGGCAAGAAAATTTATCACAAAAAAGAAATTATTAGGAGATTGTCAGTATGAACATGAAAAAACTTTTAAAACCTCTGACAGCATCGTTTCTTGCTCTCATCATCTCCGGCTGTTCATCAGCCCCTGAAGCTATATCGGACGGGCTTGTCAGTGCAGACTTTGAGATCTCGCAAAGCACCGATATATCGGCATCGCAAAACGACCGTTCCGAAGAAAATTTAACTCGTGAAGAAATATCCGCAAAAGCACGGGAAAAACTCATTTCACTCGGAAACGGAAACGTGTTATGTGACATAGATGACAAAGTTGACACTGTTGAATATAACGGTGGCATAATGGAATTGCCTTGCAGTATAGAACAGAGCTGTAAATCGGAAGAATCTTTCACAGATGTATCAACAGGATGCCTTATAGCGATAAACGGCGTACTTCAGAAAATATCATACGGCGAGCAAAAAGATCAATATATGTATGTTCAGACCTATGAAAAGGACGATTTCATAAAGGAAAACGAGGATTACACTGCACGCAAAAAAGTTACCTTCAGCTTTGAACCGCAGATAAACGAAAAGGATAAGGATCTGACAAAGCTGCAGCTTACAATTATCTCAGTAGACAACCCGCTTTTCAGACTTCAGCCTGAATATCCTGTGGGCTTTTTGATGCATCGGGCAGCTACAAGCCACGTGCTTAAAATGACGCTTAATTCACCGATAACCAACTACACCAAGGATATAATTTCAGAGAGCGGTATTACCGAGCTGGATTTAACCGATGAGGTTATAGAAAAATACTCGGAAATGGCTAATATAAAACCAAAAGCCATAACTGAAAATACACGCCCCTTTGCAAATGTCGATTCCGAATATCATTCACATTTCAATTTTGATGAAAACGGAAAGCTTGATCTGGGTTTTATCACATCGGTAAGTGAAGACGGTGAATTTGACTGTGAAATATCTTCACAGGGCAGATACCTTGTTTCTATGTTTGTAAACGGTGCTCCCCACGCTTTTCCGGACGGAAGTATCTATAAAAGCATAGATATGAAACCGGGAAAGCTGTATGTGTATGAAGCACAGGATTTTTCAGAAATACTGGGCGAGTGTGACACGATAGTCTTTTTACCTGTCGCCTGCCTGCGTGACGACGGGAAATGCATAATGAGTCATACTGTTCAGTCAGAAGCTATATGGCCAAAGGATAGAGCGTAACCAAAATTACGGATAATCAAGCACCGACAGTTAAGGCAACACACTTTCAACAGAAGAAAGCATACAGTACGTTATAAAGACGCACTGTATGCTTAGTCTATCGAAAAACCTCTATCATTATCAAAAATGGGGTTTGGGGCGAAGCCCCAAGCGGGGTGAGGGCGGCAGCCCCAGTAACCCCCCTTTCCCTGGGAAAGGGGGCAGGGGGATAGGGACAGTAAGTTAGAAGTTTGTTTCAAAAACAGACTTTTTCTACAAGCTAAGCATACAGCACATTATAAAGATGCACTGTATGCTTTAAATTTAACAAACGAGGGAAAATAATGGAACTTAAATTAGAAGGTATCACAAAATCATACACAAAGGGTAAAAAACGCAAAAACGCTCTTGAAGACTTTACTCTCACTCTCACTGAGGGAGTATACGGACTTCTCGGACCCAACGGTGCGGGAAAATCAACGCTGATAAATATTATCACGGGAATAATCGGCAAAGACAGCGGCAATATATCCTTTACCGACGGTAATGACAACAGCTTTTTGTCGCATCTCGGCTTTATGCCGCAAGGTATGGACTTTTATCGCAACTTTACCGCAAAGGACTACATAAAGTACATAATGGCACTGAAAAAATACTCTCCCGATAATGCAGACGAGTACGCTTTGACAACGCTCGGCAAAGTAAATCTCCGTGCGGATGCCGACAAGAAAATCGGCGCTTTTTCAGGCGGAATGAAGCAAAGACTCGGCATAGCACAGGCTATAGTCGGAGAACCGAAGGTGCTTATATTTGACGAGCCTACCGCCGGACTTGACGCAAAGGAGCGTATACGCTTCAGAAATGTTATAAGTTCTCTTGCCGCAGACAAAATAGTAATACTTGCAACTCATATCGTGACCGATATTGCGTATGTAGCAAAAACTGTCGTGCTTATGAACGACGGCAGGATAATAAAAACAGGAACGCAGGAGGAGCTTTGCTCCGATATTTCAGACAAGGTATGGGAGATAACCGCACAGAGTGACAAAGTAATGGACTATATGAACCGTATGCGTGTATCAAACGCAGTGTCTGACGGCAATAAGTATACCCTGAGAATAGTATCCGATGAATATCCCGAAAACGACGCTGTTTCAGTACCGCCTACACTTGAGGACGTATGTATATATTATTTCGGAGATATGTGATATGAAACTGTTTAAATATGAACTGAAAAAGAATATACTGCGGCTTCCCGTTCTGCTGTTGTTTGCGGCTCTTATACTTGTAAGCCTGTACAAGCACAGTGAAACCGTTCAATTATACGGCACACAGGATTATCTTGCCGACGGTCTTATGCACAATATATATCAGGCGTACAAAGGTGAGATCACCGATGAAAAAATACAGCGGATAGCCGCATACAGAAATGAAATGTCGGCTATTGTAAGTTCATCGGATTTCGACTATCCGACTACGCCCGATGACAGATATTATACCGGCTTTGCATTCGGAGATAACGGGTCATCGGAAAAAGTTATCGAAGAAATGAAATATGCGATAGAATACATAAACAATATCATTGTGCTTAGAGAGAAAACACAGACCGCAATTGCGTTTTACGAGGGTAAAAACGACTACAAGGTGAGAGAGGCTCAGCAGATCGAACGCCTGTACGGAAACCGTCATATAGACGTATACGGCAATTACGATACTTATGCACTTTACTTTGACTATGAGTTCTCTGCCTTTATTTCGATGATAATGGTGCTGTTTGTATTTGCTCCCTCGTTTTCAAAGCAAAAGGCTATCAGCGATGACAAGATAATATGCGCCTGCGGAAAGGTCAAAAGCGTATTTTTTGCAAAGCATTTGTGTATGTACGCATTTTGTGCCGCAATTACGGTGATAATGACATTTACGGATATTTTATCCTTTGGCTGTCGGTACGGCATTGAATTTTTGGAGCAGCCGATATATGCAATACACAGCTTTACTTATGCGCCGCTTGACATAAGCATATTTACCGCAATACTTATTACGGCGTTTATGAGATTTCTGCTTACTGTGCTTATCGGTGAAATTGTACTGCTCATATCCTCTACCCAGAAAAACATCGGCATTTCCTATGCCCTGAGCTTTTGTGCAATAGGTGCGCTTATCTATCTGCACGGCTGGGTACCATCACAATTCTCTCCTTTTTCTATGATATGTATGAGTAACTTTTTCACCGATGCGGAATTTGTTAATGTGCTGGGCTTCCCTGTGCTTAACATAATTTTCCTGCCGATACTTACAATACTTCTTTGCGTTACAGTAAATCTTATTTGCTTTGCTGTCGCCTGTCCGCAACGTGCGATACGGCTTACCGGAAAAGCGAGGAGTAATGCTATATGAAAATATTTGTATATGAGATGAAAAAGATACTGATAAAACAGTACGCAATAATAATTCTGGCAGCTGTAGTAATAGTAAGACTGCTATCTTCTCTGCCGCTTGCAAAGCAGACATACGGATTTGACTCTGCCACAGAGCGAGAGAAATATTTTGAGATAATCTCTCCGTTTATAGGGGCAGTGACCGAAGAAAAAACTGACCGTGCAGACGAGCTTGAAAATCAGCTGAAAACGGCAAGTCAACAATACGATAAGATGATTGATCAGCGTCTGGAACACAAAATATCGGATATTGAATATTACGAGCAGATGAAGCTGTACGAACCGACCCTCAATATCAAAAAGCAGATTGAAAAAACTGTCGAACAGGTACGGCAGGCGCAAGAACGCCAATGCGACATTCTGCCTGTAAGCTATATCCCTATAATATGCGAAGCGTCGGCCGATTACCTTTTTGTGCTTGCAATCTGTCTTATATGCAGCCTGAGTGTAATCACAGAGTATACAAGCAAGACCAGATATATTCTGTGTACTACTCCCGCAGGACAGTCACGCAGTATGGCGGCAAAAACGGCAGTTCTGCTCTTAGCGGTCGCAGTGGCATCGGTTTTACTCTCGGCGGTTGAGGGATACTGTCTTTCAAAACAGCTTCCCTTTGAATACTGGGCGTATTCCGCAAGAGGTATAGTGATAATGACAAACTGCACGGCAGAGCTTTCTATAGGCGGCCTGTTTATTCAGACCCAGCTTATTAAACTGGTGGGAAGCATTTTTATCGCCTCGGTTGTAATTCTTATTTCCGAGCTTTTTAAAAGCTATGCTGCAAGCGTATTTTCGCTTGTAACCGTGCAGATAGTTGTCGACTATGTCGGCAATCGCTCAAATCTCAGCTATCTTCTACCTACAGGGGCTATGCGTGGCTACGGTTATTTTTATGGTGATGTCACGCCGACCGCCGAAAACAATTATATGCAGTTTTCGGGAGTGCCTCTTTGGTATACCGCAGTGCTTATATGCGGTTTGCTGATTTTTTCGGCGGCAGCTTGTGCAGGAACGATTCTTTCCTGCAATAACCGACTGAAAAGAAAAAGGAAAAAGATACGCAAGGCGGCACTTTTGTCAACTATGTGCATTATCACTTCACTGCTTCTGTCCTCGTGCAGTGTTGCGAATAACCGCTACGACCCCGAAGATACAATGAAGCTTGTAGGCGGCTCATATACCTTGATCGGCGAATATAATATTCCCTTTACAAATGAACTGAAAACAAGCAAATATGAAATCGTTCTTGATACCAATCAATCTTCCGGCGGATTTTCAATATCGCTGATTGACCTTGCAAGCAATGAAAAGCTCGATATTCCGCAGAGCTATTTTTCGGACGAAACTTTCATTCATTGCTTTATAACCGAGCATTACATTTTAGTCGAGTATATTGCCAAAGACGGAACCGAAGCAATGCGGTACTATGACCTGAATGACTTTTCAACACAAACAATCGCTCAGAACACCCGAGGAGTAGAAAAAAATCTGTTCGGACTTACCTTTAAGGACAGCGAAAGCATATTTACGACAAGCTCCTTAATTTTCACCGATGACAGAGATTTTTTCTTTGTTACCGACAGCGGTTTGTATAAGGTAGGCGTGAATAAAAATGCGTCACTGATAATAGACGAGCCTGTAACCGAAGGCTTGATTTACGATGCTCACAGCATCTATTTTATCAGCGAAAAGGACAGCATCAAGCGTTACGACCTTTCAACAGGCATTCTCAGCGAAATTGTAAGCGGTGAAAAAATAATCCCACGTTCGCTGTGGGGAGATTACGATTATATTTATTACACAAGCGAGAACGGCGAACAAAAGTTAGCAAAATAGCACTGCAATCATCGCAATAAACCCGTAATTATCCGAGTTTGTAAATTTAAATTCAGCTATAACAGCTTCGACAAAACCCCGATTTGCTTTTTAATCGGGGTTTTGCCATAGTCTGCACTCTGATAAAACATACCTTTGCAAAACCTCTCAAAATGTGTTATAATAATATCCGAACATTCATCAAATCAAAAGGAGTTTCTTATGTACAGATACGAATTGCATATGCACACCAAAGAAGGCAGCGCCTGCGCTGTAAGCTTGGTAGAAGATATGATAAAGCAGTACGTTAAAATCGGTTTTTCGGGTGCTGTTGTAACAAACCATTTTATAAGAGGCAACACCTGTATTTCACGTTCTCTGCCGTGGGAACAGCTTATAGAGCAATACAGCAAGGCATACACGAACGGCAGAAAAATCGCCGAAGAACTTGATTTTGACCTGTTTTTCGGCATTGAAGAAGGCTACGGTAACGGCAAGGAATTTTTAGCATACGGCTTTGAGCCGGAATTTCTTTTATCACGTCCGTTTCTGAGAAATGCCGATCTGAATATATGGGCACAAGAGATCCACTCAGTCGGCGGATTTATAGCTTACGCTCATCCTTTCCGTGACAGAGATTACATAACAAATCCCGATGAAGTACCGGATATTTCGATAGTTGACGGCATTGAGGGCTACAACAGAGGAAATCGTGATATTGAAAACGAAAAAGCAATCCGTGTTTTTGGCAATGCAGATACGATTATCACCGCAGGAAGCGATCTGCACAGCACCGACTTTGACAGTGCCTACGGAATAGAAACACAGCACAGGATAAGGAGCAACGAGGAGCTGGTGAAAACGTTGCTTGAGAGGAATTTCAGGGTTTATCTTGGGGGATGAAAAACGGTATTTAACTAACGTAATCTGAATGTTTGCCGTCAGAAATTTTCTCTGTGATACATTTTTATGTTTTTTTAAAACAGTGGGACTTATTTGATGTTTTCAAACGGTTATAGTCATAGCAAAGAGCTGACATGAATGCTTCGGCATTTTCATTGAAAGCATGAAAGGACGGTACATAATGGGTGCAGAATACCAAAACACAGAATATGAAAGCAAGCTGAAAGAAATCAGCTTTTACAAACTTCATCCTGAATATATTTCTTTTGTCGGAGATAAGTTTGAAAAATACAGGATACTGCAAGTCGGTGAGAGCCACTTTATTCCACAATTAAAAGAAGAGCAGGACATTTTCCCGATTGACTATTTTGAAAAATGGTTATCAGACTCTTGCGAAGATATGAAATCTTTCAAAAACAATAATTCAGACGACTGTAATTGGCGCTACTGGATAATTACTCAGAAAGTCATTGTAGATTATCTGAGCGGATATCGGACAAGATCTCATGGGATTTTCACCGAGCTTGTCAAAGTGTTTTCAAAGATTTACGAAAAACGTGATATAGGCAAAATCAATACTGAAAAATCGCAAAACTACAGGCATTTTGCTTTCATGAACTTTTTTCAGATGCCGTCGTTATATAAAGGTGAAAAATTCTGGAACTCGTTGAAATACAGTGCTTCAAAAAACGCAGACCGATTGAATCTTAAAAATAAAAAAGAAACAACAAGTTATGCAAATAAAGTCTGGGATAAAATCGTCAAAGAATCTACAGCGGTTTTTGACGAAACTGTTGATATCCTCAAGCCTGAAATAATAATATTTACCTCAAAATCCGCATGGGATGCTTACAAAGGAAAATATAAAAATGCGCCCAATATCATCAATACCGTTCATCCCGGGTGTCCATGGTGGCACAAACCGGGCGGTAAAGAAAAACTGATTGAAAAGTGGACTGCAATCTGTAACGAATAATCATAAACAAGTCGTAGAAATACGGCTCGTTTTTGTTTTCTGCCTTGCTTTTGTATGTAAATTTATCTGCAATGTAACAGTGTAACTATTCCGGATCCGATTACAAGTATCAGTGAATAAACATTCGGAAAATGCACAAACATTACAGGTATAACCAACTCTCCGTTTTCGCCACATATTTCCTCAACCGTCAACTTCTTCTACTTGACATTACAATAAATTCTTGCTACAATATCTTTTATACAATATAACCTGAGGTGAAAAATGAAAAAATTCTTGATACCGCTGTTATGCACCGCAATACTGCTTTTATGCGGCGGCTGCAACCTAAGCGACAAAGTGAGAATCGGCACGGCGGCTGAGGGCGGAAATTACTACATTTTCGGCAGTGAACTGAATGCAATAGATTCGCTCGAAAGCTACAATATCAATATAAAAAGAACGGCAGGCTCTGCCGCAAATATGCGTCTGCTCTCAGAAAACTATCTTCAGATGGCAGTGGTTCAGACCGACATAATAGACGATGCGTGGAACGGCAGAAACGGCTTTAAAGAAGAATACCATGATTTCGGCGCAGTAGCAGGACTGTTCACCGAAAGCTGTCAGATTGTCGTACACTGTGACAGTAATATAAAAAGCGTTTCGGATCTTAAAGGAAAGACTGTAAGCATCGGTGAAGAAGAATCCGGTACTGCGCATAACGCAAGGCAGATTCTGACTTCATACGGCATTGCCGATGATATGATAAAGACGGTAAACCTTGATTACAAGGATGCCGCAAGTCAGCTTGAAAACGGCACTATTGACGCATTTTTCTGCACCATAGGCGCACCTAATCCCACTGTGAAATCACTCTGCGACAAGGGTGTTGCACGTCTTGTTTCGCTTGACAGTAATAGAATAAACGACCTTGTAAGCTCCTATGGCTACTACTCTGCCTGCACGATACCGACAGGCACTTACAAAGGTCAGACCGAAGACGTCAAGACTATAGGTGTTACCGCTGTACTGCTTGCAGGAAATTCTTGCCCTAAGGACACAGTGAAAGCGATAACCAAAGCGATTTTCGATAACTCAGAAACCATACAAAACGCACTTCCCGTAAATATCGTAACCGACAGAAAATCAGCTGTCAACGGCATCAATATCCCGTTTCATCCGGGTGCCGCCGAGTATTACGGCGAAAACGGAATAAACGTAGAAACGGAGTAACAAGATGAGCATAGCACTTGATATGTATCAGACAGTAGCAATAGCTGTGCTTGTCCTGATGCTTGGCGCATTTCTGCGCAAAAAGATACATTTCCTTGAAAAGTTCTGCATTCCCGCTCCCGTTATAGGCGGTCTGCTGTTTGCAATACTCACCTGCACCCTGCACGGCACGGGTCTTGCAGACGTCAGCTTTGATGATACACTGAAAGAAGTCTGTATGGTACTGTTCTTCACATCTGTAGGCTTCCAGGCAAACCTTAAAGTCCTCAAAAGCGGCGGAAAGTCGATGATAGTATTTCTGATACTGGTCATACTGCTGATAATCGGACAGAACTTCACCGCACTCGGACTTTCAAATCTTCTCGGACTCGATCCTCTTATCGGTATGTGTACCGGTTCTATACCAATGGTCGGCGGTCACGGTACGGCAGGTGCGTTCGGTCCTGTTCTTGAGGATCTCGGAGTATCGGGAGCCACCACACTATGTACTGCGGCGGCTACATTCGGACTTGTCGCAGGAAGCCTTATCGGCGGACCTATCGGCAGACGGCTTATAGTAAAGCACGACCTATTAAAGACGGTTGTACCCGAAGACGACAGCCTGCTTGTCGAAGAAGGCAAGAAGCACGAACGTCACTTCTCTATGTACGCTCCCGCCGTATATCAGCTTGTACTCGCTGTCGGCGCAGGCACGGTAATCTCCTACCTGCTGACTATGACGGGAATGACGTTCCCGATATACATCGGTGCGATGATTGTTGCCGCTCTTATGCGTAATATCGGCGAATACACGGGCAAAATCACCATTCATATGGGCGAAATAAACGACCTCGGCGGTATATGCCTGTCGTTATTTCTCGGAATAGCAATGATAACGCTGAAGCTCTGGCAGCTCGCCGACCTTGCATTACCGCTGATAATCATGCTCGGCGGACAGGTACTGCTGATGTTCCTGTATTCCTATTTTGTCGTATACAGAATTATGGGCAGAGATTATGACTCAGCAGTGCTGACAGCCGGTATATGCGGCTTCGGTATGGGTGCAACACCAAATGCAATGGCCAATATGCAGGCGATCTGCGAAAAATACACCACTTCGGTAAAAGCTTATCTGCTGATTCCGCTCGTCGGCAGTTTATTTG
>ERZ825384.4762-NODE-4762-length-10360-cov-6.985250_pt1 | contig 10360 bp, 9 predicted proteins | sample MGYA00519931_ERZ825384 | MGnify/ENA primary metagenome ERZ825384 (study PRJEB31778, sample SAMEA3449200) | human gut metagenome | biome: human gut; feature: human-associated habitat; material: faeces | place: United Kingdom | collected 2010/2012 ...
CTTCTTTCCTTCCTGTTTATCTGGAAAAGAAGATTTTGAAAGTAGACCCGTTCCAAGTGCTCGACCAGAATGGTGTGGGACAGTTGGTACGTATGGCAACAGAAAAAGGCCGTGCAATTCGTCCGGACTTGAAATGTGGTATTTGTGGTGAGCACGGTGGCGAACCTTCTTCAGTGAAATTCTGTCACAGAGTAGGATTGAACTACGTTAGCTGCTCTCCGTTCCGAGTGCCTATTGCAAGATTGGCGGCGGCGCAGGCTGCTATTGAGGGATAGCTAAATACACTGGTTAGGTACTTAACTATCTAAAGAAATAGGCTGTAAATACTTGTGAAAGTATTCGCAGCCTATTTTATTTTGTCTTTGTTTTTGCTTTGATATCCGGTGCTTCTGAGGAAATCCTTGGTATTTATTATAAAAAACTAACTAAATGTTTGTTTAATCCTAAAAACAGCTTTACATTTGCACCTCGAAAAACAGACCTGAGTGGGGTCTAATTGTTTAATTTAAAAAAAATGAGATGAAAAAGGGTTTATTATTGATAGTTGTTATGGTGGCAGCTATCGCTGTAAAAGCACAAGACATTTACGTAGGCGGATCTTTCAACGTTTGGCGTAACAGCACAGGCAATACTACGTCTTTTAAAGTAGCTCCGGAAATCGGATATAACTTTAACGAAACATGGGCGTTAGGTGCTGAATTGGATTATTCACATGACTATAACGGAAGCTTATCAACAAATGCATTCTCTGTTGCTCCGTATATCCGTTGGTCTTATTATCAAAACGATGCCGTTCGTTTGTTCTTGGACGGATTTTGTGAAGGTAAAAGACGGAGATACCAGCAAGGCAGGACAGATTGGTTTTAGACCGGGTATTGCTGTAAAATTGAACGATCATTTCTCTTTTATTGCTAAATATGGTTTCTTGGGATACCGCAGAAATGTAAACACTCCCGGAGATTCTTTCGGTCTTAAACTTACTAGCGAAGATCTTTCAATCGGTTTCCACTACGCATTCTGATAGATAAGAAAAATCGAACAAAAAATAGGAAAGGGAGTTCCCAAAAATAGGGAATTCCCTTTCTTTATGTATAAACTCTATAATTTATGCACTTGTTAACGAAAAAGTTGTTTAATACAAATTACAATCATACATTTGTATTGTTAAACAATGAGGTCATAAAGACTTTAAGTATTAATTTAAAACTTTAAAATTATGAAGAAGAGTATTTTGTTTGTTTTGTTTGCCCTGATTTCAGTTGCGGGCTTTTCACAAATTACAGGTTGGAATGCAAAAGTTGGTATGAACTTCAGTAATTACACAGGTGATCTTGATATGAATGCTAAGGTTGGTTTCAAGCTTGGCGGAGGTTTTGAATATGCCTTTGATGATACCTGGTCATTGCAACCTTCTTTGTTTTTGACCGGTAAAGGTGCTAAGAAAGATGCGCTTACTGTCAATGCTTATTATCTGGAACTGCCGATAATGGGAGCAGCTCGTTTCAATGTCGCTGATAATACCAATTTAGTAGTGAATGCAGGTCCTTATTTCGCATGTGGTATTGCAGGAAAAACGAAGATAGCCGGAGAAAGTGTGAAAACGTTTAGTGATGATGGTGTGGATTTTAAGCGTTTTGATGCAGGTCTCGGTGTTGGCGTAGCATTGGAATTTGGTAGAATCATAGCAGGTTTGGATGGACAATTCGGTTTGGTAGATGTACAGAAGTTGGGCAATCCGAAGAATATGAACTTTTCTATTGTTGTAGGATATAAGTTCTAAAACAGAATATTGGAAAATAAAGAAAGCCGCTATGAAGATAATTTGTAGCGGCTTTTTTCGTATCTACGCTTTATCCGAATAATATCAACTCCTCTTTTAATCGGCTAACTTCTTTAATTTCTTGAAGTGCTCAATCACAGCCAAATAGTCTTGGTCGGAACATGCATCAAACCTGTTCCAAAGATCGCCTAATATTACTGCTCCTCCAAATCCGAAATCTTTGATTTCCAGTAAATTGTCTGCATTTATACCACCTAATGCCATAACTTTCGAGTCAATAATCTTAGTCCTTTGTGCATCGCGTAGTTCTTCGGCGGTATATGTGGAGTAGTAATTCACTTTAGAAATGCTGTCGTAGATAGGACTCATAAAAACATAATCATAAAAATGCTTTTTGTTTTTTACTTCCTCGACAGAGTGACAGGAACAACTGACATGTCCCGCATAATCATGCGGTTCTTTGGGATTACGTGCATTCAGATGAATCCCCATTAGATTAAATTCTTCTTTAAGATAAAAATGTTCGTGTGTCACGATGCGGCGGTGATACTTTTCCGGAATAAGTGTCAGTAGTCTTTCTGAATACATAGCTGGAGTCTCCGGCTTTCTGAGATGTAGAATATCCAGACCCTCTTCGAAAAGAGCAGTAATAATCTTATCTTCTTCAACGAAGAAGGTAGGGGTGGTAACTACAATTAGTTTCATTTCTTTCTGCTAAATTGAATTGTTTAGCAAAGTTAATAATTAACTATGTCAGAAACCAACGTTTATAGTGAAAATTTGTTAGATTGCAATGTCCGCAGGTCAATCGTCCATAGTTTACCGGCTAAAATATCACCGAATCCACAAATTATTTTCAGTACCTCCGTTGCTTCAATGCTTCCTACGACGGCGGGAGTGACTCCTATTACTCCTTTAGGGGGAGGTGGCATTCGCTTCATTTCCTCTTCATTGGGATAGAGGTCACGATAGCTCTTTTTCATCTCTCCGTAATTAAATACCGAAACCTGACCTTCAAAACCACAGATGGCACCATATACGTACGGTTTCCTTTGTTCAATGCAGATATCGTTAATCAGATAGCGTGTGGCGAAATTATCGCATCCGTCTACTACGATATCATATTTGCGGATGATATTGCCGGCATTTTCCTCTGTCAGCCGGGTGGAATAGGGCAGGATACTGATTCCGCTGTTTAGTGCGGAAAGTCTTTCTGCGGCACATACAGCTTTCGGTTTATCCAGTTCGTTCTCGGAATAGAGCACTTGCCGTTGCAAGTTGCTGATACTTACCCGGTCGTCGTCTACCAGTCCGATGCAGCCTACGCCTGCTCCTGCCAGATAGAGGGCAATGGGAGAGCCCAGCCCTCCCACACCCACGATGAGTACTTTTGCTTTTTTCAGCTTAAGCTGACCTTCTTCTCCGATTTCGGGGAGTATCATTTGTCTGTCGTATCGCATCCGTTTTTATCTTTTAAAGTCAAAAGCCTGGTCCCAGTCTTTCCATACCGGTTCACGTCCCAGTTTTTTCAGGTCACGTTCTACTTCTACCGCTTTCCGTTCATCGCTCACATGAAACTGCTCCAGCGTTTGCGGATAACTATAATATCCGCCCGGTTCGGTTTTGCTTTCCGCACTCATGGTCGTCACACCCAGAGTTGCCATGTGGTTACGGATTTCCGCACTTTCACGGGTAGAGTAGGAGATATCTACATCGTGATCGAAGATTCGCATGGCAAACGTCAGTTGGGCAAGTTCCCGGTCGTTCATGATAACATTTGGCTGGAACCCTCCGTTTTCGGACGGACGCATACGCGGGAAGTTAACGCTATATTTTGTCTTCCAATAATGCTTTTGCAAGTAACGGAGATGATAGGCCAACATGGTTACATCCGTGCGCCATTCTTCCAGTCCGATTAAAACTCCCATACCGATTTTGTGTACTCCTGCCTGCCCCATACGGTCGAAACCGTTGACGCGCCATTCGAATTTGGATTTCATTCCTCTCGGGTGATAAATTTTGTAGTTCGCCTTGTTGTAAGTCTCCTGGAAGCAGATCACTCCGTTCAATCCGTGGTTCGTCAGTTCCTTGTATTCTTCTGTTTTAAGAGGCATTACTTCAATTTGCAGGTTGCTGAAGTAAGGCTTTGCCAGATCCAGTGCACGGGCAATGTAAGGGACACCTGCAGCTGCAGGATTTTCACCCGTAACAAGCAGAAGATTCTCGAAGGGTGCCAGTCGTTTGATAGCTTTGTATTCGTTGATGATTTCTTCCTCCGTCAGTATGGTCCTTTTCATCGGATTACTGATATGGAAACCGCAGTACACACAAGAATTGGTACATGAATTGGTGATGTAAAGCGGCACGAACATGGAGATTGTCTTGCCGAACCGTTCCATGGTATATTTCTGGCTGAGCCGTGCCATAACTTCCAGATAAGGAGTAGCGGCGGGCGAAATGAGTGCCATAAAATCATTGACGTCCAGATGCCCGGATTTGCCTAAAGCCCGGCGTACATCGGCATTTGTCTTGGAATAGATGGCTTTTGTCGTCTCTTCCCAGGATATTTTTTCTAATTCGTCTGAGAACATATTGTTAGAGTTATTTCTTGTTTTTCTTTAAATCACGTGATAGTCTCATAGCACAGAAGTTCGGTCCGCACATGGTACAGTATTCTCCGTCGATATGATGTCCTGCACGGAAATAGGTCTGTGCCCGTTCCGGATCAAGTGACAGGTCGAACTGGTCCTTCCAGCGGAACTCATAGCGGGCTTTGCTTAGCGCATTGTCACGTACCTGTGCTCCCGGATGCCCTTTAGCCAGGTCGGCGGCATGTGCAGCTATTTTATAAGTAATGACCCCTACACGTACGTCCTCCTTGTCCGGCAGGGCGAGATGTTCCTTTGGAGTAACATAGCACAGCATAGCCGTTCCGAGCCAGCCGATTTGCGCTGCACCGATAGCGGAGGTGATATGGTCATATCCCGGAGCGATGTCCGTGACCAATGGGCCGAGCGTATAGAACGGCGCATCATGGCATTTTTCGATTTGGCGTTCCATATTTTCCTTGATCTTATGCATGGGCACGTGTCCGGGACCTTCGATAAAGGCTTGCACATTCTTGTCCCAGGCGCGGAGCACCAACTCGCCCATAGTGTCCAGCTCGGCGAACTGCGCTTCATCGTTGGCATCGTGGATAGAGCCCGGACGAAGTCCGTCACCCAAAGACACCGCAACGTCATATTGAGCCAGAATATCGCAGATATCGTCGAAGTGTTCATATAGGAAACTTTCGCGGTCATGCATCAGACACCATTTGCTCATAATACTTCCTCCACGGCTGACAATACCGCATAAACGTTTGTCGGCGAGGTGTACGTTATGGCGGCGGATACCTGCATGAATCGTGAAGTAATCCACTCCTTGCTCGCATTGTTCGATGAGGGTGTCACGGTAGATTTCCCAATTCAGGTCTTCCACTACACCGTTCACCTTTTCAAGAGCCTGGTAGATAGGTACGGTGCCGACCGGCACAGGGCAGTTACGGATAATCCATTCACGTGTTTCGTGGATATTTTCTCCTGTCGAGAGATCCATTAGTGTGTCTCCGCCCCATTTGCAGCTCCACAATGCTTTCTCTACTTCTTCATCAATACTTGAAGTAGTGGCGGAATTACCTATGTTCGTATTGATTTTCACCAGGAAATTGCGGCCGATAATCATAGGCTCAGCTTCGGGATGATTGATATTGGCGGGTAATATGGCACGTCCGGCTGCTATTTCCTGACGGACAAATTCGGGAGTAATATGTGTTTCTATTCCTAACTCCTCGCAGTTCATATTCTCACGAATAGCTACATACTCCATTTCGGGAGTGATTATTCCTTTTTTCGCATACGCCATTTGGGTAATAGCTTCTCCTTTTTTGGCACGATAAGGTAGAGCGATATGTTCAAAGCGCAGGTGGTCCAGGCTTTTATCATCCCTTCTCATTCGGCCGTATTCCGAAGTGATTTCAGGTAGACGTTCTACGTCACCCCGGCTTACAATCCATTCCTCACGCATACGAGGCAGTCCTTTCTTTAAGTCGATGTTCATTTCAGTGTCACTGAACGGACCGCTGGTGTCATATACGTATACTTCCGGATTAGGCGTAGCTATTTTTTCTTCTCCTTCGAAACTGACACTGGGCACTTGTTCTACTTTCCGCATCGCCACGCGGATATTCGGATAAAGTTTGCCGGGTAGATATACTTTTTGGGAGCGGGGAAATTTTATTCTTTGTTCCATAATTGTTTTTTAAGCAACTGAGTAGTCAGGTTGTCGACTACGCTTTAATTTTATTTATCAAGAAATGCAGTTAATGGTGAGCTTGCCTCTGCTTCAAAATTGAAGGCTTGCAGTCCCAGCCCCGCTTCGTAAGCCTGTCTTCCGGCTTCAGTAGCGGCTTTGAAAGCTTTGGCCATTTCTACCGGGTTTCCGGCAACAGCTATTGCCGTATTCACCAATACGGCGGATGCACCCAGTTCCATTGCTTCGGCAGCATGGCTAGGAGCGCCGATACCGGCGTCTACTACTACCGGAATTCCCGCCTGTTCGATAATAATCTGCAGGAATTCTTTCGTTTGCAATCCTTTGTTCGTGCCGATCGGAGCGCCGAGAGGCATGACCGTAGCCGCACCTGCTTCTTCCAGTCGTTTACAGAGCACAGGGTCTGCCTGACAATAAGGCAATACCACAAAGCCTAATTTGACAAGTTCTTCCGTGGCTTTCAGTGTCTCGATAGAGTCGGGGAGCAAATAACGCGGGTCCGGATGAATCTCCAGCTTCAACCAGTTTGTACCGAATGCCTCACGGGCCATTTGTGCGGCAAATACAGCTTCTTCAGCGTCCCGCACGCCGGAAGTGTTGGGTAATAGCTGGATATGTGGGTGGATAATATGTTTCAGCATATCGTCCTCTTTATCGTCCATGTCGATGCGCTTCATGGCTACGGTTACCATTTCCGTACCCGATGCCAGAATAGCTTGTGCCATTACTTCGTTGGAGTTGAATTTTCCTGTTCCCAGGAAAAGGCGGGAATTAAATTCACGTCCCGCAATTACTAACTTTTCCATATCCTATAAATTAGTTGTTATTTAAAATCCTTCTTGTTTCTTCTACCGGATCGTTTGCCCGGAGAATCGTTCCCGATAGGGCAATGCCGTTCACTCCCGTGCGTAGTATGGCGGGAATATCTTCGTAAGTGATTCCTCCGATAGCTACTACCGGCAGCTCGATATGTGCCTCCTGCATTTGCGCGAGGATAGAGACATAGCCTTCCAAGCCCAGAACAGGGCTCAGATTCTGCTTGGTCGTTGTAAAGCGGAAAGGACCGATACCGAGGTAATCTGCTCCGGCACGATAATGCAGTAGGACATCCTCGAACGTATTGGCTGTGCCGCCAATGATAAAGGCTTCTCCGAGTATCTGTCTTGCCTGATCGATAGGCATATCCTTCTTTCCCAGATGCACACCGTCCACTTCCAGTTTCTTAGCCAGTTCGACGTGGTCGTCCAGAATCAGGATAGCTTCATGCTCTTTGCAGAGCGGTTTTAGTTGCAAGGCTACCGCTTCCACTTCATCGAGTGGTGCGTCCTTCATGCGTAACTGAATCCATTTGCAGCCTCCTTCGAGTGCCATACGTGCCGATTCGAAGTAAGAATACCGTTCGGTCCGGTGAGTGATAAATTGTAGACTGATCATCTTACTATCCTCCGCAAGCCGCTTTGATAATTACCAGATTGTCATTCTCGTGCAACGAAAAACGTTCCCATTCGGTACGGGGAATCATTTTGTTGTTTACGGCGATAGCGATGCCTTGAACCGGAAGCTCCAGTTGCATTGTCAGTTGGGTAAGGGTAGAGCCGGGAGTTATTTCCACCTCTTTGTTGTTCACTTGTACTTTCATTGTCCTATCAAAATAAATAAGTTGAAAGTAAATACAAAGAGCGTGCTTTTATAAGAAAGGCGATAAGAAGAAACACAATCCCTACGTCAGTGCTAACTGCCTCAGGTTCCTAGGGTATAATCTCAGCCCCTCGTGGGGCACCCCTTTGTCTTTACGGGGGCAAAGTAAGCGAAAAAGAAACAGAAAAACACTAAATCAACCGATTTTTTTTCATTTTTCTGTTGATTCCCTTTCTTTGATAGGATGAGAGAAGATAAATCGCGCTCCGCCTTTGTAATCTTTGTCAATCCAGATATCACCTCCCATATATTGAATCGTCAGTTTACAGATAGCCAGTCCCAACCCTGTTCCCTGTACAAATTCATTCAACTTCTCGAAGCGTTGGAATACAAGTTCCTGCTTGTCTTCGGGGATTCCTGTACCGGTGTCGGTCACAGAAAATAGTATACACTGTTTTTCTTTGTCCACCGTGTAATCCAATGTAATGCTTCCTCCGGCGGGAGTGAATTTTAACGCATTATTCAGCAGGTTGATGATGATTTGTTGCAGACGCAACGGGTCGGTATAGAGCATATATGGCTCTTTGGGCATTTGCAGCCTGACGTCTGCATTCGTTGTTTTGTTCCGGTTGGTCAGGGTAATCATATTTTGGCAATGAGTCACCAGTTCGCACCATTCATAGTTGAATTGCAGCTTTCCCGATTCGAGACGCGATACATCCAGTACGTCGCTGATAAGCTGTAGCAACAGGTTAGAATTGGTCTGGATGATATTGGCATATTCTTGTAATTCTTCCGAAGGTTCTACGGAATTGATTAGCAAACTGGAGAAACCTACGATTGCATTTAATGGCGTACGTATTTCGTGACTCATATTCGACACAAAAGCACTCTTTAGCTGGTTGGCTTCCTCCGCACGCTCTTTGGCGTCACGCAATTCTATCTCCGATGCTTCCAGTTTCTTTTTATCTTCCCGTAGTTGTTTCGTTGTTCTTTCCAGACGATTCTTCAGAATTTTAGTCCGGTAATAGTAATACAATGCAATCATCAGTCCGCCTATCAATACAAGGAAGGTGAGCAGGATAAACTGTACTTCCGTTTTGTAAGCCACAAAGAAAGGGATCGGCTGGTTGATTACGATTGAATTAATGGGTAACTTCTTGTCTTCAAATCCCCATTCTTTTAATTTATTGGCATCAAATTTATATTTGTTGGGTAATATATTAATGCTACGGATGTCATTTTTCCCTTTATCCAGAAACTGATATGCGTATTCTCCCATTCCTTTGGCTATCCCTTCATATTGGGGGACATATCCTCCGATAGCCCAATAACCTATTGCGGTGGACGTCAGACTGAACACAGGCAATAAAGGATTTGCTTTGGAGAAAGCATAAACGGAATTATTCATATAGGTGATTCCTCTGTTATCAATTCGCCAGATGCCAAGCAGCATTACCGAATTTTTGGGGAGAACACGTAATTGGTTGACCGCCATATCAAGTGTATGGATTCGGCCGTCGATGTAAGTGATAGACAGTTCCGGATGATTTTTCAGATTCTTTTTAAACCAGGCCTGTTCGGCAAGACCGTTGTATGTATTATCCGAAACGAATGCCAGATGTTCCATTTCCGGATAGAAATATTTCATCATTTCTATATCCTTGTTAATATCGTATTCGTATGAAGAACAGTATTTTACATTATATTCTTTCATTCGTTCCGTCAAGTCAATGCTCTGGGGTTCATATTGTTGCATATCAATAGGCTCATCCGGAATTCGGATGCCGTTGCGGGATGCCATTGCAAAGAATACGGGGAGTCTTTTGTATTTCTCATCTTCGAGATGAAGGAAGCTGCTCCATGCCTCACCGCCGAGGAAAATAACTAATTTTGCACCCGGATGTTTATCCAGAATCTCGGTTAGCGTTTCTTTCCATTTATGGGCCTGTGACAAATCCGTTACATTCATATTTTCTACGATAGTGGAGTACTTTCCGCCCAGTTGGGTATAAGTCTGTATAAATGTTGATATGTTGTCGTAGGTATATTTAGTATCAGAATTATAGGAGGTAATGAAAAGTATCTCTTCTGCAGATTCTTCTGTGTTGGCAGCATTGCATAAACGGGGGGAGAAGAATAGGAGAGCAATGAAGACAATGAACAATATCTTATTTCTTTTATAAAGTGTCATAATTGTTTGTTATGTTGATTCAAGTATCGCAAAAATACAACTTATGTAGCTGATATCCAATAAATATATTACCTTTTTTTATGCTAGAAAAAAGGCCGCTGTGAAATTCACAACGACCTTTTCAATAGTATAGTTTAGTTTATTATATGCGTCCGGTTACATTCTTTTTTCTACCACATCCCAGTCGATGATATTCCACAGGGCGTTCACGTGGTCGGCGCGGCGGTTCTGGTAATCCAGGTAGTAAGAGTGTTCCCACACGTCAAATCCGAGAAGAGGTTTCAGTCCGGCGCGTACCGGGTTACTTCCGTTACTTTCTTTGGTGATATGCAGTTTACCGTTCTTGTCTACGGACAACCAGGCCCAACCAGAACCAAACAATCCGACTGCTGCTGCATTGAATTCTTTCTTGAAGTTCTCAAAGCTGCCGAAGTCAC
>ERZ825384.4775-NODE-4775-length-10327-cov-3.768400_pt1 | contig 10327 bp, 8 predicted proteins | sample MGYA00519931_ERZ825384 | MGnify/ENA primary metagenome ERZ825384 (study PRJEB31778, sample SAMEA3449200) | human gut metagenome | biome: human gut; feature: human-associated habitat; material: faeces | place: United Kingdom | collected 2010/2012 ...
TTATGATGAGAACATCGACCACCGCGCGGTGACGATGCTTTTCGATGAAGCGCTCGGCGAAATACTGACCGCTGCGCCGGACTACGACCCGCTCGTGCTCAAGGGCTTTACCTACTCCACGGCGTTCCGCGCCCCGGCGGACTTTTACGATTCCGTGAATCTGCTCTCCACGGTAAACCCTGACGGGGAGCGCATGGAAAACGGCGTGTATCGTTGGGACGCGCGCGTGCGCCTGCCGATGGACGGCCGCGCTCTTTCGCACTCGCTCACGGAATGCCGGAGCTTTGCCGTTTCAAGAGAATACGAAAGCCAGATGCTCTGGCGCATTGCGCCGCGCATCATCAACGGCGATAAGGTGTTCTGGCAGCGATGCACCGGCTCGCTTCTGTACGGCGCGGCGGTGCGCGTATCGTCCGGCAGCGGCGCGGAGCTTACGGACTTCCGGCTGCTCCACTCGGAGGATCTTGCCGGAAGAGAGCTGCCGTATAGCGCCGTGTGGACGCCGGAGAACGGCGACACCGCGCGCGAGGCGGAATTTTCGTTTCCCGCCGCGGACGTGACGGAGATCCGGCTCTACGATAACCCCTCGCCGGAGGATAACGTCCTCGCCGCGGAGATCGTGTTCCCGAGTGGGAACCGGTACGCCGTCGGCGCGCTCGACCCCGCCGGTACGTTGGTGCCGGTGGACGAGCCGGACTGCGAAGGCTTCACCGTCCGGCTGCTGGAAACGGAGGGCGAGCACGCGGGGCTTACCGAAGCGGAGGCGTATTCCGGCGCGCACGATGTAATGCCGCCGCTTATAAAGCTCACGGACGGGGACGGAAATTTCATCTACGACTACCGGCTCTCCCGCGGGGAGACGGAGGCGCTGCTCTCGCTCTACGCCCTGAGCGCGAGCGATGATTTGACCGGCTATACCGTGACCTGCGAGGGCGAGGGCTGCGCCGCGGCGGTCCGGGACGGCGCGCTTTCCGTGACCTGCCCGCGCGGAAAGAGCTGCACCGTCACGGTGACGGACGAAACGGGTACGCTTTCGGACAGCGTATACGTTGCGCACGAGACCGCCACCATTCGCTTTGTCAGCGCGATAGAGAGCTATTGCGCGAACGGCCTCCCGAAAACGAACCTCTATTCTCTCGCCGTGCACTACTACAAACACTTCATCCTCGGCTGGGAATAAAAAACCTCCCGGCGGACACGTTGTCCGCCGGGAGATTCTGCATTATAGAGCGGGGTTTGTTTGATTCAGTAGAACGTCGCAACTTCCTGCTCCGGCACGTCGCACGGCTCGATGGACACCATGTGCAGCACCGGGCCGGGGCCTTCGTACACGTCCGGCAGAGTGCGGATGTCGATGCGGGCGGTGAGCTTGTACCAGGCAAGGTTTTTGATCTCTTCCGTATCCGCGGCTTCCGCGGCGAGCGGGATGAAGCGGATATCGTTCGCGCAGCAGGTCATCACGTCGCGCCCGAAGTAGAAGTATCCCTTCTTCAGACTGCGGGATTTCGTGATCGCCTTGCCCTTGAGAGAGATGGTCTTGTTCCGGTATTTTTCCGGCTGGTCCATGATATCCTGCAGAAAGATCGCATAGTCCGCGTCGCCGATCTCGCAGACGGGGGCGTTGAGATCGTAGGGTAGGGGGAGCTCAATGTCGTCGTAGCTGATCTTGCCGTCCGGCGTTTCAAAGGCAATGTCGCACCGGCGGTTGATGGCGCGGATGATCTTGTGCGCCTGCATTTTGAGATCCTCGTCGCCCTCGGGGAAGCGGTTGAGCACCGCCAGCTCGCAGCTCTGGAGCTTGTCCACCATGAGCTGGCGCATGTTGTTATTGTAGTTGAGGAACGTGCGCGCGTCGATGAACAGAAATTCCTGCGCCACGATCCACTCCTTCGGCATGTTCGTATAGAGCGTGTCGAGCGTCCACATGCCGTTGTACTCCACCATGACGTAGGAGCAGCGGTGCTTTTTCAAAAGCGCCGCGAGATTTTCGGTCGTTAGTTCGCTTTCGCTCTCGATCGTCTCGGTGAACACGGTCGGCGCGGCGAACGCTGAGGGATCGTATTCCTCCACGCCCTCCTCGCACACGAGAAGGAGGATGCGGTCGCCGTTATTAAAACTCGCGTCCTCGAGTGTCTGCTGGGCGAACTTCGTCTTGCCGGACTCCAGAAAGCCGGTGAAGAGATATACGGGGACTTGTTTTGCCATGGCTTATTCTCCCTTTCAGCGGAAGAGCTCGGCAACGGCGTCCTCGTGCAGCTCGTGGCCGATAACGCACAGCCGCCCCGTCACACCGGCGCTGCCGCGGCGGATGTTGATCTCGCCCGGCGTGTAGTCAAAGTGGATCCACTCGCCCTCGCTCGCGGCGACGATGCCCTTCGCGCGCAGCACAGCGCCGTATTTGGCCTCGTCCTCGAGCGCGGTGAGCGCAGCGCGCAGACCGTCCTCGGTGAACTTCTTCGCCGTTTCCATGCCCCAGGACGTGAACACCTCGTCCGCGTCGTGGCCGTGGTGATGGTGATGATGGCCGCAGCCGCACTCGTGATCGTGGTCGTGCTCGTCGTGATCGTGATGGTGGTGCTCATGGTCGTGGCCGCAGCCGCACTCATGATCGTGGTCGTGCTCGTCGTGATCGTGATGATGTTCGTGCTCATGCCCGTCATCATCCTCGTCATCGTCGTGATGGCAGCCGCAGGAGCAGTTGCTGTTTTCATCGAAATGATGATGGTGCTCGTGCTCTTCGTGCTCGTGGTCGTGATGATGGTGATGCTCGTGCTCGTCCTCGTCCTCTTCGTGCTCGCGCTCAATGCTTTCAAGCGCGGCGGTGAGCGTGTCGCGCTTTTCCATCGCGTCGAGGATCTGCGCGCCGGAGAGCTCGTCCCACGGCGTCGTGATGATGACGGCGCCGGGATTCTTCTCGCGCAGCAGCGCGACGCACTCGGCGAGCTTTTCCTCCTTGATGCCCGCGGTGCGGGAGAGGATGATGCACCCGGCGGATTCGACCTGGTTGTTGAAAAATTCGCCGAAGTTGCGCATATACATTTTGCATTTGCCCGCGTCTACGACGGTGCAGAGCGCGTTGATCGTAAGCTCGCCGTCCGACGCCTGCTCCACGGCGGTCACGATGTCGGAGAGCTTGCCGACGCCCGAGGGCTCGATGAGGATGCGGTCGGGGGCGTAGCGCTCGCAGACCTCGTGCAGAGCGGCGCGGAAATCACCCGTAAGGCTGCAGCAGATGCAGCCGGAGTTCATCTCCGTCACCTCAATGCCGGCGTCCTTCATGAAGCCGCCGTCCACGCCGATCTCGCCGAACTCGTTCTCGATGAGGACGAGCTTTTCGCCCGCGTAGGCTTCCGCGATCAGCTTTTTGATGAGCGTGGTCTTGCCCGCGCCGAGGAAACCGGAAAATACATCAACTTTTGTCATACATATAACCTCTTTCTGCTGGAAGCAGCCTGTTTTTCCAATAGAATATTATAACACGTTCGTCAAGGGGGTATTTCTGCCGTTGCCTGACTTTTTACGGAAAAATGAATTGTAATAATATAAATGTATGCTATAATGAATAAATGTCCGTTTTACTCCATTCCACTCTTCTATTTATTTCCGATCCACTCAGCAAATTTTTTGAGAGGTAGACAAATTGGAACAGAAAAAGAAGTCCGCTCGCACGATGCGCGTGCTCGGCACGCTGCTTGAGGGCAGCGGAAAATACTTCGCCGTGTGCATCCTTCTGGGACTGCTGCTCACGGTGGTTGAAATGATCGCGCCGCAGGTCATCCGCGTAACGGTGGACTCGGTGATCGACTCGCAGCCGATGGATCTGCCCGCGTGGGCGCTCCGGTGGGTGGAGTCGCTCGGCGGCGTGGCGTTTCTGCGCGCGAACATGTGGTTCATCGCGCTCATTCTTGCGCTTGCGGGTCTCGTCGCGGCGCTGCTGCGCTATGGCGCGAACATGTTCAACGCCAAAGCGGGCGAAACGCTCGTCAAGACCGCGCGCGACAGGCTCTTCCACCACATTGAATGCCTGCCGTGGAAGTGGCACGCCGAGCATCCGACCGGCGATATCATCCAGCGCTGCACGAGCGACGTCGAGCGCATTAAAAACTTTTTCCAGGAGCAGTTCATCTCCGTTTTCCAGATCATCGTGCGCATTATCCTTGCGCTGACGCTTATGACGCTGATGAACGCGAAGCTCTCCATCGTCGCGTGGGTCATCGCGCCGATCATCGTGCTCTACTCTGTGCTCTTCCATAACAAGATCCGCGCGCGCTTCACCGAGTGCGACGAGAACGAGGGCGTTCTCTCCACGATCGCGCAGGAAAACCTCACGGGCGTGCGCGTCGTGCGCGCGTTCGGGCGCGAAAAGTTTGAGCGCGACCGGTTCGAGGCGCAGAACAACAAGTATACCGAGTGCTGGATCAGCCTGACCCGGACGCTCTCCGATTTCTGGGCGGTGGGCGATTTTACGAGCTGCCTGCAGATCCTGCTCGTGGTCGTGCTCGGCACGGTCTCGTGCGTGAACGGCAATCTGACGGCGGGCGAATTTGTGTCGTTCTCGCTTTATAACACGATGCTCATCGGCCCCGTGCGCCGTCTCGGCCGCATCATTTCCGAAATGAGCAAGGCGGGCGTCTCCATCGACCGTCTTGGCGAGGTTTTGGAAGCCGAGACCGAGCAGGACGCGCCCAACGCCGCCGAAGCGCCGATGGACAAGGACATCGCCTTTGAAAACGTCAGCTTCCATTACGGTGAGGACGGCCCGGACGTGCTCGAAAACGTCAGCTTCACTGTGCCCGCCGGAAAGAGCTTCGGCATTCTCGGCGGCACCGGCTCCGGCAAGAGCAGCCTGCTGCTTCTGCTCTGCCGTCTGTACGCGCCCACGGAGGGCAAGATCACCGTCGGCGGCGTGGACATTGCCGATATGCCCGCGCGTTATGTGCGCGAGAACGTCGGCGTAGTGCTGCAGGAGCCGTTCCTCTTCTCCCGCTCGGTGCAGGAGAACATCGGCATCTGCGGCGCGAGCGACGCGGAGATCCGTGCCGCCGCCGTCACCGCCTGCGTGGACGGGGATATCACCCGCTTTTCGCAGGGCTACGACACCATGGTCGGCGAGCGCGGCGTGTCGCTCTCCGGCGGCCAGAAGCAGCGCGTGGCCATCGCCCGCATGCTGACGAAGAAAACGCCGGTCATCGTTTTTGACGATTCGCTCTCCGCCGTCGATACGGAGACGGACGAGAAGATCCGCTCGGCGCTCGACCGTGATCTCGGCGGCGCGACGACGATCATCATCTCCCACCGCATCACAACGCTGCTCGACTGCGACAACATTCTCGTGCTCGAAAAGGGCCGCGTAAGTCAGCTCGGCTCCCCGAAGGAGCTGCTGGCCCAGCCGGGCATTTTCCGCAAGATCTACGACATGCAGATGTCCATCGGAGAGGAGGAAGGCGCATGAACGAGCAGAAAAAGACCAAAGGCGCAAAATGGTTCGGCATCCCCAACCTCGTCCCGTATATGAGACCCTACGGCAAGCTCATCTTCTGGATGGTGCTCATGGCGTTTTACGGCAGCGCCATGGACGCGGTCATTCCGCTCTTCCAGCAGTACGCCATCGATCATTACATCGCCGACTCGACCCTTGCGGGGCTCGGCTGGTTCATCGGCGCGTATGTCGTCGTCATCCTCACGCAGACGGCCTCCAACTATATCTCCGCCTTCGGCGCGTGCAAGCTGGAGCTGTCCGTCGGCCGCGATCTCAAGCGCGAGAGCTTCAACCATCTGCAGACGCTCTCGTTCTCCTACTTCAACCAGAACAGCGTCGGCTATGTCCACGCGCGCGTTATGTCCGATACCGACCGCATCGCGAGCACGCTTGCTTGGAGCATGGCCGAGGGCGTGTGGCATTCGGCGTATCTCGTGTGCGCCATCGTTATGATGCTCATCCTCAACTGGAAAATGGCGCTGTGCGTGCTCGTGATCGTGCCGATCGTGGCGATCTCGTCCATGTACTTCCAGAAGAAGCTCGTGTTCTTCCACCGGCAGGTGCGCGAGAAAAACTCCCGCATCACCGGCGCCTTCAACGAGGGCATCACCGGCGCGACGACGACGAAAACGCTCGTCGTTGAGGACAAGATGGAGAAGGAATTCGATGAGCTGACCGCCGACATGAAAAAGGTCAGCGTCCGCGCGATGCACTTCCGCGCGATCTTCATTTCCACAACAACGCTCGCGGCCTCTCTCGCACTCGCGCTCGTCCTCTGGCGCGGCGGCATCGTCACGCGCGAGGGCGTGATGCTCATCGGCACGCTCACCGTGTTTATGAACTATGCGCAGGGCATGATGGAGCCGATCCAGTGGCTCGTGCAGGCGCTCTCCAGCCTTGTGAACGTGCAGGTCAACGTCGAGCGCTTCACCACGCTCATGGAAACGAAGTCCGATGTGCAGGATACGCCGGAGGTCGTGGAGAAGTACGGCGACACGTTCAGCCCCAAAAAGGAAAACTGGGAGGAGCTGCACGGCGATATCGAGTTCAAAGATGTGACCTTCCGCTACCCCGACGGCGACGAGAACATTCTCGAGCATTTCAACCTGAAAGTGCCGCAGGGAACGAATGTCGCCATCGTCGGCGAGACCGGCGCGGGCAAATCCACGCTCGTGAATCTCGTCTGCCGGTTCTATGAGCCGACGGAGGGGCAGGTGCTCATCGACGGGCGCGACGCGCGGGAGCGCAGCCAACTCTGGCTCCACTCGAACATCGGCTATGTGCTCCAGACGCCGCACCTCTTCTCCGGCACGGTGCTCGAAAACCTCCGCTACGGCCGCGAGAACGCGACCATGGGGGAGATCGAAGCGGCGGTCAGAGCCGTCTCCGCCGAAGGGATCATCGAGAGACTGCCGGACGGCTATCAGAGCGACGTCGGCGAGGGCGGCAACAGCCTCTCGACCGGCGAGAAGCAGCTTCTGTCCTTCGCCCGCGCGCTGCTCGCCGACCCGCGCATCTTCGTACTCGACGAGGCGACGTCCTCCGTCGATACGGTCACGGAGCGGCTCATCCAGGACGCCATCGAGAAGGTCATGGACGGGCGCACGTCGTTTGTGATCGCGCACCGCCTCTCCACGATCCGCCGCGCGGACGTCATCCTCGTGGTGAACGCCGGCCGGATCGTCGAGCGCGGCAGCCACGCCGAGCTCATGGCGAAAAAAGGCGTGTACTACGGCCTTTACACCCGCCAGTACCGCGAAGAGCAGATCCAGGCATCTATGGAAAACGAATAAAGAAAACAGTATCCGCCGGACGCAAGACCGGCGGATATTTTTGTATACCCGAAAACCACGCGTTAGACGCGTGGTTCAAAAGAGCCTTTGGCGATGAGGGAGACAAAAAACTCCTTTTGCTTAATAAAAGTGCGGTCTGGCAAATGCACTTAAAAAGCAAAAGGAGGGAATTCAGAATGAGCCTGAATGACATAAACAATTTATCTCATGCAAAGTGGAATTACAAATACCACATAGTGTTTGCGCCGAGGTACCGAAGAAAAGTATTCTACAAAGAAAAGCGGGCAGCAAGTAACAATCCCCGCGCAGCTGGCAGACCGTATTACACGTTTACGCGTTACGCGAGGAACAGAGGACTTTGCCCGCATAGGAAGAACCCCCGGTTTTACGGGGGGTGCTTTTGCTTTTTCGTGGCTTAAACCACAAAAAGATATAAATCAATGGAGGAAAGAAAAATGAAGAACATGAAAAAACTTGTAGCACTCCTGCTTGCGATGTGCATTGCAACATCTCTTGTCGGCTGCGGTTCTCAGAAAAGCGAGACATCGGACAACGTAGGAGAGGTGTCTTCTGCCAATCCAGTCTCTGACGATCAAGCTGCTGCTGATGAGGTGTCCAAGATGATTGACGCAATCTATGTGCAAGAACGAAACGAAAACACGGATGAACAATGTGAGGCCGCAAAAGCTGCCTGGGATGCCCTGACGGATACCCAAAAGGAATTGGTTTCCGGCGAATTTGCAGATCCAGACTATTTTGGACGGGATACTGGCGATGCTTCTAAAGATGATCCCCGCAACGGTGATGAAATCGGCGAAAATGAACTGCTCGTAGTCAGCTTCGGAACCTCTTTTAATGACAGCCGTGTTGCTGACATCAAGAGCATTGAGGACGCTTTGCAGGAAGCCTATCCGGACTGGTCGGTCAGAAGAGCCTTTACCGCCCAGATCATTATCAATCATGTGCAGGCTCGTGACGGAGAAAAGATTGATAACGTCCAGCAGGCGCTTGATCGTGCGGTAGAAAATGGTGTTAAGAATCTGGTGATTCAGCCTACCCATCTGATGTATGGTGCTGAGTATGATGAGCTGGCAGAAACCGTAGAATCTTATCAGGATAAATTTGAATCGGTTCAGATCGCCGCTCCCCTTCTGGGCGATGTCGGTACCGATGCAACTGTCATCAATGAAGATAAAAAAGCTGTTGCAGAGGCTGTTACCGCAGAAGCAGTTAAGACAGCTGGATACCAGACTCTGGATGAAGCAAAGGCAGACGGCGTTGCATTCGTATTTATGGGTCACGGTACTTCCCACACAGCAAAGGTATCTTACAGCCAGATGCAGGCTCAGATGGAGGCTCTGGGATACGACAATGTATTCATCGGTACCGTTGAGGGTGAACCGGAAGCAACCGCCTGCGATGCTGTTATTGAAAGCATCAAAGAAGCTGGTTATAAGAAAGTCATCCTTCGTCCTCTGATGGTCGTTGCAGGTGACCATGCAAACAATGATATGGCAGGCGATGATGCTGATTCCTGGAAGAGTATGTTCAACGCATCCGGCGCTTTTGAGAGCGTTGATACTCAGATTGCGGGCCTCGGTCGGCTTCCGGCCATTCATGAGCTATATGTTGCACATACTGGTGCTGTAATCGATCAATAAAGGAACAGATCGAGCATGAAAAAAAGAACGGCACTCCTGTGTATGGCTGCTTTGATCGCTGTTTTCGCCGTTGGATGCAGCGATCAGACGGATCCATCTGCTCAGAACGGCTCCAGCCCGCCAGCTGTTTCGCAGGAACAACAAACAACTTTGGAAGATGGCATCTATTCTGCTGATTTTGAAACAGATAGCAGCATGTTCCGTGTCAACGAGACATGCGATGGTAAAGGAAAGCTGACGGTTCAGGACGGTAAAATGACCATTCACATTTCGCTTACCTCTCAGAGTATTGTCAATCTTTTCCCAGGCACCGCAGAGGATGCCCAGAAAGATGGTGCAGAACTTTTGCTGCCTACTGTGGACACCGTAACTTATGAGGATGGAATAAGCGAAGAAGTCAACGGTTTTGATGTTCCGGTTCCGGCTCTGGACGAGCCGTTTAACCTTGCGCTGATCGGTACAAAGGGAAAGTGGTACGATCATGAGGTAATTGTTTCAAACCCGGAAAAACTTGAATAAACCATGTTCTGTCCCTGCTCTTAACGGCAGGGACAGATTTGTATCTGGAGAGGAGGACGAATATGAGGAGAAGCACATTTCCTTATTCGGTGAAAAAATTTTGTCTTGGGCTATTGATGGTGATGTGTATCACATCCATTATGGTATTTCCTGTCTCAGCATCTGCGGAAGCAGCAACGGTCGATCTGGAGAATGGTGAATGATGAAGTATTTTCCGCACCGTTTGCACTTTCGAAAACGGGCTTTTCGTATGCCGTTCAGGAACGGTTTTCTTTGGACGCCTTCTGCCGGAGCTTTTCGAGCGCGGCGGCGTCGATCTGATTGACGGCTACAAACTTTCCGTCATAGAACACCGCCCGGTTGCTGAACGCACAGGGCAGGGATTTTGCCTTTTCGAGCGTGTCCACATGGACGAACCGCGCGGCAAGCCGCACGCGCTTTGCCTCCACGCCCGGATGCACCGTTTTCAGGCGGATGACGCAGCAAAGGTGCTCTGAGCCGATATCCTCCGGCGTCAGATTTACAAATTCTCCGTCCATGCCGCTGCCCTGTTCAGCCGAGATGCTTCTGGAAGAAGCTCACGTCCAGATATTTTCCGAATTTGAAGGCGACAGCGGGCATCACGCCGATCTCCGTGAAGCCATTCTTGCGGTGGAAGCGCAGCGAGCCTTCATTGTCGGACGTGATGATGGAGATGAGATTTTCTATGCCGCGCTCGCGTCCCAGCCGTTCGATCTCCGCATAGAGCTTCTGCCCGACGCCGCTGCCGCGGCAGGCGCGGTCTACATAGATCGAAAGATCGGCGGTGCAGCGGTAGGCGGCGGCGATCTCCTTGGCGATGCGCTCGATGCGCTCGGGCATGCTTTTGCGCAGTT